>Ga0302319_10008374_pt1 | contig 20135 bp, 17 predicted proteins | sample Bog_T0_2_FD_203319 | JGI IMG/M metagenome (GOLD analysis project Ga0302319, IMG submission 203319) | Peat permafrost microbial communities from Stordalen Mire near Abisko, Sweden - Bog_T0_2 | ecosystem: Environmental > Terrestrial > Soil > Wetlands > Peat | place: Sweden: Abisko, Stordalen Mire... | reverse complement strand
GAAATAAGCCACGAACAAGGCTGCACCGGCCGCGCCCACCAGTCCAAAACCGATCGCGAGCCAAAGATTGGGCGGGCTGAACAAGATCAATGCCGCCGCCGCGCCATACATGCCGAGCCCGAAAAATGCCGAATGGCCGAACGAGATCATGCCGGTGTAGCCAATCAACAGATCGGACGACATTGCCAACAGGCCCCAGATCAGGATTTCCGTCAAAAACCGGCGCCAGAATTCCGGCAGCACCAAAGGCGCCACGATCAGCACCGCCATGACAGCGCAGAAGGCAGCCCAATAGACGACGGTATGATGGTTGAGATTTTTCATTTCGGGGTCGCAAACAGGCCGGTGGGCTTGAACAGCAGCGTGAGAATGAGCACGACGAAGGACACGATCACCGCCTGCGACGGGTCCACCCAGATCGCGGCGTAGGATTCAAGCAGGCTGATGAAAATGGCAGCCACGATCGAACCGCCCAGGCTGCCCATGCCACCGACCACCACGACGATAAAGGCCTTGAGCACCCAATCGAGCCCCATGGTGTGATCGACGCCGACCAGCGGCGCAAATAACACCCCGCTCATGGCCGCCATGCCGGCGCCGAGCGCGAATACGCCGGTGAACACCAGCGGCACCGGAATGCCCATGGCCTGCGCCATGACGCGGTCCTGCGTGGTGGCGCGAATCCAGACGCCGTATTTGCTGAATTTGAGAAACAGCCAGAAACCGCCGATGATCGCCGCCGACAGCGCGGCAATCAGCAGCCGGTACCAAGGATAATCGAGATAGAACAAAATAAAATGGCCGGTGATCGGCGACGGCATGCGGCGCGCGATCGGGCCGAAATACCACAGTGCGAAATTCTGCAATATCAGAGATATGCCGAAGGTGACCAGGATCGTGTTCAACGGATCACGGCCGATCAGCGGGCGCAGCGTGACGATCTGGATGACGGCGCCGAGCAGCGCGATCACCAGGAACGATACGATCAGCGCCAGCCAGAAATTCCCGGTCGCCACCATGACGATGACGCCGACATAGGCGCCGAGCATGAACAATTCGCCATGGGCGAAATTGACCACGTCCATGATGCCGAAGATCAGTGTCAACCCCGACGCCACCAGCGCCAGGATCATGCCGGTGACGACGCCGTTCACCGTCTGGATGATCAGCAGATCGACCGGGATGTCTTGCAAGAAGGCGACCAGCGCGTGCATCGCTCTTAGACCCCCAGATATTGCTTGATGACGGCGTGATTGACGTCGAGTTCGGACGCCGCGCATTGATGGCGTACGATCCCCTTCTCCATGATGTAGATGCGCTGGCTGGAGGCAAGCGTGAGCGGCACGTTCTGCTCGACCAGCAGGATCGCCACGCCCTCCCGATGCAAGGCGTCGATGATCTCGCGGATCTGCGTTACCATGCTGGGCATCAAGCCTTCGGTCGGCTCGTCTAGCAGGATGATCTTGGGCTCCAGCATCATGGCGCGCGAAATCGCCAGCATTTGCTGCTCGCCGCCCGACAGAGTGCCGCCGGCCTGGTGGCGGCGCTCGCCCAAGCGGGGAAAAAACGCAAACACCTTGTCGAGCAACTCGTTCTTGCGCGCGTCGCTGACGCCGTCGCGGTCGAGTCCGACGCGCAGATTTTCCATCACTGTCAGCAGGCGGAAAATGCGGCGGTCTTCCGGCACATAGGCGATGCCGCGATGCGCGAGTTTGTGCGAGGGCACGCCGGCGATGTCTTTTCCCTCAAGCAGCACCTTGCCGGCACTGGCGTGCACCAGGCCCATGATGGTCTTGAGCGTGGTGCTTTTGCCGACGCCGTTGCGGCCCAAAAGGCCGACCACTTCGCCGGCGCCGACATGCAGCGTCACGCCGTCCAGAATGTGGCTCTTGCCGTAATAAGTATGCAGACCCTCGACTGAGATCAGTGGCTGCGTGCTGGTGGGCGCCTCGCTCATGTCTTGAGATAAACCTCGAGCACCTTGGCGTTCTGCTGGATTTCCTCCGGCGTGCCTTCGGCGAGGATTTTGCCGTAATGCAGCACGGTAATGCGGTCGGCAAGCTCCATGACGACTTCCATGTCATGCTCGACGATCAGGATGGTCAAATCTTCGCCGATGCGTTTGACCAGTTGCATGGTCTCATGGGTCTCGGCCTGGCTCATGCCGGCGGTCGGTTCGTCTAGACACAGCAAGAGCGGCTCGGTCGCCAGCGCGATGCCGATTTCCAGATTGCGCTGCGCGCCATGCGAGAGATTGGCGGCAAGGTCGCTGGCCTTGCTGAGCAGGCCGACGGCATCGAGCGCCTGTTCGGCCTTTTCGTTGATGTCGGCGAAGGCGGCGTGGTGGGAGATCATGTTCCAGGCGTGACGCCGCGATTGCGCGGCGATGCGCACATTCTCCAGCACTGAGGCGTTGGGCAGGATGTTGGTGATCTGATACGAGCGCGCAATGCCTTTTTGCGAGATCTTGTCCGACGACAGGCCGCTGATGTCGTCGCCGTTAAAGACGATGCGCCCGCTGGTCGGCCGCAACACGCCGGTCAGACAATTAAAGAAAGTGCTCTTGCCCGCCCCGTTCGGCCCGATGATGGCCTGGGTTTGACCGCGCGCGACTTGGAAATTGACGCCCGATAGCGCCGCAAGGCCGCCAAACTGGACCGAAAGAAGTTCGGTCGTAAGGATAGCAGACGTGGCCGCTCCCCGGCCTGACGCCGGGGAGCGTATGTCGACAGCCGGTTCCACTCGCGCTTACGCCGCTGAGAACGTGCAGGCCGGTGGAACGATGGTCTTGTCCTTCGGCACCGTCTCCATAAGCTTGTAGGTGCCGCCTTTGACCTCGAAGATGAACTCTTGGAGGAAGGCCTGATGGTCGGCCTTGCGCAACGTCTTATCGCCTTGCGGGAAGTCGTCGCTCTCCTTCATCTCGAGACCTTCGAGCGCCTCGATCAGTTTCATCGTATCCGGGCGTCCTTGGAACTTCGATTTTTCCATGCCGATCTTGACCGCGTTCAGGGCCTCGTAATTCGACTGCACGTATTTGTCGGGCAGCGGAGCGCTCGGATCGATCTTGACCAACTGCTTCTTGGCCTCTTCGACGAAACGGTGATTATACGGCGAGTCGAGCGGACCCTGGAACACCGGGATATAACGGTTGATGCCGATGAAACCGTCGATCTTGTTGCCTTGCGCCGGCAGGTTAGTCGGCTCGCTGATCGAGCCGTCGCCGGCAAACTTGTATTTCTTGGTCAGGCCGAGGTCGTAGGCTTGGTTGACAACGGTAACGCCGTCCTTGCCGAAGAAGATGCCGAACAGACCGTCGAATTCGCCGGAGATTTTCGACAGGAACGGCGTCATGTCGGCAGTGCCGAGCGGAATGCCGGTGGTGCCGACAACCTCGCCGCCGTTCTTCTTGATCTCGGCCGCGTAGGCGTCGCGCGTGGACTGGCCCCAGGAATAATCGGCATAGGCAATGTGCCACTTCTTGCCCATCTTGGTGAGCGTCGGTCCGAATGCAACCGCTTGCGCCGGAGCATAGTCGAGAATGCGGAACGTGTAGCGGTTGCACTTGGTGGTCGTCAGCGTGGTGTCGAGGCACACGCTGATCATATTGAGGACCTTGGCCTCCAGCCACACCGGCATGCATGCGAGGCATATATTGGAGAGGAAGCCGCCGACGTGAATGTCGATGTTGTCTTCTTCCACCAGCTTCTGCGATTTGCGGCGCCCGACATCGGGCTTGGATTCGTCATCGACGATGATCAGCTCGACCGGCCGGCCGTTAATGCCGCCGTTCTTGTTGATGCGATCGGCCGCCATCTGCAGTCCAACGATCGCGGTCTTGCCGCCGGCCGCGCCGGCGCCCGAGAGCGGCTGCTCAGAACCGATCTTGTAGGCCTTTTCGGCGCCGAAAGCCGCGCGCCACGGCGCCGGTACCAGCATCATCGCGCCAATCGCGCCGCCGCCCCAGCCGACGAGGTTGCGGCGCGTTACCTTGCCGCGATACCAAAAGTCGCTCGCCCACGCTTCGTATTTCCATTTTTCAGTCATTGTTCGTTCTCCCTCTCGATACGATTTGAACCGGACGAAAATCGAGACACCGGCCCGTAACAGGCTCACGGTGCAATTGCCCTAAGCAAACGCGATCTGGCTGCAAGATTCAACCGCTATTTCGGTATCGATGCAGGCTCGCTCACATGGTGGCACGGCTGCCTCGCGATTTGCCCGTTGAATGTGCAGACGCCCTCGAACCGCGCGGCCGGCGATGCTAGGATTTGGCGCGCGTCGATCATGGCGCCGGATTTTACGCTAATGGCCGTCACTCCCATGCACCGAGACGACAAAGCCACTTCGCCTGGCGGGCACGCGGCGCGGATGGCGATCCGCGCTGGTTGCCATGACGGCCCGACATCCGGCCTGGCGCCCGGCTATGTCCAGGGCAACCTCGCCATTTTGCCGCAGGCTATGGCAGGCGACTTCATGCGGTTCTGCGAGCTTAATCCCAAGCCCTGCCCGCTGATCGGCAGTTCGGCGCCGGGAGATTGGCGCGTGCCGGCGCTCGGCGAGGACATCGATATCCGCACCGATTTGCCGCGCTATCGCGTCTGGCGACACGGCGAACTGGTCGAGGAGCCGGATGATCTGCTCAAGGTCTGGCGCGACGATCTCGTGGTCTTCGTGATCGGCTGTAGTTTTTCTTTCGAGGAAGCGCTGACCGCCGACGGTATCGAAATGCGGCATATCGCGCTGGGGCGCAACGTGCCGATGTACCGCACGTCGATTGCCACCAAGGAGGCAGGTCCATTCCACGGGCCGATGGTGGTGTCGATGCGGCCGATGACGCCGGCCAACGCCATCCGCGCGGTCGAGATCACCGCGCGATTTCCCAAAGTGCATGGCGCGCCGGTGCATCTCGGCAAGCCGGAGATGATCGGCATCCAGGACATCATGAAGCCGGACTACGGCGACGCGATCGACGTGCGCGGCGACGAAATCCCGGTGTTCTGGGCTTGCGGTGTGACGCCGCAATCGGTGATCGCGACGGTCAAGCCGGAATTCTGCATCACGCATTATCCCGGCAGCATGCTGGTGACGGACCGCAAGAACAGCGAATTTTCTATCGGTTAATTAAGCCGCGTGAATGCCGGCATTCTTGTCGAGCAAACCCGCTTCAATCAGCGCCACCCGAATGCGGGCGATTTCGGCGCGCTCGAGCTTCACGAGCGGCGGGCGCACCACCGCGCGCGGCAATTTGCCGAGCAGCACGAGGGCTTCCTTCATGCGGTTGTGCATGTCGACAAATGGATCGGCGTAGAACACGCGCGCAGTCGGCTCGATGCGGTCGTTGAGACGCCTAGCCTCTTCGAGATCGTTGGCCTGCACGGCGCGGAACAGTTTGGCCTGCAAATCGGCGATCACGCTGCCGGAGCCGGACAGCAAACCGTTGGGCCCTAGCGCGAGCGAAGCAAACAGCCACGAGGAATGCGTCGTGAGCACGTTCACCGGACGGGAAAGATTTTGCAGCGTGCGGATATGCCATTCGTGGTGCGGCACATTGCCGATCCAATCCTTGATGGCGCGGATCGACGGCACCTGCTCGCACAATTGCAGCAACGTGTCCTTCGGATAGCCCTGCCCGGTGGCGAGCGGATACTGGAATACGATCAGCGGCAGATCGGTCGCATCCGCGATGCGCTTGAAATGGGCGAGCGCCATCGCTGCATTTTGCCCAAGCGTGAACGGCGCCGGCGGAAACACCAGCAGCGCCGAAGCGCCGCCTTGCGCCGCCATCTTGGCAAGCCGCGCGGCTTCGACGCTACCGTCAGCCCAGATGCCGTTGACGATCGGCAATTTGGTGCCGATCTCGTCTTGCGTAATATCGAGCACGCGGCGCTGTTCCTCGAACGCGCAGGAGGCGACTTCGGTGGAATGCGCATTGATGGTGAGCGCGGACAGACCTTCAACGGCGGCGACATCGCGCAGATGCTTGCGGAAATTCGGCTCATCGATCGACAAGTCGTTCTCGAACGGCAGCAGCACCGCCGGGATCACGCCGTGGGGAACGTAAAGCTCGTGCCGAGGCATGGCGCGTCTCCTTTATACAGGCTTCTCGTTGTCGGTGACCGGCGACGTCACCACCAGGAATACGAGATCGGTGAGCCCGGTATTGGAGATCGCGTGCGAAACGCCGGGCGGCAGGAAGATGAAATCGTGCTTGCGCACGACGTGATCCTTGCCATCGACTTGCATCAGGCCGTCGCCTTCGATGACGTGATAGACCTGTTCCTGCACCTTGTGGCTGTGCGTCTCGACATAGGCCTTGGGCTGATACATCGAGATGCGGTAATCGATGTGGTGCGAGCCGGCGGTATCGGGCATGACCAGGGGCTTCGACAGCGCGCCGCCGAAATGGTTGGGAAACTCCAGCCACGGCACTTCGGCGATGTTGCGGATGAAGGCCTTGCGGCGGTCTGCGCTCATATCGCTCGTTTCCTCGAAGCTTGTTCGTGCCTGAATGCTGTATTTTTGCGGTTGCGATAATGCGAGAGAGACTTTAACCATACCGTTGCCGATACGACAATATCGGCCATCTCGCCGGTCTGGCGATGCCGCCGCCGGGGCACTGCCGTCCCTCACCCGCTCGAGAGCAGCGTAGCGTATCCATGAAAGCAGCGCCGTTCGAATATTCCCGCGCCGCCAGCATCGAGGAAGCGTGCGCGCTGCTGGCGGGCGACGAAAGCGCGCGCGTCATCGCCGGCGGACAGACGCTGGTGGCGATGATGGCGATGCGGCTGGCGCGCCCCAGTCTGCTGATCGACATCAACCGCATCGCGGCACTCTCTTATATACGGGCCGACGGCGACGCCATCGCGATCGGCGCCACCACGCGGCAATGCGTGGCCGAGCGCGATCCGCTGATCGCAACTAAGTTGCCTTTATTGGCGCGCGCGATTCCGCGGATCGGCCATGCCGCGACGCGCGCGCGCGGAACCATCGGCGGCTCGCTCGCCAATGCCGATCCGGCGGCGGAATGCGCCCTGGTCGCGGTTACGCTTGACGCGGTGCTGAGCTTCCAGTCGCACAGCGAAAGCGGCGAGATCGCCGCGCGCGATTTCTTCAACGGGCCAATGATAACGGCGCTGCCGGCCGGTGCATTGCTCACCGGCGTGCGCTTTCCGGTTTGGAGCGGCAAGGTCGGCACCGGATTTCACGAGGTCAATGCGCGGCGCAGCGATTTCGCCTTCGTCTCGGCGGCGGCGCAGGTGGAATTGGGCGGCGACGGCGTGGCCAGGCGCATCGCAATCGCCGTCGGCGCGGTCGGCGATTTTCCGGTGCGGCTTACGAGCGCCGAACAGGCGCTGACCGGCACGGCGCTTGAGAGTGCCAAGGTCGAGGCTGCGGTGCGCGAGGCGCTTGCCAATATTGACGCGCTCGACGATTTGCACGCCTCGGCGCAATATCGCCGGCGGGTCGCGGTCGACCTCACCATTCGCGCGATCACCGATGCGCGCGCCGATGCGCTTGGAGAAAAACCGCATGCGCATTGAACTCGATATCAATGGCGAGCTTCGCGCTGTGGAGGTCGAGCCGCGCACGACCTTGCTCGATTGCCTGCGCGACCAGATGCAGCTAACCGGCGCGCATGCCGGTTGCGAACACGGCGTTTGCGGCGCCTGCACGGTGTTGTTCGACGGCGCGGCGGTGCGTTCTTGCTTGATGTTTGCGGTGCAGGCGCAAGGCTCGGCCGTGCGCACCATCGAAGGCGTCACGCCCGGTCCCGGCGAGATGTCGATGATCCAGGACGCGTTTTGCGAGACCCACGGCATGCAATGCGGCTATTGCACGCCGGCCATGGTGCTGGTCGCGCATGCGCTGCTGGCCGACAATCCGGAGCCGACGCGCGAGGAAATCATCGACGCGATTTCGGGCAATATCTGCCGCTGCACAGGCTATGCGCAGATCGTCGAAGCCATTGCGCTCGCGGCCGAGCGCATGCGCGGCGTCAACCGCCCGGTGAACCTGAAATGAGCTCGCCCGGCCATTTCCGATTTGTCGCCACCGAACGGCGCGTGCGCGAAGACCGCCGCTTTGTCGCCGGCAAGGGCCGCTTCGTTGCTGACATTGCGTTGCCCAATACCAAGCACGTCGCGCTGGTGACCTGTCCGCATGCCAATGCGCGTATCGTGGGCATCGACAAGAGCCGCGCGCTGAAAATGCCGGGCGTGCATTATATTTTGGACGGCCATGAACTTGCCGCCGCGACGCTGCCGCTGATGACCGGCCTCGATACGCCGAATGTGCCGCGCCGCCCATTGGCGGTCGATATCGCGCGTTATTCGGGCGAATGGGTCGCCGCCGTGGTGGCGGATACGCGTGCGCTGGCCGAGGACGCGGCGGAAGAAGTCGAAATCGAATATGAGGCGCTGCCGTTCGTTCTCGACGCCGAAAAAGCGATCGAACCGGGCGCCGTGCTGGTACACGAAGCGCATGGCAGCAACGTGCTGCTCGACAAGACCTTTGTGTGGGGCGACGTCGATAAGGATTTCGCTGTCTCCCCACGCAAATTGTCGCTTCGCGTGAAGTGGGGCCGCTCCTCGACCGTGCCGATCGAAACCTTTGGCGTGGTGGCAAGCTGGGATCCCTGGCGCGACATGCTCGACATCTACGCCTCGATCCAGATGCCGCGCTACTCCGACCAGATTGGCATCGCGCTCAAGCTTCCGGTGACTTCGGTGCGCGTGCATCACGACGTCGATGTCGGCGGCAGCTACGGCGTCAAGCGCGGCATCAAGCATACGGTGCTGGCCGGTTACCTATCGCGCCGGCTCGGATTTCCAGTGCGGCTGATCGAGGACCGGCTGGAAAATATGCGCGGCGGCGACGCGCACGGCCCGGAGCGGCTGTTCGATGTCGAAGTGGCCTATGACAATGCCGGTATCGTGCGCTCGATGAAAATGCGCGCGCTGGAAAATGTCGGCGCCTATGCCGGGCGTTCGCCATTCCAGCTCGGCAAGCCGATCGGCGCCATTGTCGGGCCCTACAAGATCAACAGCGTGCAGTACCGCGCGATCGCGGTGGTCACCAACAAAACCACGCAGGACGCCGTGCGCGGTTTTGGCCAAGCGCCGACCAATCTCGCGCTTGAGCGCGTCATGGACGAGGTCGCCAATGTGCTGGGGCTCGATCCGATCGAGATCCGCCGCCGCAACATGATCAAGCACGACGAATTCCCCTATTTGATTCCGAGCGGCACGACTTACGACAGCGGCAATTATGAAACCGTCATCGAAAAAGTGCTGGCCGCGGGTAGCTATGCCGAACTCAAGGCCGAGCGCGACGCCTTGCGCGGCGCCGGCAAACTCGCCGGTATCGGCGTGTCGGCTTGTCTGGAGCCGTCCGGCGGCAATGCCACGTTCGAAGCGCTGCTCAATCCGGCGATTACGACTTCAACCTTCATGGATTCCTGCCGCATCAGCGTCGACGGCATGGGTTCGATCACCGCTACCATGCACACGACATCCTCCGGTCAGGGCCACGAGACTCTGGTCGGCACCGTGATCGGCGAGGTATTGCAGGTCGATCCCGACATCATCCGCATCACGCGGCCGGATTCGCTCAACTCGCTGCCGAGCGGCACGCCGGTCGGCAGCCGCATGGCGATCATGCTCGGCGGCGCCGCGTTTCACGCCGCCAACAAGCTCAAGGCCAAGCTCATCGCCATCGCCGCGCATGATCTCGGCATTCCGCCAGAGCGCGCGGTCTACGAGCAAGGCAATGTGCATGACCGCGACGCGCCGACGTTCAAGCGCAGCTGGGCCGACCTGGTGCAGATCGCATTCCGCAATTACCACCGCATGCCGGACGGCATGGAGCCGGGCCTGAGCGTCGCGCATGTCTATCAGGTGCCGACCGGCGGCACGCTGCCGACCGCGGACGGGCGCGTGCACATGTATCCCTGCTTCTCATTCGAGTTTCATCTCATTTTGATGTCGATCGACCCTGTGCTCGGGCGCCCTGAAATCGTGCGTTATCGCCTGGGGCACGATTGCGGCACGCAGATCAACCCCAAGATCGTGCGCGGCATGACCATAGGCGGCATCGCGCATGGCATCGGCGCGGCGCTCTATGAAGAGTTCGCCTATAACGACGAAGGCCAGCTGATCGCCCAGACATTCATGGACTATCTGCTGCCGTCTTCGCACGAAGTGCCGGCGGTGGATATTTTCGATCACGAGACGCCCTCGCCGCATACCGTACTCGGCCAGAAAGGCACAGGCGAGAGCGGTTATCTCGGCGCGCCGGCGGCGATCGCCAATGCCATCAACGACGCGCTGCGCCCGCTTGGCATTTCGGCCAATACGCTGCCGATCAAGGTTTCGACACTGGGCGACATGATCGCCGCGGCGAAGGAAAAGAAATGATCGTCGACGCGCACGCGCACCTTGTGCCGCCGGACCTGTTGACCGCGATACGCAAGGACGCTGCGAAATTTCCCAATGTGCGCCAGATCGAGGATAGTCATGGGCTCGCGCTGGCTTTCGCCGGCGGCAAGCCGACGCGTCCGGTATCGAAGCCCTTGTCGGACATTCCGGCGCGGCTGGCTTGGCTTGCAAAAAACAACATCGACAAACAGGTGGTCGGCGGCTGGGTCGATATGTTCGGTTATCAACTGCCAGGCGACGAGGCCGAGGCATGGGCGCGGCTGACGAATGACGCCCTGCTCGCCGCCGCCAAGGCCGAGCCGCTTTTTATTCCATTGGCGACGGTGCCGCTGGGCGATGGTACACGCGCCGCCGCCGTGCTCAAGGATGCGGTGAAAGCGGGCTTTGCCGGCGCCATGATCGGCACGCTGCCGCGCGGCCCCGGCAGCGGTCTCGATGCCGACGATCTCGACCCGTTCTGGCAGGCGGCGGACGAAACGGCCGCCTTCATTCACATTCATCCGAGCTTCGATGCCGGCGACAAGCGCGTCAACGATTTCGGCCTGGCTAATGGACTTGGCCGTATCACGGATGCGGCGATTGCGATGGCGCGGCTGATTTCGGCCGGCCATGTCGCGAAATACAAGAATGCGAAAATCTTTGCCCCGATGGGCGCGGCCGCTTTGCCCTTCGTGCTGGGCCGGTTAAGGCGCAATTTTACCATCACGCCCGGCATCGGCGATCCGGTGGCGGGGCTGGCCGGCATCTATACCGACACTATCCTGCACGATGTGCGCGTGCTCAAATTCGTCATCGAGATGATCGGCACCGAGCGCCTGATGATGGGCTCGGACATGCCGTTCCCGATCGGCGATACGGAGCCTGGCAAGATCGTTGCCGACGCCGGGCTGACCGCGGCGCAGACCGCTTCGATCAATGGCGGGCTGGCTGCAAAGCTGTTCAATATTAGATGACAAGAACAAGGACTTGAGGTTCGGCGCCGGCATCTGTTTGCGGCGCGTACGACTCAACTATTGAGCCCCAGTTCCTTGGCGAGTTCGTCGATGCGGCGGATCTTGTCGGGCTCGGCGGCCAACGCCCGGCGCGCGTCGGTGGCGGCGGCTTGCGCCTTGTCGCGCTCGCCCAGCACTTTGTAAGCGCGTACCAGCCGTAGCCAGCCTTCGACGTCGGAGCCGTTCTGTTTGAGGCGGTCGGCCAGCCGTGCCACCATGCCGACGATCATCTGATTTTGTTCGTCCGGTTTCATTTGCGACGCGGCGGCGACATCCGCGGCGCTCGGTCCCGGCGCTGGTGGCGATGCGCTCGGTGCCGCGCTCGCGGCCGCACCCGGTGCGCCGCGATCTAGCGCATGGCGCACGATTTCCACCCATGGTGCGTCCGGCGGCGCGCTGGCCAAGAGATCGCGCCAGATCGCTTCGGCTTGCGCGCGATTACCGTCCTGATCGGCCGCCATGCCAAGATAGAAGCGGGTTTTCACATCGGTCTTGTCGAGCGCAGATGCGCGCTCGAAGGCGGACTTCGCCTCTGCCGTGACCACGCCGTTGGCGGCCGCAACCAGCGCTTCGCCGAGGCTCGATTCACGGTCCGCATTGGCGCCGTTGAGGCGGATGACGTTGCGCCAGGCGCGGATCGAATCGTCGAAACGGCCGAGCCGCATATAGACCGGCGCCAGCACTTCCCAGCCGCGGCCATCGTCGGGATTGGTCGCAATATGATCTTCAACCCGCGTGACCAAGGCTTCGATCGGCGGATTGTTTTGCTCGGCCTTCATGCGCGCGGCCAAAGGTTCGCCCGGCATTTGCGGCGAGCCCAGCACGAGATAGAGCGCGAGCGCGCCGGCCGGCAGCAGCACGAGACCCGCAATCGCCGTAACGCGGCGGCGCCAGAGCGGGGAACCTTCTTGCACGGTTTTTTCGGCCTGCGCCGCGTCGGCCGCCGCCAACAGCCTGCGCGAGACCTCGACCTTGGCCGCCTCCGCCTCGGCTTGCCCGATCAGCCCGGATGAGCGGTCGCGCGTGATTTCGTCCAGCTGGTCGCGGTAGACCGCGATGTCGCTGCCGCCGCCCTTGCCGCGACTGCGCGCCAACGGCCACAACACGGCGAAAACCGCCGCCGCCGTCATCAAGGCAAAGATCAACCAGAGGATCATGGAGCCATTCTACAGCACGGGCGCATTAGGCGACGCCGTAATTCTCAAACAGATCCGGGGCGAATTTAAGTCCGAGACCGGGGCCTGTTGGCACCGTCATCTCGCCGTTTACCGGCATCGGCGGATCGTCGAACAAGCGCCAGGTCCACGGCATGTATTCGACCACCAGCCCGTTCGGAATGGCGGCGATGAGATGCACATGAATTTCGGGCAGCAAATGGCTCGCCACCGGTTTGTTGAAGGCTTCCGCCATGCCGGCGATTTTCATCCATGGCGCGATGCCGCCGGCGCGCAACAGATCGATCATGACGATATCGACGGAATGATGCGACATGGACTGGCGATGTGGCTCGATGCTCCAGAGGTATTCCCCGGCGCAAACAGGCGTCGCCAGCGCATCGGCGATCTTGGCCAGACCCTGGTGGTCGTCGCAACGCGTGGGATCCTCCAGCCAGCCGAGGCCAAGCTCCTCGATGCGGTGGCCGATCGAAATCGCCTCGGCGACGCTCCAGCGCTGATTGATGTCCACCATTAGATTGACGTTAGGACCCACGGCATTGCGCACGAGGCGGATGCGTTCGATCTCCTGCGCAGGATTGAGCCCTTCCACCGCCATCTGCGTCTTGATCTGGCGGTAGCCCTTTTCGGCCAAGGCCGAGGCGGCACGCTCAAGTTTATCGGTCGGCGTGGTGCGCGTGAGCGCGCCGCTGGCATAGGCCGGGACCTTATCGCGCACGCCGCCCAGCAGGCGCGCGAGCGGAACGCCAAAGGCCTTGCCGCGAATATCCCACAGCGCGATATCGATCGCCGACAGCGCCAGTTCCGCCACCCCGCCCGGCCCGCAAGGGCCGCACGCCGCGCGCAGCTTGCCCATCACGTGTTCGTTGCGCAGCGGATCCTGGCCCTTGATCAGCTCGCCGAATTCATCGACCGCGGCCTTGAGCACGCGCACGATTTTCCCGCCGAAGGTCGTGACGCCGATACCTTCGATGCCGTCGTCGGTGACGATTTGCACGGTTACGAATTCGCGCAACATGCCGACCATGGGCGGCGCGCCGACCAGCGGCTCTTCGAGCGGAAGCCGCACTAGTCGGCTTTTGACCTGTTGAATTTTCATTTTGGTCCCCGGATTTCAGTCGATGCGCAGTTTTTCGAATCGCCAAACGGGCTTTCGGTGATATCGCAATAGAGCCGCTCGATCATGGGCGCGCTACCGTCTCGAACGCATTGCGCCCCTCACCGGCGAATGTCGTCTTGGGGCCGCCGGGTTGAGTTGCCGGCGATAAACAATGCCCGAAACGCGCGTTATTTTCATCGCAGATAGAACCCGGCCTCGAAATCCGTGACAAAGCGCCGCGCAGAAATCCGCCCGCCCGAATTGTTTGTTGAAGCGCCCGATTGAGCCTATCATGGCTCCCAGTACCCGCCATAGCCGGCGGTCAAACCAATAAAAAACGCGGTCACATCGGGAGGACGAGCAATGTCAGGCCAAAAGATAACGCGGCCTATGAGCCGGCGCAGCGCCATCGCAACCATGGCCGGCGGCGTGGGATTGGTGGCGGCGCCCGCCATCGTGCGCGCACAGGCCCCGATTAAGGTGAGCTTCGTGCAACAGCGCGGCTTGCTCTATCTGCCGGTCGACGAGATGGTCAGCGGCGGCATATTGCAGCAAGAGGCGACCAAACTCGGACTCGGCAAGGTCGAGGCGACCGCCAAGACCTTGAGCGGCCCCGGTCCAATCATCGACGCCTTGCTGTCGGGCTCGGCCGATTACGGCACCGCCGCGCTGCCGTCATTGCTCACACTGTGGGACAAGACGCATGGCACGCCGAACGAGGTCAAAGCCGTCGGCACTGTGTCGAACGGCGCCATGGTGCTCTACACCATCAATCCCAACGTCAAGACCATCGCCGATTTCACCGAAAAGGACCGCATCGCGGTGCCGACGGTGCGCATTTCGTTCAACGCCATGATGCTGGAAATGGCGTCGGAGAAATTGTGGAACGATCCGCACCGGCTCGACCATCTCACCGTCGGCCTCGGCCACCCCGATGCGGTGGCGGCGCTGTCGGCCGGTTATGGCACGGCAACCGTGACCGCGCATATCGCCGTGCAGCCTTTCACCGACCGCGGGCTGAAATTGCCGGGCGCGCATATCGTCGCCGATAGCCGTGAGGTTTTCGGCGGGCCGCTGACGCAAATCACCTTGCTGGCGACCAAGCAGACCAAAGAGAAGAATCCGGTTCTGTTCCAGGCAGTCGCCAACGCGCTTGAGGAATCGATCAAGGTCGCGAACAAGGACAAGCGCGCCGCCGCGATTCTTTGGAAAAACGCTCAGTCGGCGCCCGAAAGCGTCGATGAACTGGTCCACCTGCTCAACGATCCGGGTTTCGAGTTCACCTCGACGCCGCACCGCATCGCCTATTTCGCGGCCTTCCTCAACCGCATCGGCACTTTGAAGTCGAAGGTCGGCGACTGGAAGGACCTGTTCTGGGAGACGGCCTATAATCAGAAGGGCGATTGAGCCGGCCACAAAGCGGAAGGCACCGCCAAACCCAATGAATAAATCGGAAACCGGTTTCCGTTTCATCGGTCAGCCGATGGTGCGCCATGAAGACGCGCGGCTGATCACCGGACAGGGCCAGTTCACCGACGATTTCACTTTTCCCGGACAGACTTACGCGGCCATGGTGCGCTCGCCGCATCCGCATGCGCGGATTGTGAGCATCGACAAAACGCGCGCCTTGGCCATGTCCGGCGTGCTCGGCGTTTTCACCGGCGCCGATTGCCTGGCAGACGGGCTCGGTTCGATCCCGCACGACCCGCTGCCCAAAACGCGCGACGACATGAAGCTGACCGGCCCGGGCGGCAGCGAAGTGTTCATCGGGCCTCATTGGCTGTTGCCCGCCGATAAAGTGCGCCATGTCGGCGAAGCGCTCGCCATGGTGGTCGCCGAGACCCGCGCGCAGGCGCTGGATGCTGCCGAAGCGGTGGCGGTGGTCTATGACGAATTGCCTTTTGTCATTCATTCCGAAGACGGCATGCGGCCCGGCGCGCCGGCGGTCTGGGACGAAGTGCCCAATAATATTCTGGTCGATACGCATTTTGGCGACGCCGCGGGAACCGAGCGCGCCTTTGCCCAGGCAACCCACATCGTGGCGATGGATTTCAATATCGGCCGCGTCACCGGCGTTCCGATGGAGCCACGGGCGGCTGTGGCCAATTTCGACAAGGCGACCTCGCGCTATACGCTTTTTGCCGGGAGCGGCGGCGCGGTGCGCCAGAAGCGCGAAATCGCCAGCGTACTCGGCATCGACGCCGAGCGCCTGCGCGTTTTGTCCTACGATGTCGGCGGCAATTTCGGCACGCGCAACCGCGTCTATGTCGAATCGGTATTGATCCTGTGGGCGTCGCAAAAACTTGGCCGGCCGGTAAAATATCTCTCGACCCGCTCGGAATGCTTCGTCAGCGACTATCAGGGCCGCGACCTGATCGCGAAATACGAATTGGCGCTCGATGACGCCGGAAAATTTCTGGCGTTACGGGCGACCAATATCAGCAATGCCGGCGCGCGCTGCGTTTCATTGTCGCCGCTGAGCAAGGGCTCCGGGCTGATCACCGGCAGTTACGCCATTCCGGTAGCGTCGCTGCGGGCGATGTCGGTGTTTACCAATACGATCCCGACGCAGGCCTATCGCAGCTCGGGGCGGCCGGAGGTGACCTTCGCCATCGAGCGCTTGATCGATATCGCCGCCACCAAGCTCAATATCGACCGCATCAAACTGCGGCGGCGCAATCTGGTGCGGCCGAAAGCCATGCCCTACCTCAACGCCGTCGGCATGCGCTACGACAGCGGGCATTACGACGCGAACATGGACCTCGCCATGCGGATCGCCGACTGGGCCGGCTTCAAGGCGCGCCGGCGCGAAGCCAAAAAGCGCGGCAGACTTCTGGGGCTGGGCATTGCCAATTATGTCGAGTCCTCCATCGGCGCCCCCAAAGAACAGGCCCGCATCACCATCAGGCCCGAAGGCGTGATCGATGTCGTCATCGGCACGCAGCCGGCCGGCCAAGGCCACCAGACGAGCTTTGCGCAGGTCGTGTCGGACCTGCTGTTTTCGCCCGTCGAAAGTGTGCGCATTATTATGGGCGACACCGATATCGTGCGCGCCGGCGGCGGCACGCATTCGGGCCGCTCCATGCGCCATGCGGCGACTGTGTTCTCGCTCGCGGCCACCCAGCTTATGGTCAAGGGCAAGCGCATCGCCGCCCATGTGCTCGGCATCGCGCCGGACCATGTCGATTTCGGCGACGGGCGGTTTATCGGCCGCGGCACCAACCGCAGTTTCAATTTTCTCGAACTGGCGCAGGAAGCCGCCAAGCACACGCTGCCCGACGATTTGGCGGGTGGGCTTGCGGTCGTCACCGACAATGAAATGCACGATCCGGTATTTCCCAATGGCTGCGCGGTCTGCGAGGTCGAGATCGATCCCGATACCGGCAAGCTCGATCTCACCCGCTATGCCTCGGTGGACGATGTCGGCCGCTGCATCAATCCGCTCATTGTCGACGGCCAGACCCATGGCGCTATCGCGCAAGGCGTCGGCCAGGCGCTGTGGGAGCAATGCGTGGTCGACGGATTCGGCCAGCCGCTGTGCGGCTCGTTCATGGATTACGGCATGCCGCGCGCGCATTTGCTGCCGTCATTCGTCACCGAGATCGTCGAGGTGCTCTCGCCGACCAATCCGCTCGGCATAAAGGCCGGCGGCGAAGGCGGCACGACGTCGGCCCTGGCGGTGATCGTGAGCGCGATTGTCGATGCGTTGAGCCAATATGGCGTCACGCATGTCGAAATGCCGGCAACGCCGGTACGCATCTGGCAGGCGATCCAGGCCGCAACGCGCGAAAAGCCCGCGCAACAAAGCGGCGCGCCAGTTCAATGAACGGCCTTGGATTTTCGCGCCCAGCTAATATGTACATGCGACCCGGAGGATCTCATGAAAATGACAGCACTCGTTGGCATCGTCGCACTGACCGCCTTTAATCTGACGGCCTTTAATCTGACGGCCTTGGCTGCGGAGCCGGCAACGGCGGCAAAGCCCAAGCACCACGTCAAACATCATCGGACACAATCGCAGGTGCGGCCTGCAGACCCCTACGCGGCTCTCGAACAATATCGCTCGTTTGGCTTCATCGGCCCCTACCCGGGTGATTACGCTGTCAGGAGGTCATTGGGGGAATGTGTAATCGACCTCGGTTATGGACGGTGGGCCCCTTGCGGTTCCGGGAAATGGTAGGTGCAAGCGAGATGCTGGATCGAAGCGGTGCCCCTAAATTGCGGGTCGGGAAGCGCAGATGCGGTCGCGACATTGCCAAGTCAAATATTGCTTTGGACGGGCCACTGAATGTCTTCTCTTGGAATAAAACGGCGTTTCGCGGCGACGCACGTGGAGAAGTAACTCGACGTAAAACTTGGCGTTGCCTTCTTTCCTTTTTCTTTTCCTCGTTCGGCTTGGTCCCGACCGTCATTCGATCTTGGCGATCCCGGCTTTGGATATTATTTCGCGATATTTGGCTATTTCATTGGCATGGAACGCCTTTGCCTGATCGAGCGTAAGGCTGACTGGCACCGCGCCGATTTTTTCATAGGCTGCGCGCACGGCCGGATCCTTTAGCGCGTCGCTCAGCGCAGCGTTAAGTTTCTCAAGGATCGGTTGCGGAACGCCCGCCGGCGCACCAAGCCCGAACCAGCCGTCAACTTTGTATTGCGGGAGACCGGCTTCTGCTGTGGTCGGCGTATTCGGCAGGATCGGGAGCCGGCTGTCGCCTGCGACAGCCAGGGCGATGGCACCATTAGACGTAATTGGTCCCGCCACGTTCGGGTACCACGCAAACCCAAGCTGCACCGTGCCAGCCATAATATCGGTCCCGAACTGCGCGATATTGCGATAGGGCACATGGGTAAGTTTGACGCCGGCAACCTGCGCAAAATATTCGCCGGCCAGATGCTGGGACGAACCAATGCCAACCGAACCATAATTGAGCGCGCCGGGTTCTTTTTTGGCGAGCGCAATCAATTCTTTGATCGATTTTACGCCGAGCTTCTCGCTCGCCGTCACGACAATCGTGAAGCTGGCGAATGGCGAGATCAAGGTCAGGTCTTTTTGCGGGTCGTAACCCAGCTTGTCATAGAGGGCGAGATTTGCAGCCATCGGGCCGGACGCTGCGCCCAGAAGTGTGTAGCCATCGGGCGCCGAATTTGCAGCCAAAGCCGTGCCGATATTGCCGCCGGCGCCAGGCTTGTTATTGACAATGACTGGCTGCCCCAAAATGCTCGACATCTTTGCAAAAACGATGCGGCTCACGACGTCGCTGGCACTTCCGCCGGCAAATGGCATGATCACATTGATGACCCGATCCGGATAGTTTTGTGCACTTGCGCCGCCTGCAAGGACCAAGCTGCAAAACCCAAGTCCAACGGCAATCAGCAGCTTTCTATATACAAGCATCAACATCACCCCAGTTCGGTGTCGGCATTATAGCCATAAAGTCGTTCTTGCTCCGGCGGAAAGGTCGCCGTTTCGGGTGTTCGATTTGCCCGCATTTTGTCGTTCCGCTCCTTGATGGCCGCGGCATCATTCGTCTGGTAAAGTTCTTCTTCGCGGCGCGCCAGACCTTGCATCCATGCGGTCCGCGACTGACGCATTTTTACAAAACGGGCAAGCGCCGCGAGTGGCTCATCCTGTCCTTCGGCAATGCAGCCCGCGAGCACATAGGCGTCCTCGATGCTTTGTGCGCCGCCTTGCGCATAAAACGGCATCATCGGATGCGCGGCGTCGCCAAGGAGGACCATCCGGCCAACCTGCCAATCAGGCAGCGGCTCGCGATCGTAAAGCGCCTGCCGAAGTACTTTCGGTGTGGCTGCGATAATCGTTCGGATGGTTGAATGCCAGCCGTCGTATTCGGCCAGTGCATCCGCGATCTTGCCTTCGGCAAGCCAGGACTCGCGGGCAGGCTCAGACGAGCGGCTGATACCAATCCAGTTGAATGTTCGGCCTGCGGAAACGTAATACTGAACGATGCTGCGGTTTGGCCCCATCCAGACGCCGACCACGCTGCCTAAATCGAGATGCGCGACACGCTCGGCAGGGACCAGACCGCGCCACGCGACATTGCCGGTATAGCGAGGCAGTTCTTTGCCAAAAAGCTGCGCCCGGACGGTTGAATGGATACCGTCGGCGCCGACCAAAATATCACCTTGCGCGGTCGTGCCGTCGGCTAGCGACAGGGTTACACCTCTGGCGTCCTGATCGACGCGCTCGACGCGCGAACCAAGCTTGACCGCGCCCTCGTCCAAGTCACTGAGCAGAACATCGAGCAGCTCTGCACGGTGCGCCGCATAATAGGGCGAACCGAAATGGGCTTCTGCTTTCTGACCCAGCGGCGTGTAATAAAGGCGTTCGCCGGTGTCCCAGCCACGATAGTCGCGGGCCTCTGGATAGGTTGCTACTTTTTTCAACGCATCGCCAAGACCGAGCGTCAGCAGG
>Ga0302319_10008370_pt1 | contig 20142 bp, 21 predicted proteins | sample Bog_T0_2_FD_203319 | JGI IMG/M metagenome (GOLD analysis project Ga0302319, IMG submission 203319) | Peat permafrost microbial communities from Stordalen Mire near Abisko, Sweden - Bog_T0_2 | ecosystem: Environmental > Terrestrial > Soil > Wetlands > Peat | place: Sweden: Abisko, Stordalen Mire... | reverse complement strand
CCACCTGGTCCAGTGGCAGCAATGATCGGTCCGTCGTAATCGGCTTCGTCTGGCTCTTGATCGTCGCCCACTGATCTCCGATCAGTTAGTCCGACCACCGTCCGCAGGCATGTCAGAGCTTGATGTTAGAACTCAGGCATAAGTCCCGCACACTCGAAACAAGGGCCGATTTCATTGCATCCACCATCACACAGCGACGAGGGACCCGAGGTCATCGATCTCGCACCAGGGGTCGATGACGCCGTCGCTGAGCTGAGTAGGTCGTTGGGTATGGTGGTCAATATCGAGTTGCTCAACGGCGACACTCATTGCGGTGTTCTTGGTGCGGTGAACTCGGACGTCCTCATTCTCGAACACTGGGACGAGGTGTCGCACGGGCCGAACGGAGATCCTTTTACCGTGTCGGTCGATCATGTGCGGCGAATAGTGATTCCATAGCTGCGTGGTCCGTGACGGGACCTGTGATCTTTGCTGAAGGCTACTGCTGGCTGTAGCTCTTTTGAGTCCTCAGCGGCGCTCCCGATGGCCTGGTATCGACAGGCCGCCAGGTCAAAGCCGAAATGAGCCCCTAGTTTCGAATCATCGCAAGGGCCGGCGTGTAACTGCTCGTCTCAGGCCATCGCTCCCCGCAATCGTGGTCCCGCGAAAGCCCCTTCCAGCACGTTCTGTCCATTCGGTGTCAGTAACCGCATCAGGTTCAGCCGGCAGGTAATGATTGAGAATGAGTTCATGCACTCGAGCACGCTCAGCCACGCTGCCGACCTCGGAGACGTCTGTATGGAGCGCCGCCATTCGCTCGAGGGCGGCGCCAGAAAAGCCGTGTCGCTCGAGGTAGTCGAGGTCTGCGACCTGGTGGACGAGGACGTCGGCGTCTAGCGCGAACGCGATCAGGTCTTCATTCACCGTGGTATCACCGGAAAACACGATAGAGCCATCCAGAGTATCGAAACGGTAAGCCAGAGCAGGGTGAGCGTGGCCGTGCGACACGGGGACGGTCGTGACCCTGATGGTCTCATCTTCAAGAACTGTGACGGGACCTCGAGTATCGCCCGGCGTTGCCGCCGGAATTATGATGTCGGTGGCTCGCACTAGGACTCCCGGATCGGGCATGTGGGCGTCCAGTGGCATGACGTTTAGGTGGTAGGCGTAAGCCGCGAGGATGTTCTCAACCAGGTCTGCTGTACCGGGGAACGGTCGTTCTGGGTGGACAGTCGTTTCACGGCGGAAGGCGGCGTCACCGGCGGGAGCCACGTCTGGGACGCCGGGTCCATAGACCTCAATCGGAGGGAGTGGCCCGTCATCGCCAAAGCGGATTCCCCACGGATAAAGGAGGAGGCCAGGGAGATCGCCGACATGGTCGACATGAAGATGCGTGAGGAAGACGGCCTCCAGCCGGGCGAAGTCGAGACCGGACGCCGTGAATGCGGAGGGTGAACCCCGCCCGCAGTCGATCACAAAGACCCGCTGGTCGACCACTAGCGCAGAGCAGATTCCCGCACGGCCCACGACTGGCATCGGTGCTCCAGCCGTCCCTAAAAGTACCAACTCGGTTGTCATGGACACCTGCCTAGTGTGGGGTTCTTATCTTTGTGAGACGTCTGGTGGAGCCCGACCTCGGAAAGCGGGTGCTTGTTCCGCGAGGCCCTAAACCAAGCATGGTGATTTGACCAAGACGTCGAATCCTTGAGGATGTGCAGTCCTGGCCTCGTCGAGGTTGACAATGGGTGCCAAAGGGCCTCATCAACCCATGCCACTAGGTATGTCTGATCTATGAGCGGCCAATAAGCCCCGAAAGGTGTACCGATGGCTTGGGGCGCCTCACTAGACGGACATGCCAGCGACGCATCCGCAACTTCGTGACGTGACTCCCCGTTTCAGGAGTGCGCCCACTCTGCGAATGCGCCGCCGGCATAGGACTCGGTTTTCGTTAGCATCACACCGACATACGTCGCAAAGCCTATGGGTCTAACTAGCGGAGACCCTCAGTGCGTCGCCGTCAGATGATGACTATTGCTATCACCACCGCTATGACGAGTACCTCGAGCCCACAGGCTCCCAGTTTCACGACACGAGCAAAGCCTCGAGCTTGCAGTGCCTCCTTCCACTGGCGATGGACGGCAGATAATGGCCAGATGCCACGATCCTGATTTCTGTCTACCGCAGGGCTCGTCATCGACCCGGAGCCCGCTGAGAGACCTCTTGGAGGTACCAACCGTTGCCGTCTGGATCACTGAATGATGCAAAGGAGCAGTAGCTGCGACCCTTCTCATCCCTCCCGGGCACGCGAGCCTGGTCCCCCAGGTGATGAAATCCACCGCCGGCATCGTGAAAGACTTCACTCACGTCGATCCCGAGGTCAACCAACTCTCCCCGCGCCGCTTCAATGTCGGAAACCACCAGGTGTAGGCCCTGAAAGGATCCGGGCTCAGCCGATGTTACGCCTTTGCCAATGATGATCGAACATTCAGATCCAGGTGGTGTTAGCTGAACGATTCGAAAGTCGTCACTGATTGCAAAGTCGGCATCCTCACGAAATCCAGAGCTCTTGTAGAAGCTCTTGGCCCGATCAACGTCACTGACTGGCACGATGACAACTTCCAGTTTCAAGTCCATTTTCTCTCAACTCCTTCAGATAACCGTGGCATGCCGTCATGCCGGTTAATCCAGAATCGCGCTCCGAATGCTGCGTCGAACCTGTGATAGTCCCTGGTTGAAGGTCGAGCCCCGACGTTGTGAACCAGTGTTTCTCCGCGGCTCATCATTCTCTTGCGATACCCTCACGCTCCAGAGCCTCAGGGGTCGCGCGCCAAGTCCACTGATGTCTGCCAACGACTCGCCACGACGCGGCTGCGCAGTAAGCAAGCGGTCCCGTGATGAATCCCAAAAGGGCCAGAAGCGTGCACGCTGCCGCGAAAATAACGAGGAAGCCGATGGCTAATGTGACCCGCCAGAACATGCTTACGACGAGAACGGCCAATACGATCAACCAACCTAAGATCGAGGGAAGACGGGTGTCGTGATCCGTGATGTGACTCATCTCATAACCCCCCTCCCGCAGTAGCGGCAAGCTGTATTCATAGGGACGTGCCTCGACGTGTGATCCAGGTACATCTAGCGTCGATCATTCAGGACAACCTCCGCACCCGTTGGAAGCCCTAGTTGTCTCGGCTGGTTGATCCGTTCGATTCGGCGTATTTCGGAGCGTCTTTCTCTCGAACGACGATGAAATCGACTACGTGGTTTGGCAACAGACCGACGCAGGGTTGTCTTGGAGGTCCGAAACCTCCCCCGCCGTCGTGTTGCCGGTGATGGTGTTTCCCAATCGATCCACCGAGGCGTGTTTGCTGCAATGAAAGGATTCGCTACATCGGCATCTTGAACTCAAAGGTTGGGCCGCGGAGCAGTCCCTAGCCGATGTCCTGCAGTCTGCGTCCACGAGTGATGTCAGCTGGTGTTGGAGATGGTTTCATCTAAATGTCCTGCCCTTCCGTGTCTGGTCTGGGCAGAGTGTCCAGAGTCCTGCGGTGCTCTTCGCGTCCCAACCGAAGTGATTGGCGAGCTCGGGACGGTGGCGCAACGACTGCTACAGGGCTTTGAGCCATGCGCAATGCGGCACGCCGCACCGGTCCGAACGGCGCACGGCCCGAACGTCCGCGAGGAGTACCAAGGACCAGTAAGGCTGCTCCCGTCGCCTCTGTAAGAAGGGCGAGATGCGAGCGGCCTTGATATTTGAATTGCATTACCTCTACGTCGGGGTAGGTGCGCTGGCAGAGTTGCAGCGCCCGCTCAATCGTTGCGCTCCTTAAGGCACAAGCGGACATCTGTTTGCTTGATGGATAGAGTCTGCCGGGCGTGCTCCTGGAGGACGTGTGTGCGTGCATGACCGTGAGGCCGACAGCCCTCCGTTGAGCAGAGCGAAATGCAAACCCGATAACGTCGGTGGAATTCTCGGTACCGTCGACGCCGACGACGATGCGTCCAGCGGATCGTTCACGAGCCAGCGACGAGTCGGTCAGAGTGACGATGGCAACGGAACAATGTGCGCGTCGAGCAACTCGACGACCTACCGACAAGAGGGAGCCCGTCCGATCGTCCCTACGGCCCCGACCCAGCACGATCAGGTCACCCTGCCTCGATTCTCGAAGGATGGCGGCCGCGGCCGTCCCCTCCCTGGCGTGGACGGTGATTGGGATCGTTGGTGCGACAAGCCGAGCGCGGATCGCCGCTTCGGCAAGTATCCGTGTTGCCAACTCAGTAGCATTGCGGTTCCACTCGACGACAGAGGCATCCCAATAGATTCCCGAAAACGCGGGCGTTGACCGAAAAGCGTGCAGGAGTCGAAGTGAACACTGGCGTGACTCTGCCTCTGCCGCGGCCCACTCGACGGCGTTCCAGCCTCGTGAGGACCCATCAACGCCTACGAGGATCGAGCCGTCGTCGTGCAGCGGCAGCGCGGATTGCGAGTCCATGACCGAGTGCTCAAACGCACGAGGGGTGTCCACATCTGATCTCGGGGCTGGAGAGCGACGGAAAACACTCATGCTGTTCCGCCCTCTACTCCGGCAGAACGAGCATGGTCCGTGAGCTGCGTGCGCTCCTCGACCCGGCCAGCCGATCCAACAATGGTGGCGTCACTAATGAACCAGAGAGCGAAAATAGCAAAGGCGATCAGCAGTATTGAAGGAAGCAGAAAGAGCCACCGCCGTGAAACCGAGACAATGTGGAGGATCTTCATCGGAGTGAATCCATTGCAGATGCGTCCTCTGTGTGAAAACTCTTTTGGTGCTGGGTTGTGAATCCTGGTCGTAACCACAGCGAATGATTCCAACCGGAGAAAGTCGGCCGCACGTGGGCCAGGTCATCGACGAAGAGGTAAGTGTGCTGACTGGACTCCGATGTCGCGTAACTACGCGTTGATCGATCGGCGTCAGCGACCGGAAGAGCCACTTGCTGGGTTGGCACGTTCACGGTCTGGACTCCCTTCTCGGCGGTCTGGTTGACCGTGCAGAAAGCGTCGCGCCTTGTCTCGAAGCTTGCGCCAGTCGGAATCCCCGGTCGAGCCGATGGCCCATGAATCGGAACTATCGAGACAGGTGGAGCAACGCTCCTTCTGAGATCAGCTCCTCAACCGGCGCGATCGGGTGCACTGAAGTAGCCAACTCAACCAGGGCTTCTGACGGGTGCAACTGGGTCGTGAGGGTGTGACTCTGGAGCGTGTCGAAGAATGCCTTAGGAGTGACACAAATGGATCCAACGAGTCGATACTCCAGTCGTCGTCGGAGTGCCAGAGGGATGGGAACTGACTGGCTCCAGCGTTCCGCACGATCTCAGCTGCAGCGATCGGCGTTCCTGTCTGCTGGGGGCGTAGTAGCCGGAGCGATCGGCACTGTCACGATGGATACATTGCTCTACCTTCGTTCCCGCCGAGCGGGTGGAAAGCAAGATCCACTGGAGTGGGAGTTCTCGTCTGCAGTAACCGGTTGGGATGATGTGTCGGCTCCCGGCCAGGTTGGGAAGCGCCTCATCGAGGGTTTCTTGGGTCGCGAGCTCCCCGACAAGCGGGCCAGGTCTGTTCAGAATGCGATGCATTGGGCTACTGGCGTGGGTTGGGGCGCTCTATTCGGGCTCGTTGCAGGTCCCGTCGCACGGCCGGCTTGGGCCGGAGGTCTGATCTTTGGTCCGATCGTCTGGCTCAGCGGGTATGCCGTTCTTCCGATCGCGAAGATCTACGAACCGATTTGGGACTACGACGCAAAGACCCTGACGAAGGATCTGAGCGCGCACATGGTGTACGGGGCGACGACCGGGTTCGTCCTCACTGCGTTGACCCGGCGCTCTCGGAGCTGACTCTCTGGGCCACCAGGATGGCGAGGGCGGCCGGAGAGCCGATTCTGTGACCCAGCCTCGGTCCTGATCGGCGATGCCACTCGATTGCGTAGTAGATCGAGATCGGCGACCAAATACGCGTCTTGCTGGCTCTCGTTCCACTGTCGTTCGGTTCTGTGGTGCCCGTGTGACTCGGTACCGACCAGGGTGTCCTACCGGCGCGATGCGATCTCTCGGGCGCGAACGTGATGAGAGTGACTGCGAACCCGAAAAACCGTACCAATGCGCAATCGCATCGCGACACGGGAGCGAGTGGATTCATTGGGACGAATCGGCAGGAGAGCGACAACTCTTCCGCTCAACCATTGAAGGCTGACAGATTGCCGGAGGCTCAGAACGATGTACCTCCACCTCCTATACCTCGTGACGAGCGCGGCTGGAATGTTGCACCAGCCCCGGATGGACGCGGGACACCGGCGCAACAGCAGAAGCGGCCTCTTCATCATCATTATGGCTTCTGGCTTGCCGCCTTGGTGCTTCTGGCATTCAACTGGACGGCCCTTCTGATGTCGGAGCCCGCGGGGCAGCCCCGGATCAACGTTCCGTTCAGTCCCTATTTTCTGAGTCAGGTCCGAGAGGGAACTGTGAAATCGATCTCTTCGAAGGGAGACGCGATCCAGGGCGTCTTTACCAACAAGGTGCGATATCCGCAGAGCGATCGGAAAGCGACCCCCACAAGCCTGTTCGCGACTGAAGTGCCATCTTTTTGGAACAGCGCAAACTTGACGGAACTCCTTGAGTCGAAGGGTGTGCAAATCAACGCCCAATCGACCGCTACGAACACGCCTCTGTGGGAGGAAATTCTGGTTGGATTCGGCCCAACGCTGCTCCTGGTTGGACTCTTCGTCCTCGTCTCCCGGCGTCTCCGAGCTGGCGGCGGAGCGGGTGCTCTCGGCAGCTTCGGACGTTCACAGGCGCGACGAGTTGACCCTCAGAAGATTACCGTGACCTTCGATGACGTTGCCGGGATTGATGACGCCAAGGCGGAGCTGACGGAGATCGTCGACTTTCTCAAGACACCCGAACGATTCATCCGTCTTGGTGGGCGGATGCCTCATGGTGTCCTCCTCTTTGGGCCTCCAGGGACTGGAAAAACCCTGTTGGCGAGGGCGGTCGCCGGGGAGGCTCAGGCCGCGTTCTTCTCCATTTCGGCATCAGAGTTCATCGAGGCAATCGTCGGTGTCGGTGCCGCGCGGGTGCGCGACCTCTTTGCAAAGGCCAAGGAAGCGGCGCCGTCAATCATCTTCATCGATGAACTCGATGCCATAGGCCGTGCACGTCAGGGTTCCTCTGCTCTGAGCGGAGCAAATGACGAGCGCGAACAGACGCTCGATCAAATCCTGACCGAAATGGACGGATTCGACCCGAACGAAGCCGTCGTGGTGCTCAGTGCTACAAATCGACCTGAAGTTCTCGATCCAGCCCTTCTCCGTCCAGGCCGGTTTGATAGGAGGGTTGCGGTGCAGCCACCGGACCGGGTGGGCCGGCAAAAAATTCTGGAGGCGCACACCCGGTCAGTTCCATTGGCGCCCGACGTCGATCTGGGTGCAATTGCCGTCTCTACGCCGGGGATGGTCGGAGCAGACCTCGCGAATCTGGTCAATGAAGCCGCATTGCTGGCGGCCAGAGACGATCACGACACGGTGAGAATGTCCGACTTTAATGAGTCACTCGAAAAGGTGATGCTCGGTTCCCCACGAGGGCTGCTCTTGAGCCCTGACGACAGAGAACGGACGGCCTTCCATGAATCAGGCCACGCTCTTGTGGGCATGCTGACCCCGGGGGCGGATCCCGTCCGAAAGATCTCGATAATCCCTCGCGGCCAGGCGCTTGGCGTGACTCTGGCCACTCCGGACAGCGATCAAGTGTCCTACTCGCGAGACCAACTCGAAGCTCGCATCGAGGTTGCACTCGGCGGGAGAGTCGCGGAGGAAGTGGTCTACGGAGTGGTGACAACGGGAGCCGAGTCGGATATCGAGCAACTCACTCAGATTGCGAGGCAGATGGTCGGGCGGTGGGGGATGAGTGAGAAGATTGGTCCAGTCAGCGTGCTACCCAGCGACCAGTCTGGACCATTCCTGCCAGGTGCGAGTGACACGTCTTCACAGACTCACTGGCTCGTTGATCAAGAAGTTCAGCGAATTGTCGAGGTTGCGCATACCAGCGTGACGCAACTTCTGACGAGTCATCGGGACCAGCTTGAGAGTCTCGCTAGGGCCCTGCTGAAATCCGAGACTCTTGATGCCGCCGATGCTTATGCGGCGGCCCTCGTTCAGCCCAATCGCAATGGCAAAGAAGCGTACTCAGCGAGCTAGGCCGGCACTGGAAACGCGAGACAGCCGCCCGCAACATTAAGAAAGGAAATTAGTCATGTCGTTCACCGTATCCGACCTGATAATCGAGACCTTGAAGAACGCAGGAGTCCGGCGTGTCTATGGCATACCAGGCGACTCACTCAACGGATTCACCGACGCCCTGTATCACGACGGCACTCTCACGTGGCGTCATGTGCGACATGAGGAGGCCGCAGCATTTGCCGCGGCTGGTGAAGCAGCCATCACGGGTCAAGTGGCGGTCTGCGCGGCAAGCTGTGGTCCGGGCAACCTCCACCTCATTAACGGACTCTACGATGCTCACCGGTCTCGCGTCCCCGTAGTTGCCATAGCGGCTCATATCCCATCCAAGGAGATGGGAGGCTTCTACTTCCAGGAGACACACCCCCAAGAGCTTTTTCGGGAATGCAGTACCTACTGCGAGTTGGTCGCCTCACCGGCGCAGCTGCCCGGGGTTCTCGATATCGCGATACGGGCAGCCGTGGAGGAACGAGACGTCTCGGTGCTTGTGATTCCAGGCGACATATTGCTCAGCAAGATCGAGCGGCCGTTAGTCGTCACAACGATCGGCGCCTCGGCGCCGGTTGTGCGTCCCAGTGATGTCGAGTTGGAGAGTGCGGCGAGCGAACTCAACGAAGCCGAGCGGATCACAATTTTGGCTGGAGCAGGGTGTGCGGGTGCGCGTGCGGAAGTTCTCTCCTTGGCTGGGGCCCTGCAGGCGCCCATCGTCCACTCGCTCCGGGGAAAGGAGTTCCTCGAATACGACAATCCCTACGACGTCGGAATGACCGGGTTGTTGGGCTTCAGCTCTGGCTACCAGGCGATGACAAGCTGCAATCTCTTGCTCATGCTCGGAACGGACTTCCCGTATCGCGAGTTCTATCCGGAAGATGTCACAACCATACAGGTCGACTTGCGCGGTAGCCATATCGGCAGACGGACAAGAGTTGACGTGCCACTTGTGGGAACTGTCAAGGACACGGCGGCAGCTCTACTGCCACTGCTAAAAGCAAGGAATGACAGCAGGCACTTGGAGAGAGTGAGGAAACACTACGGAAAAGCCCGTGAAAGGCTCGACGATCTGGCGGTAAACGATCAAAATCGCACCCCGCTTCATCCTCAGTTCGTCGCTAAAACCGTTGATCAGATTGCCGACGCGGACGCGGTATTTCTCGCTGACGTGGGGACACCTGTGGTCTGGGCGGCTCGCTATCTCCGCATGAATGGTAAACGACGTCTGATTGGTTCCTTCACACATGGGTCAATGGCCAACTCACTGCCTCAGGCTATCGGTGTGCAGGCATCGCAGCCGGGTCGCCAAGTAATCACCTTTGCTGGTGACGGAGGTCTAGCCATGATGTTCGGCGAACTCATCACGCTCCAACAGCTGCAGCTGCCGGTGAAGATCGTGGTCTTCAACAATGGAGCTCTCAGTTTTGTAGAGCTGGAGATGAAGGCAGCCGGCCTGGTCAACTTCGGAACCGACCTCGAGGACCCCAACTTCGCTGCAGTTGCGTCGTCGCTGGGCATGCACGGTGTGAGGGTGGAGCGGCCAGATGATCTTGCAGGAGCACTTCGATGTGCGTTTGATCACGATGGCCCTGCCGTTGTCGAGGTCATGACCGCTCGGCAGGAGTTGTCCATTCCGCCAACCATCACACGCGAGCAGATCAGGAACTTCACGCTCTACGCCACTCGGACGGTGCTCTCGGGGCGCGGGGATGAGCTGATTGACCTCGCAAAGACAAACGTCGAACGGCACATTTTGACCGGAAGGAAGAGCTGATCATGTCTGGCCAACTATTGCTCGAAACCACTCAGCGTCGCGACGCTTCCCTGGTGGACACGCAGGAAGAAGTCGTATCGAGCCGGGTCAGTCCTGAACGTCCTCGTTCCAAGCCGGTCGAGGAGCTCAGTGGATTCAGCAAGCTGTTAGAGGACCCGTTGTTGGCTGCGTGGGCTGGTGAGGCGGCGACCCTATATGGGGTGACGCCCCTCGACGCTTTGGGTGCCCTTGCGGAAGCACTTGATCGGGACGTCAAGCGGTGACCAATAGCGGTCCGTGGGGCGGTATCGAACGGGCGAGGCCCTATCTTGAGGTTGAGTTGGAGGACGGTCCCAAAGAATGTCTGGTTCATCTACGTGGTGACCTTCTCGCAGAGACCAGTGGTGGCTTGTGGTCCGTCGAATCCATCCTGGTCAACGAGGCTGCCGTCGTTATCGATCTCTCAGGCGTCACCAGTGTCGACGGAGCGGGTCTCGAATCCGTCTTGATCCTCATGAACGCTGTCCAGGCATCCGGCCGGTCACTCTCATTTGGCAAAGGGCAGTGCGGATATGGCCAGAGGAAATGCCTGTCGTCGGCCGATGCGTGCAACCCGGATCTACGCCGCCTCAGCTGTCGCTAGCGAGTTTCGGATCGAATTGCCGTGGCATCTGTAAGCCGGACTCCGCGTTTCGCGCCCGGCCGGTTGGCGGGCACTCCAGGCAGCTTTACTCCAGGCAGCCTTACAGGCGTCTCATCAACGCAGGCCGGGGATTCGCACGGGTGCGACCCTTCGCGTAATTCGCGACCCTGGGTTGCGGAGGTCGGAGCCGGAGCTCGGTCTCTGAGGACAGGAAGGAGTCTGAACCGTGGGTATGTCCCTCAAGGAAGTGATTCTTCCGGTGTCTGACGTTGATCGAGCTAAGCGCTTCTACATGGAATCTGGGTTTCGAGAGGAAGAAGACTTCATCGTTGACGATGACTTCCGAGTCGTCCAGATGATTCCTCCTGGTTCGGACTGCGCAATCGTATTCGGGCGGAGCCTCACATCGGCGGAACCGGGAACGGTTCAGGAACTCACACTCGTCGTCCCCGATGTCTCCGAGGCCCGACTGACCCTGATTGATCGTGGAATCGAAGTCAGCGAAGTGTTTTCCCACGCCAGTGGTGCCCTGCGGAACGGCAATCCCAGCGAAGGTGATCGATTCCGAAGGGGCGCGCAGTACGCCCTGGGGGCCGCCGGATTCAGTGACCCAGATGGCAATGGCTGGCTCCTGCGCGAAGCCCGAGGAGAAGGCTCCGCGCCATGAACCTGCACCCTACGCGAGGAGACGATTGGCTTGCGCCAAGGCCGATGAACCTAATCGGACGTCAGTGGAGAAGGGCCAGAGGTCAGACCGGATGGCGATGGATGGTGGCCGTAGCGGGAATCGGATGCGAGGTGGTCGCCGTTATTGCCATTGTTTTACTGTTGGTTCTGTGATTGGTGATCCTGGGTAACTGTGTTCGAATCACCGCAATTTGGCTCAAGAGAACCGATCTAACCAGGACTATTTGTGATGATGATGGAGAAGAGTGCGTACGACGTTCTTGTCTGGGCGCTTTCCCCGGCGATGAACACTGTGCCCGCGAATTCTCAGCGGATCACAGGTGGATGAGTACTGGGGCCGAGAGTGTCTGGCCGTCCGTGCTTGCGTTGCAGTAAGCAGCTACCGGAACACGATTCAATCTATCTCTACGTGTTCTAAGACCCAATCCAGTCACGCTGATCACATTGGACAAGAAGATCCAGGACAGCGACGAGGACTCATCGCCCAGGGTCTAGAGCTGTTGTTTTGAGGGCACCGGCACCACTAGTGGACTGTGGACTAGTGACTTCGACGGGTTCAAGAGGGTCATCGCAAGTCTCAAACTGAGTGTTGGGCCGTAAAGGCTCCGAGTAGAAGATCTCAAGTCTTGTACTCGTCGAGAAACATCCAACAAGATCGCTCCTTTGGAGCGAGGAGGTCGACTTCCGCCATGTTTGAACTCATCATCATCATCGTCGTTGTGGTTGCGCTGATCCTCATTGCGGCATGGGCAGCCTTCAATGGGCTTGTGAAGCGACGGAACCGCACTCAAGAAGCTTGGTCTCAGATCGATGTCGAACTCAAGCGACGTCATGACCTTGTCCCCAACCTGGTCACGACCGTGCAGGGGTACGCAGCTCACGAGAAGGGGACATTCGAGGCGGTCACTCAGGCCCGTGCGAACGCGATCAGGGCCGGATCAACCGGTGATCCTACGAAGATCGCGTCAGCTGAGAACGCGTTGTCTGGTGCACTCCGTTCGCTGTTCGCCGTCGCTGAGAACTATCCGCAGCTCCGGGCAGTTGAGAGTTTTCTCCAGCTTCAGGAGACTCTGACCTCCACTGAAGACAAGATTGAGTACGACAGGCGCTATTACAACACCAGCGTCCGGGATTACAACATCGGGCTGCAGACGTTTCCGCGAAGGCTGATTGCGGGCTTGTTCAACTTCAAGCCGGCAGCCTTCTTTGCAGCACAGGATGAGGACCGCGCCGTGCCTGCCCTGAGCCTGTCCAGTTTTAGCGCACCCACTACCGACACCGCGACGGTTCCGGCACGGCCTTCTGCCGATCCGGAGGGTCCGGCTCAGATCAGCTGAAGACTTCAACCAGATCAGGGGTCGATTCGTGTACAGCGAAATCGCGAGCAATAGACGGCGCAGTGCCGTCACCATCGGCTGCTTCTTGCTCCTCTGGCTAGCGGTTGGTGCGGTCCTTGGCCTTCTCTTTAGGACGTTCGCTCGTCCTTCTGTCAACGGCCTGGCAACGACCACCTCGGCTGGCCCGAGCTGGGCTCCGGTATTGGTCGGAGTGGCAATCGGGGCCTTGCTGGCGATTGCAGGCATCCTGTTCTCGCTTACTGCCGGCACACGATTGGTTCTCCGAACCTCAGGGGCCGAGCTAGCCGATGACGCGAAGTACCAGCAACTCAACGATCTGGTCGGAGCTCTGGCCATTGGGGAAGGAATCCCGAAGCCGAAGGTCTACGTCATCGACGACCCTTCCCCCAATGCGTTTGCCACGGGCATAAATCCGGACAATGCCGCAATCACCTTCACCTCAGGACTTCTCAGCATCATGAATCGCGAAGAACTTGAGGGTGTCATCGGCCATGAGATGAGCCACATCAAGAATCACGATATCCGGCTCCTGGTGCTCGTCGGCACGCTCATTGGATTGGCGGCGTTCCTGGCGAGCATTCTCTGGCGAGTCGCCTTTTGGAGCAGCTTCGGAGAAGAGGACAACAGTGGCGGGGTCGCGATCCTCGTCGTGTTCATCGCGGCGGCTGCACTCCTCACCTTGGTCGGATTCTTCTTTGGTCCTCTCATTCGCCTAGCGCTTTCACGTCGTCGGGAATCGCTGGCGGACGCGAGTGGTGTCGAGCTAACTCGTAATCCAGCGGGCTTGCTAAGCGCGTTGAAGAAGCTGCAAACAAATGACAAGCCCTTCAAGACGATGAATCACGCGACAGCGTCCATGTGTATCGACGACCCACTCAGGCATCATGAATCGTGGTACCACCGGCTGTATGACACCCATCCTCCAATTGAGGTCAGGATTGCAGCTCTCGAAAAGCTCGCAGTTGGAGAGACCGTTTGAACGAACAGTCCACGACCTTCACATCCACGATGTTGAGGTCCTGCGAGTGGAGATGGTGGGTGCGGTGGCTGGGTTGACTGAGCGAGTCGTAGTGAGTGGCGGGCGATTCTCGGGCCTTCGGGACGCATCGGCGAACGGCCTGACGTGATCGAGACACTGGTGGGCCGCCTGGGGGACAGGGGGAGCCGCGAAGCCATCGAGATCATCTGTGATCCCGTTCGGACGTCGCTTCAAGAGTTCGATATCGTCTTTGAGGTCGATTGCAAGGCGTATCGTTCGCTTGGACACGACGACGTAGTAGGGAAATATCGAGCCGCGATTCTGCCTCTTGAAGAGGAGCAACGCCGGGTGGTTGAAGGCGCCTACGCTGGCGATACCTCAGCGGGACTCTGGTCTGGCAACGTCATCTGGCAAAAGAGCCGCGGAGAGAGGCTGCTGCCCACTGGCAGTCTGGCTGACCCCTTTCTTCTCAGCGTAGGGATCGGGTTCCGTCCGATCCGGTTTGGTCTATTCCAACCCTCGCGGACCTGTCTCAGTTCGGGGACGTTGGGCCTCCGCGGCCAGGATGCCGGCGTCGGGTCTGCAGCAGTGAACACGTCTCAGCAGATAGGAGGTGCAACTGGGACTGCTCTACTTAGTACGTTTGGCCGCCAGCGCGGCGGCTAGCTACCTGACGGGATTGGTTTCAACCACCCTCAATCTCAGATCAGCCGCCGTTCACAGCTACGCAACGGCGTTCCTCCGGTCATCTCTCATCTTCGCGATTGCGGCAGTTATCGCTCGCTTGTACTGGCCCCAGGCAATCTTGAGCAGCTTGCATCTCGTGCCACAGGCTTTACGCAGGCAAAGGATCGATCATGATTCGCCGATCCTGAAAAGTAACTGCTGCTCTAAAGCTGCCGAATGAACTCACCACCATCGCGCACAACAGCATCGTCCCACGTCCGTTCACTCCCACGCACACGAGAATCGGGCGGTGGAAATTCACAGCGCCTTCCTCGCCTAAGAGTCATGCGGAGCCGTGTCGACTCGTTAGGTGCCTGCGCGCGCTCTATCTAAATCTGCGGCTGTCTAATCTGCGAACACGAGAGATTGCCCTGCCGATGGACCAGGCATCTACGGCTTGCACAGGTTCCGAAGAGTACGTAACGGAGTCCCAAGGCGCACGACTCTTTGCGAGGTTCTGCGTCTCGTGGAGGGTTGAAGGTCCAGTGAGTACAGATACAGCAAGAGGCGCGGTCGGTCGCTCAATCGAGGAAGTCATCAGAACAGACAAAACTAACAGGACTCCGATGTTCGAGGAACTGAACCCCCCTGGCTCAAGTGAAAGTCGGCGTGTTCGTCTGGAGTCCACCGGTGGCGAGTGAACATCGTCCAACTCCGGTCGGTCGAAATTGATGTCACGAAGCCCGTGCGCTTGGGTTCTCAGATTCGGCCTTGTTGGGTGTATTCGGCTTAACGACTGGACAAGGCGTTGCGTAGTTGTCTGCGGGAACTGATGCCGAGTTTTGAATAAATTTTGCGCAGATGCCATTCGACTGTGCGCGGGCTGATGAAGAGTTCGGCCCCTATCTCAGGATTTGTGTACCCATCAGCGGCGATCTGGGCGATCTGGGTTTCCTGAGCGGTGAGGTCATAGAGAGTGTCAACCGTGCGAGCGCGCGCCGTTTCACCTGTTGCCAAGAGTTCTCGACGAGCGCGCTCAGCGAATGCATCGGATCCAATAGTGATGAACATCTCATGAGCGAGCCGCAGTTGGCCTCGGGCGTCGTAGCGTCGATTCTCGCGACGGAGCCACTCGCCGTAGAGCAGGTGGGCCCGGGCCAGCTCAATCTGGACGCCTGTGCGGCTGAGCCGGCCGATCGCCTCTTGGTAGTAATCCTCGGCGACTGGGCCCTTGCTTAGGAGGGCGCAGGAACGCGCCTCGAGGCCCAGAGCCCAATCGGTTCCGCTGGCGCGGGTCGCTTTAGCTAACTGTTCGAACGCGTCAAAGGCGCGCTGGGTCTTGCCGATACGGCTGGCGGCTTCGATCAGCTCTGGCAACACCAGCGTCGAGAAGCCGATCTCCTGCGGGCATTCACATGCCCGCTCCGCCGCGCTCAAGGCTCCTGCATAATGACCGAGACCGTTGTTGAGCGACGCCACAGTGCAATGTCCAATCACCCCCATGCCCTCGCCGCTGCCGTTTACGGGGTGGGGATTCCGCATCAAGACCATGCTCTGTTCCACTTGCCAGCTCCTTGTCTCCATGACTCGTTGACGCCAGCATGGCGAGTTGTCACAATCGCCGAATCCTTGTGAATTGATAGTTCCTTGCATTCGGCGTATATCGCCACAGAAATCGACGAATGGCGTCGGCCGCCGATTAGGGCTGGTGAGGTGCATGAACCATTTAGCCCTGGGGTCTGGGGTGGCTAAAACTCTCTGAACAGGACGTTTATGGGCGTCCCGGCTCGATGCCGAGGTTGTCGCTTGGCGTGCTCCGCCTGGCCCCGACTGGACCCCTCCTACGACAAGACGTGGCTACAGGTGGCGGGAACGGGCCTTTAGATCATGGAAAACGCGTAGTCGACTTTGCATCCGGCCCAAAAAGAGCAGGTCACAGGCCCGGGCTTCCACGAAATGGTGGGCGAGCCGCCGGTAGCTGAGGCATCCGCTCTATGCCAGGCTGCCCGATTCTGTGGGAGCAAACGGGGGAGCTCACGCCTCGGGTAGAACCCGATCTTTCCGGAATAACTTGCGGGTCTGGTAGCCAACCGTGCCAGTGCTTAGGAAGACTTGGCTTCGCAACTTTTAGTGTGGTCCTTCGTTGCGCCGCTGGTCGAGCGGCTCTTCGGATCACGCCACTGAGGTCCGTTGCTTCATCGCTCCGGCCCTTCTGCTAACCCTCTCGAATCTGGAACCCCTACCGGTGTCTTGCACGGGTTCGATCAGTTCAACGCGCTGCCATCATCAAATCCCGTGAAGAAGGAAATTCGAAGGGGTAGAAGTGGCGCTATTGAAGTTTGATGCGGCGACCCGCACGACGGATCTGGTCACCGGTCGCGTGGCCGGAGTCAGGGTCAACCCCGATTCACGAACGATCGGGAGCATGGTTGTTCAGCCAGATTCCAGGTCAGGGGTCGGCTACGTGGTTCCCTCGGAAATGCTTGAGCCGACCTCGCCGCCGATCAATATTGATTGCACCTTCTCCGAGTTGGAGCGGTTTGAGAAGTCGACTGTGACGGAGGTCCTACCTGCGGGTGTCACGGAAGTGTTCTATCCCTCGTGGCAGCCGCTTCAACAACTCCGAGAGGATCTCAAGAATCCGTTTGGCCGAGTAGTCGTGGGGTGCACACGTCCGCTGTTGGATCCTGCGGAGGTGGAACTGGTATCGAGACAGTTTGTGTTTGGGAGCGATGGCGTGGTTGGCCGATTGCGCGGAATCGCTACAGAAAATGGCTTCAACGAAGTGACCGAACTCTTGCTTGAACACGTACGTTGGCCTCGTCGAAACCGAATGAAGATTCCGGTCGACCTTCTTACTGATTGGGGCACTATGGAGCTGAGCGTCACTAGTCGCCAGTTGAGTTCACTCGGAGATTTCGAAACTAAGTGACCTTGTATAAGGACACACCAAACGAGAGCGGATCGCGCCTATGGGACTGTGAGCGAGCCCCGACTCGGTCGATGGGAAATTGAGACTCGCCACCAGGTCCCTTACTGCACGAGGTGCGGCGATTTCATCACATCCGCCTCGTCGGATTGTCGACATCGTGACCTACCAGGCTCTGAGTTACCTATCGGGAAACGAAACCAGGGTGTTCTACGGGCGAGACCACGGGACTCTGGATCGAAGATTCATAGGTATGGCTTCGAGTGATGAGATGACTGCCGCAGCGTCACCGTTCGAGATGGGGTGGGACGGTCTCGGTGCCCCTTCGGTGATTTCTGCAGATGGTCGGAGAAGTGGTCGACGTCATGCCTGAGCCGATACCCAGCGTGTTCGCTGCGCAACCCAAAATGACCAAGGAGACATGGTGACGACGAAGACAGAGACCCCGCCTCGGCATCCGGTCCTTGATGGGCTCGACGCGATGATAGAGCCATTGGAAGGCCTGTACCGCGACCTCCACGCTCATCCGGAGCTCTCGGATCAGGAACACCGCACCGCCGCCAAGGCCGCCGAGCAACTCAAGTGGGCTGGCTGCAAAGTGAGCACCGGTATCGGCGGGACCGGTGTCGTCGGGGTGCTGCGGAATGGCGACGGACCCACCGTCATGCTGCGTGCCGATATGGACGCGCTTCCGGTAGTAGAAGACACCGGCCTCCCCTACGCAAGCACGGTCACCGCCACCAACTCCGACGGAGAAACCGTTCCGGTGATGCACGCATGTGGCCACGACATGCATGTCACCTGGCTGGCTGGTGCGACAAAGCTGCTCGCGCATGCCTCAGACGAGTGGCACGGTACCCTCGTATCGTTGTTTCAACCTGCGGAGGAGCTCGGAACGGGTGCGCAGGCCATGATCGACGATCATTTATTCGACCGATTTCCCAAGCCCGACGTGATCCTCGGTCAGCATGTCATGCCACCACCCGCTGGGCAGATTACGTATCGACCGGGGGTTACGCAGTCGGAGGAGGACAACATTGAGGTCCGGCTGATTGGCCGTGGCGGACACGGCGCATGGCCCGAGTCCACAATCGATCCAATTGTCATGGCCGCCTCAGCGGTGTTGCGGCTCCAGACAATCGTGTCCCGGGAGGTTGCCGCCTTCGAGCCCGCAGTGGTGACCATTGGCTCGCTCAGAGCTGGTACCAAAGGAAACGTGATTCCCGACGAAGCTATCCTCAAAATTAATGTGCGTAGTTTCGATGAGGATGTTCGTACTCGCGTGCTCGGTGCTATCAAGCGGATCATCAACGCTGAGGCAGCAGCCTCCGGAGCGCCCGAGTCACCTAGCTTCGAGTTCTTCGATCACTTCGATCTGACCGTTAACGACGCCGCAACGGCGAACCACGTAGGCGACGCGTTCCGCGGTTGCTTTGGAGCAGACCGCGTAACAGAACTCGTCGATCCCCTTCCCGTTAGCGAGGACTTCGGGTTGTTCGGTCGAGAATGGAAGGTCCCATCCCTGTTCTGGTACGTCGGCGGAACCGATCCAAGCGTCTATGAGCGGGCCTCGCGAGCGGGACGACTCGCTCAAGATGTCCCTACAAACCACAGCTCCAAGTTCGCCCCCGTCCTACACCCCACCCTAGAAACCGGTGTCCAGACTCTCGTTGCTGCGAGCCTTAGCTACCTCGGCCGGTAGGGGCTCGGCGCCGCTCCCGCTCTGTGCTCAAGCGCGTGACCGAAGGGTGGTTCACGGACCCATAGGGACGGCATCAAGATCCTTGGATCCCTCCTGAGATGCCAACTACTCAACCTTCAATTCGGGTAGGAAGTCCCTGAAGCATGTCACTCTTTCCGGTGGAGGTGGGTCAGTGCCCAGTTGCCGATGCCGCGATGTTCGCCTCACGGCTGCTGCTACTGAAGCTCCTCGGCAAGTGCACCCGCCGCTGCGGTAACCAGCTTTGATTCAGTGGCCATCCATCATCCCGAAGGCAGCAAACTCTGCCGGTCGAGGCCCAACGACTTGTGGTGGCCTGATCTATGCGAACGTACGCATCTCGTCTGACAGTTGGCCGGCCAGCTGGCGTCTTGAAGATATGCCGAGCTTCTGAAATATCTTGCGGAGGTGATAGTCAACCGTGTTGGAGCTAATGAACAGTTGGCTGGCAATCCCTCGGCTTGTTGCCCGTTCAGCTGCGAGTCGGGCGATCTGAAGCTCTCTAGGCGTGAGGTCGTGGCCCGATTCCGCTCGTCGGGATCTGGCTCGCTCGCCCGTTGCCAGCAGTTTAACTCGTGCACGTTCGGCGAGCGCCCTGCCCCCATGGTGTCGAACAGTTCGTATGCTCTGACGAGGTGGCTGCGCGGCACTCCGCGGACCTGGCCCTTGACAACGGAGAGCACTCTTACGGTGGCCCCGGCCGGAAGTCCGGGTCACCAGAATTGACCCGAAGATTGCCCGAAGGTGGTGGGATCCCACGAATATCCCACGGATTCAGAATTCACTGTCAGAAGCCGGTTGAGAAGGCCTATGCCAACCGTCCCACCTAGTCGGGCAGTAGCCCCGCAAGTTCGCGCCTCGAGGTGATGCCGAACTTTTGGAATACCTTGCGAAGGTGATAGTCCACCGTGTTGGCACTGATGAAGAGTTGACCGGCGATCTCCCGGCTCGTCGCTCGTTGAGCCGCCAATCGAGCGATCTGAAGCTCCCTGGGTGTGAGGTCGTGGGTCGTTTCCGCTCGTCGAGCTCGGGCGCGCTCACCCGTGGCCAGCAGTTCGACCCGGGCTCGTTCGGCGAACGCCCTTGCTCCCATAGTGTCGAACATCTCGTAGGCGGTGTGTAGGGGCTCTCGGGCCTGAGTGCGGCGCTTTTGACGCCGAAGCCATTCCCCGTAGA
>Ga0302319_10008366_pt1 | contig 20151 bp, 18 predicted proteins | sample Bog_T0_2_FD_203319 | JGI IMG/M metagenome (GOLD analysis project Ga0302319, IMG submission 203319) | Peat permafrost microbial communities from Stordalen Mire near Abisko, Sweden - Bog_T0_2 | ecosystem: Environmental > Terrestrial > Soil > Wetlands > Peat | place: Sweden: Abisko, Stordalen Mire... | reverse complement strand
ATATCTGCGTTGAAATGCCAACTGAACGCCAGCCGTTCTACTCCGGTCAACGAGGAAAGTGCTTCAAAAACTCCGGTTTTGTCTTCCTTGCCCGCGCCTGGGTTCCAAATACGTCCAGGCAGATAAAGCTCTCGCAGATGCGTGAGCCCTTGCAGTTCCTTCAATTCCACTGGCCGCATCACAGCCGCCGTCAGGTCAATGGACGCGATATGAAAGGCGCCAGCCGGCAGTTGCGAAAGATCAACAATCGGCTGGTTCGAACCTTCCAAAATAAGGCTGCCTTCCCAGCGAATCACCCATTCGGCTACCTCACGTTCCGAGGCTCCCTGCGCCACGGCGGCAAAAAACAGTAGGCCGGCGAAAAATTGCTGCATCTCGCGTTATTCTACTGAATACGGGCAGCGGTCTCCCAATGACGCGCTTCCCTCCTGGAACCTGCTTGTTAAAACGGCTCATCTTATTCGGTTTCGCGGGCGCCAATCTGTGGGCGCAAACTGGCGATTTTCGAACCAACCTCTACCCCATTTTGGAGAGAGCCAACTGCCGCGCTTGCCACAATTCTGAAGGCGTCGCGTCGGCCACCCGCCTGCACTTTCCCGAAGCAGATGCGCCGCCTGAAAAAATTGAAGCCTTCGGAAAATCACTCGTGATTTTGGTAGACCGCGATCATCCTGAATCGTCGCTGCTCCTGAAGAAACCAACCGCGCGCATTGCCCATACCGGCGGCGAGCGCATCAAACCCGGTAGCCCCGAAGAAGAAACTCTCAAGAACTGGATCTCTAAACTGGCCGCCCTCTCTGGCGCCGACTTGGCCACCGCTTTGAGATATCGAGAATTAGAAAATGCTGGAGCGGGCGCGGTGGCGCAAGACGCCCAGATGCGCCGCCTGACCCACAGCCAGTACAACCATACTGTCCGTGATTTGCTGGGCGACCAAACTTCGCCGGCTCTCCAATTTCCGCCCGAAGATTTTGTCAACGGATTCCGCAATCAATCACGTGGCCAAAGCCTCTCGCCCTTGCTCGAAGAAGGTTACAGCAACGCCGCCGAAAAACTGGCGCGTTCCGCCTTCCGCGGCGGAGATACTCACGGCTTGATTCCTTGCAGACCTTCCCGTGAATGCGGCAAGCGTTTTGTGCGCGAATTTGGCCGCAAAGCGTTTCGCCGACCCTTGGATGCGGGCGAACAGCAGCGTTATGAAGCTTTGCTTTCCAAGGAACCAGATTTCATGAAAGGCACGCAACTGGTCGTGGAAGCAATGCTGCAATCCCCCAACTTCCTCTTTTGGCTGGAGAGCACGCCCGAGCCGAAACGCAAAGATTGGGCCACCGCGAGTCGTCTATCCTATTCTGTCTGGGACACCATGCCCGACGCGGAACTCTTTGCCGCCGCCGAACGCGGCGATCTGCGCACCAAAGCGGGCATCGAAAAACAAGTCCGCCGGATGCTCAACGATCCTCGCGCGCACGAAGCCATGGACGAGTTCGTCAGCCAGTGGTTGCGCTTTGACCGCTTACTGACCGCTAGCAAAGACCGCCGCAAATTTCCCTACTTCACTCGCGAAACAGCCAACGCCATGACCACCGAGGCGCGCACCTTCGTCTCCGATCTCGTTTGGAGCGACGACAACTTCATGAAGCTGTTCACTGCCGATTATGGCTACGTCAGCCCTGAATTGGCCCGAATCTATGGGGTCACGGCGCCCGCAAAAGATTTTGACCGTGTTCCGTTCCCGGCCGATTCGGGACGCGCCGGCATCCTTGGACAAGGATTGTTCCTGGCCCTTACGGCCAAACCCGAAGATTCATCCCCCACGGCGCGCGGGCTTTTTGTGCGCGAGCAATTCTTGTGTCAACATGTGCCCGACCCTCCGCCCGGAGTAAACACCAATCTTCCGCCGGTAACCGAGGCCAAGCCGCAAACCAACCGCGACCGCATGTCCGAACACACCACCAACGCTTCCTGCGCTACTTGCCACAAGCTAATGGATGGCGTCGGCTTTGGATTGGAAAAGTTCGATGCCATCGGCGCTAAACGGGATCAACTGGTGCTCGAGTTCCGCCACAAAGGCGAGGAAGATGAAGACTCTCCGAAAAAAAGCAAGAAGATTACCGTTACTCTTCCTTTGAACACCGATGCATATGTCGCCGGCATTCCTGATTCGCAATTCACCTCGCCTTTACAACTGGGCGCGGTCCTGGCCAAAAGCTCGCAATGTCAGGAATGCGTGGTCAAGCAGTATTTTCGTTTTCAAGCCGGCCGAACCGATACGCTCGCCGACCGCCCCCTTCTCCGTGCCGTTACCGAAGACTTTCGCGAATCCGGTTTCCATTTCAAACAACTAATATTGTCTTTGGCGGTGCAGCGCGAGTTTAGCGCCGCCGAATCCGCCAGGAATAGTTCATCCCGAGGAGATTTTTCGCAGCATGTCGCAGATAATCACAAGCCGCATTAGAACTTCGCGCCGCTCGCTCTTGAAAGGCCTCACGGCCGCCGGAGCCCGCATTGCCATCGGCTTGCCGCCTTTGACGTCGATGTTCAACTCGACCGGAACTGCCTATGCGTCCACCTTGGGGAATGTCGCCGCGGAAAAACCGATTGAAAGCCGTTTTGTTCTTTGGTTCAACGGCAACGGCATACCGGAACGCTATTGGATTCCCTCCGAAGAGGGTGCCGAGTACGAACTCACCCCTTGCCTCGCGCCGTTGGCGGCTTGGCGCAAAGACGTTCACGTGCTCAGCGGTGTCGATAACGCTGCTTCGAGCGGCAAAGGTAACGGCCACACCAACTCAATGAGCGGCCTCATGACCGGCACCGATTTCACCGGCCGCGGCCCCAGCGGACCGTCTATCGATCAAATCATTGCCAACAAAATCGGTGGTGACTCGAGGTTCCGTTCACTCCAAATCGGCGTAGCGCAGGAATCCTTTGGCGAGAGCATGCAGCGCAACATGAGTTGGGCTGGCTACGAACGCGCCTTACCGCCGGAAATGATTCCTCACCGTCTTTTTGACCGTTTGTTCGGCGCGCGCGAGGAAGGTTGGGTCAAGCGCAAGCGCAGCATTCTCGACACGGTCATGGCCGACGCCTCAGCGTTGGAAAAGACGCTACCTGCCGATGACAAAACTCGCGTGGATGAGCATCTATCGGCGATTCGCGACCTGGAGCGTTCCATTGCCGGCCTGCCGCCTGAATATGCTCGCGTGGAAGCGCCTGATTTTGATGGCGACATGAAAGATTGGCCGCGTATCGCAAAGTTGCAAAGCGATCTTCTGGTGCAGGCGCTCTCGATGCGCCAAACCCGCGTCGCTTCTTTTATGTTGACAAAATGCCAGAGTCTGACACGCTTCCCTTGGCTCGGCTACACCTCCGCGCGGCATCATGATTACACGCACGCCGAAGGCAAGACATCTGGCGCGGACGGAACGGATGGTACTCACGTATTGCGCGACATCTGCCGGTGGCACGTGGAAGAGTTTGCCTATCTCATCGCGAAACTGGAATCGGTGCCGGAAGGCGACGGAAACCTTTTCGACCATACCAGCCTCATCTTCGCCCACGAGCACGCCGAAGCGAACCCCCACAAGAACAGCGGTTTGGCGATGATTGTCGCTGGTGGCAATCCGAGATTAGCCAAGGGTGCCCACACTCGCGTGACAGGCACGGTCGGTGATGTCTACATGACCGTGGCCAATGAAGTCGTTGGCGCCGACATTGAAAAGTTCCCCACGGCCACCAAGACACTCACATCTCTTCTGACCTAAGGAAAATTTCTGGCAGACAAGGAAAAACGGCTTGTGGCAGATGGGGTTTGATATCTCTAAACGGCGCTCGCGATTTAGAACTCGTCCACATTCTCAAGCCGATTTTTGAGGAACTTCTCGGGCCTCCGAGCCAAGAACAGTGATGCGAACATTCGGGGAATTAGTTGGGGCAAGTGCCCGAACCTCATTCGGCTTGCCGATCTCGTTAGTGAATGATAAAGGACGCTATCGCCAATTCTATTGGTTGACGGTTGACTGCGGTGGCGGGCGCGAAATTCTAAGTGTTCTTGCCGGGTCCCGGCCATCGCCACTTTATTGAGAAACGGATTCCGATAATATCGAATATCCCGCAGTTATGGTGGTTGCCGGCAGGTGTCGATGTGACTCAGCATGATTATTCTTGGCGCAATCGGAGGTTCTGCATGAAGCTGAGATTCATTGGAATGGGCGCACTCGTGATTTCGTTCCTTTCGACCGGGGCCGAGGCGCGTGTCGTCAGGCTCCGCATCGAGCGTCGCGAAAAAGTTCTGAATGGCAGGTCGTTCGGCCCCGCGGGCGGCTACGAAAAGCTGGTCGGCAAGGCGGAGTTCGCGCTCGATCCCCCTGGCGATCAATAAAAATGTCGTTGATCTCAACCTTGCACCGCGCAATGGGCGAGGGGAGGTGGAATTCACCGCCGATTTTTATATGCTCAAACCGGTGGACCAGGCGCGTGGCAATGGCCGCCTGTTCTATGAAGTGGGTAATCGCGGCGGCAAGAGTATGCTGCGAACTTTTCAGAAGGCCAGGAACAGCGTCGATCCGGAAACGGAAGCGGATTTCGGCGACGGCGCGCTGATGAATCAGGGCTACACACTTCTGTGGATGGGATGGCAGTGGGATGTGCCCGACGGTCAGATGCGCACGGACATGCCCATCGCCTCCGATCACGGGAACCAATCACGGGCCTGGTTCGCGGAAACTTTATTCCGAACAACAACGTCCAAACGCAGCCGCTGGCGGATCGCAATCATCGCGCCTACCCTATTGACGATCCCAGCAGTGCCGATAACTTCATGACCGTCCGAGACCGACCGGCGGATGCGCCGCAAATAATTCCGCGGTTGAAGTGGCATTTTGTCGGCGATTCCGGCGTCGCGGCACACGGCGGCTTTGAACTCGGCCGCATCTACGATCTCGTCTATCGTGCCCGCGATCCACGGGTAGTCGGTACCGGCTTGGCGGGAACACGCGACCTCATCAGCTTTCTAAAGTACGATCAGACCGACGCGAATCCAATGCGGGGAATTCGTATCGCGTACGGCTGGGGCGTGTCGCAAAGCGACCGTATGCTCCGGCACTTCCTCAACGAAGGCTTCAACGAAAGATGAGTAGAACCGGAAGGTATTCGACGGTGTAATCGACGAAGTGGGTGGCGCGGGCCGGGATTCGTTCAACCACCGCTTTGCCCAGGCGTCTCGCGATGCAGAGCAATTCTTCAACGTCTTCTACCCCGCCGACATGTTTCCGTTCACCGACGGACCGGAGACCGATCCCGAAACCGGCCAGACGGATTCACTGCTGGGGCGGGCCGAGGCGCGCCACGTTGCGCCAAAGGCAGGCCGTTTCATTCGGATCAATTGGCGCAGTGCAATCTTATTCCGAACTGGAATTGGCTCTGGGTCGAGCCACCTTCCAGCGGGAGAGGTTTGAATTCGAAAACTCTGGTTCTAATCAGATCTCGGTGATATCGTTGAGCACCATTTTATCTTCGCCTGCGCTGAGCGTCGTTGTTTGCGTCATCGCCGCTTTTATACTTGAGCCATTGCTAGTTGACGCGCTAAAGCGAAGCTGGCGCGGGCGGAGGCCTCAGCCGGGTTAATAGCCGTCACTGAAACCGGATTGCTGCGATTGCACCCAAGCTCAGCGTCCCACCCGAGGCAACTCGAGTGGCTGGAAATTCCTGGTCTTTGGGATATGCACACCCACCACCAAGGAACGGGTGCCGACTCGCTGGATCTGTTTGTGGCAAAGGGCATCGTTGGGACTCGAGATATGGGCGGGGAATGGGGATGCAGATCATCTTGCCCTTGCGCGAACGCGTCAACTCAGGCGCGACTCTTGGTCCAGAGATTTCAGGGTTGCAAAACGACCAAGATCTCCATTTTTGGATCAATGATATCGCCCGGAGCGTGAACGGCGATCTGGCGGGATTTGACGAGCGTGTCCCACAGATCACCGCCTTGGTTGATCAAGAAATATTGGTGGTCGAGGGTAATGGGAATGGCAGAGGGTGGGGTCGGGGCATGACGCAGGACAACACCTGGCAAGGCGTTATGGACGATGCGTTGGATGTCCTCTTGCGCGGCGATCTTGACGAGTTGAGGGACCCGGCGAATGACTTCATCGACGCCCATTTTGGCACTCACGGACAGATAAAACTGCGAATCGCGGAAGTAAGAATCTTCGTTCACCAAGCCAGTCCAAACAAAACCGAAGCGATCGCTTAGCTTCAAATCAATGGATGCAAAGTTCGGTTTGATGATGAAATCCATGCCGCGGCGAATCTTACTGTCGAGTAAGTTAAAGCAGCCGCCCAAATCGTCGTGGTCATAATCGGGAAGATCTTGCGGAGGGCCATCGAGAATAAATGTCGAGAGAGCGCCGGCTAAACGGAGCATGGCGACGTAGGCGGCTTCGGGATGGCCATGACGAACTTTCAGAATATGTCTCAGTTCGGGGAGGTATGAATTGACGGTATGAAGGAGCCAGAAATTCGCCGTTTCGGTTGGAGAAAAATCGGCTACCACTTTGCTGCGGGCGCGGCGCGAGGACGAGAGAGCGCTGCTCTTGGTCGCCAGGATTTCGATCTGACGGCGGATGAGGTCCATTAAGAACGTGCTGGAGGAAAGATCCAGACAGGGAGCGACAAAATTGGGGTTTAAAATCGGGGTTCCAGCAGGGTTTCTGACCACTTGCGCTAGGCGAAAGGAGGCGAAACCATCGCGATATTCATCGCCGAACAAAAGGCGAAAACAGCGGCGGCCCACATGAACTTCTTTCTCGTCGTCTTCCTGGCCCGCTAAAGTTTCGTCCTTTACCGAACGGATTTCGGCGAGATAACGAGTCGCGGGAGGGCCAACGGGCGGTTCCAAACCAGGAATTGTGACCGTACGGGCGCCAGATTTATTTTCGGGCAAAGCCAGATAGACGTCGAGCGATTCGCGGTTGGAAGGAAAGTGTCCGGTGAGTGGACGGGAATCGGGCGCTTCGTCGACGCCCGGAATATCCACCGTTTCGCCATCGGGCATAATGCCACTGCATTCGGTGAGACGAACTAATCCGTTCGCGAGGGAATCGGAGTCGATCTTGAGGTTCGTGACACCCCAGTTGGCATAGTTGGACGCACTGGAGCGAAAATGCAGCGCATCTTCGAGATAGCGTTCCTGTAATTGAAAGTGCTGGGGCGTCAGGAACATGCCCTGCGTCCAAACAACCCGATGGCGATTTTTCATGCGAGCTAAAGCTCCTGCCCGTGAGTCTTAAATACGGCGGCGATTTCTTCACGCAATGGGTCGCGAATTTCGCGAACGCTATCGAGATTGAGCACTTCGGTAAAACTAGAGCCACCGGCCAGGCCAGACGCGACAACAACAAGCTGATCTGGTGGGCGGAGGGTTGAGAAAGGGGCGGAGATGGTAACTAAGGGTAAGTCACCTAAGTCGGGCGAGTGGCGGACTTCGACCCGGAAGCGCAGGCCGTTAAAGAGCTCGACAAGGCCGGGAAACTTGGCGAAATGAACACTCATGAGGCAAGCGCGAAGGACGAAGGCACGGACGGAATCGGCATTGCGCTCTTCTTTGCCTGCAAGCACTTGGCGGAGAATGGAAAGCGAATAAGCGGAAGAGTAAGAAACAACCCAGGTGAGCGGGGCTGTAACTTTGATGTTCTGCCAGCCACGTTCGGTCTTCATTGTATGCGTGTATTCCCACTCCTGAAGCTGGATTTGCGTGGATATGGATTCGATGGGGACGCTGAGCTCGGGGCGAAGATCAAACGGGCGAAGAGCCACCTTGCGATAAAGTTCACGCAACTCCGTGACGTTGCGTTCGGAATGGGGCACAGATTCGCGTTCGCTGCCTTCAATGGCATCTCCCAAACTGCGGCGGGGACGGAAGAGCATGGCCGTGGTGTCGAGATAAGTGCGCAACTGCTTTTGACAAAGCTTAGCGACTTCTTTGGTTAGAGAGTGCAGTTGGAGGAGTTGCTCCATGTTCAGAGCTGGCGCGGTGGCGGCCGATTGGTCCATAGGGTTCCCGAAAGAGTTAAAACATCCTGGAGGTTTATTGTATCGGATTAACGGCGAGAAACAATGGTTTTGAGGGTTATTTGGGGCGGACTGGAGAATTCTGAATTGAGAGAGCGGGCGATTTGTTGGGAAAACGGAGTTTTTACCGCCTATAAAGAATAGCTGGGGCGACGGGGGATTAGGTGCTAAAGGTGGCGCACTCGCGAGAGCAGGGAAACAGATGTTTGTTGAGTGAGACATGGAATCGCCTTTCGATAAACACACTAAAGCGGATGGTTCTATCAAAATCTTGAAGGGTCCCGGTAAGTTATTGATTTGAAGGAGAAAACTTTATTGTGAAGTTGTGTCATCGATGAAACGGGTTCCCGATTGTGAGGCAGCGACACGCAGCGTAGCGCGAAATTGTGCGTCGATTTGAGTGTCTTTGCAATGACAGATGGCAGCGTCGCCATCGACGCCTGATTGTACGACTAAAAGCAGGCTTACCGGCCATGGGGAGGGTAAAAACCAATCTTGATAAAGGGTTCGGGTAAGCGCTTCGATGTCGTGGGATTGCTGATGAACAAACATTGGGAGTTGGGGGACCAGTTATGCAGGGCGGTTTCGAAAGCGGGTAGAGGTCGCCGTCATCCGCTAATCGCGGACTGACTGGTCTTTTTATTTGAAGTTTTTTCAACGAGGCGCTCGGGCGAGGAAAATCATAATAGATATAAAGACGGCTCCAATCGGCGCGAACGCGATGAGCAAAAAAGCCCAAGACCAGGAACTGAGCCGTTTTTCGGTTTTGGCTCGGCGATAGAAGAGAGCACACACGAGGCTGGCCAGCGCGACCAAGCCTCCAACAAAGATCAGCAAAATAGCGGTGCCGCTCACTATCATTCCCGCGCCGAACTCAGCCGGTTCGCTGGATTTGGCCAGTCCCGTGCAAGTCTGATAGATGAGAAAACTTCCGACAAAAATCGCCCCGGCCGCGAGTACCGCATCTGCAATGGCCACGATCAGGAACCAAGTGCGGGCGGCGACATGTTGAGATGAAGAAACTGGCACGATATCCGCCACTTTACTTTGTGAATTGGCCTGTTACCGGAAAAGGGGTTCCAGACTCGGCGAGAAACTGCTGTGGAATGATGAGGATGGTTTCTTTTCCGATCTTCTTGATCTCAAAATGTTCGTGAAAGCCTCCAGGATTTTCGTACGTTCTGGAAGGCAGAAGGTGTCGCAGGAAGCTGAGCATGGTTTCGCTTCTGTTGCCTAGCGGAAAGCCGTGTTGACCGCGGTGATCTCGGTCGTTTTTGAAAAATCCAAACGTGTAGTCCTTCTGAATTTTGTAAATGGTTTTATTAGTGACTTGGCTGCGAGTCACTGTGACGTCGAAGTGCCCGAGTGAGTTGCGTAAGTCATAGATTCCGGAGTTGTAGGGATTTAATTCTCTGTGCAGCCCCGGCTTCCCGGCGGTTGCTTTTACGATCCAATCCTGCCATTCGGGTGGTATCTCCTTTAGCTCGTACAGACGCCCGCTCCCTTCAACGTAGTGTTCGAGTAGAGCAGTGGAAATGGGCGAGTTCTGCTTTAGGCCCAAGTGGTCGACGATGGCCAATAGGATGGATTTGCTGTGACCACCTATGTAAGAGATCGTGTTCGGTGGTGCTGCGGCCGCGCCAACGGGCCCGGGAGATGGGGAGTGCTGGCGACAAAGGGTGCCCTGATCAAGAGGCGGTTTTCGCGTGGCGCATTCAGGGCCGGGTTTGTGGGTGGAGGGCATAGAGTTAATATCAGTTTTGGTTGTGACATTCGGTTGAATCTTGTGGACCGATTCGTTGTTGTTCTCGTTATCCCCCAGCGCGTGGGTCGAGGAAGCCCCAGCGGGCACAGATGCTGAGGGTTTGATCTACTAGATCGTCTCCAAAGGCGTCGTGAAGTTGGCTTCGGGTCCGAGTTCCGTCAAGATTGCGTATGAGTCCGAGAGCGGCGATATCAAAAAGTATTGGCAGGTGATAGGGCGAGGTCAACGCGTCGCGATGTTCAGCTTCAAAGCGAGCTAGCGCGTGAGCCTGGGGGCGTTCAGGGACGGAGCTATTGAAGGGGGGTTCACTTAGGCGAAGATCGATCTGTCCAGCTTCAAAGAGCGTGATTAGATCATCGCTTAGTTGTTCGTGCGCCGTTTCGGGTACTGAGATACCGTGGGTGGCGAGCAGCTCGACCGCCTCGAGGTAAATCCGGCCAAGCGTAGTTCCGCGTGGCCAGCGTGCAGCCATCAGGATGATAGCTGCTTTGGTTATTGGTTCCTCCAAGATCACCTCAGGCCCTCCGGTTCCCAGAAATGTCTGCCTTTTTGCTCGTCTGAGTTCAACTGGATCAGAGTGAGCTGCCAATGAAGAGGCGATGTGAACCTGTTCCAGAAGTTCGCGGTGCGACATTCGCGTACGCTCAGGGCCCTGACGGTAGAGGATCGAGGCTCGAAAATAACGGTCGCAGAGGAGGTCGGCGGTCTCCTCTTGCTCTATGATATCTAGACCTCGCTTTGCAAGGCATGCTCTGAGATCGGAGGGGACGTGCCCTTCCCAGCGGCAGAATTGGGCATCGCATACATAGTCGAGATCGTGTTGGCGAGCACGCTCAACAAAGTCGCGTAGCCAGAAGCCGTCGTTCGCTTCAGCTAGATACTCGTGGAGGACATAAAACGGCTTGCCGTTGCATACACGCTGTAGTTCTTCGGAGAGTACAACGGAGGCGGCGCAGTCTGGATATGGCAGGTCTTTAAGGAGTTGCGTGGCGACTTGGATGGCTTTTGCGGCCTTGCATTCAAGCGAGGCTTCGTTGACTAGCCGTGATCGGAGGAGGGTCTCCCGAACAAGGCGGCGGGTGGCCCAGCCGGGTTGGGCATTGTAGGAGATGTATGCGAGGCCCGATAACGTGAGGGTGTTGCGGCAGAAGCCCAAAATAGCAGAGCGAGCATCATCCGCAACCCAGGAGTAAAGACCGTGGGCGATGATGTAGTGATAGCGTCCAAACCAGACCGGGGAGACATCTCTAATGTCCTTGTACAAAAATTGAACATTTTCCAGCCCGATGCGAACCGCGTTCGCACGGGCTTCGAGCAGCGCTGCTTGACAATTGTCAAAACCGATGAAGTTGGAACTGCGGTTGTAAAAGGCGAGGGGAAGCAAATTGGCACCGTCTCCGCAACCAAGTTCGGCGACCTGGAGATGTGCTAATGGCGGCGAGAAGCCAGCGTTCCACTTAGCGCAAATCGCAAGATGAGAAGGAGAAGTAAGGGGCGAAACAGCCCCACGATAGGGGGCTATATCGTAGACGTTGGTTGCGAGGTCCCCCTTGCTTGCTTTGGACGGCTCAGAGCGCATGGTTGTGACGAATTTGTTTGATTGCATCGTCCGCGACCGTGCGTACTTCCGGGTCGGGATCGGCAAGTAGAGGCTCCAGCGATGGAATTAGCTCCGGCAGTCCCTTTTCCTCCAACTCGTCAATAGCTGCACAGCGAATCTCGGGACTGGGATCGCCGAGTGCTTGTATTAGAACCGGGATGGCTGCAAGACCGTCCCGCCACGCAATATACCGCAGTGCAGCAATGCGAAGGACGCTATCCGCTCCCGCCGCCACCCTAAGAAACGAATCATCCTCGGATATAGGCACCTGCTGGAAGCGGAGACAGTCAAGAGCTGCAGCAAGAACGACGGTGTCGTCCTCCTGTGAAATGCAGGCCAGCGCCAATTGAGAGGCCCGCGGGTCGTCAACCTTGCTCAAACTGTCAAGTATTCCGGCTAATCGGGGCCCCTTCGCCTTCTTCGATGCTAGCAAGAGGTAATCTATGCCATCCTGACCCTTCTTGCCAATTGCGAAAGAGAGCTCGCTGAAGTAATAACGCTCGTAACCAACATTGTCATCTGAGGGAGGCGCCCAAAAACGAGTTTCTAACTGGGTCAATGGTAGTTTCGACCATTCGATATAATCCGCATTCATACTTCCAGACGCTCCTTTCTTCGTGGCATATTCGCTTTAGGCGCATTCCCGCTTGATCTCAGCGAGGGTCTTACCAGAAAACTCGCCGGGAAACTCCCGCGTTAATGTACCGGGTAAATGGTTTGATGTAATCGTTCCGGCGTCCCTCAGTCGGTTGAGCTCCGCGATACGCTTGGGAGGGAGGTTAGAGCCGTATTTCTTAGCGAGACGCTCATACTGCGTCAGGATCTTGATAGCCGTGGCGCAGTGGGCAGGATTTGGTTTACCCGAATCATCCTGCTTCAGCCCCATTAGGGTCGCTCCCGTGTTGGGAGGGCTTCCGCTGGCGCCGCAGTTGTTCAACATTGAATCGCTGAGGAGATGGACGTTCTTGCCCTCAATTTTCACAGTCAGGGATCCGAGACTTATAAACTTAGCCGGACCCTGCGTATTGGCTGAAATCAGTCCGCCACCAGTCCCCTTACTCGCGATATCACCTATGCTTTCAAAAGTTGCGCCTCGAATTGCAACCGGATTACCCTCAATTGTCACAGTAGTTGAGAAACCCTTAGGAGAGTTACCGGACTTAGCTATGTTAGGAAGGGGCGACGGAACGAAGGGAGCAGGTGGTCCCGGCATTTTGCACACATTGGGAGTGGTCGCTTTTGCCACGCCACTGCTGCCAGTCGTGACGGGAGTCTTGGGCGGATGAATCGAAACGCTAGACATGGGCGATAACTCTGTTGGATGCGGGCTTTGCTTTCTCGAAATCGAGGGTGGCGGCCGCGCGCAATCCGCCTTCCGAACTCGCCCAGATCAAGGTGCGCTTTCCTGCAGCGTACCCGCGAGCGATTGCTTGGCAGGACAGCATTGCAAACAACGGTCCAGAGGCGGCACCGAGGTCACCCCAGCAATCTGCAGGTGAAAGATAGGCGGTCGGGTCCTCGAAGCACTGGGGCAGTCTTAGGCAGACAAAGGCCCATTCTTCGGTACGGTATCTCTCGCTATTTATGTCACAGATGACGGTCTTAATGGTTTCAGTGGGACCGGAACCCACGACGGCACTTAGCACGGTCGTGGTTAGCGCCTCTCCGAGGCAAAGGTCGGAAGTCTTGATCAACTTGGTCTCCCTACCGACCTCGACTGAGTGGACGCCAGCCATAGAGTGAAAGCGCCGCCGAGCAGAAAAGTCATTTGACATGAGTAGGCAAAATCCGGCTCCTTCCCCCGGTACAAAGCCGGAGCGAGATATCGGACCCGTAAGTTGCCGATTCGCATCGAGCCAATTCATGGTTTCGGGATTGAGGTAGCTTTCAACTCCGCCAACAAGGCACACGTCATAAGCTCCCTCTCGGATCTGAGTCGTGGCGGTTGCGAGGGCAAGCAATCCAGCGGCGTGTCCGTCATTGAACACGTTGACTTCCAAGATCTGAACAGGGAGTCCTTCCAATCGCGCCAGGTTGGACCGGATCACGCGCGCATCCGCGTCGGAGAAGCCAGGACGAATTTCGGGAAGGCCAAGGAAAAGGGGAATGCCTTGACCAATAGGACTGTCCGCCAACGGAGCGCACGCCTCACGTAAGGCGGTATCCGCCAATGCAACAAATCGCGCTGCACCGACAATGTTGGGATCGAGGGCAGTATCGACGGCCGCTGGCAGGGGCTCGCCGGACTTGCCCGAAATGAGCGAGTGGTGGGCGAGGCGGCTGATTCCCGCGCGCACTGCGGCCGCCGATTGAGCTGTTCCCACACCGAGGGGTGTTCTTGCCCCCGTTGCTACAATACAGACCGGAGTCGACATCAGATGTACCGCTTTTCTCTTACTATGGTTTCGTCTAAATAGTCGCCGTCGTTGTGACAGATAAGGTGTGTTTGCCAGATCATGATTACGCGGGGATGTTCGGGCTCGATGATTACGGAAGACAATCGGCTGCGGTGCTCTTCAGTCCTTGAACCAAAGCGTGTCCGAAAGGAAATGTGGACTTTGGGTAGCATAAAACGCAGTCGTCCTGTTGGAGTCAAGTTGATCAGTTCTACAAACTCCCCTCCCCTTAGATGGGTATCGGGTCGTTGATCCAAGGGCGAGCAAAGAAGAGAAAGGGGATCCCAATCCTCCGGCAGAAGGGGTCGCCGGCGCTCAGACCAATTGCTGTCGTAGGTCCCCGCGAGTTCGCGACGTGGCGACCAAAAGCTGTCGATGGGACCGAATCCGGCCGGCCCAGCTTTGTCCAGAGCCCCATCAGGATATTCGAGGTTTGGAAGAGGCTGGCCTTTTCTTCGGCTGATTTTCGCAACCAGGCCGCGACCTACCGGATTGCGAGTGTCCAGCCGGTGATGTCTCGGGTCGGCGTCAGTATGATCGTATCCGCCGTAGGCCCGTTCATAGACTATAGGAACTTGCGTGACCGGCTCGGGTTCCGAATGCTCGTCAAGCAGTCCGTATCCCCAAAATCGGTTGCCAACAACCCTAATAACTTTGTGGATTGCGCCGATCCGAGCTTCAACCAAGAAGTTCGTGCTCGCACGACCACCGGGAGCGTGTGCGGTCGCATTGAGTAGCACGTCGGTAGTGAACTTTGGGGCGACAACATCCGTATCATAGAGGAGGCTCGATAGCCCAGGCTCGCCGGTGTACTCCGGCACAAGTAATGGATCGAGCTGCTCATCCGCAAGCGAGAGACTGCCATCCGACCTGATGTCGAAAGTTCCCTTGACTGCTACGAGCCACTCGTGCACGCCATCCTTGTTGCGTCCCCAGCTGCTGGCTGCCTTGTATGGTGTGAAATTTCTGATGGCCCACATGGTAGCTCTTGGCTCCTCAACGGATTTGGGAGTCGCTGAAGCAAACGCTTTTCAAAGCCGAGATCTGGCGTCGTTGGCGTGTCGAAAACGCGTCTGTCGACACTTGACAAGCACCGCCCGAACGCGCAGCGAGTTCCAAGCCGATCACATGGCGGCGCCATAGAGCACCGACTTCGAGTGCATAAATTCTGGTCTGAGCGGAACGTTGCTGCCCCAACGTATAAAGGCGCCCTTGTACGAGACGGTCGCGAAAACTATTCCACCAATGCATAATCGGCTCTGGATTCGGTACCGCGATATCATCAAATCCGGTCAAGCTAAGGTCAGCATTGAGATCATCTTTCTCAATGGGAGGTAGCGTCGCCTCCTCGGCCGGTTCGGCCGGCGGTTTCTGAAACTTTTCCAGGCTAAGGTCTAATCCTCCGATCCAGGCGAGGGAGTCGGCCGCCGCCTTTGCAACCCGCTCATCCGGGTTCCTAAGGAAGCCTAGGCATACATCGGCTGAGCGATCTGTACCGCAGAATCCCAAGACCCATATTTTCTTGTCGAGCTGCGCTGGAATCTCCAACTGCCGATATAAGATCTCGTGGTCGTCAGGCGTCCCGAGAACTGCAATGATCGCCTGAAGCTCGGGGTCGAAAATGCCGGACCCTGCAGCAACGTGTAGGCAGTACTCCCAAGCCATGCGGGAGCCTAAGGTTATACCGGCAATCAGCGCGGTCTTTCGCAAGTGGGTATCGACAGCATCGAGATGGCTCTCGGCGAATGCGAGCGCGCTCGTTGATTGAAATCGCGTGGCTGACTCAAGGGCAGCCACGGTAAGCGCCGGACAGCTTGATTCTAGGCACCCATCGGCTTTATATCTGGTATCTACACCACGTGCGGTCAAGATCTTAAGAAGGATCGCCAGGTCAGCTTCCTGTTCCGCCTCGCGAAAGCGCTCAAGTAGGAGTGCATCCAAATGCGCTACGTCAGCCAAAATGATCGCTCGCGACACCGCGCTTTGCAAAGGCTCTTCTGCTTCCAATGCTACATCGACAACCTGGTTTGCAGTGTCAAGAGAGAGATCGAATAGTAGTGTTAGGGCTGCAGTCTTTGCACGACCCGGTTCCTCGAGATTCTTCAATTCCTGGCATAGAACCCGCTCCGCCACTGCTGGCCCGCCCACTACCAGGCCGTCCAGATGGGCTTCAAGGCGTTGTTCTATCTTCGTACCTAGGTCGCTTAGGTCAAATCTAGGAGAGCGCAGCGCCCGTTCCCACTGCCCGAAAAGAAACTCGGCTTCGTTGAAGTGCTCTTCGATAATATTCCAAACAATTGGGGTGGCTTTGGTCACGGATGTCATCTATTATTTGGGAATCAATTGATTTGAACGTTGCCACCCTTAATCCGGTTTGTTCCTTCGGATCGCGATTCTACATAAGCGCCGCGAATCACTACTCGACCGTTTCCGCGAAGTGTGATGCTCGCTTTGCCACAACGAAGAACAATCTCATCCTGAGCTTCGATTTCAAGACGTCTTTTGTCGACTGTGGGTTGGACGGAGAGCGGTGTTGGGGACAGCGGTTGCGCTCCAGCCGCAAGAGCCTGAATAACTAACCATTCGTGCCAATTACCAGGTCGCAAGAGGAGCACGAGATCTCCCTGGTTCAACGACAGACCTCGAACGACAGGCAGCCAGTGTTCGTTCAGAACGCCGTCGAGCGTTCGCCATCGAACCAGTACACGTCCCGAGAGATCGAACAAACCTGTCTCCAGGACGTCTCCAATCAGCGCAGACTGGGCCTCGAAATCCGCACAAGCTTGCTCAAGGGGATTCGATCCGACCAACTTCTCCTTCGCCACCGCCGGAGTCAAAACTCTTAGCTTCTTCACTCTTACCCCCCAAAAAAATTGGCCGTGGCTCAATTGTGTCCGATCTTCGAGCCCTTGACCGCAACATCTCCGCTAGCCTTTATAGAGATGTTCCCGGAGCCTTGCAAAGAAATATCATTTCCCTTAATCGTGATCGTTCCGTCGCTTTTCAGGACTATGCTGGCACTGCCAGCCACAAATGAAATCTCATCCCCCGCGTCCACGACGAGTTTGCCGCCGATCTTATTTTCGTCGTCGCTTCCTACGTTCGTAGTTCTGCCGCCCGATACTTTATGAGAATCGTTCCCACCGACCGAGGTGGTTTGATCGGCCGCAACAGAAACAGTATTCCCCGCTCCGACGTTCGTCGTCTGTGATGCTCCCACATTTATGACTTGAGACGCTCCGACCGTTATGGCCTGGGACGTTCCTACCGTGACTGCGCGAGCAAGACCGACGGTGATCGCTTGGAGTCCTCCAACTGTCACTTCGTTCGCTGCGCCGACATTGAGCATGTCGTTGACACCCACGTTGTGAGTTCGGGTTAGAGCGACAGTGACTGTCTCGGTCGCACCGACACTCTCGGTACGCGCGCTGCCGATGGTGATGTTCTCGTTAACGCCGACATTCTCTGTTCGGTTCGATCCTATGGTGATGCTTTCGTTGCTGCCAACCTTCTCTGTGCGGTTACTGCCGATGGTGATGCTTTCGTTGAGGCCTACCTTTTCGGTGCGGTTGTTGCCGATGGTAATTTTTTCGTCGTGGCCGACGGATTCGGTGCGGTCGTTGCCGACGTTGACGCGCTCGTCGTGTTCGATTTTCTTTTGCTGATCGTACTGGGCGTGGATATTGATCAGTTCTGTGCCCTTGGTGTCGTTGAGAGAAATTTCGTTGTTGCCGCCGCCGCCTTTGGTGCTGTTGGAGATGACGCCGCTGATCATGGCTCCGCCGGGCATGCCGAAGGGAGGGGTTTGCTCCGCGTTGTAGACGCGGCCGATGATGATGGGTTGGTCGGGGTCGCCCTCGAGGAAGTCGACGATGACTTCTTGGCCGATGCGGGGGATGGAGATGGAGCCCCAGCCTTTGCCGGCCCAGGGGTGGGAGACGCGGACCCAGCAAGAGCTATTTTCGTTCTTTTTGCCTTCGCGGTCCCAGTGGAATTGGACTTTGACGCGGCCGTATTTGTCGGTGTAGATTTCTTCGCCACCGGGGCCGACGACCATCGCGGTTTGGCAGCCTTGCACGACCGGTTCCGGCGTTACACGTTGCGGGCGGAAGGGCGTCGAAAACGGGATGCATTCGAAGTTGTTGGAATAATTCGAATCTTCGTCGGCAGCACCGCCAACGGTGTAGCCGCCGCCTTGCGTGGCAGTATGGCGCACAGTTGTGAGTAAGTACGGTTGATTCCAATCGCTGCGATAGTGGTCCTCGAGCGTGAACTTGAAGCCGGCGCTGAAATTGCGACAGACGCTGGTGCCGGAACTCACGGCTGTGGGAGCTGTTTGTTCTTGCAAGCGGATTTTGGCTAAACGATCGCCTTCGCCACGGACGCCGTATTGGCCGGGGAAATCGTAAATCTCATACGGATTCTTGCCGTTGACAGCGACTTTTAGATCGGTGCTGGGTGTTTCGAAATTGTAATCCGTTTGTGTCCAAGTGCCGGTGCGGAACTCTTCGTGATAGTGCCAAGTGCTGACTACGTCCTCAAACGAGGTCGGGTCAATGGCGGCGTAGCGGGCTTTGGCCTGTTTGGGAGCGGCTTCGTGGGCGGCCGGATCGTTGGCTAACACTAAGATGTGTTTGTCGGCCGTCTGCTTGAAGAAATAGTAAATGCCTTCCTCTTCCATGAGGCGCGAGACGAAGTTGAAATCCGTTTCGCGGTACTGGACGCAGTAATCTCGCGGGGCGAAGTTGCCGTAGAGCTTGAGTTCGAAATCGCTAAAGTTGAGATCTTTGAAAACCTTTTGGATAATGTCTGGAACTTTTTTGTTCTGGAAGATACGGCAATCGGAGGTCCTGGTCAAAAACCAAAGCCACGGGACCATCTGGGCGTTGTATGCAGTGAGTTTGCCATCCTGGTGCCCTTGCGAGAAGCGGCTGACAAAACCGTGCCAGAAGCGGTCATCGCCGTCGGCGTCTTGAACGGTAATACTTACCGGTTTGCCGACGATATCTTGGAAACTGAGGGAGTCGTTTTCCGAGAGAAGGTCGAGATTGAAGTGAAATAACTGAGATATCGATTCGGAACCGCTGAAAGCGCGCAGCAAGAGGGTGTCAGCCCCTAGTGGCGTCGAGATGGCGATGCGGCGGTTTGTCTGGGTATACGGCATTTCAGCAGTTTGTCCAGCGGGTTTCTAAGTGCCGAAGATCTCTCCACTTATCATGTAGTCGATTTACTCTCAGGTCAATAGGCAAGATTAGGGCCAATGTCGAGATGGGGCGTCTGCGCCTGGGAAGCGGAAAAGGGGACACGCCTGTAGTTGTTGACGCGGACAATGAGATCGCCACTGCCCGGAGTGTCCCCCTTTTCCTTCCGGACCTCAGCGTTGTGGTGCCGGATCGGATCATTGAAGGAGTGTCCCCTTTTGCTCGATGGGTTTGCGGAAGATGGCGTCGGCGGGTGGGGCTGCGAACTCGTGGGTTTTGGTTTTGAGCCAGGACATCCATCCTAGGCGGGGCGCTTTGTCGCCTTTTTCCACTAACTGGCAGTCCGGAACCTCTTGCTCTTCCATCAGAACTTGAACATCGAAAGCCAAAGACTGACCGACTAAGAAGCGGGTCAACTCAATGAGTTTGGAAAGCGTTTCGCCGTCGGGCATGAATTGTTGAAAGCGGGCGCGGTTCACGGGGCCGACGCGAATGCGGAAGCGGTCTTGCTGGTTCCAAACCTTGTCACCAAGGAAGGCGCCGATGCCTAGTTGATTGCGCTCTTGTTGGGACGACATATAAGAGCGGTCTGACTCCGGGAGATCGTACCAGCCGCCGAGGCATTGTTCGATCTCGATGGGCACGCTGAAATAATCCCGTAGAATGGCGCGTACGGCGCTAACCGAATGAGGACGCTGGGCGATTAGGCCCGCATAAGGCAGTAGCGCTTCCTCGGGCGTCTGCATTTGGCCGCGAATGAAGCCGGTGCCCAGGCCGATGAAATCAAATAAATAGTGCGTGAACGGGTCGGGGAGTTGTTTTGTGCGGGCGGCGGTTTCAAAGATGATGGCGGGGCGATGTTTGGCCCAGGCGCGATAGAAAAGGGAAATGAGGCGGTGATTGAAGAGATCGAAAAAATCGGCGAGGGCGTGATCCTTTTGGCCCTTGCTGCTGATGAGCATGTCGGTGTAGTGCATGGGCAGAACACCTTGCGTACCGGTGAGGCCGAAGAAGAGCACGGTCATGCGCGGCGGGATGGCGGGTTTTCCGCTGGCGGCCTCGAGCGGGCGCTGAATGATATCGATAGGGCTGGCGGGGAAGCTGACAACGGTTGAGAGC
>Ga0302319_10008365_pt1 | contig 20154 bp, 18 predicted proteins | sample Bog_T0_2_FD_203319 | JGI IMG/M metagenome (GOLD analysis project Ga0302319, IMG submission 203319) | Peat permafrost microbial communities from Stordalen Mire near Abisko, Sweden - Bog_T0_2 | ecosystem: Environmental > Terrestrial > Soil > Wetlands > Peat | place: Sweden: Abisko, Stordalen Mire... | reverse complement strand
GCGTATCAATGAGCTCGGGCGCAGACAGGAGGATGGGAACTCGGAACTGGTCGAGCATACCTACCATCCCATACCGTTTCCCGAATTCCAGAAGGTAAAAAGCCACAGGCTCGAGATGGAAGGAAGGCTTTCAGCGATCCTTTCGGCTGTCGGCCCGGTGGACGGCGAATGGATTCTCGATATCGGGGCGAATGTCGGCTACTTTGCCTTTTCACTTGAGCGAAAGGGCGCCCTTGTCGAGGCCTATGAGAGCGACAGCACAACGTTTGAAATCGGCGCCGCATTGAGCCGTCTTTATCGGACAAACGTCCTTTACATCAACAAGCCCTTTGGCTCCACCTCCCTCCGCTACCTAAGGGACAGGTACCGTGTGGTGCTCCTTTTGAGCGTGTTCCATTGGATTCTAAAGCAGGAGGGACTTGCGGCTGCGACCGGAGTTCTGCAGTCGCTCGCTGCCAGGGCTGACTGGTTGATCTTCGAGACGCCTTGCACGGGGACGGAGGGCGTCTTCGCGCACGAGATGTTCTCTTCGGAGGCACGTTTAGACGGCTTCCTAAGAGCGACGCTCCCCTCGGCCAGGATATCAATCCTTCTTGTCGACAACGCATGGGGCGGACGCAATCTTTACTGCATCGACACCCGCGGGAGCCGATGATCGCAACGGGAATGTTGAAGAGTCGCATTCACAGCCTAGCCTTTGGCTCACTTTGGCTTGCGGCTAATTTCCGTCGTTTCTCCGCCGACCTCAGAACCAGGTTCGAAATCCGGTCCCTGCGGCCCCTGTCGGTCAGCAGCTGGCACCGGGGAGCGAGATATTTTACAGGGGTGCTCGGGGGCGGCGTCAGGGTCTTTGTGAAGACAGACGGGGTTCATAGGCTTCTTGGCAACGAGATCGCGGCCTGGGATGTGCTGTCCTCGGCGGGCATAGCGACCTCGAGATATGCATCGGTTCGTGTCCGATCCCTGGATTCAGGCATACGGTTTGCGGCGTTTGACCTTCTCCCAGCCATGTCGCTGAGGAAGGCTCAGTCTCAAATCTCGTCATCGGAGATCGCTCTCATAGAAGCGGAGCTTTGGCGAATCCTGGAGGAACTGAGCGCTGCAACGGTCATCCATCGTGACATAAGCCCGGACAATCTCCTTGTGAGCCTGGACGGGGCGCGCATTGTGCGGGTGCATTTGATAGATTTCGCGTTCTCTGTGATAGGCGGCAAAGCGGGATTCGATTCCGCACTGCCGGTTCAGGAACTGGCCGACATGGGATTCGGCTACAAGCCGGGTCGCCTCGCCTGGGATGACGCGTACGCCTGCCACCGCATTCTGACCGAGCTGATAGGGAGATGCGGGAATTGTGAACCGGGTGTCGCGGATCGGATCGGGAGGCGAATCGGGGTCTACTGCCACGAGTATCACCAGGACTTTGCGAGTGGAGTGAACCAACCCATCCGATGAAAAGCACGGTATTGGCGTCCACACCGTATCGCTATCAAGATCGGCGACCTGCACACAGTGTCGAAAGGATCTCGTTTGTCGTTCTCTTCGCCGGGTTCATGCTTGCCAATGTCTACGACATCGGGGGCGAGCACGGCTACAAGTACGCAGGATTTGGCCTGCTGCTCCCTATTGTGATCTCAGGGATCCTGAATTTCCGGATGGACGCAAGGGCGCTGGTTGGGTTCGGCTCGATATTCGTACTTTGGCCACTGGCGGGGTTGTTCCTGGGGATGGCCAATGGCGCGAATCGAGAGGATGCGGTAAGCCAAACGACGCCCTTTGTCGGCTTTGTGCTCGCGATGCTGGTGGCGCCCGTGCTCGGTCCGCGGAGGACCATTAGAATATTCAACGGAGTTATTTTATCGGCGGCAATCCTAACCGTGGCGGTTACGGTTATGCTCCGCTTCAATATTGGGCATGCCTTTGTCGAATCGCTACCCAACTATCTTTCGTGCCACGTCGACCCCTATCAGGGTTCGAACCAGCTGTTCCGTGTGGGGGAGCGGTTTTATCTGACCGCAACACTCTGGCTGGTGCCGTCGGCTGTTTATTTTATAGGCAGAAGGCGTTTCGTCCTTGGGATTCTTTGTTGGCTCGGGCTTGTTTTTTCTATTTCAAAATCCGGGGCACTGATTGCGCTGTTGTTCATTTTCTACGGAATGCTCAGGAGTCGGCGGAGGCGAGTGTGGGGTCTTGTGACGCTCGTCGGAGGGATTGGCGCCGGGCTTGCGGCGTTTCCCGATTTCGGTTACGATGTGTACAACGCTTTCTTCGCCCCTGTCTCGTCAACCAGGGAGATTCGAGTTGGCCACGTAAGCTCCTTTTTCGATCTCGTCAGAACACACCCTTGGATCCTCGCCACCGGACAGGGAACCGGGACGCCATTTTATTCCGTGGGAACGGGAAGGTTGGAGGTAAGGATGGAAGTCGATCATATCGACGCAATCCGACAGCACGGGTTACCGTGGTTCCTGGCGTTGAGCGGAGTCTGCGCATTAGCGGTGTTGAGACTCCTGCGTTCCAAGGACGAGGAAAGAAGGGCAGTTGGATTTGCCCTGCTGAGCATGTATTTCGCCGCGGGAACAAACCCGCAGCTGATTTCGCCTTTGTTTCTCTTTTTTCTCGGAGGCTGTTACCTCCTCGCGCAGATTGAGGATACCGGGCATGCCGGGCGGAATCCGACAATTCGACTGGTTCCGGATGGTCTCGGGTATGCATGAGCGGTCCTGGGACCCCTCAATGCCGTGTTGCGCATGCGTCCGGCGGGCAATAGAGACTGAATTCTGGAATGACGTACGGCGTCCTCACGATTTCGCTTAACTCCGCCGGGACGATCGCCCGCACCATTGATTCGGTTTTGAGCCAGACGCTCACACCCGCCGAGTACGTGTTTGTCGACGGAGGATCCACCGATGGAACGGTCGAGATTATCCGGGAGAAACAACGCGAATATGTATCAGACGGCGGTAGGATAGAATTCAAGCTCATTGACCAGGGAAGCGAGCGGGGCATTACACCTGCTTGGAATCTCGGACTCGCGCAGATGACGGCCGATGTCATCTTTATCCTCAATAGCGACGATTGGTATACTCCAGACTGCGCGTGGGCGGTCATGAGTGCGATGGCTGCGGATTCCCGGATTGAGATTGTCCAGGCGAGCATGGCTACCTATCGGCCGGGAGCGACCACCTCCGTGGGAGTGGAGAACCTCCGGCCGGCGTTCATGATGCCCGTTCTTATGGCATTTGTTCACCCTGCGTGCTTTGTTAGGAGGGGCGTTTACGAAAGACTGGGCAATTTTGACTGCCGCTATAGGATAGCTGCCGACTATGAGTTCCTGTACCGCTGCCTGAAGGGAGGCGTGAGCATTAGTCGATTGGACAAGGTGCTCGTGAATTTCCAACTGGGGGGGTGCGCGAATCAGAGCCGCAGGGAGGCCCGATTGGAAATGTTCCATATTGCGAGAAAATACTGCAGGGTGCCGTTTCTCCCTCACATCGTGCTGCTGCTGCGGTCCATCTTATCGCGCTGAACGCAAGTATGAAGAAAAAACTTTGTATCGTAGTTGCAAGTCCGTACACGCTTGAGGTTTTTCTCCTGGACCAAATTCGCGCATTGGCCGGCATCTACGATGTCTCGGTGGCGCTGAACACGGATGAGGAGCGGATCATGGAGAGGCTTGGGATCGATGCCCGCCTGATTCGCGTGCGGATTGAGCGGAAAATCAGCCTGGTCATCGATTTTCTGGCGCTGCTTTCACTGTATTTCCTGTTTCGGCGGGAACGATTTGAGCTCGTGCATTCGGTAGATCCCAAAGCAGGCCTGCTGTCGATGACCGCCTCCCGATTGGCCGGCGTGCCGGTGAGGATACACACCTTCACCGGCCAGGTTTGGGGTACCAGAGGCGGAGCCATGCGCACGCTTCTTAAATGCGCCGACAAGGTGACCGCCATGGCGTCAAGCGCCATTCTAGTCGACAGCTCGTCGCAGCGGGATTTTATCGTCAAGGAGAGGGTGCTACCGGCAGAAAAGGCGTTTGTTCTCGGCAACGGATCTATCAGCGGTGTCGACATCCGAAAATTTCAACCAAGTGCTGAATTCCGGGAAAGTATCCGGGCCAAGCATGGCATCCCACCGCATTCCTTTGTCATACTTTACATGGCTCGACTGACGAGGGACAAGGGCGCGCTTGTGATGGCCGGGGCGTTTTCCCGTCTGGCGGCAGAACGGCCCTCGGCCCAATTGCTCGTGGTTGGTCCCGACGAGGAATCGTTGCGGCCGAGAATCAGGGATATTTGCCGACTTTGCCTCGACCGTGTGCACTTTGTCGACTTTGTCAGCATACCCGAGAAGTACATGGCCTGCGCCGACGTGTTCTGCCTGCCCAGCTATCGGGAGGGGTTCGGAACGGCAATGATCAATGCAGCCGCTGTGGGGATCCCATCGGTGGCATCCCGAATTTATGGGAGCACAGACGCGGTGCTGGATGGTGTGACCGGCTTTCTTTTTGAACCGGGCGATGTCTCCGCATGTGCGGGGCTTCTCGTCCGACTTTTCGATGATCCGGCGCTCAGAATTGCGATCGGAAAACAGGCTCGCGAGCGGGCCGCCAGAGACTTTCCCGAGGAACTGCTAACCTCCTCGTTGCTGGCATTCTACAGAGACTTGCTCGGCCCGCCTGCCGAGAAACGGTCGGCGGGCACCCGGCCCTGAGTTTTACGTTGCGCGTGTCCCGCTTTCAATCCGGTGTTCCAGTTGCTTCCTCGTTCGTCCACAATCACCTCGTACACACGTGCCAGAAAACGACAAACAGAATATAACAGCTTGCCTCGTAGTTACATGGAACTCATCGACCTTTCTTGAGAATTCAATAGGGCGCCTCCAGGCATTCGCTGCCCCGGCGGACATCTGGGTGGTGGACAATGGGTCGAGCGATGGAACACCGGATCGCATTCGGACCTCCTATCCGGGAGTCAACCTGATCTCCCTTCCTGTGAACACCGGGTTTGCAGGTGGAAACAATTGCGGAATGAAGGCGATCCTGGCTGCAGGTTACAGGAATATCTTCCTCCTCAATGCGGACACAATTGTCGATGAGGACATCCTGACTCGGTGCAACAGCATCCTTGCCGACAATCCGAACGTGGGCATAGCGGGTCCGACAATCTTGGAGGCTGAACCCCCAGGCATCATTCAGAGCGAGGGGGGCCGGATTCGGGCGTGGACCCTGAACTTCGAATATTTCAGGCGTGGCGAGGTATTCCATCGGCGGGATGAGATCGTTGACGTGGGCTATGTCCTTGGCGCCGGAATGATGATTCGGCGCGGGGTGATCGCGGAGATCGGTTATTTCGATGAGGATTATTATCCCGCCTATGTTGAGGAGGCGGATCTTTGCCACAGGGCCAGGAAAGCCGGTTGGCGTTGTGTTGTTGATCGCGGAAGCGCACTGCGACACATCGGCGAGCAGTCGTCGGGAGGAGCACTGAAGGCATTTGACCGACTATCGGTTCGGCGGTTCTACTTTGGAATCAAGCATCTAGGGCCTTTCACTTTTGCCCTTGCCGCAGCCCTTGTGGTCGCAAGGGTGTTCTTCTGGAAATGCCGATTTTCCCTGGGAATGGGCCCGGGGGTCCCGTTGAAACGGCCTGCGGGGGCCCCTTGAGAGGATTGGGTCGCTATCGTGGAGATGCCTTCCCATAATAATAAGATGCCAACAAAAGCGCTGGACTTCCAAGGTATGACGGTTCCGTTTCATCGGCCCAGCATCGATGAGGCTGCAATCAATGAGGTAGTGGCCACTCTGCGGTCGGGTTGGCTGACGACAGGTCCCAAGACCAAGGAGTTTGAGGCCGGATTTGCATCCTACATCGGAGTAAGGCACGCCGTTGCCCTCAACAGCGCAACGGCGGCATTGCACCTGGCCCTGGAGGCAATCGGTCTTTCCCGTGGGGACGCGGTCCTCGTGCCGACCATGACGTTTGCAGCGACTGCGGAGGTAGTCAGGTATTTTGATGCGAAGCCGATTCTTGTGGATTGCGATATAGACAGTGGAAACCTCGATTGTGAGGACGCCCGGGTCCAGGCTTTGGCAGCCATCAAGCGTGGAGAACGTGTCAGGGCGATCATCCCGGTGCACTATGGCGGCTGTGTTGTGGATATGTCGGCCGTGCTGGAGATCGCCGGGGAGTTCAACCTGGTCGTCATCGAGGATGCCGCCCACTGCTGCCCCGCCCGTTACCGGCATGCCGGCGAGACGGCTTGGCGCATGGTCGGTACGGAGTCTGCAGTGAGCTGCTTTTCATTCTACGCGAACAAATGCATCACCACCGGGGAGGGCGGAATGGCCTGCACCAACGACGACCGAATTGCGGATCGGATGCGCGTGATGGCTCTGCACGGCATCTCGAAGGATGCCTGGAAGCGGTTCACCTCAGAGGGCAGCTGGGACTACGAGATCGTCGCACCCGGATTCAAGTACAATCTCACCGACATCGCCTCGTCATTGGGTATCCATCAGCTGAGGCGCGCGGACGAATTGCATCGGGTGCGGGCGGGTCGTGCGTCGCGATTTCACGAATGCCTGTCCGGCGTGGACGAGATCGCTCTGCCCGTGGAACCAGCCGACAGGGTGCATTCGTGGCATCTCTATGCGATCAGGCTCCGCACTGAGACGATCGGGATCGGAAGGGCGGAATTCATCGAGGAGCTGAAGCGGGCTGGAATCGGCACCAGCGTCCACTGGAGGCCCCTGCATATGCACCCCTATTATGTGCAAACCTACGGTTACAAGCCGGAGGACTTCCCAAAGGCGGCACTGCGTTACGAGGGACTCATCAGCCTGCCATTCTATCCGGATATGACCGACAGCGAGATCGATTACGTGGCTGCAACGATTAGGGATATCATCAGCGCAAATAAGCGATAGGGGCCGAAACGCCCATCGGGAATGAAGCGGTGTTACGATATCGTTCTTTCAGGATTGGGTCTCCTGCTCCTATTGCCTTTGCTCGCGATCCTTGGCGGGGCTGTCAAGGCCGGCGATTGGGGCCCCGTGTTTTACAGGCAGATCCGGATTGGCAGGTACGGACGCCCGTTCCGAATTTGCAAGTTCCGCACCATGCGCCAGGGGTCGGACCGTGAGGGGTTGGTGATTACAGCCGCGGGAGATGCCCGCGTAACCAGCGTCGGACGCTGGTTGCGCCGCACGAAGCTCGATGAGCTGCCCCAGCTTTGGAATGTGCTGGTCGGAGAGATGAGCCTTGTTGGTCCCAGGCCCGAGGTGCCTCGCTATGTAAGCCACTATACGCCCGGGCAACGGGAGGTGCTGCAACTCATGCCGGGAATCACGGACGTGGCTTCGCTCGAATTCAGGTCCGAGGAGCGGTTGCTCGCCATGGCCGGTAATGTAGAGGAATTTTATGTGACTCAATGCATTCCCAGGAAGATCGAGCTCAACCTTGAGTATGCCAGGCGGGCCAGTTTGTGGAATGACACCAAGGTTATCCTGAGGACTCTCACAGGATGTTGAGCCCACCCTGCTAGCGTCCGCTTTCTCGATGCTCCCTGGTCGGAAGTTGGAAATAATCGCAACTTGGGCCTTTGAAGGCCGATGCCAATCCTGCGTCCAAGGCCATCTTTCCAAGCTCTCGGGAGCCAATGAATGCGTAGGGTAGCTCCCGGACCTCCCAGTGACTCGAGAGTAGGGCTGCGAGAGAGTAGGGGGTGAAGACTTCCACCGGTGACGGGGCAACCACCAGCAGGAAGTTTCGGAATTCCGGGTACGGGAGCACAGCGCGGACGTGCTCCATATCATAGGCCGGGATGCAACCAAAGCTCGAGTAGGATCTTCCAGCGCAGACAACATCGGTCGGTCGCCGTGAACTCAGCACAAAGCTTATTCCAGTTGTTGCCCCGATTATCGTTTTCTTCCGAAAGGTCTGTGCCCTGGAGAACGACGCGAATTCTGCCGAAACTGAGCGCATGCACAAGTCGTCCGCAGGTCTTTCGAAGGCGTGCCAGAATCGGTTGAAAGACGGATCGGAGGGTGGAAGGGTTGTGGCAGCGGCCAACCCGACAATCAGAAAAGCGTAGACTAGTAACGGCCTTCGATTGAGGGAATGGGGAAACCGGGAGTAAAGGCGCCGCCCGAGCTCGACAAGCGCAAGACCAGCTGGAACGGCGAGGAACATGCGGTGGAACATCGCGATGTTCCTCCACCCACCCATCTCGAACAGGACGCCGGCGAAAGGAATCGCAACGAACGGCAGAGAAAGCGCGACGAGGGGGATGACCGTAATCCAACCCACGAGGCTATTGCTGCGGATCAGGAGAAGGCCTGCAAGGAGATTGGCCAGCCCGACGGCCCCAAGGATTTGTATCATTCGTCCTGCGGCAAAAGACTGAGGTGAAAGAAGGTTGAATCCGTACCACGGGGCAAGCCAGCCTTGCTGGCGCAGGATGACGTCGAGGCTGTGATTTCTCGGCAACCAGTAAACGGCAATCCAACTTAAACCGAGGGCCGCAATAGCAAGTCCATAGGTCAGGCGGGGTCTCCAGGCGACAATGCGCCACATAAGCACCGACATCAGCCCCAGCAGGGCGATACCCAGTCCCTGGGCGTGATTGAAGGCGACAAGGAGGATAAGGCAGGCTGCGCGCACGGCCAGACCGATTCCGAGCCCAGGGGTCAGCGGCCGGAGGTGTGCAGTGCCCGCAACCTGAATGGCCATTCGCAGAATGGCAATGGCTCCAAGCTGGGAGTAGGTGGTGGTGCTTATCCCGTAATAGCGATAGAACGAGAAGATCGAGTTGCCGAACACGAGAGTCTGCAGGAGGACGAACATCAACGCCCACCGGCTTTCAAGGCCGACTGCCAGCGCGAGTTTGTAGTATTGCCAGCAGACGAGCAGGCAAATTCCCGCGAAGTAGGCGTCGATCCATAAAGCCGTGCTTCCGGCGGAAGCGCGGCCGATCAGGCTGTAGATTAGGAAATAACCCGATTTCTGCCATTCGGGATGCGAGCCGACACCGAGCAGGCCGGACCAATCATTGATGCGGCGCAGGTGCTCCCAAGGGTCGGCCGGAAATTCCAAGTATGCGCCTGGAATGAAGAAGAGCAGCCAAAGAAGAACCCATGGAATGCATTTGGAGGTTGGGCCCCGAAGGCGTGTTCCGGAGGGCGGCAGTTTGCCATCAGACTTAGGCGGCACTTGGACGAAAAGCCATGCGCGGAGAGCGAGCGAAGCCAGCAAGAGGTTGCTGAAGTGCAGAGCCCAGAATACGTGGAGCAGGGAAGGGATATGCTGGGATCCAAAGTCCAAAGTGCGCACCGATCCCGGGTTGACCGGCCATTTTAGGACGAAGTAAATCAGGTAGGCCGAGAGATAGGGGATGAGAAAGGCCCACCCGCTCGAAAAGTAGCGAATCAGGAAATCGATTCTGTTATGGGGTAATGTCTTCACCGTTCGTCGCGCAAGCGGGTCCAGAGGAGGCCCAGGGCTTCGTGAAATGCACAAGTGCTCCGTTCCAGAGCCGATATACTCCAGCCCCACTCGTGCGATCCTGCCGAGTTCGACGGCGTTGCCAGGAAATCCGTGGGTATCGGGATTGGGTCAAGTCCTTGCTTCCTGCATAGCCCCACGGCTCGCGGCATGTGCCAAGCCGATGTAATCAGTGCAACTCTTTGCCCTCCAATTGATTGCCATAAACATTTGGCCTCATCGTTTGTATCCCGGACGCCTTCAATGAGCGAGATACGGGCCGGATCTAGGCCCAGCGAAACAGCGGCATCCCGCATAACCCTGGAATGGGGTAGGCGATCCTCGGGAGTCGTTCCGCTTAGTATCACCCTCGCATCCGGAAGGAGCCGCGCCAGCCTCACGGCAGTGACGAGCCGAGCCAACCCGCCCGAGCTCAATTCGTCGATGGCCGCGCGACCAGGAGCGTCGCCGTTGCCGCTGCCAAGGACGGCGATGACCTTGCAGGCCCGAATCTCCAGAGGAAGATCCTCAGTGCGCGTACATTCGGCTATCGGGGCGTATTTTTTTTCGAAGGGGACGATCAAATGGGTGCTTACCGTCTCGTTGGCGACGAGAAGGAGGAAGATCACCGATGCGGTCACCATCCATCGCCCCACCCTTCGCCAACGGGCAAGCCATAGCAGGGCCGAACCCAGGGAGAGGCCCACGAGCGCAAGAGGGAGGGGCATCAAGGCGCCCCCGACGAACCGCTTCAGCATCGCTCCGAAATAGGCATGGTCCATTTTGGGATTCTCTGCCGAGGGGGCGCGGCTGCGCAACTTGGAACGTTGACGAACGCGGGGCTTCCGGGAGCCACCGCCCCGACAGCGGCTACCTGGAGTGCTCGGTCTCGACCTGAAAGCCGCCGTCGCTCATCGATACGGTCACATCCCCGTCGATTCCGCTCACGTAGGTCGGGATGTGGCGATCGCCGAAGTACGTGCGGATCCGTTTGCTGCGGATGGACAACCATAGAACCTTGGGTGCGGGTACCAGCGCGGCCTTTGGATTCACCCTGTCAAAGAGCGTGTCAGGGGCGGCTCTTTCGGTGCCATGATGTGGAACCTTGAGAATGTCGGCCGAGAGATCGAATTTGCTGAGGGCGAGCCACGAGCCAAGGCCCCAGTTGAGGTCGCCGGTAAATAGCGCCCGGGTGCGGCCGTTGCTAAGCCTGAGGATTATGCTCGTGTCGTTTGTGTCGGTTTTGCCCACCGGGGTGTGAACGCCGTCGTACAGGCAGACGACGTCGAGGGCGGCAAGCCGGCCGTTCGGAAGCGGCACCCCGATCAGACGGTCTCCGGCTTTGGGCGTGAAGTAGGGAATACTCCTGTCGCGAAAAAGTTTGAGCAGGGCCTGAACATCCGCTGGATCGTATCCCCAAGGGCATTCGGCACGGATGACAGGATTCTCAAACGGGACATTGACCGCGACGCGGTCGACCCTGATGCCGGCCTCGATCAGGTTTCGCAGCCGCACGTAGTGGTCCTTGTGAAAATGGCTGATGACCACCAGATCGAGGTGGGTAATCTGGTGGTGGATCATCCAATTCATGACCAAGCCGCGGGGTGCGTCGCCGGCCTCGCCGGCGTCGATCAGGACTTTTTCACCGTCTGGAAACTCCACCAAGTGACAGTCAGCCTGGTAGAGATTGGGGCTGACGTTGATCATCGTCCATTTGACGACGGACTCAGCAGGTCCCGAGCCTTCCGTCGAAGCCTGGGTGGCGACCATCGGCGCAAGAACACTCACGGCCGCAAGGAGGCAGCTCGAAAGCTGGCGGAGTGCCGAAGAAACGAACCCTTGGTTTAGCGGAAACTTATCGATTGATGCCAAGTTGAAGTCGGACCTGAGCGGATCCACCTTTTCGAGCCACCCTCAGAGTCGGTCTGGATGGTTGTTTGATGTTGATACGACTGACGCTGGTTGTCCAGCCCTGGCGGAGGGAAGGCCCGGCTCGGCGGGCCTGACCGGAGCCAGGGCTGGAGATAAACTGGCCGCGTAGCGGGCTGGGCTCTGGTAGCCGAGCTTACTGTGCGGCCGCTTCTGATTATACTTGGTTCGGTAGTCTTCGATGACAACGCGGGCCTCGGTCAGGGTCCAGAGCTGCTCGCGGTTGAGGCACTCGTCGCGGAAGCGGCCGTGGAAGGATTCCACGAATCCATTCTGCCAGGGGCTTCCCGGCTCGATGTAGATGGTCTTGATCTTGTTGTCGGCCAGCCAGCGCTGGAGTTCGGTGGCGATAAACTCCGAGCCGTTGTCGGAGCGGATGTACTTAGGAGCGCCGTGCAGGGCGATGGCGTCCCGCACCAGGTTGATGACGTCGCCGGACTTCAGGGCCCGGTCGGCCTGCAGGACGTGGCATTCCCTGGTGTGTTCGTCGAGGACCGTGAGCATCCGCAGTGCTCCGCCGCGCACCGTGGCGTCTGCGATAAAATCCCAGGTCCAAACTTGGTTCTTGTGCGTTGCCTTGGTCGGCAGCCCGGTCGAGCGGCCCTGGCGGCGGATCTTTCTCTTGCTGGGCGGCACTCTCAGCCCCTCCTGCCGGCGTAGGCGCCGCACCTGGCGCTTGCCCACGTTCCAGCCTTCCTGCCTGAGAAGGGCGGCGATCCGGCGGTACCCGTACCGAGGTTCCTCATCGGCGAGTGCATGGATCCGCTTCACCAACTCCTGTTGCCGGCTCGACCGCCTCCCCGCCCGGTACCAATAGCCCGACCTGGACAGCCGGAGGATCCGGCATCCTGCCCGCCCGGAGCACACCCCATCTTGCACGGCCGCGGCCACGACCTCCTTTTTGTGCTCCGGGCTCACAATTTTTTTTCGAGCGCGTACTCCAGGACCTTCTTGGCCAACATCGCGTCGGCCAGCATCTTCTTCAGCTCCGTGTTTTCGCGTTCCAGCTCCTTGAGCCGCTTCGCCTCGTTCAGGTCCATATGGCCGAACTGTTTCCTCCAACGGTGGTACGTCACGTCCGAGATGTTCTTCTCCCGGCAGATGTCCACGATGCTTTTGCCTGCGTCCACGTCCCTTAGGATGCGGACTTTCTCCTCCGTGCTGTAGCGTTTTCCTTTCATGGTCTGGGTCCTTTCTATTGGACCAGACCAACTCTTCAAGTGGCTCGAATCGGCGGAATCACGTCAGTTGACCAATTCGCAGGCAGGCTGGAGGGCTGACCTGTAGATTAAGGATTACGGACTCAGAACTCTATACGACAATCAAAGCAAAGCTGCGGCAATACCCGAAAGACAATATTATCGGCGTGAATGGCGGGGGATCAGGCGCTAATCAGCCCAGGCAACTCGAGTGCATGGCGGACAAAGCGAAGCGTGACCTCGCAGACTAGATCCCTGGGCAAAGGGCCTGCGTCGGTGCTGGGGAGGAGCAGGATGGGATCGTCGTCCAGGCACTGGAGGGAGAGGTTTTGGGCTGCCGGGATCTGAAGAAGGCCTCGTTCGAAATGCAGTCCGGCCCATCCGGTTTTGGGGGAGAAATCGAACAGGGTGTCTGTTCCGGCAACGACACGCAGGGAGAAGATTTCCAGGGAGCCTGGGCGGTCGGCAGGATCCAGACGGAGATGAATAGTTCCGCAAACGGCCGGAGCAACAAAGCGCAGGGTTTCTTCGCGGCCGGGGATGTAGGCGACCTTTTGGGAGCAATTCTCGGAGTGCAGGCCGTCCGTGCTCCAAAAGAGCTGGGCTGTGACGGGTTTGGCGGCCGGCCCCGGCCCGGCGTGCAGGGAGGGCTGTTGTAACGCTCTGGCCAGGAACTCGGCGAGGCGGTGGTGTGAGCCGGGCTGAGCCGCCAACTGGACAAGCCTCTCGCTGAAGTGATCCGCGACAGCGGCCGCAAAGGGACGGGTGTTGATCCTGTGGGATAGCACGAGCTGGCGAAGGATGGCGTAAGCCTCGATCCAGGGCTGCAGGGAAGTGGAAGCGTCGGTCGTTGGAAATTCCAGCCCTTCCGGAGACAGCTCCGCGAAAGCCCGCCAGCGCCACCGGTCCTCGGCATGGAAGTGGGTGCGTCCGGCAAACTCGGGATCGACGAGCCGCACCTGGCCGTCGGAACCGACGAGCACATTTGGGGGCACGAAGTCGCCATTGGTCCAACGGGTCGTCAGGGGGCCGGCAAGCAGCCCGGTCCGGATGAAGGGTAAAATAAACTCACGGAGGAAGTCGCGGTCCCGGTCGCTGAACAGCTTGGAGGCCAGGACCTCCGCTTGAAACGACTCGAACTCCCTCGCGGCCGCCTCGGGGGTTGAGGGCCGGCTCGTCGCCTCGAGGGCGGTCTGGACTCTGGCGGCGCAGGCCGTGGCCTGCGCGAGGGACAGGCGGCCAGCACGGACAAGGCTGTCCAGCGACAGGCCGTCAAAAAACTCCCTGGTGAGGATGTCGCCCGAGGGCGATTGCCGAAAGAAAATGAACCGGCAGGCAATGTCCGGGCATGTCTCTGCAAACGAACGCGTGCGCTCGGCGAGGTCTGAGAGGCCCGGCCCGGCGGTCAGATGGCACAGGATACTGTCCCCTGCCCACACCCTGAAGCTGGAGCGTTCCCCGAAATCCAGCCGGGCGGGGTTTCGCGGCATCGGTTCCAGGCGAAGTCCGTCGAGCGTATCGACGAGCCCGGACTCAAGCAATTCACGGCCGATCGACGCGTGATCGGGCAATTCTTGGAAGGCGCCGCTCACGATGGCGATTCGGCTCGCGCGACGACGAAGAAACTCGGCCCAAAATCCGAGGCGATGCCCAGGGCGGCAAGGGACCGGTAGTGCGAGCGCAATTCGTCCTGGAAGGGGAGGGCGGTCCCATCGACGCCGTCGTGTTCGGGGATGAAGTTGCCACTGGAGAAGAATTCGTCGACGGCGGCGCCCATGCCGAGGATGGACTGGGGCAGCTTGTAGTCGGGGAAGGCGGCGTAGTGTTCTGTCAGCGCCAGGCCCGCCTCGGCGAGGAGGTCCCGCAATTCTGTGCGGGTGTGGGTGAGGCACCGCAGGGGTTCCCCTTTGAGGGCCCGCCATTTCGCGTCGGCAAGCTGGTGGTCGAGGACGGCCACTCCCGGCACCGCGAGGTGGTCGTCGCGGGCGCCGAGGAGGTATTTGAGGCCCAGCCTGTTCTCGATCCCGATGACCAGGCTTCCTCCCGGGGCCAGGGCGGCGCGGGCCCTCCGGAGGAAGTCGACCTGAAGGGCCCTTGGTTCCCCTTTGCTGAAGCGGGGAACCCACTCAAGCACGCCTATGCACGCGATGAGGTCGAATTTCGTGTCGAAATCGATCTCGAGAAAGTCGCCCTGCACGAAGTGGATCCGGCCGGCGGTGCCGTCTTGTGCAGCCGCGGCCCGGATGAAGGCCAGCCTTTCCGGAGTGGGTTCAAGGGCGGTGACCTCATGGCCCGCGCGGGCGAGCGGCAGGGAAATCTGGCCCCAGCCAGCCCCCACATCGAGGACCTTGGAGGCAGGCGCAGGGGCGTGGAGGCGGAAGAAGAGGTCGCGCGAGGGGTCGGTCACGATGCGGGCCAGCCAGGGATGGCTTCCGGCAAAACGCTTCTGCACGGCGTCGCGCCAGGGTGCGCCGGACTCCACCTGGGCAATGAGGATTCGCAGGGACTTCTCGGAGGTGTCCCGGTACGAATTCCCAATCTCGGAGGCATGGGTACCGCCGGCCTCAAGGCGCACGGGCTTCCCGCCATTTCGGAACTCGATCATGAGGTGATCACCCGGGAGCGGATCCGCGCCTTGAGGTTGGCAATGCCAAAGGTGCGGTCCAGGCCGTGAACCTCGATCTTCACCGCGTCGTAGCGCCTGTGGAGCACAACGAGTTCGCCGCCCACAAAGTGGGTGAAGCCGAAGGAGAGGAAATAGTTCCCCGGCATGAGGTTGAGCTCGAAGGAGAAGACGACCTCATGTTGGTCGCCGGCCTTGATGGGCGCCGCCGGCTGTTTGCTGAAGAGGGTGTTGGTGCCATAGATCTCAACCCCGTCGGCGTTCTTGATCGTGAGGGCGAAGATCGGCTCGGGATAGTCATCCCGGGCGCCGACGATCATCCTCGCATCGATGCGTTCCCCCGATGAGAACGAGGGGCGGGGGTGGCCCTCGGCGTCGAGGATCGCGACCCTGTGGATCCGGCCCAATTCGCCCCCGTAGGAGAATTCGTGCCCGCTCACCTGCACGTGAAGGCGCTCGTCGGTCAGAAGTTTGTCGGCCCGGGCCGCAAGGCCCGGTTCCTCGGGATCTGAAGTCGCGGACGGCGGAGGGTCCGTCCTTGTGGCTGCGGCCTCCTTTCTGGCGCGCAAGGCGGAGATGGCGAGCTCAAGGTCCTCCGAGGTCCCGCCCTCCGAACTGAGCTTGGAATAGAGGTTGACGACGTCGTTCGGCACCCCGGAGTAGACGAGCCTGCCCTTGTTCAGCAGAATCGCCGTCTGGCAGAGGCGTTTGATCGTGCCGGAGTCGTGCGAGACGAAGAGGAGGGTCATTCCGTTCTCGATGAACCGGTCGATGGCCCGCGCGCACTTGAGCTGGAAGCGGGCGTCGCCCACGGAGAGGGCCTCGTCGACGATGAGGATGTCCGGGCTCACGTGGGCCGCCACGGCAAAGGCGAGGCGCATGACCATGCCGGAGGAATAGGTCTTTATGGGCTCATCGATGAAGTCGCCGATGTCGGCAAAGGCCGCGATTTCATCGAATCGCGCCGACGTCTCCCTGCGAGTGAGGCCGAGGATGCTGGCCGTCAGGTAGACGTTTTCCCTGCCGGTGAACTCGGGGTTGAACCCGGTGCCCAGCTCGAGCAGGGCCGCCACCCGGCCGATCACCTTCACCTCGCCGCTGGAAGGCCGGAGCGTCCCGGCGATGATCTGGAGCAGGGTGGATTTGCCGGAGCCGTTGAGGCCGATGATCCCGAGGGCCTCGCCCCGGCGGAGCTCGATGTCGACCCCCTGCAGCGCGTGAAAATCCCGGTATCCGGCGCGGGCCTTTCGGTGGAAGGCCCTGCCGAGACCCCCGGGAAGGAGGTCGCCGAGCTTGTCGTAGGCGGGGCTCAGCAGCCTCTGGGAGGGCGTGTTCCAGATGCGGTAGGTCTTGCTGAGGCCCTTTGCGGATATGACGACTTCGCTGCTCATGGACTGCCGGGCTGTCAGAGAACGTCGGCGAAAGCCGGGCGCAGACGGCGAAAGGCAAGGTGCCCCAAGTAGGCGCACGCCAGCCCACAGGCGTAGAGATAGATCAATTGGTGGGTGTTCAGCGCTCGCTGCCAGAGGACGGCGTCCCTGCCCAGGTCCACGACCAGGAGCACGGGGTTGAAGCGGAGGAAGCGCCAAACCGCCGGGCTGATCCTCGACGGGGGATAAAAGACCGCGCTGGCATACATCACGACCTGGATCAGGAACCCGATGAACTGGGTGAGGTCCTGGACAAAGACGCCGAGGGCCGAAAACAGCCAGGACATGCCCAGGACGACGAGCGAGAACGGGGGAAGGATGACGAGGAGCCAGAGCCATCCCCAGTGAACTCCCCGTCCGAAAATGGCGGCTCCCGCAAGTGTAAGGAGAAGGCTGATGAGCATCCTGAGGAAGGACGCTCCGACGGAGGCGGCCGGAAGCACCTCAAGGGGGAAGATCACCTTCTTGACGAAATTTGGGTTTGTCGTGATGACGACAGGGGCCGTGGCCATGCTGTCGGCAATGAAGCCAAGGAAGGTGAGCCCGAGAAAGAGCCCGAGGGCGAAGTCCACCCGGGTCTCGTCGGGCAGCACGCCGAAATGATTCGGGAAGATGTACCCGAATACATAGACGTACAAACCCAGCAGGAGGAGGGGATTCAGGAAGGACCAGATAAGACCCAGATGGCTTCCCTTCAGGCTGAGTTCGAAATTGCGCAACGTGAACTGGCGCAAGAGGTCCCAGTTGTCCACGAGGTCCGCCACGAACGGGGCGATCTTGCGGATGACCACGGACTTCCTGGGGCTGGTGACGGGGGCATCCATCGATTGACCGAGAGGGAAGACGAGCGCGGGGATGGAGGCAAGAAGGGATGGGGGCGAAGGTGAGTGCGAAATTGATTTGCTCCAGCGCGGGCCAACGCAGACTCAAGGCCGGTGCCGAACGTCTCGATCATCACGCTCTTCCACAACCGGTGGGACCTTGCCCGGCTCTATATTGACCAGTGGCGGGCGGCCCGTCCGGATCCGGAGGAGGTGGAGCTGATCTTCGGCGACTGCTCCAGTTCGGATGGCACGGCACAGGTGGTGGGTTCCGCGTCCGGCCTGGCCGATGTGACGCTGTTTGGTGAAAACCTGGGGTTTTCGAGGGGCAATAACGCGCTGGCCGCCCACGCCCGGGGCCGTTTTCTTGTATTCCTCAACAACGATGTTCAGCTCGAGAAGGGATGGCTCGAGGAACTGATCGGCGTCTTCGCCGACAGGCCGGGACTCGGGATCGCCGGAAATGTCCAGTTTTCGGTGTACGCCAGAGAGGTTGACCACGCGGGAATCTTTTTCACACCCGAGGGCAGGCCGGTTCATTTCCGGCCGGCAGCGGCATCGCTGCCAAGGGAGGCGTTCTTTCCGGCCCCGGCGGTAACCGGGGCCTGCATGGCCGTCCGCCGCGAACTGTTCAGAAGGCTGGGGGGCTTCGATGAAGGCTTCAGGAACAGCTACGAGGATGTCGACTTGTGCCTCCGCGCCCACAAGGCGGGGGCCGAGGTCGGCGTGGCCTCCAGGAGCGCGATCTGGCATTATGTCGGTTCGTCCCCGGGTCGCTTCGACTCGGAGGAGGCCAACGCCGCGCGGTTTGCCAGCCTCTGGGCCGAGGACGCCCGCAAATGGAGCGCAGTGCCGCCACCGGTGGTGGAGGCCCAGGCGGGAAGCTCGTGGGTGCATCCCATCATGGGGGGAAGGGAGACGCTGCAGGTCTTTTTTCCGTCGGCCTCCGGTTACCGCGAGGAGGACAGCGCCCTTCGCCTCTATTCGCGAAACCAATGGACGGATGTCGAGGTTCCGCTGCCCGAGGGATTCGAGCCGGGCGACATCCCTCTGAGGTTCGATCCGGGCAGGAACGCGGGCAGTTTCGCCGTGGCGAGCGTGGCGCTGAGGCGAGTGGGAGAGGACCGGCCGTTTTGGAGGGCGGAGGGGAATGCGCTCGCCGGGGTCTGCCGGGCGTCGGGCACGTGCAGGATAGTGACTGGCGGCCCGGAATTGAATTTCCAGAGCGATGGAGACGATCCGCAGGTGCTGGTCGCGTTGCCGGCAAAGGAGCCGGGAAAAGGGGGGCGCGTGTGGTTCGGTGTAAGGTTGAGGACAGACTGTGCGGAAACGGCGGGGTGAGGGGGTGTTTCCCGGGTTGGATGGGTGGGCAATGATTATTTCGATCCGTTTCGCACGAAGGCGGGCGAGCGTCCCTCATCGCGTCGCCACTTTGGCACGGAGGAAAGGCAGGAGCTTTCAAACCCTCTCGAGAATGCGGGGGTATGCACACGTTTCCCAATCCGCCTTAAAAATGGATCGAATGGTGTTCCGGGCCGTCCTTCAGTCCAGGAACGACCCCTGGGTCGAGCTCTTGGGCGCGGGGACGGCGACCTTCTCGCTCGGAAGCGTATTCAGATGCCGGGGCGGCTTGCTGGTCCTCTTTGCCACCGCCGACTCGCCCTCGCCCACAATGCGATCGCAGATTTCATGGATGTGCAGTCGCAGCCAGTTCGCGGTCGCCGATCCGGCGGTATAGTCGGCCGGTCCGTAATGATCGATCCGACCGACCTGCCGAAGGCGGTCGTTCTGGGCAAACTCGTCCTGACGAGCCGGATTGTAGACGGCGTAGGCGAGGCCGCCAGCGCTCTTGACCACCGAAAAGCTTGGAATGTCGCTCGGGCCGTCGGCGATGTAGATCATGTTTTCAAACGGGATCCGGCGGTCCTCGGCGGAGACCTTGGAATTCACGTCGATCGCCGGATGCTTGTTCACGCCCTTGTTAATCTCAAAGAGCGCCCGGGTCTTCGTCGTATTGTCGATCATCATGCCGATCTGGGCCAGCTCGGCCTCGGCGGAAAGACCGAGCTCCTTCTGCCTAAGGAAACCCGGCTGCAGCGGATTCTCGATGAATTCACAGGCCCAGATTCCGTCGGCGCACTTTGCGATCGCGCTTCCGCGGATCATCTCGGCCAGCCCCGTGCTCACGATGTAATGTTCCAGCTGAATTTCATGCTTCTTGTAGTCGTTCTTCTCATGAACCCAGCCGCGGGAAATTTCGAAAAAGTCCGGAAGCCCGGGGTAAAACTTGAGCTCCGCGCCACAGTCGCGAAGCACCTTGTTGCTGAGTCCTTTTAGCGGTCCCGCCAGGACGTAGGTGAGCAGATGGTTCAGGTAGCCTATCTCGCTCGAGAGCCTGTATCCCCGCCGGTGGTAATGTTCGACGAGGGCGTTCACCTCCTCCCAGAAGGTCGGCTCATCGATGCCGTAGCGCCGGAAAACAGGCGACTGCATGTAATCCGGTATCAGCGTCTTGTCGAAGTCCCAGATGCAGGCGATGATGTTCTGCTTGAAAAGCGGCGTGGCCATTTGACCGTCCCAGTCTTGGATCACCGACCGCCAGTGGCAAGTCCTACCCGGCGAGCCGGGAAGGGGTCAGGCTGCAAAAGTTGACCTCCGTTGCGGAGGTCAACTTTT
>Ga0302319_10008361_pt1 | contig 20162 bp, 18 predicted proteins | sample Bog_T0_2_FD_203319 | JGI IMG/M metagenome (GOLD analysis project Ga0302319, IMG submission 203319) | Peat permafrost microbial communities from Stordalen Mire near Abisko, Sweden - Bog_T0_2 | ecosystem: Environmental > Terrestrial > Soil > Wetlands > Peat | place: Sweden: Abisko, Stordalen Mire... | reverse complement strand
GAAAGGTGGCCGGATCGGCGGCGCCCGGGCGCTGTTGGGGTCCCTGCTCTCCATCAAGCCGGTGGTGATCTGCCGCGACGGGGTGGTGGCAGAGGAGTCCAAGCAACGCACCCGGTCGAAGTCACTCCGCTACCTGGCTGACCGCGCCAAGAATGCCGGAGAGCTCAGCCGCATCGCCGTGTGCAACGGTGCCGCCACGGACATCGACGTATTTATGGAGATGGTGAGCGATGTGAAGTCGGAGCATCCCTTGGTCCTGGTCGACCTGGGTCCGGTGGTCGGTACCCATACCGGCCCGGGAACCGTCGGGCTCTGCTTCATCAAGCCGGCCTGAACGGCGACCACCGCGACCGGCGAGGCGCTGGGACCATCGGGCTAACCTGACGCCCATGGATGAGCAGCCCACGCCGGTCACACCCCCGACCGCCACACCGCGAACCGGTCGGGTCGACCCCGCCGCCCCGGTCTACAACGCCATGGTCGGCGACTGGCCGACAAAGGCCACCGACGCGGTGGAGACCCTGGTGGCGCTGCTCAGGGACAAGACGGTCCGACCTGCCACCTTGGTGGCCCGGGCGCTCATCTTCGGGATCATCATCTTTGCGGCGGCGGTCACCACCCTCACCCTCTTGAGCATCACCCTGATCCGACTGCTCACCGTCTACGCCTTTGACGGCCGGGTCTGGCTTTCCGACCTGGTGGTCGGGCTGCTCTTCGTGGCCGGCGGCATCGCCGCCTGGTCGCAGCGGAAAGAGCCCGCAGCCGGTCCCGCCACATGAGTGAGTCCCGCCAGCTGGTCATCATCGGCTCGGGGCCGGCCGGCCTGACCGCCGCCATCTATTCCGCCCGGGCCCAGCTCGGACCCCTGGTCATCGAGGGCGAGCCGTCCTCTACCAGCGACCAACCCGGCGGGCAGCTGATGCTGACCACCGAGGTGGAGAACTTCCCGGGCTTCGTCGACGGCATCATGGGCCCCGAGCTCATGCAGACCTTTCGGGATCAGGCGGCCCGGTTCGGTGCTGAGTACCTCACCGAAAAGGTGGCTCGGGTCGATCTGTCGGCCCGGCCGTTCGGGATCTGGGTCGGCGACCCCGACGCCGAGGAGCCCACCTATCTGGCCGAGTCGATCATCGTGGCCACCGGGGCCCGTGCGCTGATGCTGAACCTGCCCGACGAACAGCGGCTGCTCGGCTACGGCGTGTCCACCTGTGCCACCTGCGATGGCTTCTTCTTCCGGGACAAGCCGATTGCCGTGGTGGGTGGTGGGGACTCCGCGCTGGAGGAGGCCCTCTTCCTCACCCGGTTCGCCACCACCGTGACGGTGATTCACCGCCGAGACAGCCTTCGGGCCTCCAAGGTGATGCAGCAACGGGCCTTGGCCCACCCCAACATCATCTTCCAGTGGAACTCGGCGGTGGAGGAGGTGCTGGGTGACAAGACGGTCTCGGGACTCACCCTCCGAGACACCGTGACCGGTGACCTCTCCACCCTCGATGTCGCGGGGCTGTTCGTAGCGATCGGCCACGAGCCCAACACCTCGTTGTTCAAGGGGCAACTCGACCTCGAAGCCAACGGGTACATCCGGACCTCGGACGGGACCCACACCAACATTGAAGGGGTCTTCGCCTGCGGAGACGTCCAGGATCACGAGTACCGGCAGGCCATCACGGCTGCCGGTTCGGGGTGCATGGCCGCCATTGACGCCGAGCGCTGGCTCGAATCGGTGGCAGACGCCTCCTGATCCAATCCCGTGGGGAATGCCAGCCGGGCATCGGTGGTTGGAATAGCCTGCACCGACCAGGCGCACTGCATGTGACCCGCGACGCGGGCAGAAGGAGCCATCATGAGCGGAACGATCAAGACCCTGAGCGACGCTAGCTTTGACGAGCATGTCAAGTCCTCGGATGTCCCGGTGCTCGTGGACTTCTGGGCGGAGTGGTGTGGCCCGTGCAAGATGATCGCCCCGGTGCTCGAGGAGATTGCCTCGGAGCAGTCAGGGAAGCTGGAGATCGCCAAGCTCAACATCGACGACAACCTGGACATCACCCGGCGGTTCGACGTCATGAGCATCCCGACCCTCATCCTGTTCAAGGACGGGGAGCCTGCCGCCCGGATCGTCGGTGCCAAGGGCAAGGGTCAACTGCTCCAAGAGCTCTCGGCGTACCTGTAAGTCCGATCTCCTGCCGGTTCCCGGCGTGAGCCCCGGCGACCGGATCCACCTCTCGGCGGGCGACCAGGGGGAGGCGGTGGCCGATGTCCAGCGTCGGCTGCAGTCCCTGGGCCTGGCCACCGGCCTCGATCCGCACGGAGTCTTCGGCGACGGGACCCGGGCCGCTGTCGAGGCATTCCAGCACCGCCGGGGCTTGAGGATCGACGGGGTATGTGCCCAACAGACCTGGTCAGCCCTGGTAGAAGCCGGGCGGCGGCTCGGGAATCGCTTCCTCTACCGACGAACGCCCATGCTCCGTGGCGACGACGTGGCTGAGCTGCAACAACGGCTGAGTGCCCTGGGATTCGACATCGGCCGAGTGGACGGCATCTTCGGTGACCAGACCTCGGCCGGCCTCGGTGAATTCCAACGGAACGTCGGACTCCCGGTCGACGGCATCGCCGGAGGATCGACCGTGGCCGAGCTGCTCCGGTTCGGGACCCTCCACGTGGATACAGAACTGGTTTCCGCGGTCCGGGATCGCGAACGCCTCCGCCAGGCGCCCCGTACCCTGTCGGGCCGCCGGGTAGCGGTGGGAGAGGAAGGGGGCCTCGATGCGGCGGTGGGGGCGCTGCGCCGCCTGCTGGTCAGCCGGGGCGCTTTGGTCACCACTCACCATCACCCCGACGGTTCGGTGCAGGCCTCCGAGGCCAACGCCGGGGGGGCTGAGGTCTATCTCGTCCTCCGTTTGGACGCCACCCACAACCACTGCGCCACCGCCTACTATTCGGGGTACCGGTACTCGTCACCGGGTGGCCGACATCTGGCCGAACTGCTGCAGGCTACGCTCCCCCGCCGACTGGGGGTTGAGGACGGTGGTTGTCGTGGAATGTCACTTCCGGTGCTCCGCGAAACGCAGATGCCGGCGGTGATCTGCGAGATCGGACCTGCCTCAGTGATGGTCGAACAAGCTCCGGAGCTGGCCAAGGCGGTTGTCTCGGCCCTCACCGAGTGGGTCGACACTCCTTGGGACTGACCTCCACCACCAGCCCAACTGTCCACCTCGAGTAGAGGCCTGGCGGTTCATCCACAACCTCATGCACAGGTTGTGGACGAAGCTCTACTGCCGGTTTAGGTCCATTCTGCCACTCTGAGTGACCATTAACCTCGACATTAGGGAGTTATGTCAGAATAAGGTGACGAACAGTGACTAGGCCGTCCCGTCGCTCCCGGTGGTGGATCCCACCATCAGCTTGTAGATGCGCTCCAGATCCTCGAGCGTGGCGAACTCGATGACCACTCGTCCCCGCTTCGAAGAAAGATCTACCTTCACCCGGGTGTTCAGATGCTCGGACAGCAGCTCCTCGAGCTCCAGAATGCCCGGAGGCGGAAGACGGTGAGCTCCTGCTCCTTCCGGGGAGGCCACATTGCTGGGCGTGGCGATCGGTTCGACCGGCGAGGGACCTTCCGATGTCCCTTCCGCTTCATTGACACGATCACGGATCAGGTCCTCGACGACCCTCACACTCAACCCGTCGGTCACGATCAGCTTGGCCAGCGACTCCTGATAGGCACGGTCCGGTGTCCCCAACAGGGCACGAGCATGTCCGGCGCTGATCTGACCCTCGGCGAGCAGGCGCTGCACCCCTGATGGAAGTTGCCGAAGGCGAAGGATATTGGTAACCGCCGCCCGGCTCTTCCCCACCCGGGTCGCCACTTGATCGTGGGTGTAGTGAAACTCCTCGATCAGCTGTTCGTAGGCTGCTGACTCCTCCAACACATTGAGGTCCTGTCGATGAAGATTCTCCACCAGCGCCTGCTCCAGGCTGTGCGAGTCATCCGCCACCTGGACCAGCACGGGAATCGTCTGAAGACCGGCCCGTCGGGCCGCTCTCCACCGACGTTCTCCGGCAATCAGCTCATATTCGTCGGGAGTCGATGGTGAGGACTCCCTTACTAGAACCGGTTGAAGCACCCCCAACTCCTTGATCGATGCCGCCAGAGACGAGAGCGAGTCCTCGTCGAAGTGTTCCCGCGGCTGCATCGGATTCGGCTTGAGGCTGGCGATCGGCACCTCTCGCAATGAGGAGCTCCGGTCGACGGTTACTTCCGTCGGGATGAGCGCACCCAGACCCTTCCCCAGACCACTACGACGAGACACCGCTGACCTCCTTGGCTAGCTCCCGATAGGCGATGGCGCCTCGGGATGCAGGATCAAACGCTGTGATCGGCTGTCCGAACGACGGAGCTTCGGAGAGCCGCACGGTACGCGGGATGATGTTCCGACAGACCTTGGCTCCGAAGTGCTCTCGCACCTCGGCGGCAACCTGATCTGAAAGCTTGGTTCGGGCGTCGTACATGGTCAGGACGATGGTGGATACCTCAAGCCCCTGGTTGAGGTTGGACGCCACCAGATGCACGTTCCTCATCAACTGGCTCAGACCTTCGAGGGCGTAGTACTCACACTGGATGGGAACCAAGACCTCGTCGGCAGCCGCCAACGCGTTGACGGTGATAAGCCCCAGCGATGGGGGACAGTCGATCAGCACGAAGTCGAAATCGTCAATCACCGTCTCGATCGCCCGTTTCAGCTTCAGCTCCCGACTGAACGCCGGAACCAGTTCGATCTCGGCGCCGGCTAGGTCGATAGTGGCTGGCGCCACAAAGAGGTTCTTCATACTGGTCGCCTCAACGCAGTCCTCAAGTGACGAGTCGCGCATGATGACGTCGTACATCGAGTGTTCAAAGTTCCGAGCGTCGATTCCCAGTCCGGTGGTGGCATTTCCCTGCGGATCGAGATCGATCACCAAGACCCGGAATCCAAGCTCGGCAAGCGCAGCTCCAAGGTTCACGGATGTCGTCGTCTTTCCCACGCCACCCTTTTGATTGGCAACCGCGAGTATCCGGGGGAGAGGATTGGAAGCGGCCGCCTGGCCCTGACCACTTGCTACGGGCGGTGTTGCCCGGGCATCCTTCGATGCTTTCGGGGGCTCTGGATCGGCGGGCGTACTTACGACTGCATTTATCGATTCGGTGGGTTCCGCGGCATCCGAGGTCTCGCTCACTTCCACCTGAGACTCCACCACAGGTTTGACAGACTCTCCTAGATCGGCGTCAACAGGATCCTCAATAGCGTCGCTGGCATCCGGATGAGCGTCGGAATCATTCGACTCGCCGGGTGGTTCCGCCTCAGCAATGGGTTGAGGGTTCGGCGAGCTTGCTACAGCTGTGTCCCCCTCAACATTCGAACTGGCGGACTCAGTAGCGGGGGAGTCCGAGGCGACGGGCTCCGTCGATTCGGACTCCCGGCTTCCAGAAGACTTCCCTCGGTCTTTACGACGGCCGCGCACTATCGTCTCCTCGGAAGCTCAGGGGTCAAGGTGCCTATCCTTCCGCTCAATCACCGACAGGTCAAGCCTTTCCTCCGATGTTTCACGTGAAACTTCCCGGAATCCAATTCCGGTCTCAAACATTCAACCGCCACTGATTCCGGATCCGGACTTCATACGGCCTCTCAGCTCCGAGTCCAGGATCGAGGAACTGGGCGGTCTCACCTGAGAACTTCCTGTTCAGAGCGATATCGACGGCTGAATGTACCTGACGGGTCTGCTGTTTCACGTGAAACATTCCGACCTCGTGCCAACTACCTGTGTCGAGTTGCAATGCGAGAGATCAAAAAAGCGGGCGTTTGGCTGGCACACCGATCCGACGCGGAAATCGCTCGGGAGTCTCCTTGACCTTGCGGATCACCTGATAGCCGTATCGGTTCTGATGCCGATAGCTCGAAGCCGCTACTAGTCCCAAGACCTCCAAGCCTTCAGAGTCCCAGCGGGTACCAGCGTCTTCATCTGGTGGTTCAGAAACCACCAGAATCCCTTCAAGCGTCAGAAGTGGTGCACCGCATTCCGCCGTCACAGCTGGAGCACCGAACGACCGGGCGACCACTACCCCGAAACGACCTGCGAGCCGCGGGTCGTGGCCTGCCTCCTCGGCCCGCGTCCGGACCACTTCGATTCTTGACTCCCAACCTGCATCCTGTACCTCGTGTTGAAGGAACTGGGTCCTACGCTCGTTGGCGTCGATAAGCACAGTCTCGGCCATGGGCCAGTCGGCAGCCAGCACCAAGCCAGGGATTCCACCGCCAGTCCCTAAATCGGCCACCGACGAAGGGATGGTGCCTAGCGATTCCTCGACGGCGAACCGGAATCCTTGCGCATGTTCAATTTGATCTTCGATCGCCATTCCACCCAGGAACCCGAGCTCAGAGGATCTCGAGAGCATTCCCCGCACCAACCTCAGTTCCCGAATTTCATCTGTCGGAGGACCGTTGGTACCATCAGTCATGTGGAAAACCTAGACGTTTTCGGGGGTCTTGGTTTGAACGCGAAAGTGGCACCGGGCTGAACCCGGTGCCACTTCCTGAATTCCCTGTTGCGAGCAGTCAGTCAACCGGTTCGATCACAATGTAACGAGACGGGTCCTCGCCCTCGGATCGGGTCTGCACCCCGTCAACCTCATTGACCGCATCATGCACGACCTTGCGGTCAGCAGCGGTCATCGGCTCCAAGGCTCGTTCGGCTCCAGATTCCTTCACTTCGGCCACGATTCCCTCGGTAAATCGACGAAGGGCCGCGGTCCGCTTCTCGCGGTATCCCCCCACATCAACCAGGATTCGGTCAGTCCGATTCTCCGACTGGCGTTGGACAAAGGTTCGGGTGAGGTCCTGTACGGCCGACAACGTGGCACCTCTGGGTCCCACCAGCAACCCAAGGTCATCGCCGACAGCTGTCACCTCAACGGTCTCGTCATCGAGCTGCCGGAACTGAACGTCGGCGTCAAGGCCGAACTCCCGGACCAGTCCACTCACGAACTCCTTGCCGGCTTGTCCCTGTTCCTCGATGGTCAGCGACTCCTCCACGATGCCCTCACTCTTCTCCGGCCTTTCGCCGGTCCGTTCCGTCACCTGTTGTTTCGACTTTTGACGACCGCTTCCTCCCCGTGAGCCTTCAGATCCCTTGGGAGTTCGGTTCGACTTTCCTCCGGCTTCGCCGTTCGATTCCAATCCGGAATCTTGCGCCGACCCGTTTGAAGCGGACTTGGGTGATGGCTTCTTCTTGCCGGAGGAAGATCGCTCGGATTTTCCGGAGCCACCAGAGTCTGCATTCCCGTTCGAACGGTCGCCGCCGTCCTTGGCTCCCTCACTTCGTTTCCGCTCCGGCCGCTGTCGACGACCTCGCTTTGGAGGTGGTGCCATTGGCCGCACTCGAGCCTGAACCCTGGCTTCACCACGAACACGACCGAAAAGACCGGCCTTCGGCTCACTCAGGACGACGAACTCGGCATCGTCTTCAGCGACTCCCAACAGATCGAGGGCAGTCTCCCTCGCCTCACCCAACGATCGTCCGCTGGCCTCCACCCACTCCACCGCTCATCGAGCCTTTCGTTCGCGCTTCGCCTTGGAGCGGGGGTGCTCCTTGGCGTCATCGGTTGCGTCATCGTTTGATGAGTCACCGTTGTTCGATCCATTACTTGAAACGTCCTTGCCTACAACCTTCGGCGAGCTCGTTGAAGCTTTGTCGGACTGGTTCCGTCCTGCTTTCGAGCCGGAGCCGTTGGATCCGTTGGACTTCGATCCGTTGGTTCCGTTGGACTTGGCACTGTTCCCGCTCGCCTTTGTCCCACTTGTGCCCGACTTGGCCCCGTTATTCGACTTGGCACCCGTGCCATTGCCGGAGTCGGCATCCCGAGCTCGGGTGGTCGTCGACTTCCGGGCCGGCGTCGAGCTCCCGTTCGAGCTCTTCGCCCTGGCCGTCGACGGTGGCTTGGCTTTGGGGATCTCCCGCTCAGACCGGTCGGCCTTTGGCCCCGAAGGACTCTTGGCCCCGGCCGCTTTCGTGGCGCCCGCCTGGGGGGGTCCGGGCACGATGCCCCGTCGGAACAGCACCTCTTGGGTGCCGATTCGAATACTGCTCGACACGATGAAATACACGTTGAGAAGTGCGGCAACATTAAGGTAAATAAGACCAAAAATAAGTGGCATATATCTCTGCATCATCGCCGCTTGCGGATTCGCCTGCGCCGCTTGCGGGTTTCGGGCGTTCAGACGGCTCATCTGCAGGTACTGGAGACCGACCGAACCCAGCACCAGAAGTGCGTAGGGGATGGCCGCCCACAACGACGAGTGATGGGAGAGGAGCTTCTGCGAGAAGTCCATGCCGAAGGAGATCAATTTCCCACTCGCCGCAACGATATCCGTGTACATCTTGGTGGTATGGCTGATGTATCGCGGATCGGCACAGACCTTGGCGCCCGGGAGTGGATCGCACTTGGTTCCGTTGGCCAGCGCGGCACCCTTGGCCACCGTGTTGGTGATACCCCGGATGACGTCGTACAGGATCAGGAAGAATGGCATCTGCAGGAGCATCGGGAGGCAGCCTGATGCAGGGTTTACTTTGTGCTCTTTATAGAGCTTCATCATCTCCTCATTGAGGAGAACCCGATTTTCCGGGCCTTTGTATTTCGCCTGCAACTTCTTCATCTCGGGACCGAGCGCCTGCATCGCCGCCATGTTTTTGGTGCTCTTCACCGTCAGCGGGGTCAGCGCCGCCATGATGACGATGGTCAACAGGGCCACATCGATTGGATAGTTGGGGATGATGGAGAAAAACCAAGCCAGCAGATTGGCGAACGCCTTCAGAAGCGGCTGGAAGATCCCCCCAATGGCGTGGGTCAGTGATGACACGGGGCACTCCGATCAGGAACGGGGTCGAGGCCGTGACCACCCCAGGGGTGGCATCGGGCCAGCCGGCCGACTGTGAGGCGCAGTCCGGTGATCGGGCCATACCGGAGGATCGCCTCTTCGGCGTAGGACGAACAGCTAGGAAGGTACCGGCAGCCGGTTGGGCGACCCGACCGAAGGAGCTGGTAGAGGTGGACTGCGCCAAGCAGGAGGCGGGTGACGCGACCGGTGGTGGTGGGTTCCGCCGGCGAACTCCGATCGGCGGGTGCCCGGGCAACGGTGGCAGTGCTCACTGGGGTGCTCCGACCTGGCCCCAGAGTCCAGCCACCGGTCGTCCTGTCGCACGCTCCAGGGCTCGGCCCATCGTCATCCTCAATTCATCGAATCGGAGCCCCGTAGCCGGGGGGCTCGCACTTACCAGATACGCCCCCGGCGGAAGTCCGGGGGCCACGCCGTCCATAATCGCCCGGAGGCGCCTGCGGAGCCGGTTTCGGACCACTGCACCGCCAACTTTCTTGCTGAGTGCATACGCCACTTTCGCCTCTGACCAGGAACTTTCTGGTACAAATCGAATGTGGATCGGTCCAAACCCTCCGCGCGATCCGGAGCTCCGGAGCAACTCGAAGGTTGTTCGAGAACACACCCGGCCGGCTTTGGCGGCGGGTCCCGAGGACATCCGGGATCAGGCCGACAGCCGTTGGCGCCCCTTCAGGCGACGCGAGCGGATCACGGCCCGTCCGGCCTTGGTCGACATCCGCTTCCGGAACCCATGGGTCTTGGCGCGCTTGCGCACATTTGGTTGATACGTTCGTTTCACCGTTCCACATCCTTCCTCACCCGGCGTCGCGGGCTTGGGAGCGCCACACAGCGGGGAAGCCCGTCACGACGACTAGGGCAGTTCCCCCCATGCTAGGCGCGAATTGGGTGGTTCCTCTAGTCGACAGGCCCGCGGCGGACCTGCCGGACACGGTGTACCGTTCCGAGGACGACAGTGGGGCCGCCACCAAACCGGCGGAAACCGGTCAACGGCCTCAACTGCACAAGTACGAACGACATCGAGCAGATCCACCAGCGTCGCCTTATTCCCCTCTGGGGAGGGCTCAACCCCCATCGGTCGAAATCCACAGGTGTGGATGTTGTTGTGGACCGTCGGCGCTGGACAAGGGCGGAGGCCCACGTGAACGACACCGAGGGGTTGTGGATACTTTGCTCGGAGGCACTGCGCGAGCAGGTCTCCGAGGCCATTTGGCAGGCCTATCTGTCAGGGATTACACCACTTTCCATCACTGAAGACGAGATCATCTTGGGGGTGCCCAACACCCTCATCAGGGACCGAGTGGAGTCGCGATTCCTCGGACTTATCAGGGACACGGTGGTCAGCACCATCGGTCGACCCCTGCATCTTCAGTTGGAAGTCGTCGCACCGCTCTACGAGCCGGCGGAAGAGGCGCTGCCAGGCCACGACCCTGGACCTCGGGACTCCAGGGCCCAGTCGGCCGGCGAATCTGGCCCCGGCCGGGGTGGCACGACGACCCGCAGCCGGTTCGATTCACCGGTCCTCGACAGCCGATACACCTTCGACACCTTCGTGATCGCGTCATCCAACCGATTCGCCCACGCCGCAGCCCAGTCGGTCGCCGAGGCGCCCGCCAGGTCCTATAACCCGCTCTTCATCTACGGCGACGCCGGCCTCGGCAAGACCCATCTCCTCCACGCCATCGGGAACTACGTCCTGGAGAACTTCAACGGGCGCCATGTTCGGTATGTGTCGACCGAGACCTTCATGAACGAGTTCGTCGACGCCATTCGAACCAACGCCACCACCGCCTTCAAGCGCCGGTACCGGGAATGTGACGTCCTCTTGATTGACGACGTCCAGTTCATGGAGGGCAAAGAGTCACTACAGGAGGAGTTCTTCCACACCTTCAACTCCCTCTACGGCGCCTCCAAACAGATCGTCCTCACCTCCGATCGACCTCCGAAGGCCATTGCCACCCTCGAGGACCGCCTGAGGAGCCGGTTCCTGTCCGGTTTGATCACCGAAGTCCAGCCTCCTGAACTTGAGACCCGTCTGGCCATCCTCCAGACCAAGGCTGAGCGTGAACAGGTCCATGTTCCCGACGAGGTCCTCGTGCTCATCGCAACGCACGTCAAGGACAACATCCGTGAGCTCGAGGGGGCGCTCATCCGGGTGACCGCCTACGCCAGCCTCAATCGGCAGCCCCTCAGCCGTGAATTGGCTGAACACGTGCTCTCCGACATCGTCTCGGCCGACCAACCCCGACGGATCACCCCCCAGATGATTCTGGATGCCACCTCAGAAACATTCGGATTCAGTATTGACGAGCTGCGTGGACCCAACCGCCGACGTCCGTTGGTCACCGCCCGCCAGATCGGGATGTACGTCTTCCGGGATCTCACCGACTTCAGCTACCCGGCCATCGCCCGGGAGTTCGGCGGGCGGGATCACACCACGGTGATGCACGCCGTCGAGAAGATCTCCAACTTGATGAAGGAACGCCACCAGATCTACAACCAGGTCACGGAACTCATCCTCCGGATCAAAAGCGGATCATGAGAGCCGAACTGACCCTCGACTCCACCACGTCGCTTTCCATAGGGTGTGCATCACTTGTGGAGATCCCTCTGTTCACCTGTGGCAAGTCTGTGAATTCGGATGAACTTTTCCATAACCGTTCACCCTTCAGTAAGCCGGATGACACCCTCGGAGGGAAACCGGGGATGAACGGTGGATGAAGACACGTGCCCTACGCTGCACTGATCGTGGTTCATCCACAATCCACACCCCTTATTACTTCCACTCTCTTAATTAAGAGATCAAAAGAGATACAACAACGAGACCGAGAAAGGACACCCTGGTGAAGTTTCGCTGCGAACGCGACTCCTTGGTGGAAGCCCTCACGACTGCCGGACGGGCAGTCAGTACACGCGCCACATCGTCGGCCGCGCTCAATGGAGTCCGAATCGAATCGGAGGGCAACCGGTTGTTGATTGCCGGCACCGATCTCGACCTCACCGTCCACGTGTCAACTGAAGCCATTGGGTTGACGGACGGCGCCTGCGTCGCACCCTCGCGGCTTCTGTCCGACATTGTTCGATCCCTCGAACCCGGCGCGGTGACCATCGAATCGGAAGACGACAAGATTGAGATCGCCGCCGCCCGCTCCCGTTTCAGCTTGCGGACCTTCCCGCTCGACGACTTCCCATCCCTGCCGGAGCCACCAGCTCCCAAGGTCTTCCTGCCGGCGGAGGGATTGGTGGATGCACTACGACAGGTGGTTCGAGCGGCCTCGAACGACGACGCCCGACCACTCCTGACCGGTGTGCTGATTGCCACCGAAGGCACCGGCATTCGTCTGGTGGCGACCGACTCCTACCGACTGGCCCTCCGGGATATCGAGGGCAGCGATGCCTCGCTCGACACCTCACAAATTTTGGTGCCCGCCCGAGCCCTGACCGAGTTGCAACGGCTGTCGTCGTTGGGAACCGGCAGCAAGGAGGGAGAGTCTGGCCCCCCGATGGTGGGACTGTCGATCGGTGATCATGATGTGACATTTACGGCCGGAGAGGTGCGGGTGAGCACCCGTCTGCTGGATGGGAGCTATCCCGACTACCGACAGCTCATCCCCCCGGAGTACCCGAACCGTCTCCACGTCGGCAAGGACTCCTTGCTCGACGCCCTCCGCCGGGTGCGGTTGCTGGTCAGGGACAACACCACTCCCGTGCGGCTGTCAATGCGGGCCGGTGGGGTCGATCTCACTGTGGTGTCACAGGAGGTCGGAGACGCCAGTGAGACCGTGGATGCCGACTTCGAGGGGGGCGAGTTGACCATCGCCTTCAACCCCAGCTATCTCATCGACGGCGTCGAAGCAGTGGCTGGCGACGAGGTGCTGCTGGAGACGGTCGACGCCACCAAACCGGCGACGGTCCGGGCCGCCGAGCGTTCCGACTTCCGGTACCTCCTGATGCCCGTCCGCGTCTCCTGAGCCCGGCCGGTCCGATCCGGCGCTCCTGTGCACCTCACCTCCCTCACCATCTCGGATTTCCGCAACATCCACCAGGCGACCATCACCCCAGCCTCCATTGGCACCACGGTGGTGACCGGCCGGAACGGAACCGGGAAAACCAGCGTCCTCGAAGCCATCGGGTACCTCGCCACCCTCCAATCGTTCCGGGGTTCCCCTCGAGAGGCGATGGTTCGAACCAGCAGCGAGCACGCCATCCTCCGGGCCCGGACAGAGGTCGGGGCCCGGTCAATCGACATCGAGGCCGAGATCAGTGCAACCGGCCGTTCACGCACCATGGTCAACCGCCAGGCGGTCCGACGACGGGCTGATCTTCACGACGCCCTCAGAACCACAATCTTTTCTCCTGAAGACATCGGCGTGGTCCGTGCCGGGCCATCGGAGCGGCGCCGGTTCCTCGATGAAGCCCTGGCGGTGACGGACGCACGAGCTGCCGCCCAGGTAGACGAAGTCGAGAAGGTACTCCGGCAGCGGTCGGCACTGCTCCGGCGGGCGGGAGGGAGGATCAGCCCGGACTTGGCGACCACGCTGGACGTCTGGGATGAGCGCCTGGCATCGTCAGGAACGGCATTGGTGGAGGCCAGGGAGGCATTGACTGCTGGGCTGGTCCCCGTGGTTGCCGAACATTACGCCCGGCTGGCGGCGACCGACATCGTGGTCGGGATGTCCTACCGGCGGTCGTGGAGCGGTCCGCTGTTGCAGGCACTGGCCGCCTCCCGTCAGGACGACGCCGTTCGGGGCGTGACCCTGGTGGGGCCCCACCGGGATGAGTTGGAGCTCACCCTGGGTGGTTTGCCGGGGCGCACCCACGCCTCGCAGGGCGAGCAGCGTTCGCTGGCACTGGCTATCCGGCTGGCCGCTCACCAGCTGGCGACCGATCGGCTGGGTTCGGCACCAGTGCTGCTCCTGGACGACGTCTTTTCGGAGCTGGATCCCTTCCGGTCGCGGGCGCTGCTGGCCGGGCTCCCACCGGGTCAGTCGCTGCTCACCACCGCCCAACCGCCCCCTCCGGAGATTGAGGCGGTGGCGGTCTATACGGTCGAACCGGCTGGTGTGGTCACCGGCGGCCGGCCAGTACAGGTTGATCAGTGACCAGGCGGCGGGAGGATCACGGCCCCCGGCCGGTCGGGGCCTCCCTCGACCGGGTCTCGACCGAGCTCGGACTCGGCACCTCGGTCGGGATCGGCCGACTCTTCGCCCGGTGGGACGCCATTGTCGGGGAGGCGGTGGCCGCTCACGTCAAGCCGGTCCGGATTGATGCAGAAGCCCTGGTGGTGAGCGTGGACCACCCGGCGTGGGCCACCCAGGTCCGGCATCTGGGCGACGATCTTCTGGACCGGGTGGCCGAGGAGACCGGCACCCCGAGACCCGCCCGACTCGAAGTCCGGGTCCGTCGGGAGTGACCGGTCGCCCGGCCCCGACTATGGGCGGGCCGGGGTCCCTGCTCGGGTACAATGGAGCATCGGAATCGGGAGTCGTTCCGCTGGGCACGGGGGTGTGCACAGCACCCGGGCGGCACAGACCCCACGATCCCCGGAGAGCTGAAGATGTGTGAAAGGGCGCGCCTGTGGCGCTGAAATCTGAGGACGAGCGAACCACGGTCACAACGACCTACGGCGCTGATGACATCACCGTGTTGGAGGGGCTCGATCCCGTCCGCAAGCGGCCCGGCATGTACATCGGGAGTACCGGCCCCACCGGTCTCCATCACCTGGTGTGGGAGGTGGTGGACAACTCCGTCGATGAGGCAATGGCTGGGCATTGCACCCGCATCGACGTGACACTCTTGGCCGACGGTGGGGTCCGGGTCAGTGACGATGGTCGGGGGATCCCCACTGGGCCGATGAAGGGCCAAAAGGGCAAGTCGGCGGCCGAGGTGGTGCTCACCGTCCTCCATGCCGGCGGCAAGTTCGGCGAGGGCGGGGGCTACAAGGTTTCCGGTGGGCTCCACGGTGTAGGCGTCTCGGTCGTCAACGCCCTGTCCACCCGGCTGATCTTGGAAATCGACAGCGACGGCGACCACCACGTCTTGGAGTTCACCGATGGCGGGCGACCGGTCGGCAAGCTCGAAGTGACCGGTCCGGCCCCCCGCGGCCGAACCGGCACCACCATCACCTTCTGGCCCGACCCCGCTATCTTCGATGAGATCGAATTCCGCGCCCAGACGGTGATGGAGCGCCTGCAGGTGATGGCGTTCCTCAACAAGGGCCTGGAGATCCGGCTGGTGGACGAGCGACCGGACGCCAAGATCTATCAGCCGTTCCGCTACAAGGACGGCATCGTCGACTACGTCCGGCACCTCAACGCCTCCAAAGAGGCACTCTTCCGGAAGGTCGGCTCCTTCAGCCGGAGTGAGGACACCATGGAGGTGGAGGTGGCGCTCCAGTGGAACTCCGGGTTCTACGAGAGCATCCACTCCTTCGCCAACGGCATCTCCACCATCGATGGCGGCATGCACGAAGAGGGCTTCAAGAAGTCCCTCACCAACGTGGCCAACAAGTACGCCCGAGCCAAGGGCACGCTGAAGGAGAAGGACCCCAACTTCAGCGGCGAGGACATCCGCGAAGGATTGACGGCCATCATCTCGGTCCGGTTGCAGGAGCCGCAGTTCGAAGGCCAGACCAAGGCCAAGCTGGGCAACGTTCCGGTCCGATCGCTTGTGGAGCGGGCCACCAACGAGAAGTTGGGCGAGTGGTTCGAGGAGAACCCCCGAGAAGCCAACCAGATCATCCAGAAGGCCCAGCTGGCGTCCCGCGCCCGGGTGGCCGCCCAGTCGGCTCGCGACCTGACCCGACGGAAGTCGGCGCTGGACGGCGCCGGATTACCCGGCAAGCTGGTCGACTGCTCCTCCCGCGATCCCCGCGAGTCGGAGATCTTCATCGTGGAGGGCAACTCGGCCGGCGGCTCGGCCAAGGACGCCCGAAACCCGCGTCAGCAGGCCATCCTCCCGATTCGCGGGAAGATCCTCAATGTCGAGCGAGCCCGCATCGACAAGATGTTGAAGAACACGGAGATCCAGGCGCTCATCTCCGCCATCGGCGCCGGCCTGGCCGATGAGTTCGACGTCGACAAGATCCGTTACCACAAGGTGATCATCCTGGCCGACGCCGATGTGGACGGTTCCCACATCCGGACGCTCCTGCTCACCTTCTTCTTCCGGCAGATGAAGCCGATGGTGGAGGGAGGCTTCGTCTACGTGGCCCAGCCACCGCTGTACTCCACCCTGGTCGGCAAGGAAAAGATCTACTTGAAGGACGATGCCGCCAAGGATGCCTTTTTGGCCGAACACCCCAATCACAAGGCCGACTTCCAACGTCTGAAGGGACTGGGGGAGATGGACTTCAGCGAGCTCCGCGACACCACCATGGCCCCGGGGAGCCGGTCGTTGCTCCAGGTCGGGGTGGAGCAGGCGGCCTTGGCCGACGAGGTTTGCTCGGTGCTGATGGGGGAGGACGTCGAGCTGCGACGCACCTTCATCCAGACCAACGCCAAGGACGTCCGCTTCCTCGACATCTGAGCCCGCGTGACCCCTCATGGGGTTGGCCGGCTGCACCGAAGTCACGCACACGGTAAGGACAGAGACACCACATGGCACCAGGGGAGAACGACGGGACCACCGGCAACGACGGGCCGGTCTCGGGATCCATTGAGCCCATCGAAATTCAAGAGGAGATGGAGCGCTCGTTCCTCGAGTACTCCATGTCGGTCATCGTCTCGCGGGCCCTCCCCGACGTCCGGGACGGCCTGAAGCCGGTCCACCGGCGCATCCTCTACTCGATGTTCGACAAGGGACTGCGTCCCGACCGGCCGCACACCAAGTGCGCCCAGGTGGTCGGCGACGTCATGGGCTACTACCACCCCCACGGCGACTCTTCCATCTACGAAGCGCTGGCCCGGATGGTCCAGACCTTCTCCATGCGCCATCCGCTGGTTGACGGACATGGCAACTTCGGTGGCACCGGACCTGACGAAGGTCCGGCGGCCATGCGTTACACCGAGTGCCGGCTCGAGTCGTTGGCCCTCGAGCTGATGGCGGGAATCGACCAGGACACCGTCGACTTCGAGGCCACCTACGACGCCACCTCGGAAGAACCCACCGTGCTCCCCGCCCGCTTCCCCAACATTCTGGTGAACGGCTCACAGGGCATCGCGGTGGGCATGGCCACCAACATCCCCCCGCACAACCTCGGTGAGGTCATCGACGCCACCACCCACCTGCTGGAGCACCCCGAGGCCACCCCGGATGACCTGATGGAGTTCGTCAAGGGCCCCGACTTCCCGACCGGTGCCTTGATCCTCGGCCGCCAGGGCATCCTCGACGCCTTCCGGACCGGAAGGGGCTCCATCAAGCTGCGGGCAGTGGCCGAAATCACCGAGGGACGCGACGGCGCCACCCGGATCATCGTGACGGAGATGCCCTACCAGACGTCAATCGCCAGCGTCTCCAAGAAGATCGAGGATCTGGTGCGGGCCGGCGATCTTGACGGTATCGCCGAACTGCAGGACGACTCGGCCGGGGGAGAGACCCGACTGGTGGTCCGCCTCAAGCGGGACGCCAATGCCAACGTCGTCCTCAACAACCTGTACAAGCAGACCCCCCTGCAGACCACCTTCTCCGTCAATGCGGTGGCCCTGGTGGACGGGGTGCCCAGGACGCTCAATCTGGCCCAGATCCTCACCCACTACATCGCCCACCAGGTCGAAGTGGTCACCCGCCGGTCGCAGTTCCTGCTCAACAAGGCTCGGGCTCGGGCCCATGTGGTCGAAGGTCTGCTGAAGGCCATCGACATGCTCGACGCGGTGATCGCCACCATCCGCGGGTCCGATGACCGCCCGGCAGCCATGGCGGCGTTGCAGGCCGCCCCCTTCGAGTTCTCCGAAGAGCAGGCCAACCACATCCTCGACATGACGCTGGCTCGACTGACGCGGCTGGGACGGTCCAACCTCGAAGAGGAGATGGCCAAGCTGCTGGAGGAGATTGCCGAGCTCGAGTCGATTCTGGCCGACCCGGCCAAGCTGCGCCGGGTTATCGCCGATGAGTTGGGGACCATCAAGGAGAAGTTCGCCGATCCCCGCCGGTCGATCGTCACCCACGACCCGGGCGATATGAATGTCGAGGATCTAGTGGATGACGAAGAGCTGGTCGTCACCATGAGCCGGGCCGGCTACGTCAAGGCGGTCTCTGCCGATGCCTTCCGGACCCAGGGGCGTGGCGGACGGGGCGTCCAGGGAGCGAAGCTGAAGGAGGAGGACCTCATCGACGACGTGGTCCACACCTCGTCGCATGCGCACCTGCTGTTGTTCTCCAATCGCGGCCGGGTCTTCCGGCTTCGGGCGCTGGAGATCCCCATGAAGGAGCGCACCGCCCGCGGCACCGCCATCGTCAACCTGCTGCCGCTCTCCCCCAGCGAGACGATCCAAGCGGTCATCGGGACTCGCGATTTCTCGGCTGATCACTACCTGGTGTTCGCCACCAAAAAGGGGCAGATCAAGAAGACGTCGTTCGCCGAGTATGACAAGTCGCGGCGCGAGGGCTTCATTGCCATCAACCTCCGGGAGGGGGACGAGCTGGTCCGGGTGGTAGAGACGTCGGGGGACGACGATCTCTTCATCGTGACGCGGTCGGGGATGACCATCCGGTTCGCGGAGACCGATGTTCGGGCCATGGGCCGCGACGCTGCCGGTGTCCGAGGCGTCCGCCTGAAGGCAGAGGACGAGGTGGTGTCGTGCGACGTGGCCCGCGATGACGCTGACATCCTGCTGGTCACCGATGCCGGGTTCGGCAAGCGGACCAAGCTGGAGCGCTTCAACCGCCAGGCCCGCGGTGGCCAAGGAGTGCGAGGGATCAAGCTCACCGCCAAGCGGGGCAAGGTGGTGGCCGCCTTCATGGCGGCGCTGGATGACGAGATCCTGCTTATCTCCACCAGTGGCGTGGTGATCCGGATGCCGGTACGCGAGATCGCCTCGCAGGGACGCGATGCCACCGGCGTGCGGGTCATGAACCTCGATGGTGGCGATGCGGTGGCGGCAGTGGCTCCAGTGGCTGGGGAAACTGCCGACGAGTGATGCCGGGGCCGATGCGGGTCGGTGCCCGTGGATGAGCGATGCCAACCAGGCGTGCCGGTCGGTGCCGGCGTCCACTGGCACATTCGGGTTGGTGTCGGTTCGGCGTTCGAGCTGCTGTCGATGAGGGTGTCCGGACCGGCGTACACTTCCAACCGCCGTTCCCCGATCGAGGCGGGACGGCCCCATCGGGAGGTTCGCCCCCCAGGTTGGGGGCTATAGCTCAGTCGGTTAGAGCGCAGCACTGATAATGCTGAGGTCGCAAGTTCGATTCTTGCTAGCCCCACCAAGTTCCTCCTGGCCAGGCCGCTGTGCCTGGTCATCACCCGGGTCAGGAGTCGTCTCCGTCGCGCGTCCATCGCGCGCGAATTTCATGAGTCGCCGGCCGACCCGCCGGGCGGCAGCCCGATCACCGGTCCCGGTGGCCTGGGCGTAGAGGCCGAGCGTCATCTGCGGACTGGCATGTCCCAGACGGACCTGAGCTGTCTTGACGTCGACTCCCTCGGCCACCATCGCAGTCGCCGCCAGTCGACGGAGATCGTGGAACGTGAGGCTTCCAAAGCCTGCAGCGGTGCGCGCCGGCAGCCAGCTCCGGTCCCGGAAATTGGAGTACTCAAGGTCCGAACCGTCGGGGCTGATGAATAGCCGGGCAGATGCGTCTGAAGCCGTCAGACCTCTCTGGACAACGTGTGCTGCGAGCATCGACACCAGGTCCTCGGGGACGGCCAGCGTTCGCCTTCCCGCCCGTGACTTCGGTGGGCCGTTCACCGCGGACCCGCCGGCGCCCCGGGTGATCTGTTCGGCCACCGTGAGCGTGGACCGGAGAAAGTCGACTCGGCCGATGCGCAGTCCGGCGCACTCCCCCCAACGGAGTCCGAGGACTGCCGCGACGTAGACCATTGGGGCGAGGTCGGGTCCGATGGCCTTGGCGAGCCGTGCGAGTCCCTCGGCGTCGGGGAGGGGCCGATCGAAGTGCTCGACGACCGGTAGCTTGATCGCCCGGCACGGTGATCGACCGATCATGTCGATGGCAACGGCGTGACTGTGCACGGCGCGCAGCACGGCGTAGTGACGTCGTACGGTCGCCGGTGCGTACTTCTGCGCCCAGGCATTGACGAGACGCTGGACGTCCCTCGGAGAGATCGCTCCGATGGCATGGCGACCA
>Ga0302319_10008356_pt1 | contig 20170 bp, 20 predicted proteins | sample Bog_T0_2_FD_203319 | JGI IMG/M metagenome (GOLD analysis project Ga0302319, IMG submission 203319) | Peat permafrost microbial communities from Stordalen Mire near Abisko, Sweden - Bog_T0_2 | ecosystem: Environmental > Terrestrial > Soil > Wetlands > Peat | place: Sweden: Abisko, Stordalen Mire... | reverse complement strand
GTCGCCGATCAATTCACAAAGGTGGACTCTACTCTTCTTGATTTGAGGAGGTAGGGGATCAGGACTGCCGCAGCGACAAGTGTCCCGTACCCTGGGGTAGGTAGATATGTCCATTCGGAGACAAGAGAGACAATCAACCAAGGCAAGACCTGAAGCACTAGCCAAAACGTTGTAGCGCGTGGGAATATCTCCTTCTTTTCGAAGAAGAGGACAATCAAGCAAATTGACGCAACGAAGAGGGCCGCACTGGCTATGATCTCAAATGGGATAATGCCGGGATGCATCCTGTGGAAATAATAGCCGTCGTCCAAAATATCGCGTCCCCCCGCGCGCGAGTCGGGGAGTAGCACTCCGAAAATGTACCAAATGTCAATAATCGCGGCGTTGCATAGGTAGACCCCGACCAGGACTAGCCACCCGCCGAGTTCTTTCGGGCCCTTATCGGCGTCCCCTTCGCCACAGGTCGCGCAGGTCTTGTCACCGTTTATGATTGTTGATCCGCAAGTCGGGCAAGTGGAAGTGCCAAACACGTTGTCTCTCCCAGAAATCTCAGTAAGGCTATCTCTGGTGTGTGTTCCTGTCAATTGGCTGACGGCCCCACGGCCTGCCGGCGCAATAGCCTTCCTCCAGCCCAGACCATGATTGCTAAGCTCAATATGGCACAGAGCCACGCGAAGACGTCGCCGTGCGCCGTGTAGAACGTGATGTCGTTGCGAAAGCCGAATTCGGCGGGGAGCGCGTCGGTCTGGTGGCGCGGAATCGACTGGCGGACTCTCCCATATGGATCGATGACCGCGGTGACGCCCGAGTTGGTGTCCCGCAGCAGCCAGCGGCGGTTTTCGATGGCCCTCATGCGCGCCATGTTCAGATGCTGCCAGGGAGCGCTGGTATCGCCATACCACCCGTCGTCGCTGATGTTGACGAATACCTCTGCGCCGTTGCGCGCGAACTGGCGCACCTCGTCGGCGAAGACCGCCTCGTAGCAGATGAAGACGCCGTATCTGTGGGTACTGCCGCTTTGGGTGGGCAGTAGAAACGAATTGCGTTCGGTACCGCGCGTGAAGGTGGAGACGCGGCCTGTGAGTTTGCGGGCAAAGGTGAGCAGATTCTGGAAGGGAATGTACTCGCCGAAGGGGACGAGGTGGATTTTGTCGTAGCGGCCCACACGATTGCCGTCCGCGTCGACGATGAGGCCAGAGTTGTAATAGTTCCACTCGTGCGTGGAGGCGTCGAGGGTCCATCCAATGTTGCCGACCACCAGCGGCGCCTGAACGGTGTGGGCGATGCTCATGAGGGCGGCCTTGAATCTTGGGTCCGACTCATCGAAGGGCGCGGGCGACTCTGGCCAGGCCACGAGATCGGGATGCGTCGGGTAAGGCGGGCAGATGATTTCGCCGTTGGTTGCGCCGGTCTGCGGAATGCCGGCGATGTAAGTTTTGCACTCCTCGCCGGCGAGGCGCGTGAATTCGGCGATGTGGCGATCCCAGTCGGTGCCCTGCCAGTTGTTGACTACCGAGACGTCGAGATTGGGCTGGATAAGGACGGCGGTGGCGGTGGTGGCGGGTTTGGGTGGCAGAACAGAGACGCCAGCGAACCCGTAAATTAACAAGAGCCCCCCACAACCGGTCCAGGCCCAGTAGCCGGGGAACTGGCTTTTGATCTCAGGCCCCAGCAATAAGCCGCCAGCCAGGAGCGCATTTACTGCGACGAGGACGAAGCTGATGCCGTAGACACCGGTCCACGGCGCGAGCTGACTGACGAGCGCGTTATCCACTTGCGAGTAGCCGAGTTGGTCCCAGGGAACGCTGGTGATGCGTGCAGCGGCAAGCTCAAGCCCGGTCCAGAGAAACGGCGCGAAGGCCAGAGCGACGCGCGTGGAGCCGGTAGAGTGGCGGACCCATGCGAGGCCGAGGCCGAAGAGCCCGAAATAAAGCCCGAGCACGAGGCTGAAGCCGAAAAGCAACAACGTAGGCGCGAAGGCAGGCATGTCGCCGTAACGCGACATCGTGTCGCGAATCCAATAGCAGTTGCCGAGGTACCACAGGAAGCCGCAGAGATAGGCAATAAGGAACGCGCGGCGCAGGGGATGGCGCTGGCCCGATTGCGAAATCGAAAGTACCGCCCAAAGCAGCGGCACCAGCGCGAACCACGCAAACAAGTTGCGCCAAGGCGGCATAGGCCCGGCGAGCGGGAACGGCAACTCCAGCAAGGCTGCGGAGAGGCCGGCTGCGGCCCACGGCTTCCATGGGTATTGCATACAGGAGCGAGTTTAAAACATTCGCCTAATGTAGAATCGAAGACATGGCATTCGCTACCTTCGCAATCCGCGTGCTGGAAGTGATGTTCTTCGTCGGCCTGGTGGGATCGGCGGTCGTGGTGCTGATCAGCTTTGTCGAGGACGGGAAAGAACTCTTCGGCAAAGACTAGCGTTTGAATGAACGCAGCCGCTGACCCGCACCAGCCGGTCTTACTCATCCTTCTCCATGGCTGACTTGCGATCCTCGGCTGAGAATGCCGCTGCCTTGCCGCCACGTGCCGCGCCGACATAATGGGAAACCGCCGCCATGGTGGCTGCGATGCCGGATTTGCTGGTGCTGTAGCTCATCGCCGAAGGCAGCGGGATACTCATGGCCGCCGCCGTCGCGATGGCATCCTGATTCGCGCCAAGAAATACAAAATCCCAGTTGTACTTGTCTCTCTGCTCACGGATCATTGCGCCGATCTTGTCGAGGTTGTAAATCTTGCTGGCGTTTTCCATGCCGTCGGTCAGCGTGACCACGATGACCTTTGTTGGGCGTTCATCTTCGGGGAGCGCCGCAAGCTCCTGGCCGAGTTCAACGATGGTGCGTCCCTGCGCATCCAAAAGCGCGGTCGAACCTCGCGGCACAAACGTGCTCTGATTCAGCTCCGGACAATCGTTGAGGGGCTTGTCGAAGACCGTTTCGTATTGATCGTCGAATTGCACAAGCTTGACCGTCGCTTCGCCCGGAAGTATCTGCTGGTTTCGGATGAACTCATTGAATCCGGCTACAGTAGATTCCTTGCAGCTTTCCATGGAGCCCGAGCGATCCAGAACGATCGCAATGCGCGTGAAATTGTCTTTCATCTTTCCTCCTCCGCCTTCTTTTCTGGCGCCTTCTTCCCTGCCGCCTTCCCTGCTCTCGACAAGCTGGGTGCGGAGGGCGCTGGCAGCGTGTAGACCACCGCTTTCTCCACCTTGAGGGCCGCGGTGATGCTTTCTCCCGGAGGCCGCCTTCCGTTGTAGACGTCGCTCAGGTACTGCGGAGAAACGCCGAGCCGGCTGGCGAATTGCTGGGCGGTCTGGCCTCCCTGCTGCTTCTTCAGAAACTCCATAAACTGCTCGAGATTCATCTTCTTTACGGCCATGGCGTCAGTATACGTCAAATGACGTATCCGTCAAGTGAAGTAGAGAGATGGCCGCGCGCACTTCAATCCCGCGCGCGTGCGGAGCTTTAAGCCTCTGCGGCAGAGAGCGATGCGGCACAGCCGCGAGCAGATCTTTATTTTTTATTGACACGCATATTGCTGACAGTTAGACTCATCGCAGAGCGGTGGTTTCGCTCATAGGATTCTGACCACCGGTTCCCCGGCCGGCTCTTAAGCGATGGCCTCTTCTCGAACGACCGTAGCCCCTCCCAGTGACCGCGTGCGGTTGATCGTGGCGTCCTCAGTGATGCTCACGTTTATCTCGTTCTGGCGCGCGGCAGCCATCGTTCTCAACGACCTCGGATCGTCAGCTTTTTACGCAGGCGGCATCGCCGAACAGGCGGTGGGCGCAGCAGCGCCCTGGTTCATTCTCGGCATCATGCTGTTCAGCTTCGCGGTGCGCGCGGTGTACGTCGAAAGCTGTTCGATGTTCACGCGGGGCGGCGTGTATCGCGTGGTGAAGGAGGCCCTGGGAGGCGGATTCGCCAAGCTCAGCGTCTCCGCGCTGATGTTCGACTACATCCTCACCGGCCCCATCTCCGGGGTTTCCGCCGGGCAGTACATTACGGGCCTTCTCAATGAGTTGATGAATGTCGCATATCAATGGCACTGGCTGCCGCCAGCTCTGATGACCGCGCCGGGGCAGCCCATGCAACTCAACATGGACTACACGTCCGCTCTGCTGGCTGCCGCAGTGACGATCTATTACTGGTGGCAGAACATCAAGGGCATTGAGGAGTCGAGCGACAAGGCGCTGCGCGTTATGCAGGTCACCACGGTAATGGTGATCATACTGCTGGTGTGGGGCTGTTATTCAGTTGTTATTCGCGGAGCACATCTGCCGCCTTCGCCCATCCCCTCGCATTTCCATTTCAGCAATGATGCTCTCGGGTTCCTCAAAGGGCGCGGGCTGCCGATCTTCGGCCTGTTCGGCGTCCTGATGGCCTTCGGCCACTCCATCCTCGCCATGAGCGGCGAGGAAAGCCTCGCGCAGGTGAATCGTGAAATCGAGCACCCGAAGCTGAAGAACCTGAAGCGCGCGGCGATTGTTATTGCCATCTACAGCCTGATCTTCACGGGCGGCGCCACACTGCTGGCGTCAATGCTCATCCCCAACTACGAACGTACCCACATCTATCCCGACAATCTGATCGCCGGACTGGCAATGTTCATGGCGGGACCACTGGTGTGGCGTATTCTGTTCCGCGTCTTCGTGGTGCTGGTGGGATTTCTGATTCTTTCGGGCGCCATCAATACTTCCATGATCGGTTCCACCGGCGTGCTGATGCGCGTGGCCGAAGACGGCGTGCTGACCGACTGGTTCCGCAAGCCGCACCGGCGTTTCGGCACCAGCTATCGCATCGTGAACCTGGTATTTGTCCTGCAGATGTTCACGATTCTCGTGAGCCGCGGCAATGTCATCATGCTGGGCGAAGCATACGCCTTCGGCGTGATCTGGTCGTTCACGTTTAACAGCCTGTCGATGCTGGTGCTGCGCTGGAAATACAAGGGCGAGCGCGGTTGGAAGGTGCCGCCCAATATCCGCATCGGAAAAACCGAGATCCCCCTGGGCCTGCTTTCGGTATTCATGGTTTTGCTGGCGACGGCGACCGTGAACCTGTTCACCAAATCAATTGCCACGGTGAGCGGAATTATGTTTGCCATCGCGTTCTTCATCGTCTTTACGGTATCGGAGCGCATCAACCTGCGGAAACACGCGGCGACCGCAAAGGACATGAAAGACCACTTCCAACTGGAGCACCAGGATACGGTGACCCGGGAGTCGGCGGCGATTCGCCCCGGCGGAGTGATGGTCACGATGCGCGATGCCGCCAATCCGCTGGCCCTCAAGTGGACCCTGGGGCGCACCAGCACCGATGAGCGGGATGTTGTGGTCATCAGCGTCAGGCTGATGGGCGCCGGAGGGCCGGAATACCTGAGCGCCGAGGAGCAAAGCTTCAGCGAGCACGAGCAAATGGTCTTTACCAAGGCCGTATCGGTTGCAGAGAGCTTTGGCAAAAGGGTCTCGCTTCTGGTGGTTCCGGCAGCCGAAATCTTTCCCGCTCTTGCCCAAACGGCAAGCTCGCTTGAGGTAGAGTCGGTGGTCTCCGGCAGTTCCAGCTCTTTGACCGCGGAAGAACAGGCCTTCTACATGGGCCAGGCGTGGGAGGCGTTGCCCGAGCCCAAGCGGCAGTTCAATTTCTGCGTTGTGGCTCCCGATGGCAATATCAAGGTCTTCTATATCGGGCCTCATGCGCCATCTTTGAGCTCAGAGGATGTGCAACTGGTGCACCGGCTGTGGCTGAACATGCGCCGCGACCCAAAGGCGGCGGATCTGCATCACAGCGACATCATCACCTACGCTCTGACACGGCTGGCCGGCCAGTACGCGCGCGAGAAGGAAGATATCTTGCGCGATCTGCGTAACAGCCGCGGCGCGGGAGCGAACTCGCCGCTGCGGCTGGGCGCGCAGGAAACGTACGGCCCCGGCGGCATTACGCCGTCGCCGCGCGCGGTGAAGCAGACGCGGGACCAATAGTACAGTGACTTGGGACTAAGTGCCTAGTCCCTTATTCCCAACCTTCACGCCGTGTACTCATCCCCCGGCTTCCAACTCACTACGTTCACTGCTGGCTCGACCAGGGCGGCCAATTGTTCCGGCGTGCCTTTGAGCGGCGGAAACGTGCCCCAGTGGATGGGCAGAACGACCTTGGGCGCCAGGAAACGGCAGGCGAGGGCTGCTTCCTTCGGACCCATGGTGTAGTGGCCTCCGATAGGCAGAATGGCCACCTGGGGCTTATAGAGGTCGCGGATCAGCTGCATATCGCCAAAGACGCAGGTGTCGCCCGCGTGATAAAGCACGGGGCCGCCGGCCACCTCCAACACGAACCCTCCGGCAATGCCGACGTAGTGCACACCCTTCTCATCCTGAGCGCCGGATGAGTGCTTGGCGTCGACCATAGTGGCGGCTACATCGTCGAGTTCCACCGTTCCGCCCAGGTTCATTCCGATCGTTTCCTGAACGCCCTTGCCGGCGATGTAATCCGCCAGCTCGTAGATCGCGACCACGGTAGAGCCGTGCTTCTGGGCCACCGGCACGGCGTCGGAGATGTGGTCGCCATGCCCATGCGTGAGCAGGATGTAGTGGACCTTTGCAGGCAGCTCAAAATCCTTAGGGTATTTGGGGTTATGCGCGATGAAGGGATCGATCAGGAGGTTGGTTCCCTTGGGCGTCTGGACTAGCACCGTAGCGTGCCCGAGCCAGGTAATGCATGTGGGCTGAGAGTTGCTCATGGTTGCACCTCAGATGGCAGTTCGTCGTTCTCAGTTCTTAGCTCTTAGAGTCACGCCATTCGGGCCGATTTCAAGCTAAGAACGGAATCTGTTGAGGGAGTGTATTTCTGGACCCTTGCTCCTTCGCTCCCTGTTTTACCGCGTGATGATGACCTCGGAGACACTGTCTTTGGCGAGGAACTGCCGATGCCCGGACCACCCTGTAAACAGGCGCTCGATGCTGCGGTTGGTAAAGGCGCGCTGAAGGGGGAACTGCTGAGTCATCTGCATGTCGACGTCATCGCTGGCGGTAACGTGGTAGCGATATCGTTCCGACTCCTCGCCCTGTGTTCGGGTATGGAAGAAGGCCAGCACCTGCCCGCCTGGATTCATCGCCGCGTGCAGGCGCGCAACCAAAGGCGACAAAAACGGTTCCGGCAGATAGTCGAGCGCGGTCCACAAAAGCACCACGTCGAAGGTGCGCCCCGCGAAGTTCAGAACCTGATTGAGGTAGCCCTCAATGTTCCACACAGGCTTGCCGTCCTCATCTTCGCCGGCTCGCCAATCTCCCGTGCATGCCTCGTAAACCAGGTCGGCAAGAAAGACACTGTGGCCAAGGCTGGTGAGGTAATTGATGTTGGCGGGCGAGGTATAGCCGGCGTCGATTATGCGCAACCCCGGCCCGGCCTGCAAGCGCTTCCGCAAAACCGACCATGCCCCTGAATGCCGCGGAAAGCGGGGCCCCGTAAGCCCTTCAGCCTGAGGGGTTGAAACGGCCTCCTGTTTCATACCGAACCAACGACGCAGCACAGTACATTCCTTAAACGGCCGGGCATAAGGGGATGGGGGAATCAGGAACTGCCCGGCACAAATCTTTCCAGTCTTAGAGAGTTCCGCCGCTGCGTTGCACGTTCACGCCTTCGGGTCCTTTCGCAACCGATTGAGTCAGGTCTACCTTGCCGCGGAAAACGGCATTGTCTTCAACAGCCAGGCGCAGGGCGCGAATGTCGCCCTCGAGGTTGCATCCGGCGCGCAACTCCACTCGGCCACTCGCGACGATATCTCCCTGAACCCTGCCCTGAACCAGCACGTCCTTGGCGGATAAATTGGCCGCGACGTTGGCACTGGGGCCGATGGTCAGCCGATTCTCTGCCAGGTTGACAGTTCCCTCTATCCGACCATCCACGATCAGGTCTTCCTTGCCCTTGACTTCACCGCAGATCACGATCGTCTTGCCGATTCGTGCGGCAGAATTGTCCGCTACCATATGGTTTCATCCCTTTCAAACTGCTTCAGAGGTCCTGCCCGCACTATATCAACCCGGCCCCAGCGGTTCAATTCGCCAGTTCAATGCGCGGGTGCTGGCCATTTCCGATTCCCGCGGATTTCTCAACAATACACCCGATGGACCACCGAGCAAAAACCTCGCGCCTGCCACCGGCAACTTACACTATCGTTGTGTACCGATTCCTTTCACTCCTCCTCCTTGCTTCCTGGGTGAACCCGGTCTGCGGGCAAGTGGCCTCAAGCAACGGGGAGGGCGCGCCCGCCCTCACGGGCCAGGTGCTGGTTAACCGCGCGCTGGCCAACGAACTGAGCGCGGCCCAGGACGCAAGCCATCCCATGCGCTACCAGTTGCGCAAGACCAGTCCGCGGCTGACCACGACCAAAGAGATCCTGGAAACCAAAGACGGCGACGTGGCGCGGCTGATTGCCATCAACGATCAGTCTCTGAGCCCGGCCGCCGAAAGCAATGAGGAAGCCCGGCTGAACGCATTGCGCGGCGATCCCGGCAAGCAACAGCGCCGCAAGCAGGCCGAGGAGGACGACTCCGGCCGCGTCCTCAAAGTGCTGCGCGCCTTGCCGAGCGCGTTTGTGTATCAAGATGCCGGCCCCGGCGAAGGACCTACGGGGAAGGTGGAGAGGTTCAGCTTTCGGCCCAATCCGAAGTTCGAGCCGCCGGACCTGGAGACCGAGGTTTTGCCCGCCATGACGGGCGAAATCTGGATCGATCCTGTGCACCTTCGCGTGACGCGCCTGGAGGGTCACTTGCAGCAGGATGTGAATTTCGGCTGGGGCATCCTGGGCCGGCTCAACAGGGGCGGCTGGATCGTGATTGAGCAGGCGGACGTGGGCGGAGGCCAGTGGCGCACCGTGCGCTTCCAGATGCAGATGAGCGGGCGGGTGGTCTTCAAGAATCGGGTGTTCGACACCACGGAAGCGCAAAGCAATTATGCGTCGCTGCTCGTGGGAATGGGCTACCAGAAGGCCATCGACACTCTGCTCTCGGGCAAATAAATTTTCAGACGCAAGAAAGCGGCCCGAGCAATTGCCCGGGCCGCTCATTTTCGGTCGAGACCGAAGTTTACTTCACCTTGAGGAAGATCATGGCGAAGGTGAAAAGGGTGAGGGACTCGATGAAGGCCAGACCGATGATCATGAAGGTCATCAGGCCGGCGCGTGTCCCGGGGTTGCGCGCCAAGGCTTCGGTGGTCGAGCCAACGGCCTTGCCCTGGCCCAGGCCGCAAAGTCCAGCCGCCAGGCCCATGCCGAGGCCAACGCCGATCGGAGCCATGTTGATCACGGCCGAGCCGCTATCCGCAAAGGCCGGAATGGCGAAGCAAAGCGCCGCCAGTGCCATAAACACATATTGAAGTTTCCGCATAGTTCTCCTGCTTCCCTTGAAATTGACCGCAAGTGGGTGGTTGAGGCTCACCGTGCTGGCCCCCTCACGCTTGCGGCCTTCCGTGTGTGCGGAGCGGAAGCGCTCCCCGCCGGAATCTTTTAATGTTCGTGCGATACCGCCATGCCCAGGTAGATCATCGAGAGCAACATGAAAACGTAGGCCTGGATCAAGGCAACGAAGGCATGCAGACCGAGAAACCCTACCGGCGCGATGAGCGGAATCATGGAAAAACAAATGAGAGCCAGAAGATCGCTGGCCAGCATATTGGCGTAAAGACGGATGGTGAGCGACATCATGCGCGCAAGGTGCGAGATGATCTCGACCGGAAACAGCAGCGGAGACATCCACCAGATTGGCCCGGCAAATTGCTTCAGGTAGCCTACCGGCCCGTGTGTGCGCACGCCGTAAAAGTTGTAATAGAGGAAAGTCAGCACCGCCAGGCCAAGCGGAACCACAGGGTCCGCGGTGGGAGTGGTCACCCCGGGAATGAGGCCTAGCAGATTATTGAAAACGATGAAGAGGGCGATGCAGGTGACGAAGGCCTGGAAGCGCTCGTATCCATGACCGATGATCTGCTCCGCCTGGGTTCCGGTGAACTCATGAATCATCTCGGCGATCTGCTGCGCCGGGTTGGGCTTTTCCACGGAGAGCGTGAGGCGCACGATGAGGAAGAAGGCGATCAGGCCGCAGGCGACCATTAGCTCCAGCGCGAAGACGTCATTCACGGGCGCCGCAGGGTTCGCGGGATGAATGCCCACCATCCCCATGAGACCCACAAGAGGCCCTGCGAAGACATGATTCAACAAGCGCGTAATTGCGAGACTTTCCGGCATCTGGTTTGAAGTCTTTCCGTTTCCGGCGGGATCGAGCGGTTCGGCACTACCCTGTGCCCGTCTGCTCCGGCATTCAGCCCCGGAGCAGGCGCAACGCTCCCCACACGAGGGTCAGGACCGCCAAAGACAGCCCGCAAAGGAGTGCTACCGCAGAACCCTGGAAACACTTCAGGCTAACATAAATGGCTGCCGCGAAAACGCCCAGCCGAAGGACAAAGAAAATCGCTGCAAAAGCCGATCCTCTGGGCGTCTGTTTCTTATCCATTTTGGCCGCAATAAAGCGCGCCAGCCGGCGCCACTCAAAAATGCTGGCGGCTGAAATGGCGGTTCCTGTGGCCAGCATGGCGGCGTCGCGCCAGCTTGAGGCCTTCCACACTACGAGGGCCGCAAGCAGCCCGAAAATCAATGTGTTACGGATGGCGCGATGCAGCAGTCCCTCAAGATCCGCATCGGTGATGTCAGAAAAATTCTGCAATTCGTCGCTCATGAGGACGTGTCCGAGTCTCCCGTCTTGCCGGATTTGCCCGCGTCGTTCCCGTTTTCGTCCGACTTGTTCATTGCGGGATCATTGGCATACACCATCACCATGCGGATGGCTGCAACCAGCCCGGCGATGATGCCGAAGACCACTCCGGCCATCGCGATCCAGGTCTGGTGAAAGTGGCGATCGAGCCAGAAGCCGGGCAGCCAGCAGAGGAAGGCCGCGCAGGGCAGCACCAACGCGATCTGGATCATCTTCTCGGCCTGAATCCACGCGCCCATCATGCCGCCGAGCCCATCCTTGGAATTGCCGGATGCAGGCGTACCCTCGGTGTCGCGGCTCTGCTTCTTTGCCGGGATGGGATTGTGATAGGGCACCATCGTGGTTATACACGATGAACGCGGCTAAGCGCGACGCTGCCGGCAGCGCTCGTGGCAGCCGCTATACTGGCGGTTGGACCCTCGATCAGTAATGGAAATCGATGATCTGGAAAAGGAAGTATGGAGTTCGAATCGGAGTTTGAGCAGAGTCTCTTTGCGCTGCGCCAGGAAAAATTAACGGAAATCGCCAAGCTGGGGCAGGCCGTGTATCCCAACCGCTTTCCTTCCAAGCAAGGGGAAACGGCGACCGCGCTCGCTGAAGTGCGGGCAAAGTGGGACAAGGCAACGGGCGAAGAGCTTGAGGCTAACCGCACCACGGTGGCTGTCGCGGGGCGCATCATGGCCATTCGCGCCCAGGGCAAGGCGGGATTCGCCACGCTGCAGCAGGAAGGCGCGCGGCTGCAAATCTACGTGCGGCTCGACGCGGTGGGCGAGCAGGGCTTCGCGCTCTATAAGCTGCTTGACCTGGGCGATCACATCGGTGTTACTGGGTATCTTTTTCGCACGCGGACCGGCGAGCTGACCGTCCACGTCGAGACGCTTACTTTCCTCTCGAAGGCCATGCTGGCGCTGCCTGAGAAGTTCCACGGGTTAGCTGACGTTGAACTGCGCTACCGCCAGCGCTACGTCGATCTCTTCGCCAACCTCGACGCCCGCGCAGTCTTCGTCAAGCGCGCCAAGGTGCTCAAGGCGCTGCGCAAGTTCTTCGACGATCGCGGCTATCTTGAAGTGGAAACGCCGATGATGCAGCCCATCGCCGGCGGGGCGGCGGCGCGGCCCTTCAAGACGCATCACAACGCGCTCGATATGGATTTGTTCCTGCGCATCGCGCCGGAGCTTTATCTCAAGCGGCTGGTCGTGGGCGGTCTCGATCGCGTGTATGAGATCAACCGCAACTTCCGCAACGAGGGCGTGAGCACGCAGCACAATCCCGAGTTCACGATGCTCGAGTTCTACCAGGCTTATGCAAATTACTACGACCTGATGGATCTGACCGAGGAGCTGATCAAGTTCGTGGCGATGGAAGTGAACGGGACGACGGTAACGGAATTTAACGGGAACACGATTGATCTGGGCAAGTGGGAACGGCTGACGATGGTCGAGGCGATCATCAAGTTCTGGCCAGATTCAGATACTCGCCCGACACAAAATGATTTCAAGTCGGTTTCTATGACGTTGGCGTGGCTCAAGGAAATAATTGAGGTGTATCCATTTGGGTCGGCGTTCACAGCAGAGATGACGTCCGTTATGGAAGCATCCGATGCGAATGCACCACGCTACTCGCCAACCGCGGAGGCAATAGAGAAGCATCGTCCTTACCTTGGCGTACCTAAGTCAATTTTTGTAGAAAGTGTTCAAGCTGCAATATATGAGTTTCAAAAAGTAGCAAGTGGAACTCAGACCTACGGCAAGGCTATTGCAAATTTCTTCGAATTTCTTGCCGAACCCCACCTCGTCCAGCCGACAATCATTTACGAATTCCCCACTGCCGTTTCGCCGCTCTCCAAGCAAGACCCCAACAACCCGGACTGGGTAGAGCGTTTCGAGTTTTACATCGGCGGCTTCGAGCTAGGCAACGCCTTCAGCGAGCTGAACGATCCGGTGGAGCAGCACAAGCGTTTCGAGGAACAACTGACCGAGCGCGCGCGCGGCGACGACGAAGCCCACGCGATGGACGAGGACTACGTGCGCGCGCTCGCCTACGGCCTGCCGCCGACGGGCGGCGAAGGCATCGGCATCGATCGGCTTGTGATGCTGCTGACCGGGTCAAAGTCGATTCGCGATGTCATACTCTTTCCGTTGATGCGGAAAGAGCAGGGCCAAGGGAACAGGGATCAGGGATCAGAAGAACCGGCGCGTTGAGGTTCGTGCTATCCCACATCTCAGAGTCGAGATGTGGGGCACCCGGCTTTTGTGGCAGGTTGAGAAAAAGCAACCGCAGGTCCTTCGACTCCTCCCCTTCGCTTTACTCAGGGTCGTCGCTCAGGATGACAGACGTTAGTGGGTGCCTGGCGGTTTTCTGAACCCTGACACCTGAAACCTGACCCCTTTTATAGGAGCTTGGAGCACCATTGAACATCCTCTTTATCGGCGACATTTTCGGTAGCGCGGGGCGCAGGATCGTGCGCGAGCACATCGGGCATGTGCGCGAGGCGCATAACGTCGAGCTCACCATCGTGAACGCGGAGAACGCGGCGGGCGGCTTTGGACTGACGCCGCAGATCGCCGAGGACCTTTTCGAGCTGGGCGCCGATGTGCTCACCATGGGCAACCATGTGTGGGACAAGAAAGAGCTGATCGACTACATCTCTTCTGCAAAGCCTGGAAGCGCGGAGCGCCGCGTGATTCGGCCCGCCAACTTTCCGCCGGGAACGCCGGGATTCGGAGTATTTGAAGGCACTACTGCGAGCGGCATCGAATTCGCGGTCTTGCAATTACAGGGGCGCGTCTTTATGGCAGCGAACGACGATCCTTTTCGCACCGCCGATGCGCTGCTGGCCGGAATCAAAGCCAAAGTGATCGTGGTGGACTTTCACGCCGAGGCGACGAGCGAGAAGGCTGCCATGGGCTGGCATCTGGATGGGCGCGTGACGGCCGTTCTGGGCACGCATACGCACGTCCCTACGGCCGACGAGCGCATTCTGCACAACGGAACCGCCTACCAGACCGACGTAGGCATGAGCGGCCCTTACGACAGCATCATCGGCGTTGAGAAGGATCTGGTACTGCACAGATTCCTAACCGGCATGCCGGGCAAGTTTGAAGCCGCCAAGGGCAACCCGAAGATGTGCGCCGCGCTGGTCACTTGCGACGCAAAGACCGGCCGCGCCTCGGCCATCCAGCGCATTATGCTGGGGGAATGAGTGAAACGGCGAGTCAGCAGGGGCTGACCCGAAGCCCAATGGCGCTTTTGCGGCGGCACTGAAGTCGCGCCCTTTCACGACTCTCCAGCAATTCTTTGTCCGCTCCACAACCAAAGAAAAAGGGCAGGCCGCCGAAGCGGACCGCCCTTTTGAATCCCAGGAGTTTGTTGATTGGCCGCGGTTACTGCGCGTGATGTCCGGCCGCGGGCTTGGCCGGCACGTGGTGCACCGGAGCCGACTTCTTGGGTAGCTGCACTAACCCATCGCGAAGAACGATCTGCACAGTAGGACCTGCCGAACCGACCCCTGGAACCTTGGTGTACGTGTCGTAGGTTCCATCCAGTTCCACCGCGTTGTTGGAAAGTGTCCCCAGCACCGCGCCAGACGAAGGAGCCTCCTTGCAGGAGAGCGGCTCTTTCAAGTTGACGTTGAAGTCGGCATGCTGGTTGTCCTTGGCGTCCTGCGTCACGGCCACATTGATGACCGTCACGGAGGGCACGATCTCGATCTTCTTGAGATGTGCCGGCGCCGCCGTCAGAGCATCGCCCATGGCGTCGGTGTCAGCCTTGTCGCCGTTGGCCAGAATGTAGGCTTGCGCGTCTTTGATCTTCAACTCTGTGGGCGCAGCAGGAACGGCGCTGCAGGCCACGGAGTTTGTGAGCTTGACGACAAATTCTTTCGGCTTGGGCGAAGCGGCCGTGGTCGCGCTGATCTTGAGCACGGTTGCGGGATCGGAGATCACATTGCCCGGAACCGGCGTCGGCTGGCCCTTGACCAAAGCCCAGAGTCCGGTGGCATCCGCGTCATTGCCGTTGGCCAGGACGAACTCCTTGTCCTCGAGATTCAGGTTGCGCGGATCGCCGCTGGTATAGGCCTGGTGCGCAAGCTTGTCAGGAGTTGGAGCGGGATCGATGTGGAAGTCCGCGGGAGGAAAGAGCGTGGCCTGGGCCTGAGCCTTGACGGCGTTGATCTGCTTGGTAATGGCCGCGTCGCCGTCGAGCGTGCCATGAAAGTGCTTGTAGCGGTACTCGAGTTGCGGCTCGATCTGGGACTGGTAGGCAGCGGGAGCGTAGTCCCATGCGCGGGCGTAGAACCAGACGGCCTTGACCTCATCGCGCGCGTCTCCCGGCTTGGAGTAGGCCTGCGCCAACTGCAGGGTATCGACCAGACAGGGGCCTGGTTTGGCGCAGTCAGCGGGTGAATAAAGCATCAACTCGGCCGTGTACTCCTTGATGGCGCCCGCTGGGTCTTTCTTCGAAACCATGTCGTCGAAAGCGATGGCGGAGTGAAAATTGGCATTCAGAGTCTTCCAGTCGGCATCCGACATGGCTGCGGGCTTGGCAATCGCAAGGCCCTTCTGAGCCAGCGCCCCGGCGTCGTCACAGGTCTGCGAATCGGTGGCCGCGCCGCTGGGGTCGAGAGATTTGCCGCACTGCGTCTTTTTTACGTAGACCGCAGCGAAGATGGCCTTCTCGTTGTTGGGGTCGATCTGCAGCATGCGCTGCGCTGCGCTCACGATGTTGTCCATCTGGCCGGTCGCTTCGTAGCAATCAATCATCTGATCGATCGCGGCTGACTTGGCGGTGCTTTGCGGATAGGTCTTGAGAAAACTCTCGAGCGCCGCACACTTTTGCGCCGGATCGTTCTGGGTGGTGGCGTTTTGATAGCTGTTGAACTCGGCCGGATCCTGAATCTGAATGGTCTGGCCGTGTGCGCGAGGTGCGGGCGTGGAAACAAGGCATATGCCTGCCAATGCCATCGCAGATGCAAAGAATACTTTCTTCATGCAATGCTCCTGGGAACTACCAAAATGGGAATCAAAATTTGCTCATTCGCCAGCAAAAGACCAGCCATCCAAACTCGGCGGCTGAGCGCCATAGCAACGGATATTACGATACCACGGCTGCCAATGCTGTGTAGGAGGATTATAGAAAGCTAAAGTGCCCCTGACAAGCAAGTTGCGATGAGGACTTCCATTGGTCCCACACAGCGGTAACAAAACCGGTCATGGCCTGGGGCAGATTGCTCTGAAACGGCGGCTTCAGGCTTCGCCGAGACACTATTGCAGCAGCCGCACCAGCTCGGCCTGTTCGGCCAGAAAGGCGTCGTGGCCGTGGGCGCTTTGCATCTCGCGGTAGTCGGCGTGAGCGCCGGACTTGCGGATGGCCTCGGCAAAGCGGCGCACCTCCTCGGCCGGAAAGAGCCAGTCGGTGCTGATGCCGATGAAGCTCAGCTTGGCGCGGATGCGGCCGAAGGCGGCTTCAGGGGACTCATAGCCGCGAACAGGGTCCCAGGTGTCCATAGCGCGGAGAATGGCCAGGTAGGCGTTGGCGTCGAAGCGGTCGAGAAACCGCTTGCCCTGGTGGTCGAGATAGCCGCCAATGTCGAACCGGCCGCCGATAAGGCCGCCGCAGGAGCCTTCGGCCACGTACGGATCCTCGCCACTGCGATCGGGATTGCGCCCGTAGCGCTCATTGAAGAGCGGCGCGGATTTGTAGCTGATCATGGCGATCTGGCGGGCCAGAGAAAGCCCACGGCGCGGCGGCCGTTGCGGCAGGTAGCGCCCGCCCTCCCACTCGGGATCGTGCTGAATGGCCTGGCGCTGGAGATGGTTGAGCGCAAGCCCCATGGCCGACAGCGGCGTGACGCCGATGATGAGGGCGCGCTCCACGCGCTCGGGATGGAGAATGGTCCACTCCAGGGCTTGCATACCGCCGATGGACCCGCCCAGCACCAGACGCAACCGGCGAATACCGAGCGAGTCAAGGAGTTTGGATTGCGCACGCACGTTGTCGCGGACGCCGACCAGAGGAAAATCTGGCCCGTAGAGTTTGCCTGTTTCGGGATTGACTGCGCCAGGCCCCGTGGATCCGTAACAGGAGCCGAGCATGTTGATGCAGATGACGAAGTCGCTCTCCAGCGAGAGGACCGCGCCGGGAGCGAAGATTTCGGGCCACCACGAGCCCACGAGCGCCGAGCCCGAGAGTGCGTGGCAAACCAGAACGGCATTATCGCGCGCCGCATTCAGCCGGCCGTAGACGGCGTAATGCAGCGTGGGACAGATCAAGGCGTGACCGCACTCGAGCGGCAGGGAGCCGTCCATGACGAAGTCGCCTTCGTACGTTGGCTCTACCGTTTTGGACGGCGGCGAGGCGCCGCTGCGACTATAGGTGTCTGACATACTCAGCTTTCAGCTCTTAGCTGCCTCTCCTATTTTGCAGCAGCGGCCTTGGTTGCGCCGGCAAACTTGTGTCCGTTCGCGGCTTCAATCGCCTGATCGAGATCGGCGATGATGTCGCGGACGTCTTCAATGCCGACGGAGAGCCGCACCATCTCTGGCGTGACTCCGGTGGCCGCCTGCTCTTCTGCCGAGAGCTGCTGATGCGTGGTCGAGGCAGGATGAATCACCAGCGACTTGGCGTCGCCGATGTTGGCCAGCAGCGAGAACAGCTCCAGTGTGTTGATCAGCTTCTTTCCGGCCTCGTAGCCACCCTTAATGCCGAAGGTGACCAGCGCACTCGCGCCCTTGGGCATATACTTTTTCGCGCGCGCGGCATAGCGGCTGGAGTCGAGGCCGGGATAGTTAACCCACTCCACGCCGGGATGCTGCTCCAGATGTTCGGCCACGGCCAGCGCATTCTGCGAGTGGCGCTCCATGCGCAGGTGCAGCGTTTCAATGCCCTGCAGAATAAGGAACGAGTTGAAGGGCGAAATCGCCGCGCCGGTATCGCGCAAGCCCTGCACGCGCGCCTTGAGGATGAACGCCAGCGGACCGAAGGCTTCCGTATAGCGCAGGCCGTGATACGAGGGATCGGGCTCCGTGAATTCCTTGAAGCGGCCGGAAGCTGCCCAGTCGAACTTGCCGGCGTCGACGATCACGCCGCCGATAGACGTGCCGTGGCCGCCGAGGAACTTGGTAGCCGAGTTCACTACGATGTCCGCACCCCATTCAATGGGCCGCACCAGCGCCGGCGACGCGCAGGTGTTGTCGATGACGAGCGGCAGTTTGTGCTCATGGGCGATGGCCGCAAGCTTCTCGATGTCCACCACGTCGAGCTTGGGATTGCCCAGCGTCTCGGTGTAGATGGCGCGGGTCTTTTCGTTGATGGCCTTGCGCAGGCCGTCGAAGTCGTCGGCGTCGACGAAGCGGACGACGATTCCCAGCTTGGGCAGCGTGTAGTGGAAGAGGTTGTAGGTGCCACCATAGAGCGATGTGGTGGAGACAATCTCGTCTCCGGCTTTGGCGAGAGTGAGAATCGTGAGGGTCTCGGCCGCCTGGCCTGAGGCCGTGGCCAAAGCCGCCGCACCGCCTTCGAGCGCGGCTACGCGCTTCTCAAAGACGTCGGTCGTCGGGTTCATGATGCGCGTGTAGATGTTGCCGAACTCCTGCAGGGCAAAGAGGCGGCCGGCGTGGTCCGCATCCTGGAAGAGGTACGACGTGGTCTGGTAGATGGGAACGGCGCGTGAGCCGGTAGCGGGGTCGGGCACTTGGCCCGCGTGCACGGCCTGGGTGGCAAGCTGATATTGCTTTGGTTCTGACATGACGATCTCCTTCTCTGGTTCACGGGTTCATTGCTGGGGAACGGCAAGGGGAGCCGCGAGCCACAATGAAAACGGCCCGCATCCGCGTTGGGACCCGGGCCGCTCGAATTCAGGATCGGTTGCGCTGATCAGCGCATTCGCCGCTTAAGAGCCGCACGGACAGGTCCGCCTGGCATACACATGGCCATGACCGCGGTTCCGTATTCCCTTGAATTCGGCATAGTTGGAAGTATTACGGGAAGGCGGTGCGGGTGTCAAGCTGTTCGTGGTGCGTGGTTCTCGATTCGTGGTTCGTGGTTCGTGGTCACTGGTCGTTTTTCATTCTTCCGGCTTCCAGACGTAGGCGCCGGGCTGCGGCAGGCCGATGTGCGCCAGCACGCGGTAGGCGAATTCTTTTGCCATTTCGGACGAGCTTTTCGGATTGGCGTAGTACGCGGGCATGCAGGGGAAGATGGTGGCGCCGGCTTCGGCGGCCAGCGTCATGTTGCGCAGGTGAATGCGATTGAAGGGGGTTTCGCGCACACAGAGGATGAGCGGGCGACGCTCCTTGAGCGTGACGTCGGCGGCGCGGGCGATGAGGGAATTGGCGAGGCCATGCGCGATGGCGGCGAGCGTGCCCATGGAACACGGCAGAATAATCATTCCGTTGGACGGATGGCTGCCGCTGGCGATGGGCGCGCCGATGTCGGCGTCAGCGTGCTGGATGATTTTCCTGGTTTTGGACGAGAGTAGTTTCTCGACAAGATCATTGCGGCCGGAGACGCCCAGCTCTTCCGCGAGGACGCGGAGGGAGTTTTCTGAGGCGACGAAATGAACCTTCGCTACACGTTCATCGGCTTCGAGCGCGCGCAGTAGCTCCCGGCTGAGAATCGCGCCCGAGGCTCCGGTGATGGCGACGGTGAGGTTCATTGGAATAGATTCACGGTCTTGGTGTACTTATGCACAAGCCGGTACCGAGTTCCATCGTAATGGTATATGCATGTGATCGTAAGTCCCGACGCCGCTGACCACGAAGTCCGAATATTTTTGTAGCCTAACGTCCTGGAGTTTAGTAGCTCTACCGACAGCCCGCCCGCGAAAAGAACCACCCGAGTGCGGCCAAGGAGACGGCGAACTATCCAAAACCAGTCGTTATCAGCGCCGCTCATCGGATCGCTGCCAAGCACCACCTCGTCCTCCTCACTGGAATCCGAAAGATGCACCTTCACCACGCTGAATTTCCTGCGGAGCCCCTCGCGGTCGAGTCCCGCTAATCTATCTGTCGCATTTCGGGCTTCAGGAGTGCTTAGTAAAGCATTCAATACGTCATCTGCCGGTGGAAGCGCACTTTTAAAGGGATCATTCTCCTGGTAGTCCGGAGAGAAGAACGTAGGCTCTTGGCTCGTCCTCTGGGCGGAGGCTTGTAATGCCATCATGCCAGCCCAGCACGCCAGACAGATCAGAAAGCAGATCGTTCGAGCTTTCAGGTTCATGGCTTTTCTCCGATGACGCGCTCGCTTCGGTTTACTCTCCCAGCACGCGCTTGAAGATTGCATCGACGTTGCCGAGCTGGCGGGTGTAGTCGAAGGTCTTGGCCAGCTTCTCAGTCGAGAGCAACGTCGTAATCGCCGGATCCTTGGTGACTTCTTCGCGGAAGTTCAGGTCTTCTTTCCAGGCGCGCATGG
>Ga0302319_10008355_pt1 | contig 20171 bp, 20 predicted proteins | sample Bog_T0_2_FD_203319 | JGI IMG/M metagenome (GOLD analysis project Ga0302319, IMG submission 203319) | Peat permafrost microbial communities from Stordalen Mire near Abisko, Sweden - Bog_T0_2 | ecosystem: Environmental > Terrestrial > Soil > Wetlands > Peat | place: Sweden: Abisko, Stordalen Mire... | reverse complement strand
TTGGGATCGCGGGTGGCACATTCTTTCGTGGCGGTGACCATGGCGACGGTGAGGGCTCCCACTTCGGTGTCCGACCAGTTGGAGATGGATTGCCGTGTGAGTTCGAGCGGACGCATCGCGCTCTCGTAGGCAGCTTTTGGGGAGAGTTGCGGCGGCGGGGGTGTTGCTGTCTGGGCGAGTATGACGGTGGGAGGAAGGAAGATTGCCAGGATTGTTAGCTTCGACAAGGCTCGGGACCTCGAAAGAGGGACAGGATAGCAGAGCGTAAGAGTCAACGTCACAAGTAGCTCCACGGTTGCAACGGCGCGGCGGAACAGCATAAGTTAGCGTTATGGCGAAATGGATGGATGCGCGCAGATGGGCGTTGTTGATCGCTCTTTGCGGGGTGAGTGTGGGAAGTGGTTGGGCGCAGGAGATGAGCGCGGGCAGGACGCCCGATGTGACGATTGCGCCGAAATCGAGTGCTGCGGTGAGTGCCCGGGTGATCGAAGCGGCAAGTGAGCCGGCGATCTCGGCGGAAGAGAAGCTTCGGCTGATTCGCAGCCGTATCAAGTACGTGTTCGTCCTATTCCAGGAGAACCGCTCGTTCGATTTTTACTTTGGGAGCTATCCGGGGGCGGATGGTCTGTATGCCGGGCCGAATGGGCCTTACGCGGCAGGGCAGGTCGCGGGATTTACGCAAACCATTGTGAATACCGATGGAACGCTGGGGACGGTCACGCCGTTCAAGATTCCGGCGACGGTAACCGATGCTTCAGGGAAGAAGGTTCCGCTGTATCCGGCGGACATTGCGTCGGTGGATCACTCGCATGTGGGGATTGCGCGCAAGATCGCTCTGGATGCGGACGGAGTTGCGCAGAACACGGAGTATGCGCTCGCTGAAGAAGGAGTGAAGCTGGTGGACGGGCAGCCGTCAAAGGCTCCTACGCTGGAGCGCAAGCAGTTTGGTGAATTGGTGATGAGCCATGTGGACTGCGATACGGTGCCGTTCCTATGGCGGTATGCGGATCGATTTACATTGTTCGATCACTTCATGGATACGATCGTTGGACCTTCAACGCCGAATGCGATTGCGATGATCGCAGGCCAGGGCGGGGAGACGCAATGGATGCTGCATCCGGACGACGTGGCTGCGGGTGGCAAGGGAAGAGGCGCGACCGTACCGATGCTGTCCGATCCACAGCCTTACTGGGGATCGTCGCTGGATACGATGGATCGGTTGAAGCAGCCGCAGGCGACGAGGCCGTTTGGTGGAGTGTCGAAGAACCTTACATTTGCGAGTCTGCCCCTATCGTTTATGGGCGATGCGATTAAGAAAACCACTGCGGCTGACTACGATCCGACGTTCGATTTGCCCGATGTTCATGAGGACATCGAGAAGATTGCGGGGCATGGGGTGGGAGCGGTGAACTGGGGTTGGTATCAGCAGGGGTATGACCATGAAATCAATGATCAGAGTGGTCAGGCATCGCATGACGGGTACGTCGCGCACCATAACGCGCCGCAATATTTTGGCTATGTCGCAAACAATCCGCTGGCGACGACGCACCTGCACGGCCTGAGCGATTTCTTCCGCGATGTGGCGGCACAGCGTCTACCGAGGTCGGGCGTGTTTTATGTTCGCGGAGGCTACGGGAACATTGAGGGATGGCATCCGCAGGATCCGAACCCCAAGCTGGCGAAGGTATTTGATGGCAACGATGATCATCCGGGGTACTCGGATTCCCAGGTGAGTGAGGCGCTGCTCGCGCAGGAGATCAATGCGATTGCGCGAAGCCCCTACTGGAATGAGAGCGCGATCATCATTACCTACGATGAGTCCGATGGAGAGTATGACCACACCCAGCCGAAGATACGCTCGCATGATGCGGCGGGACTGCCGCTGGAGCAGGGGCCACGGATTCCGGCGATCGTGATCTCTCCGTATTCGGTGGCGCACGGAGTCTCTCATGTGCCGACGGAGCATAGCTCGGTGATTAAGTTCGTGGATGAGTTATTCACGCTGATACCGCTGGCCGATCTTCCCGACGAAGAGCGTGCTCGCGAGATTGGCAAAGAGAAATTCGGGCAAGCAAACCTGGGGCCGGCAGACGATAAGGTTCCAGAGGTCGGGGATATGAGCTCGGCGTTTGATGTCTTGCGGCTGGAGGGAAAGAAGGCCCCATTGAGCGCGGAATACGCAGTCATTCCGAAGAAGGAAATCGACGCATTTCCGCACGACGGTGGCGAAGGTTGCCGGGTCCTGGGGATTACTCCGACTGATAGTGGCATGCCAAATCCGGTGCCAAAGGACTTCAATCCTCGGCCGGATTCGACTCCAGGAATACCAACTGCCGGCGGATGGACTCCATAGTGCGAAGGTGGGTGTCGGGAAACCTATTGGCGCTGGGGTGCGTGGTGGCGACTGTTGTGGCGCCCTCTGCTGACATGGCTGCGGGGCGAGATGCGATCGGTTCTCCGACACTGGCTCGGATACGCGCTGCGGCAACGCTGGGCTGCGGCATCGACCAGGAGGAGCCGGAGTATTCAACGACAGATGATCATGGCGCCCGCGAGGCGTTCGATGAAGATCTTTGCCGGGCGGTGACAGTGGCGGTGCTTGGTCCGAACGGAAAAGTACGTGTGGTGGAATACCCGGATGATCAAAGCAGCATGGCTGCGCTCAAGACGGGCGTTGTGGATATGGTACCAACGCTCAGCGATGACTTTACACACTCGGTGGGAACGCACCTGGAGTTCACGCGGCCGGTGTTGTGGGATGGAGTTGGATTTCTCGTGCTTGGCGCTGGCCCGGTCACACGTGCACGGCAGCTGAGTGGAAAGAAAATTTGCTTCATTGCCGAGACAACGGTGGAGGACAGTGTGCGGTCATGGTTTGCGCACGAGCACATGGACTATGTGCCATTTCCGTTTCAAGAAGAGGGAGAGATGGAGGCTGCCTTTGCGACCGGAAACTGCGGGGCGTTGGCTGGAGACCGGACGCGTCTGGCGGGGACTCGCGCCCTGTTGGCGCAGCATGGGAAACCCACGCGCTTGCTAGCGGAGGTGATTTCAAAGGACCCTCTGGCGGCTGCTGTGCGCGATGATGATTCGCAGTGGACGGCGATTGTGATGTGGGTGATGGAGGCGCTTGTTCAGGCGGAGGAGAGCGGCGTCACGCAGGCGAATGTGGAATCGATGCGTGCTCACACCGCGAAGGATAAAGGCGCCGACCCTGAGCTGTGGTTTCTGCTGGGAGGGTCGCACCAGATTGGCGGCGAGCTGGGGCTTGAGAACGACTGGGTGGTGCAGGTGATCAAATCGACGGGAAACTACGGTGAGATCTATGAGCGTGACCTCGGAGATGGATCTGCGCTAAAACTGCCTCGCGGGGAGAATCGGCTAACTGAACATGGGGGCTTGATGAGGGCACTGCCGCCGAAGTAAGCCGAGCGCTGCGCTTCAGGAGCGGTGGCGGGTGTCGCCAATGAGTTTAGCCAGGCCGAGGAAGAGAGTGAAGACGGCGGTAGGCACGCAGCCCAAGGCGATGACGAGGCAGAGCCAGCCTCCATTGGTGTGGGGGCCCTCCCGTGTGACGCCACCGAAGGCGGTGAAGATGAGCAGAGCGGCAAACCCTCCCACGAAGAGGATGCCTGTGCCGGTGGTGAGAAGCTTGCGGGTGTCTGGCTGCATAGGGAGAGCCGCCTTCAGCGGTACGCAGCGAGCATGGCGTAGACCACGACTCCGCTGATGGAGACGTAGAGCCAGATAGGGAAGGTCCAGCGAGCAAGCTTGCGGTGAGCTGGAAAGCGACCAGTGAGTGAGAGGAAGAACGTGATGAGGATCATCGGGAGCGCGACGACTGCGAGCAAAATGTGGGGAAGAAGCAGGATCCAGAGATAGATGAAGCGGGCGGTGGGGTGCGCGCTGGGGAAGAGCATGTCGCCATGGAGAACGTGGTTAGCGATGTACGCGACGAGGAAGGCGCTGGATACGATGAACGCCGCGAACATGCTGTTGCGGTGGGCAGTGACCTTGCGGCGCGTGATGTAACGGAAACCGAGCAGGAGGAAGATGGCGCAGAGGGCGTTGAGGACGGCGTCGAGCGCAGGAAGGAAGGTGAGGTGGGTGCCGGCTGCGTCCACGGGAGGGTGGTAGTAGACCAGCCAGGCCAGGAATAGGGACGCGACGGCACTAATGCCGATGATGGCGGCGATGATCGAGGGGGGCGTACGGTAGTTCGGATTAGGTGCGGCGAGTTCGGGCATGGCGTTCCTGATGCTTGGTAGAGTGGAGGGTTAAAAGAGCAGGCGGCCCTTGGCGTCGAGCATCATGGCGAGCAGCAGCAGAGGCAGATAAATGACGGAGACCCTGAGTAATTGACGGGCGAGCGCTCTATTTTCGGGGTCGTCGGGAGCGCGTGTGATACGCAGAAAGCGAATGGTTGCGGCGAGATAGCCCGCGTCAAGAAGTACAGCGGCGACCGCGTAAGGGGTACCGGTGATGTGCAGCCATGCCGGCCAGAGACTTGCAGGAATCATTAGCACGACATAGAAGAGGGCTTGGAGCGCGGACGAGCGGGCGGCTTCGCTGGAGGGCTGCTGCGTGGCTGCGAGGCGGATGCCGGCGTGGGCATAATCGGCCCGATAGAGCCAGCCGATGGCCATGAAGTGGGGAAACTGCCAGACGAAGAGGATGGCGAAGAGGGCGACGGCCGGCCATTCGACGATACCGCGGGCGGCCGTCCATCCGATCAGACCGGGGAGTGCGCCGGGGAAGGCCCCAATAAAGGTGTTGAGCGAGGTGATGCGCTTCAGAGGGGTATAGATCGCGACGTAGCCGACCGCGGTGAGCAGGGTCAGCATGCCGGTAATGGGATTCGTCACCCAGGTCAGGTAGATGGACCCGCCAAAGACCAGGAGGAAGCCAAGGATGAGGCCGTGGGCAAGGCCGATGCGGTGTTGCGCCATGGGGCGGTCGGCCGTGCGAGGCATGCGCCGATCGGTGGTGCGCTCGAGGGCCTGGTTGAGGACGCTGGAGCCGGCGGTGACCAGGCTGATGCCGAAAAGGGCCTTAATGAGCTCGAAATGGAAGGGCGAGATGCCCGAGGCGAGGCATCCTAGATAAAAGCTTGCTGCGGCGTAGATGATGACCATCAACGAGACACGCGGCTTAACCAGCACGATATAGTCGCTGAGCAGTGTATGACTGCGCGCGTGGGATGGAACTACGGTAGGTGTGGCGGTGATAGACACGTCGAATGATAAGGATATCGCGATTGCGTGGGCCGTGCAGGTGATTGATGCTGCGGATTTTGGCGGATAAAGGGAATGCAGCATCTTGATTGATCCGCAGCTGAATTGCGGCGAATCATAAGGCGAGGTTATACTTCGCTTATCGGCGAAGCTGGTGTTTTTCTTGCTGGGCCGCGAGTGAGGTTCGTCTTCAGCGTAAGCGTGAGGGATGTCCAGCTCGGAAGTGGTGGTCCGCCCGGTAACTGCGAGGGCGAGATCGGATTGCGCGCGATGACACGCGCGCTTCGCGGTTCACGCGTACTTCAAGGATGCAGCAGGGCGATGGGATGGGTGGTCGCCGATTTTGCCAATGTTCTGATGCCGTCCGATTGCCGGGTATGCGGTGCGGCGATGGCTGGGCTGGCCCGGGTGAGGGTTTGCGAGGCGTGCATCGCCCGGTTGGGGGCGAACGCCGGTTCCGAACAGGATATGTTATGCACGCGATGCGGTGACGCCATGGGAATGGAGTCAGCACGTTTCGCGAAGGCCATGGGCGTGGGCGAATGCACGATGTGCCGGATGGCTCCGCCGCAGTTTGACCGGGCCGTCGCGTATGCCAACTATGAAGATGAGATGCGAAGGATGCTGCACCTGCTGAAGTTCGAGGGCATGCGGGGCATTGCAGAACATGTGCTGGGCGATGCGATGGCTGCCGCGGCGAGAAAGCTGCGGAGCGAGGCGGCAAATCAATTGCTGGTGGTGCCGGTTCCGTTGTTCGCCGCTCGGGAGAAGACGCGGGGGTTCAACCAGGCCAGGGTGCTCGCCGAGACGATGGTGAAGCGGTTGCGGCGTGTGGACCCGGGTTGGGCGCTGCGCTTGGATTCCAGCTTGCTTCAGCGGGTAAAGGACACGCGTGCGTTGTATGCGCTGAATCCCAGCCAGCGCCGCGCAAGTCTGAAGGGCGCATTTCGCGTGGCCGATGACAAGTCCGTGCGCGGTCGTGAGGTGTTGGTAATCGACGACATTATGACCACCGGAGCGACAGCGCGCGAGTGTGCGCGAGTGTTGAAGCGTGCAGGCGCGGCGAAGGTGTGGGTGGTGACAGCGGCGAAGGCGCAGCCGGAGAGTGTGCAAAGTACCGCTCAGCACGACGAGCAGAGTTTTGCGATGTGGGATGCGCCGTCAGCGTTTCCGGCGCGTTTGATGGAGCCGGATGCAGGCAGACGAGTTGGGTTTTAGCAAAGTCGCGTGAGTATGTAGTGGAAGTTGAACGGCCAATAGAACCGGAGGGCAGGAATGCAGGCTGGCAAATCTAGTGGGGCGAGAAGCAAGCGGGCGGGTAACCGGCACCACACGACTCACCCGGTAGCGGGAACGGCGCGGGCTGAGGCCATCGACATACGCATGGGTGTGTTTCGGCAGCCGGCGATGCAGACTCCGGTGCTGGTGTTGAATGCCAGCTATGAGCCGATCAACATCTGTGGGGCGCGGCGAGCGCTGGTGCTAGTACTGAAGGGCGTGGCGCGGACTGAGGAGGAGCAGGGTGCCGTGCTGCATTCCCATCGCATGAACCTGCAAATGCCCAGCGTGATCCGACTGCTGGAGTACAGGCGAATTCCCCACCAGACGCGGGCGCTGAGCCGGAAGAATATCCTGCTGCGGGACCGGAACACGTGCCAGTACTGCCAGAAGGTGCTGATTGCTTCGGAGTTGACGCTGGATCATGTGGTGCCTCGTTGCCGAGGAGGGCTGTCAACCTGGGAGAACCTGGTGGCTTGCTGCCGGGACTGCAATCGGCGCAAGGGTAGCCAGATGCTGCACGAGTTGACGGAGATGCGACTGGTGCGCGAGCCTCGGCCGTTTTCGCTGCACACTTCTCGGCATATTATGCGGATGATTGGCAGCGCGGATGCGAACTGGCGGAAGTATCTTTATTTTGAGTCCGAACCCGCAGCGTGATCGCGCAAGGCCAATATGATTCCAGGCATTTTTCGGTGAAGAACGACCTGCTCGTTGGTGGCTCACACGTGTCGTAAGAAGGTAGGGGTAAGCGCTGCCATTGAGCCCTCCGTGTTCGCGTACAGGTGAGCGTACACTAGCCCGATGAGCTTGCAGCGTGCGGTTGGGTATACGGTGGGCAGGATGTGTCCAGGGAGGCGTCCGGCGGCGCTTGCCAGCCATCATGCGCTGAAGTCAGCGTCTGATGGGCACATGTCTGTCAGTCCGAAGTGGATGCTGTTTTTTGGTGTCGCTGCAGAAGAATACAAGGCGGATTGTCTCGTCGTTGCGAGGATCGATCCGATGATGAGAGCGACGCTATGACTTTTGCGAAGAAGAGAGGCTTTGGGCCGGCGAAGAATGTTGGAACGCCGAAGGCGCCGAAGCCACCGCTGGACCAGGCGGGGCTGCTGGAGTTCGCGGTGCGGTCGTTGAGTTCGAAGATGAAGAGTGTGCGGGATCTGCGGCGGAGGATGAGTACGCGCGCGGAGGAAGGAGAGCTCGGCGAGGCTGCGATGGACGCGGTGATTGCGAAGCTGAAAGACCTGGGGTATTTGAGTGATGAGAGGTTTGCGGCGGACTACACACGGCTGCGCAAGGAGAATGAGAAGTACGGAAAACGCCGGGTGCAGCAGGGGCTCATGCAGAAGGGGATTGCGCAGGAGTTGACTCAGTCGACGCTGGCTACTGCGTATGACGAGATCGATGAGGTGGCGCTGGCGAAGGAGTACGTTGCGCGCAAGCGGATGAAGAAACCGGAGGGGGAGAAGGAGGTGGCGCGTTCGATGCGGAGGCTGATGGCGGCCGGTTTTTCTACGAGGACGATTTGGAAGGTATTGCGCGGGTGGGGAGCGGAGGTGGAGGAAGTAGATGTTGTCGACGACGAGGAGTAGGGTACAGCGGGTGGTGGGAATCGATTGGTCGGGGAGGGTGGATGCGGCCGGGCAGCGCCGGCATATCTGGGCTGGAGTTTGGACTGCAGACATGCGCGGGATGGCGAGTGTGCAGCTGGAGGGGGGAAGGACGCGCACGGAGGTTGCGGAGTGGCTGATCGAGATGGCGCAGGAGACACCCCGGATGGTGGTGGGGTTCGATTTCTGCTTCAGCTATCCAGCATGGTTTGTACGTGACGAGCATGGGATGCGGAGCGCACCTGAGTTCTGGAAGCGCGTAGTCGAAGAGGGGCATGTTGAGCGCTGGTTGATGCGAGGAGCGGAGGATCGTCGGTTCTGGGGGAAACCACATAAGAGGCCGGCTGAGTTCTCCGGAGAGCATTTGCATCGTATGTTGCGGGCTACAGATATCGACTGCAAGATACTGGCGGAGATCCCTGAGGCGGAACGACAGGCTCGGGTGAAGGGGATTACGCCGAAGAGCGTGTTCCAGATTGGCGGTTCGGGAAGTGTGGGAACGGCTTCGCTGCGTGGATTTGCGGTATTGCTACGACTGCGGGAGGCGGGGTTTCGCGTGTGGCCGTTTGATGAACCAGCATTGACTGAGAAAGAACCTCATCCGCTGGTCGTGGAAATGTATTCGCGGCTGAATACGGGAGCGGTTCACAAGTCGAACGCAACAGCGCGTGCGGCTTATTTGTTGAAGAAGCGGCGGGAGGATGCGGCCTATGCGGCGCTGTCGCGCGGTGTGATGCAAAAGGCGCGAGGCAGCGAGGACGCGTTCGATGCGCTGGTGAGCACGATGGTGATGGCCGAGCGGAGCGATTCGTTTATGCGATTGCCGAAGCCGCGTGATCCGCTGCATGGGATTGAGGGATGGACGTGGGCTCCGGAGATCTAGGCACTGAGAAGGTTGAGGGTGGGAAGTGGTGGGAGTGCATCGATGCTGGTGGCAAGGGTTCGGAAGAGTTCTATGGCCCGCAGGCAGTCCGAGTCTAGTGCGTAGTGGATGTTGTGCCGGAGATAGGTGCGGATGGTGTTGGGAGAAAGGCCGAGGCGCGGTGCCCATTCGTCGACGAGCTGCTCGGTGTGGCTAAGGCCGGCGTCGCGGCTGGTGGTGAGATCTGCGATGAGCTGCTGAGGGGATAGGCCGGCGGGACCAAGAGATTCGGGGCGGACAGCCCAGACGGCTGCGACCCAGGGAAGACCCGTCAGCTCGCGCCATAGATGAGCGAGGTCGAGCCAAAGGAATGGAGTAGAGGAAGATTCGTCGATGGAGGTGCGATGCTCCCGCGCAAGAAGCGCGGGATCTCCTATGAGGAGAGCGGCATCGGCAGCGCGGATCATCGTGGCTAGGTCGGCGGGGAAATCGAGGTATGTGGGACGGGTTTGATGGAAGTGCTCGAATAGGATGCGCACGTAGGCTGCGGAGCTTCGGCTGGCGGTGTCGGACGCCACGGTGCGGACCTGCTTGAGTGCTTCGTTGGGAGACAGCCCCGAAGGATTCTTGACGAGGAGAAGGATGCTGCGGACTTCGTCGAGCGATGCGATGACGCATCCGGGAACAATGGCGAGCTCAGGCGTGAGGGCTGCGATGGGAATCAGGCCAAGATCGGCTGTGCCGGAGTTGAGTTCAGCCGCGCAGATGGAGGGTGAGGTGTAATGCACGTTGTAGGCTTGGCGGAGAGAAGACGCGGTGGGCTCGTGTTCGAAGTTATACAGCAGAGGCGCCGGATTCAGGAAGGCGATGGTAGAGACACTCAGGGGCACTCTTTGATTCTAGAAGAAGACGCGACACAGCGATTTTTTTTGGAATGTTATAGGATTCGAGCACGACGCCGCAGAGAGGTACGCGTGATGATGGATGGGAACGGAAACGACGCTCACCTGGAGGTGCGCTCATCAGAGGCACACGAAGCGAGGCTGGCATGGCTGGCGCTGACTCTGACGCCAGGAATGGGTCCAACGCGCTGTCGTCGAGCAGTACGTGGACTGGGCAAGGCGGGACGCTTGTTTACCGCTTCGTTGACGGAGCTCGAAGGTGTGGGCATGCCGGCAGAGGCAGCACAGTTCTGCTTCGATGGAAGAGCACGAGCGGCGGCAATCGAAGAAGAGGCGCGCGTCAACGAGCAGCGGGCGAGCTTTCTAACGCCGGAGGATGAAGCGTATCCGGAAAGGCTACTTGAGATTTATGATCCTCCCCCTGTTCTTTGGATTCGGGGTAATGCACGGTTATTGAATCGGCCGGGAATCGCTGTAGTTGGAACCCGCCAGCCCACCCCGTACGGCTCAGGGATGGCGGAGATGCTGAGTCGCGACCTGGCACGGAGGGGCATGGTGATTATGAGCGGAATGGCGCGGGGAGTTGATTCCTGTGCACACAGAGGCGCCCTCGAGGCGGGAGGAGCGACGGTTGCTGTTTGGGGAACAGGGATCGATGTCATTTATCCGAAGGAGAATAAAAAGCTGGCGGAACAGATTGTCGCGCAGGGCGGGACGATTGTGAGTGAGTTTGCGCTGGGAACCTTTCCCGCTCCGCAGAATTTTCCGATACGCAATCGGACTCTGAGCGGGATGAGCATTGGTGTGTTGGTTGTGGAGGCCGGGGAGTACTCGGGTACACGGATCACGGCGCGATGCGCGCTGGATCAAGGCCGCGACGTGTATGCTGTTCCGGGTAACGCTACCAATAAAAACGCCTGGGGCCCGAATACGCTCATTAAGCAGGGAGCGAAGTTGACGGCGACCTGGGAGGATATCTGGGAGGATCTGCCATCGCAGGTGCGCATTGAGCTAGAGGAGGCGGTTCAGGCACAGATGTCCTCAAATGAATCTTCTGGATTAGGAGGCGCATCTTTATTTGACGAGCACCCGACATTGGCTCCGATGAGCGAACATGAACGCCTTGTGATGCAGGAGTTACGGCAGGATGAGTCGTTGCAACTGGATGAGCTGATTGAGCGGCTGGAGTTGAAGATGGTTTCGGGTGAGATCTTTACCGCATTGTTCGAATTGGAGCTAAGCGGTAGAGTGAAGCAGATGCCAGGGAAACAATATGTGCGCTGCTTTTAGAAAGTGCCGCTACTGAGTTTTGCGAGGAGTGGCGCTGATTTGGATGTCTTTACGTCCAAGAAGACGAGCGAGTCAAGTTCGCAAACCGACGGATATGGATGTACGGTTTGACTTGACCTTGGCAAAACGTGATAGGTTGCATAGGAATTGGAAACAGAGACGCGGCTTTGGCTGGCTGTCTTTGAACGGGTGTGTGGTATGGCAAAAAATCTAGTGATCGTGGAGTCGCCGGCGAAGGCGAAGACGATTGGTAAGTATCTCGGCAGCGACTACGTAGTGGAAGCCTCGATTGGGCACATTATGGATCTGCCCAAGAACGATATTGGGGTGGAGCTGGTGCATCGGACATTCGAGCCGACGCTGATAGTGTCTCCAGGCAAAGAAAAGGTAGTGGACCGCCTGAAAAAGCTGGCGGCGAAGAGCGAGTTTGTGTTCCTGGCGGCCGATCCTGATAGGGAAGGAGAAGCGATTGCTGCGCACTTGAAGATGCAGCTGCTTCCGTCGATTCGGGTGAAGAGCAACATGCGGCGGGTGACCTTTAACGAGATCACTAAGAAAGCCGTGACGGCGGCCTTCGGACAGACTCGTGACGTAGATGAGAATCTTGTGGACGCGCAGCAGACGCGACGCGTGCTGGATCGGCTGGTGGGATACCAAATCTCTCCGCTGCTCTGGGATAAGGTAAAGCGCGGATTGAGCGCTGGGCGTGTGCAGACGGTGGCGTTGCGTCTGATCGTGGAGCGCGAGCGCGAGATCAATGCATTCCAGACGGTGGAGTACTGGAATATAGATGCCGTGCTTTCTCCGTCGAAAGGCGGGCAAGAGTTTACGGCTCGCATGACCGGCGTGCAGGGATTGCCGATTCGCGTTTCAAATGGTACGGATGCAGACGGGAAAGAAGTGTTTCTTTCGAATGCGCTGCCGGATAAGGGCGCGGTCGATGAGGTGATGGAGCAGCTTGAGCGAGCGACGTGGAAGGTGAAGTCGATCGAGAAGAAGGAGCGGCGGCAGAATCCGCGGGCCCCCTTCACGACGAGCCAGTTGCAGCAGCAGGCGGCGGGGCGACTCGGCTTCAATGTACGGCGAACGATGGGTGTAGCGCAACGACTGTATGAGGGTATCGAGCTAGGCAGCGAAGGTACGGTGGGCTTGATTACATACATGCGAACCGACTCGACCAACATGAGTGCGGATGCAGTGAAGGAGATTCGCGAATGGGTGAATAAGAAGTTTGGTGGGAAGTATGTGCCGGAGAAGGCGAACATCTATAAGAGCAAGAAGGATGCGCAGGAAGCCCACGAAGCGATTCGTCCGACGAACATTAGCTTTGTACCGGACGAGGTCCGGAAGTATCTTTCGGACGAGCAATACCGGCTGTACAAGCTGATCTGGGAACGCGCGGTCACCAGCCAGATGACTCCTGCGGTGTTTGATCAGACGACGGTAGAGATCGAGGCTAAGTCTGAGGCGACGTATGACTTCCGGACGACGGGCAGCATTCTGAAGTTCGATGGGTGGCTGCGATTCGAGGAAGAGACGAAGAAGGCGAAGGCCTCGCGAGCGGCAGCCGAGGCGAAGGCAGAGGCTGCTGAAAAGCGGCAGATTTCGCAGAGTGCCGATGCGGACGATGCTGAGGGGGCAAAGGATTCGACGTCGGAGGAGAGCTCGGCGGACAGGCGTTTGCCGGAGTTGAAGGACAAGCAGGATTTGGAACGCGTGCGGCTGGATCCGCAGCAGAAGTTTACGCAGCCACCACCGCGGTTCAACGAAGCGAGCCTGGTGAAGACCCTGGAGGAGAAGGGGATTGGTCGCCCTTCGACGTATGCGTCCATTATCAACACCATTCAGGAACGCGACTACGTAAAGAAGCTGGCTCAGAAGCTGGTTCCGACCGAGATCGGGATGGTCGTTACGGAGTTGTTGGTGAAGAACTTTCCATACATCTTCGAAACCGGATACACGGCTCAGTTAGAGAGCGAACTGGATGCGGTGGAAGAGGGAACGGAGAAATGGACGGACCTGTTGAACGGGTTCTATACCCACTTTGAGAAGGAGTTGAAGGTCGCCGAGACGGACATGGAAGACATCAAGGCGATGGAGCAGAAGACGGACGAGATCTGCGAAAAGTGCGGAGCTCCGTTGATTCTGAAGTGGGGCAAGTTTGGAAGCTTCTACTCGTGCTCGAACTTTACGAAGGTGAAGCCGATTACCGTTGCGCAGGGACCGTTGAAGAAGGACCCAAAGGCGGCGGTGAAGAAGGTTCTGGATACCTTCGAATTTCCAATGTATGTGAAGGCAATGAATGAGGATACGACCGAGTCGAGTACAAAGGTGGAGAACAGGGTGGCGCTGATTGAGGCGCTGCAGGAAGCCGCCGGCCAGGGGAACAAGTTGGTCGTGGAGCCCGAGAGCTGCGACTTCACGAAGGAGAATTTTGCAGCCAAGCCGGATTTGAACTCGCCAGGGGCGCAGGATGCGGAGCAGGAGGAGGAGTTCTGCGACAACTGTGGGCGGACGATGGTGCTGCGGAATGGGCCGTGGGGGCCATTTATGGCGTGCCCAGGGTATAACGAAGACCCGCCGTGCAAGACGATTCGGAAGCTGACGCAGAAGGTCCAAACGAAGCCGCCGGTGGTGTTGGAGGAGCCGTGCCCGAAGTGCGGTAAACCGTTGCTTCAGCGAGACGGGCAGTATGGGGAGTTTATTGCCTGCTCCGGCTATCCGAAGTGCAAGTATGTGAAACAAGAGCTGTTAGAGGTTCCTTGCCCAAAGTGTGGAGGCGAGGTGGCGGTGCGCAAGAACAAGCGTGGCGATACTTTTTATGGATGCACGCGGTACCCGAAGTGCGACTTCACCAGTAATCAGAAACTGGTGAATGAGACTTGTCCGAAGTGCGACTCGGCGTATTTGGTGGAGTATGCAAACGCTGAGGGAACGTTCCTGATCTGTCCGAACAATCGAGAGGCACTGCCGAAGCGCCGACCGCGCAAAGGGGTGAAGGAGGAGGAGGTTTCGGAAACTCCTAACTGCAGCTATGAGAAAAAGATAGGACCTCCGAAGCTGAAGGAGGAGGAGGTAGATCGGAAGCGGCCGGACCCGGAGAAGACGCGAGCAGTGGTGGAGGCCGTGGCATAGAGCGAGCTGAATTTTCGCACGAGAGAATATGAGGTTCTGGAGGAATCGTTCACGCGACTTCCCGTTTCCAGTAGGTTTGTGATATAAAGGATGAGGCACGCGGCTCCATCTGCGGCTCGGACGCTTCTACTGCTTCGCATGTGCGAGGACGTCGAGTCGCTGCAACTGACTGAAACGATTGGAAGGGCTACGATGGCAAAAGCGATTTGGAACGGACAGACAATTGCTGAAAGCGACAAGGTAGAAACCATTGAAGGGAATATTTATTTCCCGGAAGAGACTGTAAACAGGGCATTTCTACGTCCCAGCTCCACGAGTTCGAACTGCCCGTGGAAGGGTATGGCGCGGTACTATACGGTGCTTGTGGATGGTCAGGAAAACCCGGATGCGGCATGGTATTACCCAAATCCAAAATCTGCGGCGAAAACAGTCAAGCATCATGTGGCGTTTTGGCGCGGAGTTGAGATTATTCCTAGTTAGTTGCGGGCCATATAACGAGATTTTGGACTAGAAGACGAACCTGGACTGGCACACCTAATAAAAATCGCCCCCTCGGGGGGGGCGATTTTTTGTGCGGGTTTGAGGCTACTTTTGGGACGCAAATCCGGGGTCTGAACCGGCTTTTGCGTGGCAGAAGCGCAGTTCTGAATTCCATTAGCTATGTATTGGGCCGTGGACGGATAGCGTTCTCGAAGGGTGGGGTTCGATGTCCGAACGCGAAGGAGGTAGATGAAGCCTCAATGAGTGAGGGCTGGCCGTCCCCATGGCGTGGGAGCTGATGGGAGGACTGCGGCGAACCGGCTACCTCCGATTGGCTTGCATCCAACGAAGGGCGGAGAGCTAAATGCTATGACCCTGCAGCAATTATTGATCAACGGACTGCGGGAACTGGCCGGTATGGAGAAGGTTCTCGCCGTGGGGCTGCCGGGCATGGTGGAGGCGATCTCAAATGCAGAACTGCGAGTTGAACTTGCGGAGCATCTGACGCGAACGGAGACGCAGGTCAAACGGATCGAAGAGGTGAGTTGGTCGATGGGGCTGGAGAGTCCAAGCATCGCATGTAAACCCATGATTGCGATGGTGGGGGATGCAGCCAAGGCTTCATGCGCGGCACCAACGGGCGTGATGCGCGATGCGGCGATGCTGGGAGCTGCGGAACGGATGGTGCACTTCGAGGTGGCGGCGTATTCGTCGGAGATTTTGATGGCGAAGTCGGTAGGCTATGGGGATCTCGCGAACCTGCTGGAGGAGAGTTTGCGGGAAGAGATGAAGGCATTAAATCATTTCAGGAAGATGCGCAAAGCGCTGATCAAGCGGGCGCAGAAAGCGGCTGAGATGGGGAGTCCGGCATGGTTACGGGAGGTTCCGTCTTAGCTGCGCGCGTTCACGAGTTTTCCAGTGTGGGGCATCATTCCACATGGGGATTCCAGCCAGGAGCCTATGGATCTCGCATCCCTAATCTCGTGACATCAGCGTCTGCCGTGGAGGTTATTTTTCGGAGCTATTGTCGGGCCAGACGGGGCTGGCGAGTTGAATGGTCATCATGGGGCCTTCGGCGTAGGAGGGGCCTTGCTCGCGCGCGAAGGTGGGAGCTGCTCCTCCGATGACCCAGATCTGGATGTTGGGGGGTGCCTTGCCCACCAGTGGGGCGATGACGCCAACGATTCCTACGAGATCGATCTTGATCTCGTAGTGGGTGGATTTGCGCGAGGTTCCGAGGAGGGAGTAGTTGTCTTCGCCTCGGTTGGAGATGACGAGTTTGACGAGTCGAGGTTTGGGAGTGGCCACGATCATGGAGACTGTGATCTGGTCGGTGTGGGGCCACATGTTTTCAGCGACGACGGGGATGAGGCCGTTGGCGAGGTCCGAGGGCAGATCCATGTGATCTTGCTTCACATCTTCCTTGCCGTCCTTGTCGGTGGTGCGGACGGTGACCTGGCCGGTGCCGGCGTTGATGAGCATGTCCGTGGGATGGGGAAAGGATGGACCTTTCTGGACATGATGGTCGGAGAGGAGATGGAAGGTGTGGTGCTGGGTGTAGACGGTGGTCTCGTCGTCGATGGAGCCATCTTTGTATTTGAAGATGGTCCGGGCGGTGATATGGTCGCCGTGCACGACCTGGGTGCTGTCGCCGTAGGCGACGATGTTGCCGCTGTCGGAGCGCAGTTCGAGGAAGCCATGGAAGGTTCCCTGGACGTAGTGGACGGGCATGGGGTCAGCCTGGGCAGGCCAGCAGACGGAGAGGAGAAGGGGGATGAGAGCACAGGTCCGAAGACGCTGGGAGAGCGAAAGTTTCATAGGGTATCGAACCTGCTGTTGAAGTAGATGGGGTGGACGAGGGCAGGAGTTGCAAGCGGTGGTGGGGATTTGGGAAAAGCGGCATTTTGTGGGGACAGGCTGTGACGCTGACAGCGCATGGGAGTGCTCTTCTTATGGGGAAGCGTAGAAGGTGGGTGGGTCGGGGGCTTCCGGGTGTGGTTGTAAGGATTCGGAGTTCGTGCAATAATATACCTACCAGTAGAAATATACTTACTGGAATAAATTGCTAGCGCCAAGCGCGTAGGAGTTTCCTTGCCCCAAGTATCTGGTTTTCGTCTCTTTGTCTTCCTTGAATTTGTCTTACTTTGCATGCCCTCTACGTTCCGGGCAGAACCCTTGCAGGCCGCTGGGCAGATCCCGGCGGACCGGGCGAGCCAGGCAGGCATTCTATGGTCTGCAACCGATGTGCAACATGTTTACGGATTTCCGGACGTCTCACCACATAAGAAGGGGTCGCTCATGCTGACGTCCGATGATCTGACCTTCACCGGGAAGTCCGGCAGCGCTGCCATCTCACGGGCTTCGATTACGGCGGTCAGCTCAGGAAATGAGCGGGTGGAACTGTTTGGAATTACGGGGAGGATCATGCGCATGGCGATTCCCGACAATGGAGGCCTGGCAGTTGCAGCCTTCGCGCACCACCGGATCGATATGTTGACGGTGGAGTTTCGTGATGTTCGAGGCGGAGATCACTCGGCCGTATTCTTCCTTGGAATGAACCAGGCTGCGGAGGCGCTGCGGAGTTTCGCGCTCGATGGAAAGCCGGCTCGGACGATAGTTGCCCCGAGCTGCAAGAATGGCCTGACGGAACCGGGCAGCATGCTGATCATGGCTCCGGATTGGAGTGGCGCGCAGGTGCCTGTGGTTTATCAGGGACTGGTGTATGAACATCTCGTTGAGCGCTTTCGCAAGGCGAAGAGCGTAGCTCGTGTGTATCGGGACGGCGAACGTCTACCGGCGGGTTTGTGCCCACAGTACACGGTGCACCTCTCGGTCACGGGGTTTAAGTTGGGCAGTTCCGTCAAGAGAGCTATGTTGGGCCCGATGGGGATGTTTGTTGGAACGACCCAGATGGTGTTTGATGTGAAGTTGAGTGATCGAACAGGCGGGGTGAGTATAGAGAGGCAAGTCAAGGCTACGATTCGCGACGAGTCCGAGAGTACGAATGTTGCAGACAAGATCGCGAAGTCATTTGAAAAAAGATTCGAAAAAGCAGTCAAGGCAAGCGAAAAGACGGCGCACACACCTTCAGACGCCGAGAAGCTGTAGAGAAGTATCAGGAGAGGTCGTTATGAAAGCAAGTGTTCTCGCAGAACCTGCAGATACGCCGAAGGCTAAGGTCGGTAGGCAGGAGATCCGTACAAAGGAGACTCGCGAGCTGTTGATGCGTGCGGCCAAGACAATCTTCATTCGCGATGGATATGAAGGTGCGGACCTGAACGACATCGCAGACCTGGCGGGCCGCACCAAGGGGGCGATCTACGGTCATTTCAAAAGCAAGGAAGATATCTTTTTTGCGTTGATCGAGGATCATCGAAAGGAGTACAGAGAGAAGCTGGAGAGATTGCTGTCGGACGGCGAAGTGAAGCAGAATGTCGCTGTGATCCGCCGGTTCGTCGTCGACTTGGTTGAGGACAGTGACTGGGCGCTTCTGCAATTGGAGTTCAAGATGTTTGCCCTGCGCCATCCTGAGACGAAGGATCGGTTCCGAAACCTATACTCGCCCGCGGGCTCCGACAGAGAGCAAAGCTATGTGAAGTTGTTCGGACCAGCTGGCAAGACCAAGCGGTCGATCAGCCGTGCGATGGCGCTGCATTCGATTTTTCCTATGCTCACAGCTTTGCTGCTGGAGGCTGAGTTCGAGCCTGGGCTACTGAGCAACGCCTCGATCAAGAGAGTGATCGGCGGAGTGTTCGACGCGCTGATTGGGGAGTGAACTCCCGGCACTGGGCATGACGACGGAGTGCTGGTCGGGCGGCTAGGCGGAGGGGCGGCTGCTGGTGTGAAGCATCGCTGCGCAACCGGCGAGGACCAGAATGGTGCAGGCGATGGCGAGTGCGAGGTAGACAGGGTTGAGGGTCGGGAGGGTGTGGGGGGAGTAGCGGTAGGCTAGCCAGGCTGAGGCGATGATTGCGGATACGATGCCGAGGGTTTGCATGATGAGCAGAGGGCGCTCGGCGCGCTGGATGGCGAGGCGGCGGCGGCGGCGCTCGGCACGGAAGAGAATGGCGGTGGCGGGGGGTGGGGTGTGCTCGGCGGTGAGCGAGGCGGCGTGTGCGCGGAGGGCGTGGCGGAGCTGGTCGTCGATGGGTGTCATGGGGGTGGGGTTGGAGGTGTGATTGCGGAAGTTCATAGGGAGGCACTCCCGGGGGGTAGAAATTGCTTGGCTTTGTTGCGAGCGCGAAAGAGGAGGGTTCGTACGCTGAGGCGGTTGAGGCCGGTGGCAGAGGAGATCTCGGCGTGGTCCATGCCTTCGACGTAGGCGAGCCAGAGGAGCTCGCGCTCTCGGGGCTTGAGGGCTCGGAGCATGCGGCTGATGTCGAGGGAGGTGGCTTGCGAATCAGCCGGGTCGGAGTGGGTGCTGGGTTCGGGCGGGTCGGTGTAAGAGGTGGTGTCGCCGGAGCGGTAGCGGTCGCGGAGGAGGTTGGTGGCGATGCGGAAGAGGTAGCGGCGTAGCTCGAGGGTGTCGAGGCGGGTGGCGATTTCGGGGTGGAGGAGCAGGCGGCAGAAGGTTTCCTGCAGGAGGTCGTCGGCTACGTCGCGACGGGAGGAGACGGCGAGGAGATAGCTGTGAATGGAGGTCGCGTTGGCGTCGTAGAGGCGCTGAAAGGCCAGTTCGCTGAGGACGGTGGCCGCAGGTGCGGCGTGCTCAAGCGAGCTGGGCATGGCGTGGCTGCCGGGATCAGCTGCGCGGTTCATTGCTGATGAGGCCGAGCTTGCGGGATACAAAGAGGCTGGCAGCCGAAGCAGTGAGAAAGCCGAGTCCAAGACCGATAGCTCCTGTGCCTATGATGATAAAGCCTGGATTCCCGTAGGTATCGATGTGGTGGTGAATGAAGAGCATGGCGATGCCGAAGAAGATGAGGACGAGGCCGGCCTGGATGCCGAAGAGGATGCGGCCGTAGGGAGAGGAGACTTTGTTTTCTTCGACGGTGATGGACTCGAGGAAGCGGCGGCCGGACTCGTTGGCGGCGAGGGAGGCAAGGGCGTCGGAGGAGTCGATGCGCTGGAGGACTTTTTCCTGCAAGCTGGCCTTTGTTCTGGCGATGCCGTATCGGCGCACGGAAGAGAAAACTACCCAGACGATGAAACAGATCGTGAAGGCTACTAAAAGGTCTTGACCTTGCATGTTGCTCCTTGTGTTGCCGTGAGTTGGCAGCGTTCACTTGGAGTAACGGATGGCGAGGGCGATGGTTAACAGGGATGGCGGATTTTGGTTTGGGAGTTGGGGTGTGGCGGCGAGCGCAGGTTGCACTGCAGGTCTCTCCGCTCCGCATCACAGAAACAAGAGTGTGATGCTGCGGTCAAGATGACAGAGCTG
>Ga0302319_10008350_pt1 | contig 20177 bp, 21 predicted proteins | sample Bog_T0_2_FD_203319 | JGI IMG/M metagenome (GOLD analysis project Ga0302319, IMG submission 203319) | Peat permafrost microbial communities from Stordalen Mire near Abisko, Sweden - Bog_T0_2 | ecosystem: Environmental > Terrestrial > Soil > Wetlands > Peat | place: Sweden: Abisko, Stordalen Mire... | reverse complement strand
AGCAGCGCGATTTCGTCTTCGTCGGCGACATCGTCGACCTCAACCTGGATTTCGCCCAGGGTCCGATGCGCAAAGGCATCTTCAACGCCGGCACGGGCCAGGCCCGGAGCTTCAACGCCATCGCCAGGACCATCATCCAGTGCCTGGGCCGGGGCCGGATCGAGTACATCCCCTTCCCCGAGCGCCTGCGCGGCAAGTACCAGAGCTTCACCCAGGCCGACGTGCGCGGACTTAGGGATGCAGGCTATACCCGGGAGTTCACCGTCCTGGAGGACGGCATCCGCCAGACCCTGGCCGAACTGGGTTGAGAGGGTGTCTGCAAATCAGGAGGCCCCGCGGCGGCGCCTCCGAATTTGCAGACACCCTCTAAGTCAACCGATCCAATACCACCAAGGTCACGTCGTCCGAGAACTGGGCAGCGCCGTTGAAAGCCTCGGTCTGCTCGATGATCTGATCCGCGGCCTGCTGCTCGTTGGCCGGAAGGTTGGCGCAAAGCTCCAGCAAGCCGTCCTCCCCCAAATAGCGCCGGTCCTCCCGCTCCACCTCCACTAGACCGTCGGTGTAGAACACCAGTCGATCGCCCGGCTCGAACGGACAGACCTGCTCCACGAAAGGCAGCGCCTCTTCGATCCCCAGCATGAAACCCTTGCCGCCCAGCACCGACAGGTGCTTGCGCCCGCCACTGGCCCCCTGGTGGATGAGGATGGGCGCCGGGTGCCCCGCGGCTACGTACTGCAGGGTGTTGTGGGCCGGATCCAGCCGGGCCAGGAAGGCGGTGGCGAACTGTTCCGGGAGGGTGCTGCGGGCCAGATCCCGGTTCATGGCCTGGGCCCAGCCCAGGGGCCCCTGGCCAAAGCGCAGTTGGCTTTCGAAGAAGGTCTTGACCATGGCCGAAATGAGCGCCGCCGTCACCCCGTGGCCACTCACATCCGCGATCATGAAGGCGACGCTGTGATCCGGCAGCGGCACGATCGTGTAAATGTCCCCGCCGATCCCTTCCGCCGGCAGATACCGATGGGTGTAACGCATTCCCAAAGCCACCCCGGGCAACCCCGGCAGCAGGCCCATCTGCAGCCTGGCCGCCAGGGCCAGCTCCGCCGTCATCCGGTCCTGGAATCGCGTGAGTTCCAGGTTCTGCCGCTTGATCTCCTTCTGCATGACGATAATCCGGAATGCGGATTCCACCTTGGCCATGACTTCCTGGGCGTGGAATGGCTTGGAGATCATGTCGTCAGCGCCCAGGTTCAGCCCGCCGATCTTGGAGGCCAGCCCGTCCATGGCCGAGACCAGCACGAAGAAGATATCCCGGGTTTTGGGATCCCCCTTCACCACCTGGCACAGGTCGTCCCCGGCCATCTCCGGCATCCGCAGATCGGAGAGGATGAGGTCGGGCTGCAGCTTCGCCATCTCCTCCAGCGCCAACCGTCCATTCTCTGCCAGGAGCACTTGGTAGCCGGCGCGTTTCAGGTAGAAGCTGAGAATATCCCGTATGGGTGCTTCGTCGTCGACTACAAGAACCACGCCTTTATGCATACACCACTTTCCCGGAGCGTTGGGCCCTTCAGGCCCCGCGCAGCGCGTCCTGCTCGGTGCTGAAAATGGAGAAGTAGTTGGTGAGGTTCGTCTGATCGAAGGTCTTCTTCACCTGGGGTGGCAGTCCGCAAAGGTGCAGCTTGCCGCTGTTCTTGTCGACACTGTTCCGGGCCGCCACCAGCAGGCCCAACCCGGAGGAATCGATGAAACTGACGCTTTCCAGGTTGATGACCAGGAGCTTCGGTTGCAGGGTTGTGACCGTGTCCCGGATGACGTCCCGCAACTGCGCCGTGACCTCAAAATTCACCTTGCCCTGGATGGTGACCACCGAGGCATTGCCCTCCTGGCGGGTCTGAATATTCAACATGATTTCTCCTGCGTCACAATCCCATGCAAAACTCGCCTTGGGGCGATTTCCCGTTTCGGCGCTGATGTTCGTCGAGCATTTTCATTCCGGAAGGACCGGGTTCAAAACTGATGTATTCCATGAACGGTACTGAGGCTGCAAAGAAGAAAGTAAACTCCTCTTGCCTCTGTAGCAACTCAGGATGTAGAAAAAATCCACCGATCCGAGCCACCCGGCTGATCCGGTCCCCCGAGACCGCCCGGCGCCATGGCGCCCGGCGGCCTGGACCGGGTTCGGACCTAGTGCAACGCGAACGCGGCAACCAGGACGTAAATGACCAGCGCTTCGATCAGCGCCAGGCCGATGATCATGGTGGTGCGGATGTTGCCGGCGGCCTGGGGATTGCGGGCGATGCCTTCGCAGGCGGCCGCGACGGCCTTGCCCTGGGCCAGGCCGCATCCGGCGGCCGCGATGGCGAGGGCGATGTGGGCCAGGAACTGGCCTTCGAACAGGCTCTTGGGCGCGGCGGCGGGGGCGCCCTGGGCAAAAGCGGCCACGGCCAGCGTGAACAGGAAGGCGGTGGTTAGGAACTTCTTCATGGAAACACCTCTAGGTTGGGGGCGGAGGGGTTCGGAATCCCGCCGCCGGGGAAATTCAGGATCGAACGATGGGGCCGGGCCGAACTCAGTGCTCGTGGCCCACCGCGCCGGAGACATAGATGGTCGCCAGCATGATGAACACGAAGGTCTGGATCAGCCCGAAGAACAGGCCCATGATCATCATCGGTACCGGCACCACCAGCGGCACCAGGGCGAAGAAGATGCCCGAGACCACGTGCTCGCCGGCGATGTTGCCGAACAGACGCAGGCTGTGGCTGAGGATGCGGGAGAACAGGCCCAGGATTTCCAGCGGCCACAGCAGGATCCACAGGAACCACACCGGACCGGCGAACATCCCCAGGTAGCGGCCGACCCCGTGCTCGCGCATGCCGTGGAAGTTGTAGTAGCAGAACACCACCACGGCGCAGCCGAGGGTGACGTTCCAGTTTCCGGTGCCGGAACCCAGGCCCGGGACCAGGCCGAACATGTTGTTCAGCATGATGAAGAAGCCCAGGGTGCCGATGAGGGGCATGTAGCGGTCCGGGTCATGGCCGATGTTGTCGGCCACCAGGCTGCGCACGAACGTGACCAGGAACTCCATGGTCTGCTGGAACGGCCCCGGGATCCGAGCGACGCTGAAGCGGAAGGCCAGGGCCAGGGCCACGGTCACCAGCGCCGCCAGGGTAGCGATGAAGAGATGGTCGTAGCGCTGGAGGAACGAGAGGGGTTCGGCATGGGCGAAAGTGCCCCAGGCGTGCTGGTGCAACCCGAACAGCCAAGTCAGCAGGGCGGACAATCCCGAAGGGTGGAATTCCATAGGTCAAACCTCAGACAACATGGCACTTGATCATTCTCACCGGCTGCCGGCCCCAAAGAGCAGAAAGACCGCTTCCAGCAGAATGGACGCACTGAACAGCAGTATACCAGTAACCGTGGGCAGGACTTCCGTTGGGAAGCAGTCCATGATGCCATGCAGCATAAAGGCGATCAACGCCAGTTTGACCACGATCAGCATCCCGAACACCCAGCGCCGGCGCACCGAGGGGGTCAGCATGCCGGCCACGATCCACCGGTGCAGGTGCCAGAACACCATGCTGGCCAGTCCCGCCAGGACGAACACCAGGGCCGCGCGCCGCGAACGCAGAGCCCAGCCCGCGGCTCCCACCAGCAGCAGGCCGACCTGGCCCCAGGCGATCCGGGTCAGGTGGGTCGATCCGGGGTCCTCAGCGGCCAGGGCCATCTTCGCCTCCGCCACCGCCCTTGCCCTGGTGATCATCCATGTGGTTGAGCCGCAGGGTCACCTTGTAGAGTTCCCAGAACCCGGTGGCGATGCCCCAGACCAGGCCCACCGCCATGCCGGCCTTGGGGTGCCCCAGCAGTCCACCCACCCAGCGGCCCAGGAAGAAGCCCAGGGTGATGGCGATGGGGAACACCATTCCCAGGGCCATGAGATCCCCCCAGACAGCCCTCTCCTTGGGGTCCACATCCTTTTTCCCTGAGCCGAACCACATTTGGATCCTTTTCCGGGGCTCCACCGAACCCCCTCCATCGAGTTAATCCCATGACGGGCCGTCCTGGCCAGCCCAATTGTCGCCGGAGCCTCCCGGATCCCACGCCGGCCGGTTGCGGCCGCGGGAAGCCCTCGACCTCCTTGACATCGTTAATTATTTATTTATTTTTAATGAGCGTTTCCCACTTCCCCGACCCCGTTGCGGGTCCATTCTGAAAAGGCCAGTCATGGCAAAATTCAACCTTCACTTCCCGTGGGCCGTACCGGCCTGCCTCCTCTGTTCGTCCCTGGTCTTGCAGGCAGCGCCTGACGTGCGCAAGATCCACCTCGATTTGACCGTCATGTTCGGCATGTACGATCCGGTGGGGGCCACCTTCGTCCCCAGCGGTTCGCTCACGGTCAAGGACAGCGCCGGAAACGTGGTCAAGGACATCGACGGCGACCCGGTGGCCTACAAAGGCGACGGAAAGGACCGGAAAAGCATCGATGGCGAAGCGGTGGTCCTGAAGAAGGGGGACTACACCCTTGAATTCACTCCATTGGCCAATAACGTCTACGATTACAAGCTTGCGTTCATCATGCCCAAAACCTTCGGCGGCAAACGCGTCGGCGGTGGGGTGTACCTGGTCGAGGTCAGCCGGGCCGGCGGCGGCAAGACCGACGTCTCCGGTGACTGGGCGACCAAACCGGCCGCCGACGCGCTCGCGCTGTTCATCGCCGAAAGCCCAGACCCGGCCCAGACCTTTGTGGATATCCGCCAACAGTGAAAAGGCCGAGCAGAGACCCGGCCTTTCCCTGAACTGCCTGAGCTTCACGTTCTAGACGATCGTCGCCGCCCAATCCAGCAGCCGGGCGCCAAAGCAGATGCCCAGAAGGATCAGGGCGCAGGACAGGCCCACCACCCAGGTGGTGACGGTGCCCATGGCCCGGGGCGGCTCGGCGTCGGCCGCCGGTTCCTTGAAGTACATCAGGGCCACCACGGCCAGGTAGTAGTAGGCCGCCACGGCGCTGGTAAGCAGGGCGATGACCGTGAGGGTCACGTGGCCCTGTTCGATGGCCAGCTTGAACAGGTAGAACTTGCTGAAGAAGCCCAGCAGCGGCGGCACACCCGCCAGGCTGAGCAGCACCACCATCATGGCGAAGGCCAGCATGGGCCTGGTCTTGGCCAGACCGCGGAAGTCGTCGATCCGCTCGCCGGTGCCCTTGCCCTGGAGGAAGATGACGATGGCGAAGGCGCCGCTCTGCATGATCAGGTAGGTGAACATGTAGAGCCAGACCGCCTGGGGCCCGCCGGGGCTGCCGGCGCTCATCACCCCCAGCAGCATGTAGCCCACGTGGGCGATGCTGGAATAGGCCAGCAGGCGCTTCATGGTCTGCTGCTTGAGGGCGGCGATGTTGCCCAGGATCATGCTGGCCGCGGCGACGAAGGCCAGGGGGGCCATCCAGTCGGAACTGACGCCGTTGAAGCCGGTGCCGAACACCCGCAGGAAGGCGGCCAGGGAGGCGGCCTTGGGCGCCATGGACATGAAGGCGGTGATGGGGGTGGGGGCGCCGTCGTAGGCGTCCGGCGACCACATGTGGAACGGCACCGCCGCCACCTTGAAGCAGAAGCCCACCAGCACCATTAGCACGCCCAGGAACACCAGCAGGCTGCTGGACGGGGGCGCCAGGGCCAGCCGTTCGTTCAGCTCCACCAGGTTGGTGGTGACCCCGCCGGCGGCGGCGAACAGCAGGCTGATGCCGAACAACAGGATGCCGCTGGAGAAGGCGCCCAGCAGAAAGTACTTCACCCCAGCCTCAATGCTGCGTTCCTGGGTCCGGAAATAGGCCACCAGAATGTAGATGCACAGCGCCATCAGTTCCAGCGAGAAGTAGATCGAGACCAGGTCGGTGGAGCCCACCAGGAACAGCATGCCGGAGATGGAGAACAGCAGCAGCGCGTAGTATTCCACCGTCTGCTCGGCCAGGGCGTTCAGCTGCAACTGGCTCAGCAGGACCGTGATGGCCCCGGCCGCCAGCACCAGGTATTGGAAGCCCTTGGTGATGCCATCCACCTGGAACATATTGTTGAAGCCCTGGCCCATGGGCGTTTCGGCCACGGTGAAGGCGGCCACCGCCAGAGCGAACACGGTGACGAAGGCCCAGCGGCGCTTCTCGCCCCGGGGCACGAACAGGTCCCCCGGCCATAGCATCACGGTGGCCGTGACGATCAGGATGATCTGGGGGAAGAGGAGGGGGAGATCCCGCTGCAGGGCCCCCCACAGACCGGCGGCGAAAGGCATCAGTTACCTCCCTGTTCCGAACCGGGAGTCTGGCTGAGCCCGGGCATGGCCGCCATTCCGGCCTTGGCGGCGGCGCGCTGGCCGGCTTCCAGGGCCTCACCCTTGTAGAAATCGGGGTTCACCTGCTGCACCAGCTTCTTCACCGGCTCCCGCAGAATGTTCATGACCGGCTTGGGGTAGAGGCCGATCCAGAAGGCCGCCACCACCAGGGGCAGGAAGTAGGCGATCTCCCTGGCGTTCAGGTCCTTCATCTTGCTGTTGACCTCGCTGATGGGGCCGAACATGGCCCGCTGGAACAGCCAGAGCATGTAGGCCGCGCCCAGGATGATGCCGGTGGTGGCCAGCACCGCCAGCCAGGGGGCGGCCTGGAACGCGCCCATCAGGATGGACAGCTCGCCGATGAAGCCGTTCAGGCCGGGCAGGCCGATGCTGCTCATGGTCATGATCATGAAGATGGTGGCGTAGACCGGCATGGTCTTGGAGAGCCCGCCGTATTCGGCGATGAGCCTCGTGTGGCGCCGCTCGTAGACGATGCCCACCAGGAGGAACAAGGCCGAAGTGGAGATGCCGTGGTTGAGCATCTGCAGGATGCCGCCGGTGATGCCGTTGGGGTTCAGGGCGAACAGGCCGATCATGCACAGGCCCAGGTGGCTGACCGAGGAGTAGGCCACCAGCTTCTTCATATCCTTCTGGATCATGGCCACCAGGGCGCCGTAGATGACCCCGATCAGAGCCAGGCCCATGAACCAGGGCATGAGCTCCATGGTCGCCTTGGGCGCGATCGGCAGCAGGAACCGGATGAAGCCGTAGGTGCCCATCTTCAGCAGGATGCCGGCCAGGATCACGGAACCCGCGGTGGGGGCTTCCACGTGGGCGTCAGGCAGCCAGGTGTGGAACGGGAACATCGGCACCTTGATGGCGAACCCGACGAAGAAGGCCAGGGCCAGGAGAATCTGGAAGTTGTGGCTCTGCTGGGCCACCACCGAGGACATGGCCTGGAACGAGGCGATCGACATGTCGTAATGGCCGGTGGTGCGGAACTGGAGGAAGTAGATGGCCAGGATCGCCACCAGCATCAGCACCGACCCGGACAGGGTGTAGAGGAACAGCTTGATGGCCGCGTAGAGCCGCTGGGGACCGCCCCAGATGGCGATGAGGAAGTACATCGGCACCAGCATCAGTTCCCAGAACAGGTAGAACAGGAACATGTCCTGGGTGATGAACACGCCCATCATGCTGAACTGCATGACCAGGATCCAGATGTAGTATTCCTTGTGGCGCTCCAGGATGGCGGTGAACGAGCACCATACGGCGATGAAGCCCAGCAGGGTGGTGAGCAGCACCATCAGCAGGCTGATGCCGTCCATGCCGACGCTGAACTTGACCCCGAGGCTGGGAATCCAGTCCAGGCTCGTCGCCCACTGCACGGCGCCGGAGCTGCGGTCGTACTGGAACCACAGCGGCAGGCTCAGCAGGAAGTCGAAGATGGTGACGGCCAGCGCCCCCAGTTCGAATACCCGGCGTTTGCCTTTGGGCACCCAGAGCAGGAGCAGGGCCCCAAGGAGGGGGACGAAAGTGACCCACAGCGGGAGGTTTTGGTACCAGGGAATCATGGGAACTCCGGCAATCAGCAAACAGGCTTAAGAAATCTCAGGCGAGGAACTTCCAGAATGCGAACACCAGGAAGCCGAGGAACATGACGAAGGCGTAGTTCTGCACCCGGCCGCTCTGGAACTTGCGGAAGCCCAGGGAAATCTGCTGCAGGATCCAGGCCACCAGGTTCACCAGGCCGTCCACCACCTTGGCGTCGAACCAGTGCATGGCGTGGCTGAGCAGCAGGGTGAACCGGGCCGCCCCGTTGACCATGCCGTCCACCGCCAAGGAATCGAACGCCCACAACTGGGCCCCCAGCTGCTTGCAGGGCCCGATGAAGGCCGCCTGGTAGAACTCGTCGACGTAGTATTTGGCATTCACCCACCGGAACAGCTCGGGGAAGCGCTTGACGAAGGCCCTTGGCCGGGCCCACGTGGGGTCCACGGCATAGAACCACCAGGCCAGGGCCATGGCGGCCGGTGCCCAGACCAGGGTAGCCACGGCCATGAGGATGTACTCCATGGCGGGGACGGCTTCTGCGGCCTCATGGGCGCCGGTCTGGTAGAGCAGGGGCTGCAGCCAGGCGGAGAAGTGGCTGCTGCCGATCCAGTGCAGGCTGTGGGGGATGTTCAGGAAGCCGGCCACCAGGGCCAACCCGGCCAGGATGGCCACGGGCAGCCACATGTTCCAGGGCACTTCCTGGGGCAGATGGGGCGCGTGGGCCTCGTGGCCATGGCCGTGGGCGTCATGGCCGTCATCGTGGCCGGCGGCGTGCACCACCTCGGAGGGGACGGTCAGGCCGTGAGGATCGTGGCCCGCTCCCCGGTACTCGCCGAAGAAGGTCATCACCATCAGCCGGACCATGTAGAAGGCCGTCATGAAGGCCGCCAGCATGCCCATGATCCAGGTGACCAGGTTCAGGGTCGAGCCGTTGAAGTGGCCGCCGTTGTACCAGCCTTCGAACACCCGCCAGAGGATCTCGTCCTTGGAGAAGAAGCCCGAGAAGGGGAAGATGCCGGCGATGGCGAGGGTGGCGATGCCCATGGAGGCGAAGGTCCAGGGCATGAGCTTGCGCAGCCCGCCCATGTTGCGCATGTCCTGCTCGTGATGGCAGGCCATGATCACCGAACCGGAGCCGAGGAACAGGGCGGCCTTGAAGAAGGCGTGGGTGAACACGTGGAACATGCCGGCGGTGAAGGCGCCGGCGCCCATGCCCATGAACATGAAGCCCAGCTGGCTCACGGTGGAGTAGGCCAGGACCTTCTTGATGTCGTACTGGGCCAGACCCATGCTGGCCGCGACCAGGGCGGTGAGGGCCCCGATGAACAGGACCAGGGCCAGGGCCACCGGCGCGTTCACGTAGATGAAGTTCATCCGGGTAATCATGTAGAGGCCGGAGGTGACCATGGTCGCCGCATGGATCAGGGCGCTCACCGGGGTGGGCCCGGCCATGGCGTCCGGCAGCCAGACGTAGAGGGGGATCTGGGCGCTCTTGCCGCAGGCGCCCAGGAACAGGCAGCAGCCGATCAGGTTGAACCACCAGGTGGGCGCGTGGGACAGGCCGAACAGGGTGATTTCCGGCCGGGCCAGGATGGTCCTCGTCATCCCCATGAGGGTGTCGAAGTCGGTGGCGCCGAACACCATGAACAGGAGGAAGAAGCCGATCAGGAAGCCGAAATCGCCGATCCGGTTGGTGACGAACGCCTTCTTCCCGGCGATGGCGCAGAATTCCTTCTCGAAGTAGAAGCCGATCAGCAGGTAGCTGCAAAGGCCCACCCCTTCCCAGCCCAGGAACATGACGATCAGGTTGGCGCCCAGCACCAGGTTGAGCATGGAGAACACGAACAGGTTCAGGTATGCCATGAACCGATAGTAGGTGCCGTTCTGGCGTTCTTCGGCCATGTAGCCGGTGGAGAACAGGTGGATGAGAAAGCCGACCCCGGTGACCAGCAGCGCCATGGCGCCGGAGAGGGGATCGAACTTGTAGGCCCAGTTCATGGTGTTGTGGGTGACACCGCCCAGCACCCTCGCCCCTCCCAGGTCAAACCAGGTCCAGAGGGTCTGGTCCACCGAGCGGTTGGCCGGCGCCTGGCCCAGCAGCTGGGCGAAGCAGCCCAGCACCAGGAGGAAGGACAGGACCATGGAGCCCAGGGCGATGGTGTCCACCAGCCTGGTGTTCTTGACCCAGCGCCCGGTGGCGCCGTTGAGTATGGCGCCGAACAGCGGCAGGAAGGGAATGAGCCAGAGCACCGAACTGTGGATCGGCATGCTCAGGGCTGTGCTTACTGATGATTCCATGATCATTCGTTCACCCGAAATCTGGTTCCGTAGAGGTCGCTAAGGGGGGCGTCAACCCTTGAGGAGGTTGATCTGGTCCACCTGGATGGTGTCCTTCTTCCGGTAGAGCGCCACCACCAGGGCCAGGCCGATGGACACTTCGGCGGCGGCCAGGCCCATCACCAGCAGGGCGAAGGCCTGCCCGGCGACCGTGCCGCTGTGGCGGGCGAAGGCCACCAGGTTGAGGTTGGCCGCGTTCAGCATCAGTTCGACGCACATGAGGATGATCAGGACGTTGCGCCGGATCAGCACCCCGGCGACCCCCACCGAGAACAGCAGGAAGGAGATGAAAAGCACCGCATTCATGGAAGGCATGAATCAAACCCTCTCAGTCTTGGCCAGGACCACCGCGCCCACCAGGGCCACCAGCAGGATCACCGACAGGATCTCGAACGGCAGCAGGTAGCCGGCATAGAGCCCCCGGCTGATGGCCTGGGCGTTCTGGGTCGCCATGTCCAGCCCCTGGCCGAGCTCCGGTCCGAGGGTCAGGGCCTGGCTGGCGCCGGGACCGAACCAGGTGCTCCAGAACACGCTGAGGATGACCACGGCCCCGGCCAGCACCGCCGCCACGGCCCATTTGGCCTGGCTCTGGAACAGGCCCTTCTCCTTGAATTTGGTCATCTCCACCAGCATGACCACGAACAGGAACAGGACTACGATGCCGCCAGCGTAGACCAGCAGTTGGGCCACCGCCAGGAACTCGGCGGACAGGGTGAGGTAGCAGCCTGCCACCGCCAGCATGGACAGCAGGAAGCCGACGATGCTGTGGATGGCGTTCTTGGAGAAGACCAGCGCCAAGGCCCCAGCCACGGCCATGAGACCGAAGATGTGGAACAGGTACTGGCCGATCGATGCGAGCAATGGGTCCATGGGAGGCCTTGTCTGGTTTCGAGGAGGGGGATTCAGTCCTTGTCCGAGTCGGAGTAGGAGAACCTGCCGACCGGGGTGAGTTCGAACATGTTCTGGGACCTGCCCAGCATTCCGATGGAGAAATCTTCCCGATTGTACGCCGCCAGTTCGAACTGGTGGTTGAGGATGATGGAATCGAAGCCGCAGCTCTCCACGCAGAACTCGCAGAAGATGCAGCGCTCCATCTCGAAATCGTAGCGCAGGGGCAGCTTGGTCTTGCGCCCCTCCTTCTTGCCGGACTCGATGGTGATCACCTGGGTCGGGCAGATCTTTTCGCAGGCCAGGCAGCACACGCACTTGATTTCGCCCTGTTCGTCCTTGAGCATGGTCAGCCGGCCGCGGAACCTCGGCTGCACCGATGCCCGCACCTCCGGATATTCCGAAACCACGTGCAGAGGCACCTTGCGCCGGTTGGCGGTGGTGAACACCCGCAGGAAATGCTTGCCGGTGAGGGCCAGGCCTTTGGCGATGTCTTTGGGGATGAGCGTCTTGAGGAATTTGTTCATTTTCGTGCTCCCTCAGGCCATGTAGAAGCGGACAGCGGCCGCCAGGGCGACGTCCACCAGCGTGAAGGGAATCAGATACTTCCACGCGATGGCCATGATCTGATCATACCGGTACCGGGGAATGGTGCCCCGGACCCAGATGAACGTGAACAGCAGAAAGAAGATCTTCAGCAGGAACCAGATGACGTTGGGGCCGCCGATGAACGGAGTGGCGGCGGGCACGAAGCTCTGCAGACCAAAGGGCAGCAGGAACGGGCCGCCCAGGAAGAAGGCGCTGGCCAGGGCCGACACCACGATCATGTTGATGTACTCCGCCAGGTAGAAGAAACCGAACTTCATGCCCGAGTACTCGGTGTGGAAGCCCGCCACCAGCTCGTTCTCCGCCTCAGGCATGTCGAAGGGAATGCGGTTGGTTTCGGCGAAACCGCAGGTGAAATAGACGAAGAAACCGACGAACAGGAGCGGCACGGCCCAGATGGGCATCCGGGTGGCGACCATCCGGGTCATCTCGTTGAAGTTCAGGCTGCCAGCCAGCACCACCGGCACCAGAAGACTGAGGGTAAGAGGGACTTCATAGCTGACGATCTGGGCTGCGCTGCGCAGGCCGCCCAGGAGCGGGTACTTGGAATTGGAGGCCCAGGCGCCCAGCACGATCCCGTAGACGCCCACCGAGGCGATGCCCAGGATGAACAGCAGGCCGACGTTCATGTCGGTGATGAAGCCGGAGAAGGGCAGGCCGCCCACGATCGGGACGAATTTCGGAAACGTGAACAGGGCGCCGGGGTAGAAGCTGATGGCGGCGAACACCACCACCGAGGCGATCATCGACAGGGCCGGGGCGATGATGAAGATGGCCCGGTCGGCCTTGTCGGGGATGATGTCCTCCTTGGTCAGCAGCTTGACGATGTCGCCGATGAACATGGGCAGGCCGCGCAGGATGGAGAGCATGGGCACCTTGCCCATCCACCACATGCCCCGGTTGAGCGCCCCGGTCAGGCCGTTGCGGGAACCGGCGATGCGGGTGGCGCCCAGGCGGTCCTGGAGATAGCCCAGCACCTTGCGCTCGGCAAAGGTGGTGAGCGGAACCACGATGAAGATGAAGATGACCACCGCGACGGCCTGGAGGATGGCCATCGCGCACGTCTGGGACAGGGTCATGGTCTGCATGTCAGTTGCGCCCATCGTTAATCTGGTTTGAGTTCAAGGCCGTCATCGGTCGATCTCGCCGAGGACCACATCCAGGGTGCCGATGGTGGCGATCACGTCGGCCACCAGGGAGCCCTTGACCATCATGGGCAGCGCCTGCAGGTTGATGAAGCCGGGCGCCCGAACATGGAAGCGGTAGGGGTTGGTGGAGCCCTTTTCGCCCACCAGGTAATAGCCCAGTTCGCCCTTGGGGCATTCGGTGGGGTGGTAGACCTCGTTCACTTCGGACCGGAGCACCTTGGGCAGCTTGGCCATGACCGGCCCCTCGGGCAGCCCGTCCAGGCACTGCTGGATGATCCGGGTGCTCTGGCGCATCTCGGCCAGGCGCACCTGGTACCTTGCGTAGGTGTCCGCTTCGGTGCGGGTGGGGATCTCGAAATCCATCTCCGCATAGGCTGCGTAGGGGAAGGCCTTGCGGATGTCGTAGGCCACCCCGGCGGCGCGCAGCACCGGCCCGGTGACGCCCATGGCGATGGCGTCCTCGGCGCTCAGCTTGCCGATGCCGATGGTGCGCTTCTTCCAGATCCGGTTCTCGGTGAGCAGGGACTCGTATTCCTCGATGCAATCCGGGAACCGGGCCAGGAACGTGCGCACCATCTTCTCGAAGCCCGGGGGGAGATCCTCCCGCAGGCCGCCGATGCGAAATGCCGTGGTGGTGAGCCGGGCGCCGCAGAAGGCCTCGAACAGGTCCAGGATCGCCTCCCGCTCCCGGAAGGTGTAGAGGAAGACGGTCATGGCGCCGATGTCGAGGGCATGGGTGGCCAGCCAGATCAAGTGCGAGGCCAGCCGGTTGAACTCGGTCAGCATGGTCCGGATGTACTGGGCCCGCCTGGGCACCGTGACTCCGAACAGCTTCTCCACCGCTTCGGCCCAGCCAAGGTTATTGGCCACGGCGGAGGTGTAGTCCATGCGGTCGGTCCACACCTGGCCCTGGAAGAACGTCTTGTTCTCGCAGATCTTCTCCACCCCTCGGTGGAGATAGCCGATCACCGGCCGGCACTGGGTGACGACCTCGCCATCGAGCTTGAGCTTCAACCGCAGCACCCCGTGGGTGGACGGGTGCTGCGGGCCCATGTTGATTTCCATTTCCTCGTTCTTGAACACAAGAACTCCTGAATCGGGTAAGTTATTCCGCTTTTGGGGGCTTGATGTTGATGCCCAGGTTGCCGGCTTTTTCCATTGCGATGCGCATGAGCACGCCGCTCCGGTCTTCGCGGAAGTCAATGTCCCTTTGGCCGAGGCCGAGGGTCGGGTATTCCTTGCGGAGGGGGTGTCCTTCCCAGTCTTCGGGGCAAAGGATGCGGGTCATGTCCGGGTGGTTCTGGAAACGGATGCCGAGCATGTCCCAGATTTCACGCTCCAGCCAGTTGGCGGTGGGGTACACCGCCACGGCGCTTTCCGGCTCGAACCCCTCGGGCACCAGGATGCGCAGCCTCAGCCGCTTGCACCGGCGGATGCTGGTGAGGTGGTAGACCACGGCGAAGGCGAAATCCTTGGCCGCCGGATAATGGGTGGCGGTTTCGTCGGCCAGCATCTCGTAGCCCAGGGCCCGGTCGTCCCGGCAAAGGGTCAGGATCTCGAGGATGGCGGACTTGTCCACCTGGCAGGTGAGTTCCCCGGCCTGCTGGAAGGCTTCCTCCACCTTGGCGCCGAGCACCGACTGGAGATAAAGCAGGTCCGGATCCGTGGCCGGGGCCGGAGCGGGGAATTTCATGTCATTGGTATCGGGCCTCGGCACGGCCCGAACCGGCGGCTTGGGCGCGTCCTTGCCGTCCGCTTCGGCCTTGGCCTTGGCCGCCTCGAAATCGGCCTGGGCCTTGGCCCACTTGGCTTCATCCGCAGCGACGGCGGCGGCCTGCTCCTCCAGGTAGGTCTTCAGGCTGGGCAGAGGCACCGTCTTGGGCATGACCACCTGATGGTTGGGCGCCCCGGCCAGATCATAAACATAGGGAGATTCGTCGTTCGCCATGGCTAGCCCACCGCCTCGAAGATTTCCTTGTACCGGTCCGCCATGCTGCTGGTCATGATCTTGTCCTGGAGCTTCAGGAACCCGTAGATCAGGCTTTCCGGCCGCGGCGGGCAACCGGGGATGTAGATGTCCACGGGGACGACCTTGTCCACCCCCTGGATCGTGTGATAGCTGTCGAACGGTCCCCCGGCGGTGGCGCAGCTGCCCAGGGCGATCACCCACTTGGGTTCCGGCATCTGGTCGTACAGCTGTTTGATGATGGGCGCCATCTTGTAGGTGACGGTGCCGGCGACGATCATCAGGTCGCTCTGCCTCGGGGAGGCCCGGAAGATGCCGCTGCCGAACCGGTCGAAGTCGAACCGCGCGGCCCCGGCCGCCATCATCTCGATGGCGCAGCAGGCCAGGCCGAAGGTCATGGGCCACACGCTGGTGGCCCGGGACCAGTTGATGATCTTCTCAACCTTGGTGGTGATGAGGACGTGCTCCAGAGCTGTGGGCTGATTCATCATTCCCATGTGAGGGCTCCTTTGGACCAGATATAGCCATAGCCGAACAGCAGCAGAAAGAGGAAGATGCCGATCTCCATCAGACCGAAGACGGCCAGTTCCTTCATCTGGATGGCCCAGGGCATCAGGAACACGGTTTCCACGTCGAAGACGAGGAACATCACCGCAATCAGATAGTAGCGTACCGAGAACTGTTCCCGGGCCTCGGAGGTGGTCTTGATCCCGCACTCGTAGGTGGAATACTTGGCCGCACTGGGGAAGTGGGGCCGCACCAGCCACGAGACGGTCCAGATCGCCACGGGTAGCGCGATGGCGATCAGGATGAGCAATAGGACGGGGACATAGCCGCGCATGGTGCCTCCCAGGCGGAGTGACGGGGAAAATTCTCATTGTGATGACCGCCCTGAGCGGGGGTCAACGGCGATTGCTCGAGGGTGGTAAGGAAGAAGCTGCACCTTTTGAAGCATGCGCTCGCCTGAAGCATTAAGATTAAGCTATGACGCCCGAAAACGCCTTACAAACCTCAACAAACCCTTCCGCGCTGGGCAACGAATTTCCACCGGCCCTCGGTTCGGACGAACTGCCGAAGGCCGAAAACCGCCCCATGGCCCTGTATCCGACCCTGGATCTCACCCGTGAGCCGGTGGATTTCGCCCTGTTCCAGGCCATCTCCCTGGATTTGATGTTGAAACACCGTTTCGTGCCGGTCCATGAACGGGATGGCTACCTGTGGCTGGCCATGGCGGACCCCCTGGACGTGGTGGCCCAGGATCTGCTCCGGATGCATCTCAAACGCCCCTTGCGCTTCGCCGCCGCCCCCATGGCCCAGATCATGGTCGTGCTCAAGAAGTCCGAAAGCGGCCAGAAGGTCATGGACGAGGCCGGAGAAGCGCTGAGGGTCCAGGTGCTCCGGGAGGAGGATGTCGAGGAGGAACTGGATCTCGAGAACCTCACCGACAAGGAGGAGGCGCCCATCATCCGGCTGGTGGACACCGCCATCTTCAACGCGCTGCAGCGGCGCGCCTCGGATATCCACATGGAGACCACCGGCAACGGGTTCCAGATCAAGTACCGCATCGACGGCAGCCTCTACCCGGCGGCCGACCCCATCGACAAGCGCTTCGCCTCACCCATCATCAGCCGCATCAAGGTCATGTCCGAACTGGATATCGCCGAGAAGCGCAAACCCCAGGACGGCCGTTTCAAGCTCAAGGTTCGGGGCCGGGCGATCGATTTCCGGGTGAGCATCATGCCCACCATCCACGGCGAGGACGCGGTGATCCGCATCCTGGACAAGGAGAACCTGAGCGAGGAGTTCAAGTCCCTGAGCCTGGAGATCCTGGGCTTCTCGCCCAATGAGCTGGTCCGGCTGCGCCGGTTCGCCCGGGAGCCGTACGGGATGTTCCTGGTCACCGGGCCCACCGGAAGCGGCAAGACCACCACCTTGTATGCGGTCCTCAGCGAGATCCGCAGCCCCGAAGACAAGCTGATCACCATCGAGGACCCGGTGGAATACCAGCTGGAGGGGGTCACCCAGATCCCGGTGAACGAGAAGAAGGGCCTGACCTTCGCGGTCGGGCTGCGTTCCATCCTGCGCCACGATCCGGACAAGATCCTGGTGGGTGAGATCCGGGATTCCGAAACCGCCCAGATCGCCATCCAGTCGGCCCTTACCGGCCACCTGGTGTTCACCACCGTCCACGCCAACCACACCCTGGACGTGCTCAGCCGGTTCCAGCACATGGGGGTTGAAGTCTACAACTTCGTTTCGGCCCTCAACTGCATCCTGGCCCAGCGGCTGGTGCGCACCCTCTGCGTCAAGTGCAAGCGGCCGCTGCCCGCGCCCAGCGAGGCGGAGCTGATGGAGAACGGCCTGGACCAGGCCTGGGCCAGGACCGCCACTCTGTTCGACCGGGTCGGCTGCGTGGAGTGCAACGGCACCGGGTTCCGGGGTCGCCAGGCGATCATCGAGTTCATGGGCATGAACGACGATATCCGTGAACTGATCACCCGCCGGGCCTCGGTGCGGGAGATCAAGGCCGCCGCAAGGGCCTCCGGCATGCAGACCCTGCGGGAAAGCGCCGTGGAGAAGGTGCGGCAGGGCGTCACCACCTTTGCCGAAATCAACAAGGTCACGTTCCGCGAAACCGTCTGAGGGAGCGGCCGGTTCCTCTGAGCTTTTGGCGCTATTCCACCCTGAACCTGGCAGTGCTAGTTGACCGCGAGATATAGACCAGGATTGGTCTGGCTGTTGCCGCCGGCATTGCTGGCAGTGACGACATAAGGGTTATTCACGGTCTGGACGGTGGGAGTTCCGGAAAGGATGCCCGTGAGGGGATCCAGCACGAGCCCGGCAGGCAGTGCGGGTGAAACCGTGTAGACCAGGTCGGTCCCGGTGACCGCGGGCGCGGTGCCGGCCGTGTAGGGCTGGTTCAGGGTCAAGACCAGGGGATTGTCGACACTGCCGGTGGCATAGGCGAGCCCCGTGGGAGCCGCGGGCACGGCGGCCGAAACCAGCAGGGTGAAAGGGGCATTGGCGCTGCCCACCGGCGTGCTGGCGGTGACGGTGAACACCGTCGCGGCCAAGGGTGCGGTGGGAGTCCCCGAAACCACGCCGCTGGATGGGTTGATGGTCAGACCCGCCGGCAGGGTGGGGCTCACCCCGAACCCGACGGCCGCCACTGTGCTGGGCAACAAGGTCGGCGCCGGCAGGGCCATGGCGGCCCCCACCGCGGTGGAGGATGCCCCGGCCCCCGCGAACGTCAATGAGGCGGGGGAGGAGGCCAACACGGCCAGGGTGATGGGGAAGCTGGTGGGACCGCCGATGGTGGTGGCCGTGATGGTGTAGATGGGGTACGGGGCGACCTGGGAGGCGCTGGCAGCCAGAGGGGTTCCGGAGATCACGCCCAGGTCGGGATTCAGGGTCAGATCGGCCGGGAGCGGGGGGGTGACCGTGAAGGTGAACCCGGTGGTGAGGGTGGAGCCGACGCCGTTGACGACGACATAGTCGGTGGCGTCAGGAGCCACGCTGGCGAAGGCCTGGCCGACCACGGGAAGCATGGTTGGGGCCTGGTAGGACAGGATCGGCGATTGGGTCGAGTCGTCCGGCCCCGTATGCTTGTGGCAGCCCACCTGGTACCCAGCACTCACCATGGCCAAAGCTGAAATAAGCCCATAAGTTGCAAATTGCTTCCCGTTCCAACCCGGCATGAATACTCCCACAGACCTTGTTGAGGGTATCGAGAAGTCCCAGGTATGGCCATAAGGAGCTTGGGCCATAGCTCGGCTTGGCCGGCAACCAGGTACGGGAAGGGTGGGCCAAGGCCCTAATGCCGCTCAGTTAACACTGAGCGGCATTTTTCTATGTACAAGAAAACGCGGCGGATGTACAAGCTTGGATGGCCGATGATCCAAACCTTCCCTTTGAGCTTGCGGCGACTGCTGACGCCTTTCCTATGGAAGGGTTGGGCCGGCTAGGGGCGCACCTCCCCATGGCCTGGATCGAGGAAGCACTGACCAGCACAGGGACTGCCAGCATAAGGAAGCGACGGCTTCCTGCAGAGCAGGTGGTCTGGCTGGTAATCGCCCTGGCGCTGTTCCGGCGGACATCCATGTCGGAGGTGCTTGAGTCCCTGGAACTGGTCCTTCCCAACGGGGATGATTCGGCTCTCAGTCGAGGCGCTATCACGATGGCCCGCCAACGGCTCGGCGCCAGTGCCCTGGAGGCCCTGTTCGACCGCACGGCCAAGGCCTGGTGCGCCCAGGATAAGGCTTACACCTCATGGAAGGGGCTGTCACTGTGGGCGATGGATGGAACGACCTTTCGCACGCCGGACAGTTCAGAAAACCGCACCTTCTTTGGCGCCCAAGGCTATGCCAGCGGCAAGGTGTCCAGCTACCCGCAGGTGCGTGCCGTCACCCTGATGGCCATTCCAACCCGCCTCATCGGCGATGCGGCATTTGGCGAATACGACAAAAATGAGATGCGTTATGCGGAGGAGTTGATCGAGCGGATTCCAGACCAGTCCGTCACCGTGTTCGACAAGGGCTTCTTCTCTGCTGCGCTTCTGTTGGGGCTTAGCCTGAACGGAGATCAGCGCCATTTCCTAATCCCGGCAAAGGCCCATACCAAATGGGAAGTCATCTCGGGTGGACCCGAGGACGCCCTCGTGCAGATGAAAGTCTCACCCCAAGCCAGAGCCAAGCACCCTGGACTTCCAACCTTTTGGACGGCCCGCGCTGTCCGCGTTGTCCTCCCCGACGGGAGGGAGCGGGTGCTGCTGACCTCCCTGGTGGACCGAAAACGGTTCAAGGCCTCAGAGGTCGCCGCCTGCTATCAGCGCCGGTGGGAAATCGAAACCAGCTATCGGGAACTGAAACAAACCATGCTGGGAGGTCCGCTGACCTTACGGACCCAGGATCCGCAAGGAATCGCCCAGGAGATCTGGGGTGCCTTGATTGCCTACAACCTGGTTCGGCTGGAAATGGCCAAGGCAGCCCTGGAAGCAAAGGCCCAGCCGACTGACCTCAGCTTTATCCGGGCCCTGCACCTCATCCAGCACGAGTTGATGTTCGTCTCTTTCACGGACGCCTACGGCAACATCCCTGGCAAGCTCAAGCGCCTCCGCGAACAACTGAAGGAAGCCGTAAATGAAGAGCGGCGTGGGCGCCAATGCCCCCGCCACGTCAAATCACGCCCAGCCAAGTATCCAGTAAGGTTTGTGTTCAAGACTCTTAAGGGAAAAAATGCCGCTCAGTGTTAACTGAGCGGCATTACTCCCAGGAGGCGGCTTTTTGCCTGCACAGGACCGGGGAGGCCGAGCCGGTCGGCCGGTTTGTCTACTGGAGCGGGCGGCCTCACCTGCTCCGGGTCCACCTCCA
>Ga0302319_10008349_pt1 | contig 20178 bp, 16 predicted proteins | sample Bog_T0_2_FD_203319 | JGI IMG/M metagenome (GOLD analysis project Ga0302319, IMG submission 203319) | Peat permafrost microbial communities from Stordalen Mire near Abisko, Sweden - Bog_T0_2 | ecosystem: Environmental > Terrestrial > Soil > Wetlands > Peat | place: Sweden: Abisko, Stordalen Mire... | reverse complement strand
CGGCCATTCTGGCAGCATTCCGCCCACGCCCGATTGGCGGACCATGGGCGGGAGTCTGTCGCCGTAAGGGGCTGAACGATCGGGCTAAGACCGCCCGGCGCACCGAATCCGCCGACTTGGCGTATGGTCAAGGTGAAGGCGCGATTCGCTTCGCTTTCAATAGCGCGACGTTCCTTGTATGTTCTGAAAGTGACCATCGGACGCACACAACGCCTTCGTGATCCAGTGCATGGCCTGATCGTATTCGACCACGATCAGCCAGTGGACCAGCTTGCCTGGACCCTGATCGCCACGCCGGAATTTCAGCGGTTGCGTCGCATTCGGCAACTCGGGGTGGCGGAGTTTGTCTTCCCAAGCGCGACGCATACCCGTTTCGCCCACTCCATCGGCGTGTTTCACACTGCCCGAAAGCTCATCGACATCATCCGGCGGGAAGTGGGCGAGGGATCGTTCGACGAACACCGCGCCGAGGTGGCGGCAATCGCTGCGCTACTCCACGATATCGGACACGGCCCGTTCAGCCACATGTTTGAGAGCGTGCAGAAATCCCGCAGCGTCGGGCGGAAGCACGAGCAGTGGACGGCCGACATCATCCGGAACGGGGACGGGCGGGTGATGCGATTGCTTGAGGCGCACCGCGCCGGCTTTGCCGAGGATGTGGCATCGCTGCTTGAGGCAGAGGACCCGACGGACATCTATCACGCCGTGGTCTCCAGTTCGTTCGACGCGGACCGGTTGGACTACCTGCGGCGGGACCGGCTGATGACCGGCACAGGCGCTGGCGCGATCGACTTTGACTGGCTCATGGAACATATCCGGGTGCGGGAGATCGAGATCGACGCAGTGGACAGCGACGCGCCGGACGATACCGTTCTTGTGCCGACATTCTGTCTCGACTCGAAGGCCCTTCCGGCAGCCGAGCAGTTTCTGCTGGCGCGCTACACGCTGCATGAGCAGGTCTACTTCCACAAAGCGACGCGCTGCGTCGAGCATATGATCGGGCGCCTGTTGCGCCTCCTGGCCGAGCGGGCGAAGGCGCTGGAAACGGCGCCCGCCATGACGGGCCTGTCAGCCGACAATGCGTTGCTGCAATTCTTCGCGGCGGCTCAGCCGAGCATCCGGGACTATCTGGCGATGGACGACACGGTCATCACTGCGGCGCTCGGCGCCATGCAAGCGGCCGGCGATCCGGAGATTGCCGGGCTGGCGACTCGGCTGCGCAACCGCGATTTGTACAAGACGCTGGATCTGCGCGCGTTCGGCGAGGATGAAGGCAAGCAGACCCAATGGGCCAGGCGGATCGATCGAGAGTTCAAGGAACAGCTCGCGGCGGGAAGCGTGATCAAGGACCCGGATGCCGCGATCAGCATCTACACGCAGATCGGCGGTGACGATGAGAGGGTGTACAAGAAGCTGCACGTGCTGGATCAGGCGGAAGGTCCGCGTGAGATAACGACGCTGTCGAAGATGATCGCGATCCTGGGGCCGAGACGACAATTTACGCGCTACTACTTTGCCGACGAAGCCGATCGGGACAGGGCGCGGCAACGCAAAGGAGGAACCCGATGATTGAACCGGAAGACAAGGTCGCAGCCGTGGTCGATGCCGCGGGCGGGACGCTGGTAAGCCGCGTCCGGCTGCAAAAGACTGTCTATTTGCTGGACCAGCTTGGCCTCGGCAGCGGGTTTGAGTTCGAGTACTACCACTATGGGCCGTATTCGCGCGATCTCGATGCCGCAACCGGCGATGCGCGGGCGTTGGGTGTGGTGCGGGAGGAGATTCGCCACCGTGCCAGCGATGGTGCCAGCTACAGCGCGTTCATCCTGCCCGAACCGGGCTCGTCCAAGGAGGAAGCTTTCGGTGTGCTCGGTCGGCCCCAGGCGTCGGCGTTGGTGCGGAAATTCGCCGACACGCATGTGACGGTGTTGGAATTGGCTGCCACCGTGGACTGGCTGTGGCGTCACGAGGGCTGCGCGGACTGGCGATCCGAAATTGCCCGCCGGAAGCCGCTGAAGGTGGGAAGCGGTCGGCTCGAACGGGCCGTTGCACTGCTGAATGATCTGGGGCTGCCGCCGGCTGTTGCGGGCGCGTAGACTGTTGCGACACAAGCTGGCTGAGTGGTTCCTCGGGAGAGCGACGCAGGAGCGCGTTGACCATGACGGACAAACGCACCCTGGACGAACTGAAGGAGGCCGGCGACGGGCGGCCCGCGCCCGGACGGGATTGTGTCCCTCTACCACAGGCATTCGAACAGTTCGGCGCACGGGCGCTTTGGAGCCGCAAGCCGAGCCAGCGTCCGACGGGCGCTGGTCGTGTCGGAGAGCCTGCGCCGCGAAGGCAACATGACGCTCTGACCTCCAGACCGCGATCCTGCTGTTGCTGGCGTCGCATCGGAACCCCGAAAGCTACGTGGCGGGCGCGACGGCGCCGAACCAGGACGGCCCGCGCTTCTCTGATTAGGCCAGTCCGAGTCTATGCATTGTGATCCTTATTCATCGATCGTATCATTGCTCGGGCAACCAGCAGGGCGCCTCGTGCACGAGGAAAACAATGGCAGACCTAACCGATATCACCGACGTGGTTACAGTCGGAGGACGTGAAACGACGATCCTGGACGAGTTTCAGAAGCAGGTGGGCGGAGAGCCGACGACGACCCCCACCTTTCGCGCGTATAGAGGAAATGGCAGCGGGTCACCGTCAGATACTTTCCATGTGACCATTTGGAATAAGGGTGGCGAAACAGCCAGTTTTCAGATTTCGGAGGCCAATTTCAAATACCTCAGAGGGCAGTGACCAAAGCAGGAATATCATGCGGTTTTTCCTGCTTATGCCTGTTCTTGCCGTTGGCGTGCTGACTGGACCTGCGGAAGGACAGCAGAGCACGGTAGATGGGGTAGGAACCTCATCATGTGGAACCTGGACAGCAGCACGGAGCACGCACTCAGACGCGGCGGCGTGGGGCTACACCCAATGGATTTTGGGATATCTTTCCGGTATTGCTGTTTGGTCAGGGGCATACCGTCAAGTTGACCCCTTGAACGGAACTGATAAGCATGGGGTGTGGGCCTGGGTTGATAACTATTGTCAGACCCATCCCCTCGATCCGATCGGTAAGGCTGGGAATGCATTTGTTGATGCCCACCGGCGCTGACCCGCACGGTAACACTCAACCGGCAATTGCGGGCGGGGCCTCCGGCGAGGTGATACTGGCCCGGCTGGTAAGGCCACGCGTGATGCGCTGCCTTGGTGTACCCAAGGCTCAATGCGACCGGGACGGTCGATCATGAGGCGGTGGTCGCGGATGGTAGTGGTGTGCGGCTGGTTTTGCGGCAGGTGACGCTGCCGTTTAGTGGCTGGGCGCTGTTGGACCAGGAGCTGGCGGCGTTGCTGTCCATGGTCAAGGTTGGTGAAGCCGCCTCCGATTCAGCGTTGGCGGGGTCGCTTGGGCACTGATCTTGCCCAAATCGCCCTACCCAGGCGTATACCGCCCCCATGAGACGCCTCCCCCTCATCCTGATCCTCCTGGCCGTCCTGGCAGGCGCCGGCTACCTGCTCGCCCAACGCCTGACTGCCACCCCACCCCCCGGCACCCTCTACGGCAACGTGGAAATCCGCCAGGTGGACCTGTCGTTCAACGCGGAGGGCACCGTCGCCACCATGCCCAAGCACGAGGGCGACCGCGTCCGCCAGGGCGAGGTCATCGCCACAATCGACGACGCCACCTATCGCAGCGCCGTCGCCCTGGCGGAAGCGCGGCGCGACGCTGCCAAAGCCGCCCTCGACGTGCTGTTCGCCGGCACCCGCCCGGAGCAGATCGCGCAAGCCCGGGCCAACGTCGCCTCCGCGCAAGCCTCGCTCGCCAACGCCGAGGTCACCTATGCCCGCCAGAAGGACCTGGCCGCGCGCAATGCCTCCTCCAAGCAGCAGCTCGACGACGCGCGCATGGCGCTGGACGGCGGGGTGGCGCGGCTCAACCAGCTCCGCGCCGCGCTGGACGAAGCGGTGAACGGCCCGCGTGCCGAGGACATCGCCGCCGCCCGCGCCCAGCTCCGCGCCGCCGAGGCCATGGTGGACCTGGCGCACACGCAGCTCGCCCACACCGTGCTCAGCGCGCCGGCGGACGGCATCATCATGACGCGGGTGATCGAGCCCGGCACCACCATCCTGCCCGCCGCCGCGATCTATTCGATGGCGCTGAACAACGAGGTCTGGGTGCGCGCCTTCGCCCCGGAAACCCTGCTGTCCCGCCTCGCGCCGGGCACTGGCGTGACCGTCACCGCCGACACAACGCCCGCCCACACTTGGCGCGGCAGCATCGGCTACCTGTCGCCGTCGGCGGAGTTCACCCCGAAGACGGTGGAGACGCCGGAGCTGCGCAGCCAGCTCGTCTACCGGCTGCGCATCCGCATCCAGGACCCGGATGACGGGCTGCGGCAGGGCATGCCGGTGACGATCACCTTGCCCACGGTCCAGTAAGCCCGCATGCCACCGCCGGTCGTCATCGAACGGCTGCGCTACACCTTCCCCGGCGCGCGCGGCACGCCGCCGACGGTGGCGCTCGACTGCCTCACCACGCGCATCGAGCCGGGCATCGTCACCGGCCTCGTTGGCCCCGACGCCGCCGGCAAGACCACGCTGCTGCGCCTGATGGCGGGACTGCTGCGGCCGGGCGACGGGCGGATCACGGTGCTCGGGCACGACATGGCGACGGATGCCGCGGCGGCGCACCCCTCGATCGGCTACATGCCGCAGCGCTTCGGCCTGTACGAGGACCTGACGGTGGCCGGCAACCTCGACCTGTTCGCCGATCTGCACGTGATGTCGCCGGCGCTGCGAGCGGCGCGCATCCCGCGGCTGCTGCAGTTCACCGGCCTGACGCCGTTCATCGGCCGGCTGGCCGGCAAGCTGTCCGGCGGGATGAAGCAGAAGCTGGGGCTGGCCTGCGCGCTGCTGTCCCGGCCCCGGCTGCTGCTGCTTGACGAGCCCTCGGTCGGCGTCGATCCCGCCTCGCGGCGCGAGTTGTGGGCGATCGTGACGGCGATGCTGGAGGAAGGCCGGGACGACGGCATGGCCGTGGTCTGGGCCACCGCCTATCTGGACGAGGCCGCCCGCTGCGGCCGTGTCCTGCTGCTGCACCAGGGCCGGCTGCTGGCCGACGAGCCGCCCGACTCGTTCATCGCCCCGCTGGCCGGCCGTGTGTTCCGCGCGCGCATAACCGGCGGCTCGCGCCGCGCCGCCGAGCGTCGGATCGCTCACAACCCGGCGGTGCTGGACGCGGTGATGGAAGGCGACGCGCTGCGGGTCGTGCTGCGCGAGGGCGCGTCGGTCGATGCGCTGGCCGGCGAAACGCTGGACCCGCTGCCGCCGCGGTTCGAGGACAGTTTCATTGCGCGTCTATCCAAGACGGCGCCCGCGTCATCCGCCACCCCGGCAACGCCAACGGAGACTGAGCCGCCGTCCTCAACTCGAACCGACGAAGGCCCCGCAATCGCGGTGAACGGCCTGGTCCGCACTTTCGGCAGTTTCACCGCAGTGGACCACATCAGCTTCCAGGTCGCGCGCGGCGAGATCTTCGGCCTGCTCGGTCCGAACGGCGCCGGCAAGTCCACCACCTTTCGCATGCTGTGCGGCCTGCTGCGCCCGTCCGGCGGCACGGCGCGCGTGGCCGGGCAGGACCTGTTGCGCGCGCCCGCCGCAGCGCGCGCCCGCATCGGCTACATGGCGCAGCGCTTCTCGCTGTATGGCGAACTGACCGTGTTGGAAAACCTCCGCTTCTTCGCCCGCGTCTACGGCCTGGACCGCGCCGGCCAGGCGCGCGCCATTGCTCAGGCGCTGGAACGGTTCGACCTGGCCCCGGTGGCGGACACCGTCGCCGGGGAGTTGCCACTCGGCGTGAAGCAGCGGCTGGCGCTGTCGGCGGCGCTGCTGCACGGGCCGGACATCCTGTTCCTCGACGAGCCCACCTCCGGTGTCGATCCGCTGACCCGCCGAGAATTCTGGTCGCGCATCGGCCAGCTCGCCGATGCCGGCGTGACGATCCTGGTCACCACGCATTTCATGGACGAGGCGGAATACTGCGACCGCCTGGCGATCGTGAACCAGGGGCGGCTCGCCGCGGTGGACACGCCGGCCACATTGCGCGCGCGGGTGCGTCGTCCCGACCTGCCGGACCCCACGCTGGAGGACGCCTTCATCGCATTGGTTGCCGCCGATACCACCTGCCAGGAGCGCGCGGCATGATCGTCACCGTGCAACGCCTGCGCGGCCTGGTGCGCAAGGAGATCGCGCAAATCCTCCGCGATCCGTCCGCCATCCTGATCGCCTTCCTGCTGCCGGTGGTGCTGCTGGTGGTGAATGGCTTCGGCATCTCGTTCGACGCCTACCACATGCGCGTCGCCGCGGTGATCGAGGCGCCCGACGAGGGCGTGCTCGGCATGCTGGAGGCGCTGGACGCCTCGCCCTATCTGGACGTGCGGCCCGCCGCCAGCATGGTGGCGGCACAGCAGGCGCTGGCGATGGGCGAGGTGCGCGGCATCCTGGTGGTGCGCGAGGATTTTCCCCAGCGCCTGCGCCATCCCGCGTCCTGGCCGGCAACCGCCGCGCTTTGGGTGAACGCGACCGACCCCAACACCGCGCGCATCCTGGAAGGCTACGTGACCGGCGCGCTGACGGTCTGGCTGCAAGGGCAGGGGGCCGAACTACGCCGTTCGCCAGGTGGCGGCTTGTCGCTGGAACAGCGCGACTGGTTCAACCCCGAGCTGCGCTCCGCCGATTTTATCGTCCCCGGCGTGATCGCCATGGTGATGACGATGACCGGCACGCTGCTGACCTCGCTCATCGTCGCGCGCGAGTGGGAGCGCGGCACGATGGAAAGCATGCTCGCCTCGCCGGCGACGATGGCGGAGCTGATCCTGGCCAAGCTCGGCTGCTACTTCGTGCTGGGCATGCTGAGCATGCTGGGCTCCGTGGCGCTGGCGATCACCGCGTTCGGCGTGCCGTTCCGCGGCAGCGTCGGCGCACTGTTCGTCGCGTCGGCGCTGTTTTTGGTGTTCGCGCTGGCGTTCGGGCTGCTCATTTCCACCGTCGCGCGCAACCAGTTCGTCGCCTCACAGGTGGCGTTCATCGCCACGATGATGCCGGCGATGATGCTGTCGGGCATGCTGTTCGACATCGCCGCGATGCCGCACTGGCTGCAGATCGTGACGTTCGCGGTGCCGGCGCGCTACCTGGTCTCGATCCTGCAGACACTGTTCCTGGCGGGCGACGTGTGGGCGGTGATCCTGCCGAACCTGGCGGCGCTGGCCGTTGCGGCGGCGCTGGCGATGGCGGCGACGCTGCGTGTGACGCGGCGGAGACTCGACTGATGTGGCAGCGGATCTGGGCGCTGATCCTGAAAGAATTGTCCGGTCTTTGGAAAGACCCGAAAACCCGGTTCGTGATTCTGGTGCCGCCGATCGTGCAGGTGGTGCTGTTCGCCTACGCCGCGACTTATGACGTGACAAACGTGCCGCTCGGTGTGTGGAACGAAGACCAGGGCACGCAAGCGTTGGAGCTGGTCCGCCGCTTCGCGGGCTCGCCCGCGTTCCGCGTATCGCCGGTCCATGCGCCCGGACAGGCGCAGGCGGCGCTCGATTCGAAAACCGTGGCGGCGGTGCTGCGGATTCCGCAGCGGTTCTCGGCCGATCTGCTCGCCGGGCGCGATACGTCGGTGCAGTTCATCGCCGATGCGCGACGGTCGAACACCGCGCTGATGGTGCAGTCCTACGCCGCCAGCATCGTCGCCGGGTTCGCGCAGGATCAGCATCCCGGCGTGCGGGCGCCGCTGGTGCTGATGACACGCGACTGGTTCAACCCGACGCTGGAAAGCAGTTGGTTCATCCTGCCCGGACTGGTCGCCGTGCTGTCGATGCTGATGTCCATGCTGATCAGCGCGTTATCGCTGGCGCGCGAGCGCGAACTGGGCACGTTCGAGCAGCTTCTGGTCACCCCGTTGCGTCCGGCCGAGGTGCTGGTGGGCAAGGCGGTGCCCGGCATCATCGTCGGGCTGATCGACGCCAACCTGATCATCGCGGTCGCCCTGCTGTGGTTCCGCCTGCCGTTCCGCGGCAACCCGCTGCTGCTGGAGGCGGTGCTGGTGCTCTACATGCTGGCCGGCGTCGGCATCGGACTCGCTTTGTCGGCGATCGCGCGGACGCAGCAGCAGGCGATGCTGGGCGTATTCGTGTTCGCCTCGCCGATGGTGGTGCTGTCCGGCTACGCCGCCCCGGTGGAGAACATGCCGCCTTTCGTCGAGTGGATCGGCCGGGCGGACCCGATCCGCTACATGATGGTGCTGGCCCGCGCGCTGTTCCTGCAGGACCCGCCGCTGCTGCTCGTCTGGCAGCAATGCTGGCCGCTGGCGCTGATCGCGCTGGTGACGCTGACCGTGGCCGGCGTCGCCGCCCGCCGGGCGGTGGGCTGAGCCCGACCCGCACCGGCCGGGCTGGACCGGCCCTTATTTGGGCGTATCGTGCCCGCAAAGGTATCGGGAGGGAGACATCCGATGACAGGCAATGCTGCCTATCTGACCGGCCTCGACAAGGGCCTGGCGAACTACACCCCGCTGACGCCGCTCACTTATATCGAGCGCGCAGCCTATGTCTACCCGGATCAACTATCGGTTGTGCACGGCGCGCAGCGCTATACCTGGAAACAGACGTATGCGCGGTGCCGCCAGCTTGGCTCGGCCCTGGCGCGGCGCGGCATCGGCAAGAACGACACCGTCGCGGTGATGGCGCCGAACATCCCGGCGATCTATGAGGCGCATTTCGGCGTGCCGATGTGCGGTGCGGTGCTGAACACGCTGAACACCCGGCTGGATGCCGAGACGCTCGCGTTCATGCTGCACCACGGCGGCGCGCGGGCGCTGATCACCGACCGCGAGTATTCCCCGACGGTCGCGAAGGCGCTCGCCCTGCTGGACGACAAGCCGCTGGTGATCGACATCATCGACCCGGAGTACGACGGCCCCGGCGAAGCACTGGGCCAGATCGAGTACGAAGCGTTCCTCGCCGAGGGCGACCCTGCCTACGCATGGCAAACCCCGCCGGACGAGTGGGACGCGATCTCGCTCAACTACACCTCGGGCACGACCGGCGATCCGAAGGGCGTGGTCTACCACCATCGCGGCGCCTACCTGAATGCGATCAACAACGTCCTGACCTGGGACATGCCGCACCACGCGGTATACCTGTGGACGCTGCCGATGTTCCATTGCAACGGCTGGTGCTTCCCCTGGACGCTGGCCGAGCGCGCCGGCGTCAGCGTCTGCCTGCGGCGGGTGGAGGCGAAAGCGGCGATCGAAGCGATTCGCGATCACAAGGTTACGCATCTGTGCGGCGCGCCAATCGTCTATTCGATGCTGATCAACGCGCCGGCGGAGATGCGCGCCGGCATCGACCATCGGATCGCCGGGCTGATCGCCGCCGCCGCGCCGCCGGCCGCGATCATCGAGGGCGCGGAGAAGATCGGCGTCGATCTGACCCACGTGTATGGCCTGACCGAGACCTACGGCCCCGCTACGGTCTGCGCCAAACACGCGCGCTGGAACTTCATGCCGATCGGCCAGCGCACCGAGCGCAACGGACGGCAAGGCGTCAGGATGCCGTTGCAGGAGGCGGTGACGGTGCTCGATCCGGACACGCTGGAACCCGTGCCATGGAACGGCGAGACCATGGGCGAGATCATGTTCCGCGGCAACATCACCATGAAGGGCTATCTCGGCAACCCGTCGGCAACGGACAAGGCGTTTGCCGGCGGCTGGTTCCATACCGGCGATCTCGCGGTGATGCAGCCGGACGGCTACGTGAAGATCCGCGACCGGTCGAAGGACGTGATCATCTCCGGCGGCGAGAATATTTCCTCGCTGGAAGTCGAGGAGGTGCTGTATCGTCACCCGGCCGTGCTGAGCGCCGCGGTGGTGGCGCAGCCGGACGAGAAATGGGGCGAAACACCCTGCGCCTTCATCGAGTTGAAGCCGGGCGCCACGGTGACCGACGACGCCCTGCGCGAGCACTGCCGCGAGCACCTGGCGCGCTTCAAGGTGCCCAAGACTTTCGTGTTCCGGGAACTGCCGAAAACCTCGACCGGGAAGGTCCAGAAATTCGTGCTGCGTGATATCGCGAAATCGGCTCACGCGATCGAGTAGGCGGGCGGATCGGCGCGGGCAGCCATGTCGCCACCTATGTGGCGGTCCGGCTGTTCGGAGAGCCCCAGTCGGACGCACCATCGCCCTGTCAGGTCGGTTTGACGGCTCACGTCCACGTGATAGGAATAGCCACCATTTCGTTGCGAATCCTGTCATATTAGGTCTGGGCGCAACCCTGTTGAGGACATCTGATGAGTAGGGCTGCATTCGAAGCGATGGACGTCGACCAGCTTGCGCCAAAATGAGCGAGTCGTCGTTCACCATTGTCTATGATGGTCCGGCGTTGAAGGATCATGCGATGGACGTGCGCGACCTCGCGCCCGCCATGCTCGCACTCGGGCAGCTTTTCGACGCGGCAAATTCCGCCCTGAATGGGGATAGCGCCCGAATACGAGTGCAGGTCAAAGCCACAGAGCCGGGTTGTTTTCAGATTACGTTCGAGGTGCTGCAAACCCTTGGTGCGCAGATCGCGTCGTTCCTGAGTGGCCCAAGCGTAACGGCAGCCGCGAATCTGGTTGGGCTGGTTGTTGGAATCCCAACTGGGGTGATCGGGCTTTTCGGTCTTATCCAAAAGTTGAAGGGCGGAAAGCTCGATGCAGCCACTCCCTTGGCTGACAACACAGTAAGAGTAACCATCGGCACAGAAAGTCTAGATATTCCTGTTACGTTGCTTCGACTTTATCAGGATGTGGCTGTACGTGCCGCTACGCAAAAGGTAATCGAAGAGCCTCTAAATAAAGAGGGGATAGACTCGTTTGAGGCGCGAAGGGGTGCCAAAAGCGTCGTCAAGGTTTCAAAAGAGCAAGCGGTCTTTTTCATAAAGCCAGAAATACCAGATACGACCTTGGTTGACGACACCAGGCGCTCAGCATTTTCGATAATATCGCTAGCATTTAAGGAGGACAATAAATGGAGGCTTGATGACGGATCAAATGCCATCAGTGCTACGATCGAAGACGCTGACTTCTTGGATAAGGTGAATGCAAACCAGATTTCCTTTTCAAAAGGAGATATTCTGATATGCGATGTCAGAGTTGTTCAGAAGCAAACGGACGCCGGATTGAAAACTGAATATACGGTAGTAAGAGTTGTTGAGCATCGGCCTGCCGCTAGACAGCTTCCGCTACCCCTTCAAGGTGGCGCCGAGGGTGGCGCGCCTCCGAAATCCTGACGGGGACCAACGCCTACAGCTTTGTCGTCACGCCAGCCGCAATGGCCAGGGTGCAACGCAGAGTCTCCAGGGTGCAACGCAGAGTCTGGTGAACGCGAACGAACCTATAGTGTATCGTGTGGATCGCGAGTCAACGCGATAGAAGCCGCTCCACGCGGGACATCAGTTCCGATGCGTCATGCGGGGCGCGTACCTTGGTGTCATTGTCGAAGTACACGAACACGTCCCGTGTGCCAGAAGCACGCGCCGGTGGCCCGATTCGCTTGGCGTCCGCGGGCTCTTTGCCCGCGGCCCAGGCCGTCACCCGGTCCGCCCACGCATCCAGCGCGGCGTCGTCGTACCCGCTGGCATATAGCTCTTCGGAGCCGTGCAGGCGGCAATAGACAAAGTCCGATGTCAAATCCATCAGGCGCGGCCATGCGACCGTGTCGGCGCACACCAGCGCAACGTCATGGCGGCGCAGCAGATCGACGAAGTGCGGATCGCGGAAACTTTCATGACGAATTTCGATGGCGTGACGAACCGGACGTTTGGCATCGGTTTCCGTCCATAGCCGGTCCTTGAACCGTTCGTCGTGTTGCCGCGCAAGCTGCGCCGCCGCTTCGGTATCATGGGGCAGCATTGCGAGAAAAGCGTCGATCCGCTCGGCATCGAAGCGGAAGTTCGGCGGGAACTGCCACAGCACGGGCCCAAGCTTCTCGCCCAGCCGCAGCAAGCCGGAGGCGAAAAAGTTCGCCAGCGGCGTCGCCACGTCTTTCAGTCGGCGGATGTGGGTGATGAACCGCGATGCTTTTACCGAGAACACGAAGTCCTCCGGCGTGCGCGAGGCCCAATCGGCGAAGCTCTCCGGCCGCTGGGCGCGGTAGAATGTGCCGTTGATCTCGATCGAGCGGAACTGGCCCGACGCGAACTCCAACTCCTGGGCCTGTGCAAGGCCCTGGGGATAGAACACGCCGCGCCAGGGCGCGTAGGTCCAGCCGGAGATGCCGATCCGCACGTCGCCGTGCTCCGCCGCGCGGGACCTGGCAGCGGTCGCTTGCACGGCGGTCAGGACGGTTTGGTCTGTGGCCATCGCCTGTCACCGGGGGTTACGAACTCATCGGACTGCAACGACCCAGCGCGGCCAGAGTTCAGACGATGGCTTCGAGACGGCCCCTTCGCCAGGCGATAGAGATCAATCCCGCACCAAGGCGGGGACAGGCGCGGTGGCAACGAGCCGCCAGATCACAGCGAGAAAGGCTCGTCCTCGGCCGCCAGCGTAGCGCGTTCCGGCTCAAACCCGTCGCCGGGCAGGAGCAAGTCCCGGAAGCTTGGCGGACGGCGTTCGACCAAAGCGACATAGTCGTCCGCTGAAATCACGACGACCGGCATGGCGCCCCGCGTGGTCACCAGTTTGCGGACCCTCGGACCTGGCGCGCCGGAGGAGTTCGGCGAACCTGGCTTGTGCCTGCCTCTGGTCCCACCTCGCCAGTCCAGCGGTCACCGCCTGCGCGCGATCCATCTTTTCCTCGTACTACCGACTGCCTGCCTGCCCGCGAAATATTTCCGCCAGCGCGATCGATGTCGCGACACCCGCGTTGAGGCTTTCCAGACCCGGCCGGCCACCGGGAATACGCACCAGCGCATCGCAGTATTTCTTCGTTTTCGGGCGCAGCCCTTCGCCTTCCGCGCCCACCACGAAGATCAGCTTGTCCGGAAAATCGGTCTCGGCCAGCGTCTTCTCGCCTCGTTCATCCAACCCCAGGACCCAAAAACCGGAATGCTTCAGCATATCCAGGCTTTGCGACAGGTTGGTCACGCGAAACACTTTCACGAACTCCGCCCCGCCCACCGCATACCGGACCACTTCCGACGACACGTCCGCCGACCGGTCGCGCAGCATCATCACGGCATCGACGCCGAAGAACGCCGCGCCACGCAGGATCGTCGCCAGGTTCTGCGGGTTCGAGATCTGATCGAGCGCCAGCAGCACCTTGGCCTCCTCGATCAGCTCGAAATCCTTCTCCGCATAGATCGTCCGCGGGTCGGTGAAGACGAAGATCCCCTGGTGCTTGTCGTCCCGCGTGAACCCGCCCAGCCGAAGGAAATCCGGCCAGCCCATGAACTCGGCGGCAATCCCGGTCTGGGCGGCGAGGTCGATGAACTCGCGATGGTAATCTTCCTCGCCGGCGATGATCAGACGGCGAACCGCGTCGGGGCGGGTCAGGAACACCGCCTTGACGGAGTGCTTGCCGAACACCCGCTCAAGATTGTCGGCAGGCCGCTTCTCGGCCTTGGGATGGCCGAAGCGGGGCCGACCGGAACGGGGCTGACTGGGCATGTCTCTGCACTGTGACAGTTTGCAGGCGTGGGCGTCTGGATCGCGCCGGATATCTCCCGCAGGATCGGTTCCCCGGCAAGAGGCCCGGCTGGGCTCATCACCGGATCAAGCCACGGTGTGCCGCCGGCCTCGAAAACCCGGCCGGGTAGACCCTGCGCGCCGGAGCGACTATCAGGGCCGGCCCTATCGAGAACCCGATCTGACCCATGTTGAACCGCTTGCTTGTCGGCCTGGTCGATTTGAGCCGCCGCTTCGCCATCGCCGTCGTGCTGCTCGGGCTGGTGGTCGCCGGCCTGGCCGGCTGGTATGCCGCCGGCCATCTCGGCGTCACCACTGACACCGACCAGTTGTTCTCGCAAACTCTCCCCTGGCGGCAGCGTGCCATCGAGCTGAACAAGGATTTCCCCCAGTTCCGCAACCTGCTGGTCGCCGTGATCGACGCGCAGGAGCCCGAGGAGGCGGAGGCGACCGCCGCCGCCCTGGCCGCACGGCTCGCCACCGATCACACGCACTTCCAAACGGTCCGACGGCCCGATGCGTCGCCCTTCCTGCAAAAGGAAGGGCTGTTGTTCCTCGATCCGAAGCCGCTCCAGGACCTGATGGACAAGACGATCGACGCGCAGCCGTTCCTGGGCCAGCTCGCCGCCGATCCCACCGCCCGCGGCCTGTTCTCCGCGCTGTCGCTGTTCGGCATGGGCGTAACGCGCGGCGACGTCGATCTCACGCCGTACCAGACCTCGCTGGACGCGTTCCATCAGTCGATGGCGGACGTGTTGGCGGGCAAGCCGCAGCCGCTGTCCTGGCAGAAGCTGCTCGGCGGCGGGCTGTCGGATCTCGCCGGGAAGTACAAATTCGTGCTGGTGCAGCCGAAGCAGGATTTCGGTTCGCTGGAGCCCGGCGGCGCGGCGACGGCGGCCATGCGCGCGGTGATCGCCCAGCTCGACTTCGTGCAGTCCGGCGCGGCGCGGGTGCGCATCACCGGCCAGGTGGCGCTCGCCGACGAGGAATTCGCCACCGTAGCGCAGGGCGCGGTGGAGGGCCTGATCGGCAGCGTGTTGCTGATCTCGCTGTGGCTGTTCCTGGCCGTGCGGTCCTGGCGGCTGATCGTGCCGATCCTGATGACGCTCGGCCTCGGGCTGACACTGACCCTGCTGTTCGCCTCGGTCGCCGTGGGCACGCTGAACCTGGTGTCGGTCGGCTTCGGCGTGCTGTTCGTCGGCATCGCGGTGGACTTCGCCATCCAGTTCTCGGTGCGCTACCGGGAGCGGCGATACGCCTTCCCCGACGCCGCGGAAGCGATGCGGCAGACCGCGTCGCGCGTTGCCCGCCAGATTCTGGTGGCGTCCCTGGCCACCGCGGCCGGATTCCTGGCTTTCGTGCCCACCGATTTCATCGGCGTGGCGGAACTTGGGCTGATCGCCGGAATCGGCATGCTGATCGCGTTCACCTGCACGGTCGCGTTCCTGCCGGCGGCGATCACGCTGTTCCGGCCGCGCGGCGAGAAGCGGGTGGTGGGTTTTGCCTGGGCGGCGCCGCTCGATCCGCTGGTGGCACGGCACCGGCTGCCGATCCTGATCGTGTTCGGCCTGCTGGCCACGGCGGGCGCGGTGGCGGCGCCGTTCCTCAGCTTCGATTCCAACCCGCTGCACACCAAGAACCCGAACACCGAGGCGATGCGGACGCTGTACGACCTGATCAACAATCCGGTCACCAACCCGTATACGATCGAGGTCCTGACCCCGACCGTTGCCGACGCCGCCGCGCTGGCGGACCGGCTGCGGCCGCTGTCCACCGTGGACAAGGTGATCTCCATCAACAGCTTCGTGCCGGACGACCAGGCGCAGAAGCTGGCGATCATCGCCGACGCCAACACGATCCTGGCGGCGACCCTGTCGGCGCACCAGGCGGCCGCGCCGGTGACCCCGCGTGACATCAGGCTGGCGGCGAAATCGGCGCTCGCGCAGATTGATCCGGCGCTGCCCAAGCTGCCGAGCGGGCACCCGCTGGCGACGATCGCCGGCGACCTGCGGCAGATGGCGACGGCGCCGGATGCGGTGCTGATGGCGGCCAACCAGGCGCTGACCCGCTTCCTGCCGGAAGAGCTCGACCGCCTGCGTACGGCGCTCGGCGCCCAGCCGGTGACGCTGGCCGCGATTCCGCCCGACGTGGCGCGCGATTGGCTGCTGCCGGACGGGCGGGCGCGCATCCAGGTCACGCCGAAGGGCGACGCGCGCAGCAGCCTGGGGCTGCAGGCGTTCGTGACGCAGGTGACGGCGGTGGCGCCGAATGCCGGCGGTGCGGCGGTGACGATCGAGGCGACCAGCAACACGATCGTCAACGCGTTCCGCGCCGCGGCCCTGTATGCGATCGGCGCGATCACGATCATCCTCGGGGTGGCGCTGCGGCGAGCGCTGGATGTCGCGCTGGTGTTGGCGCCGTTGCTGCTGTCGGCGCTGCTGACGCTGCTGATCGCGGTGTTGTTGCCGCTGCCGATCAACTTCGCCAACATTATCGCCCTGCCGCTGCTGCTGGGCGTTGGCGTCGCGTTCAGCATCTATTTTGTCATGAACTGGCGGGCCGGGCAGCAGGCCGTGCTTGCTTCGGCGACCACGCGGGCGATCGTGTTCTCGGCGCTGACGACGGGGACGGCGTTTGGCTCGCTGGCCCTGTCGGCGCATCCGGGCACGGCGAGCATGGGCGAATTGCTGCTGATCAGCCTGGGATGCACCCTGTTGGCGGCGCTGGTGTTCATCCCGGCGCTGCTGGCCAGCATGCGGCAGCCGGCACAGCGTCATGATCATCAAGCCACTGGGGAGCTGGCTTGGGGGGAAAGCCCGGAGCCAGGTCCAGTGGGGAGTTCAGGGGGAAGCCCGCTCGGAGAGGCAATGGGAAGCCCTGCGGAAGCACAGGGGGATGCCCGTGGCGAGGCCCAAGGCGGATAGGACCGAAGCAGCAAGCTATCTGGCGTGAGCGGGGGTGGCGCGCTCCGCCTAAATCTGGCGATCAACGTTGGCTTAACGGTGGTGCCGCTCTACTGCCGCCATGTTCCGCGCGGTTGCCAGGTCATTGCCGCTTTTGCTGTGCGCGATTGCCCGGCTGGCGGTGGCGCAGCCCGCCGATTGCGCGACGGAGGGTACACCGGCCGGCGTGATCCATCTGGCGCTGGGCCTTGCGGGGCGCCCGGGGGTGCCAAGGGGGACGACCGGGCAGGCCTTTGTCGCGGTGCCGGTGGGACCGGGCGTCGCTTGCCGTGATCGCCGGCCGCCCCCGCGCGACATTCTGCGGGGCGACCTTGGCGGCCGACCGGAAGGGGAGCCGCGCGAGACCGACGGCGCACCGCAGGGAGAAACCGGCGGTGCGCCGTCCCGGGCGGCGGACGATGACCTGCTCGGCCCGGCGGATGACGTGCTGCACGGGCCGCCCGCGTTGGACCTTTTGCGAGGCGGCTATGGCGCACCGCATGTCCGCGTCGAACAACTGCGCGGCGGAGCGCCGTGACGCCTTGTTACGGGCGCACGGTGTGTTGAGTCGCCACTGCCATGATTTCAGCCGGAAGAACCCCTAAATCGGTGATGGTCTCGAAAGGACATCGCGCATGCGCCGTTCCATGCTTGCCGTTCTGATGACAGTGGCGTTGGGCGGGTGCAGCTATAGCAGCAGCGAACCGTCACGGCCGGCCAACAATACGCTGGTCATACCGCCTGGCTCGACGGTGATCTGCAGCAACGGCACGGCGCCGCCCTGCCGGTAGGGGCCGGCCATCCGGCGAGGGCTTGCTGTGTTGCGGCCCCCCTTGCGGCCAGGTCGCGCGCCTGGCGGACGGCGATCGATCGCGCCTGGCTCATGACCTGACCTGCGAAGATGACGCCGGCGTTGACCGGCAGGCCGGCGACGCGCAGGCCGGTCGCCGTCCAGGTGTTGCAGGTATCGAACGCATCGTAGGTGCCGCTGGCGGCGAAGAACACGCTGCCGGGGTAGGGGCCATCCGCCAGCCGCACAGCAACGCCGTCGCGCGTCTCCAGCGAGTTCCAGATGAACCCGGTGGCGGCGGTGAGACCGGCGCGGGAGACGCCAAGCGTGACCACGTTGTCGGCGCCGAACGCCTCCGCGGGGGGACTGTTCAGCGCGGTCATCAGCAGCGCGCTGCGGCTAGGCAGCATCGCGGACAGCATCTCCCCGAATCCGGGGTGGCGCGTCAGCAGGAATTGCCGCTCGCCGAACCCGAACGAGAGGGTGCGCACGCCGGGAAAGTCCCGCGTCAGCGCGCTGATGGGGCCGGTCAGGTCGGCTACACTCAGGCAGAGATCGGTGTGCCAGCCCCGCTCGGCCACCGCGATCTGGGTTTCGGCTGCCGGTTCAGCCTCGCGCGGAGCCGGCGGCCGTGCGGCGCAGCCGGAGGCCAGGGCGGCCAGGATGGCGCGGCGGCCGAGGGCCGCCCGTTTCCCGGCCCTCATCCCGCCATGCGGCGATGGCGAGACTCCGCCAGCAGGCACAGGATTTCGAACAGGATCGAGGCGCCGTTGAACGCGGTGATGCTGCCGACGTCGAACGGCGGCGCGATCTCGACCAGGTCGCCGCCCACGAAGTCCAGGCCGCGCAGGGCGCGCAGGATGCGCAGCGCCTCCAGCGCAGTGATCCCCCCGGCCTCGGGCGTGCCGGTGCCCGGCGCCTGGGCGGGGTCCAGGCTGTCGATGTCGAACGTCAGGTAGGCCGGCCCGTCGCCGACCACGCGGCGTGCCTCGTCGGCGGCGGTGCGCCAGCCGGTGTCGTGCAATTCCTCCATCGTCAGTACGCGCATGCCGCTGGCCTGGCTGAACCCCCAGAGGTCCCGGTCGTTGGTCGTGCCGCGGATGCCGATCTGGATGACCCGCGCCGGATCGAGCAGCCCTTCCTCCACCGCCCGGCGGAACGGCGAGCCGTGATGAAAGCGCGAGCCGAGATAATCGTCCCCGGTGTCGCAATGCGCATCGATGTGCACCAGACCGAGCGGCCCCTTCGCAGCCACGGCGCGCAGGATCGGCAGGCTGATCGCGTGGTCGCCGCCGACCGACAGCGGCACCACGCCGGCTGCGCAGACGGTGCAATAGAACGCGGCGATCTCGTCGAGCGCGCCCTCCAGCGCGTAGGGGCTTTCGATCCAGCAATCGCCAAGATCGCGCACGCGGGCGAGGTCGAACGGGGCGATGCCGGTGGCGCCATTCACCCGGCGCAGCAGGCTGGACTGCTCCCGCACCGCCCGCGGTCCCAGGCGTGCACCGGGGCGGTTGGTGACGCCGCCGTCAAAGGGGACGCCGATGATGCCGATATCGGCGTCGCCGAGGTCCTGCGTGGCCGGCGTGCGGAAGAATGAGGCGATGCCGGTGTAGCGCGGCTGCTTCTGCGGGTCGGCCAGCTCGGGGTAGCGGGCGAGCCGCTTGATCGGGTCCATGTCGGGCTCCACCGGGGGGCGCCGGTGTGGTCTCGGACGCCAGCGTGTGCCTAAGGGGTTGGCAAGCGTGAATATAGGCGTTTCACCGCCGGTCGCCATTCGTCCGGCAACCGGCCCGCGGCGGGCGATCACGATGTGGCCGCGCCTAGCGGCGGCCGGCAACTTGTCGGGAGCGCGTGGTGCCGGGGCCGTCTTGCGGCTGTAAGTTAGCGACGTCCCAGCGGCGCGGCTTGCATGGTCACACGCGGTCTAGCGATCATTACGGTGGGTTCGAGCCTTGCCTATCTCGGGCTCGCGGTCCTGGGCGCGGGCGGTGTCGCCGCCTTCTTCTCCCACGCCGCCCTGGTCGCCCTTGTGGTCGTCTTCGCGGGGCTGGTCGCCGTAGCGCCGTTCACGAACGCAAACCTCAGCTCCGGCGAGCGGGAGGATCGTGGCAACCGCTGGGTCTTCGTGGCGATCACGGTGCTCGGACTGCTGAGCGGCTATCTGCCCGCCTACACCGACCGAATCGGGTTCTGGACACTCGATGGCGAGCCGATCCGCTGGCTCGGCGTCGTGTTGTTCGCCGTCGGCGGGGCGCTGCGCATTGCGCCCGTGTTTGTGCTCGGCAATCGGTTCAGCGGGTTGGTCGCCATACAGAAAGGGCACGCATTGGTCACGAGCGGTTTGTACGGCGTCATCCGCCATCCCAGCTATCTGGGCCTGCTGGTCAATGTACTGGGCTGGGCGCTCGCGTTTCGAGCCGGGGTCGGGGTGCTGCTGGCGGGGCTGATGGTCCCGCCGCTGGTCGGGCGGATGAACTCGGAGGAAGCGCTGCTGGGCTCACAGTTCGGCGCCGAATACGACGCCTATCGCCTGCGTACGTGGCGGCTGATCCCCGGGGTTTATTAGCCCCCCAAAAGCACCGGGCCGCCGGAGACCTTAGAGGTCGCCGGCGGCCCGTGTCCTTTACTCCCCCGTGGTCCCCGACGGACCCGGGGCGCAAGTGCGTCCCAACCGTCGGAGCGGGGTATCCGCGTGACGAAAGCCTACTGCTTCACCACGGTCTTCAGTTCCGGATAGCCATTGACGAT
>Ga0302319_10008348_pt1 | contig 20178 bp, 18 predicted proteins | sample Bog_T0_2_FD_203319 | JGI IMG/M metagenome (GOLD analysis project Ga0302319, IMG submission 203319) | Peat permafrost microbial communities from Stordalen Mire near Abisko, Sweden - Bog_T0_2 | ecosystem: Environmental > Terrestrial > Soil > Wetlands > Peat | place: Sweden: Abisko, Stordalen Mire... | reverse complement strand
ACGCCACCGAATAGCGCGCAGAAAGCACTGATACCCAGCAGCCGCCCATGTGGCATGACCTTCACCAGCACCGACGCGCCGATCCGTCCCGCCGTCAGCGCCATCCAGTAAACCGCCAGCAGCATCAGCGCCCCCGTCGGACTCATCCCCAGCCTGTCGATCAGATAAACCGGCAGCCATCCCGCAATCGACCACTCATTCGCGAACTGCACCACCAGCAGCACTCCGAACAATATCGCCAGCACCGTGCGCCGGTCGCGAACCGCAGCCTCATCCGTCCGCGCCGGCACAGCCCCACGCGCGGCAAGCGGCAGCCTGCGGAACGCAATCGCCGCCGCCAGCGGTAGCAGAGAACTGAATGCCAGCAACCGCATCGCGTTCGTATCGCCAATCGTTTCCGACCCGAAACACTGCGCCATCAGCAGCGACGCCGCCACGCTCCCTGCGCCGAAATAAATCCCGCCCCGCAGCGTCACTCCCGCCGGGTCCGCCTCCCACGCCGGGCCGATCGATTCGAGCACCGCCACATTGATCAGCCCCGCCGCCACTCCCGTCACGAAACAGCACAGCGTCTGATACCAGATCTGAGCCGGCGGCGCCGCGATGGTCAGCATCAGCAGCGCCACAAACGCGGCGAAGCAACCCGTCGTCAGCAACCGGTCCGCCCGCAGCCAGCCCACCAGTTTCCGCGCCAGCGCCATGCTCCCCGCCATCCCGGCGCCCAGTGCCAGAAAGTAGTTGCCGGCCGTGCCGAACTCCGGGTGCACGTAATAACCCCAAAGCGGCAGCAAGCCTCCAGGCAGCGCCAGCAGGAATCCGGAAATGAGGAAGGCGCGCAACACGCCCGCTCTTGTCACCCCTGCATGATATCGGGTTACCCCAGCATGACATCGGGTTACCCCAGCATGATATCGGGTTACCCCAGCATGATATCGGGTTACCCCAGCATGATATCGGGTTCTGTGTGAAAATCTTAACTGCCCAATGAATATCCCGCTCACAACCCTGCGCTGCCTCGAACGCGCTGCCCAACTGTTCGGCCGCAAGACGGGCGTCGTCTGCGGCGATAAGCGCTTCACCTATTCCGAAATGGCCGATCGCTGCGCCCGCCTGGCCTCCGCGCTCACCCGCAACACCGTCCAGCCCGGAGACCGCGTCGGCTACCTCAGCTACAACACGCACCAGTTGCTCGAAGGCTATTACGGCGCGCCCCACGCCCACGCCATGGCGATGCCCCTGAACGTCCGCCTCACGCAGGTCGAACTCGGCGAAATCATCCGCCACGCCGAGCCCCGACTCCTCTTCTTCGAAACGGAATTCGCCGCCACCGCCGATTCGCTCCGTCAGGCCCTGCCCGCTCTCCGCATCGTCAACCTCGATACCGAATACGAAGACTTCCTCGCGCAGGGCGATCCCGTCCCTCCCGATCTTTTCTCCTACGACGAAAACGCCATCGCCGAACTCTTCTACACCAGCGGCAGCACAGGCACTCCCAAGGGCGTCATGCTCTCGCACCGCACCCTCTATCTGCACGCGCTCGGCTGCATCGCCAGTCTGGAACTCGACCCCGCCGGGGTCGAACTCCACACCATCCCGCTCTTCCACGCCAACGGCTGGGGACGCCCCCAATCCTCCACCATGATGGGCATGAAGCAGGTCATGGTGCGGCGTTTCGATTGCGCCCATGTCTGCCGCCTGATTCAGGATGAGCGCGCCACCTCCATGTCGATTGTCCCGACCATGGCCAACGCGCTGCTCGCCTTCGATGCCCGCGCGACATACGATCTCTCATCCATGCGCCAGATCATGATCGGCGGCGCCGCAGCCACTCCCGCCATGATCGAAAATCTGGCAAAAGCCTTCGGCTGCGAAGTCATGGCTGGCTATGGACTCACCGAAACCAGCCCCGTAGCCTCCAGTTCCCGCCGCAAATCCACCGTAATCTACACCGATGACGAAGACCGCTGGCAGCACCAGGCCGTCGCCGGCTGGCCGATTTTCGGCTCCGATGTCCGCGTCGTCGACAACGCGATGAATGATGTGCCGCGTGATCTCTCCACTGTCGGAGAGGTGGCAATTCGCGGCGATATCGTGATGGACGGCTACTTCCGCGAACCCGAAGCCACGGCCGCCGTCATGACCGATGGCTGGCTCCATACCGGCGACATGGCCGTCTGGGACGAAGAGAATTACATCCACATCGTCGATCGCAAAAAGGACATCATCATCAGCGGCGGCGAGAACATCTCGTCGATCGAAGTGGAGAAGGCCATTGCCTTGCATCCAGGCGTAGCGGAAACAGCCGTAGTCAGCGCGCCCGACGACCGCTGGGGCGAAATCCCCGTAGCGTTCATCGTCACCGAACCAGATGTCGTTCTTGAAGAAGCCGCACTACGGGCGCATCTCACCGCGCGCCTGGCAAAATTCAAAGTCCCCCACCGCTTCTTCTTCCGAACCGAACCCTTGCCCAAAGGTGGCACCGGAAAAATCCTGAAGCGCGAACTCCGCGAACCCTTCTGGCAGGGCCACCAAACCCGCATCCAGGGCTAACACCTGGACCCGCGGCTTCAGCCGCGGCTGCCAGTAGCCCGAGCCGACACCCAGGCGCTCATTGCGCCCTTCGGGTTTCGGGTTGGTCCAGGTGGGCACAATTACATTGCACAAAGGTTAGTTCCGCATCGTTGACGAAACACTTCATGGACGCAATGGCTCGGAGTTGTCTCTGGTCGGCTCACTCCGAGACGAAAGGAAGCGCCTGTTTGGATGAACCCCCCGACCGCAAGCCCACCCTTCTGCCAGGTAAGATTTCACCGGTCTCGCGGTATGTAACCTGCTTGACCGGGAACGCGAAATACTCGCCAGGTTTGTCATTCTTGAATTTCACAAATTCACCGACTCTTGGCACGACAGGCATCGAAACAATTTTGGTGAGGTGCGCCCCCCTCGTTTTCGTTGCCAGCCAAATACTAAAGTCAATTTTCATAGATTATAATTCCGAGAAGCAAACGGTCAATATGCACTGCGGGCGAGGGCGGCGCTTTGGCCTCAACCTGATTGTATTGTCCGATATTGCGTTCGCGAATCAGGATCGCCGCATTTCACAATGGGTAAGTTTTGCATCATTCTCTTGCCCATACAATAAACCTTGATGCCGGACAACCTCGACGAACTCCTCACCGAACAACCCAACCCCGCCTCCGCCCGCATCGACGAAAAATCCACCCTCGAAATGCTCCAGGTCGTCAACGCCGAAGACCGCCGCGTAGCCGATTCCATCACCCCCGAACTCCCCCACATCGCGCAGGCCGTCGACGCCATCGTCGAAGTCTTTCGCTCCGGCGGACGCCTCTTCTACATAGGCGCAGGCACCAGCGGCCGCCTCGGCGTGCTCGACGCCTCCGAATGCCCGCCCACCTTCAACGTCCCGCCCGATCTCGTCCAGGGCATCATCGCCGGCGGTGAATCCGCGCTCTCCCGCGCCACCGAGACCACCGAAGACGACCCCGTGATCGGCGTGCGCGACCTGCAAGCCCGCGGCTTCCAGCCACAAGACATCCTCTGCGGCATCGCTGCCAGCGGACGCACCCCCTACGTCCTCGGCGCCATCGACGAAGCCAATCGCCTCGGCGCCACCACCATCGCCATCAGCTGCGTCCCGGATTCCGAACTCTCCCGCCGCGCGAAGATCGCCATCACCCCGGCCCCCGGCCCCGAAATCATCGCCGGCTCCACGCGCCTCAAAGCCGGCACCGCCACTAAACTCGTGCTCAACATGCTCACCACCGGCGCATTCATCCGCATGGGCTACGTGCGCGGCAACCTCATGGTCAACGTGCAGCCCAAAAACGTCAAGCTGCTCGACCGCGCCATTCGCATCATCCGCACCGCCGCCGGCGCATCGTCCGAACAAGCCGCCGCCGCTCTCACGGCCGCAGGCAACAACGTTCGCGCGGCAATAGAAACCCTGATTCGGGACAAGTAAGAGTGATAACCGACAATAAACTGAATGGATAAATTTGTCATCGAAGGTGGCGCAAAGCTGCACGGCACCATCCCCACCAGCGGCTCGAAAAACTCCGCCTTACCCGCGCTCGCCGCCGCGCTCCTCACTGAGGATAAGGTCGTCCTCAAGCGCGTCCCGCGCGTCCGCGATATCCGCACCATGGAGCGGCTCCTCCAGGACATCGGCTCCTACATCACCGTCGAAAACGAACAGGTCACCCTCGAAACGCCGCGCATCGTTTCACCCGAAGCGCCTTACGAACTGGTGAAAACCATGCGCGCCTCCAGCCTCGTGCTCGGTCCGCTCGTGGCCCGTGCCGGACGCGCCCGCGTCTCACTGCCCGGCGGCTGCGCCATCGGCGCAAGACCCATCGATCAGCACCTTTCCGGCCTCCAGCTACTCGGCGCGCAGATCTCGCAGGAGCACGGCTACGTTGAAGCCGCCGCGCCCAACGGCCTTAAAGGTACGCGCATCGTCTTCGATCGCATCACCGTGACCGGCACCGAGGATATCCTGATGGCCGCCGTCCTCGCGAACGGAGAAACCGTCATCGAGAACGCCGCCCGCGAACCCGAAGTGGTCGATCTCGCCAACCTCCTGCTGAAAATGGGCGCGAAAATTACCGGCGCCGGCACCAGCGTCATTCGCATCGAGGGCGTCGCCAAACTGCACGGCGCTGAGCACGAAATCATCGCCGACCGCATCGAAGCCGGCACCTACGTCCTCGCCGCCGCCATCACCGGAGGCGACGTCACCATCACCGGCTGCGTTGCCGATCATCTCGGCGCACTCACCGCCAAACTCGCCAAAGCCGGCGTGCGCATCCTGCAGCCCGACGACACCACCATCCACGTCCTGCCAGACGGCGCGATCCATGCCGCCGACATGTCGACCGAAGAATACCCCGGCTTCGCTACCGACCTCCAGGCGCAGTACATGGCGCTGATGACGCAGGCCAACGGCATTTCCATCGTGAAGGAAACCATCTTCGAAAACCGCTTCATGCACGCCCAGGAACTCATGCGTATGGGCGCCAACATTCGTCTCGATGGACGCGAAGCCATCGTCGCCGGACGCAGCAATTTGTCCGGCGCCGGCGTGATCGCGTCCGATCTGCGAGCCAGCGCCTCGCTGGTACTTGCGGCGCTGGTTGCCAAAGGCGAAACTGTAATCGACCGCGTGTATCACATCGATCGCGGCTACGAAAACATCGAAGGCAAACTGGCCGCTGTCGGAGCCAATATCAGAAGGGTGGAATAGATCGAAATGCAACACAATCCGGGCTTCCTGAAGCTAGTCAACGACGCGAAAGCGAATGTCAAAGAAACCGACGTAGCAGGCTACAAACAAATGCTCGCCCGCGGCGAAACTCCCGTCCTGGTCGACACCCGCGAAGACAACGAATTCGCCGCCGGACACGTAAAAGGCGCAGTTCACCTAAGCCGCGGCATCATCGAACGCGATATCGAAACAAAATACCCCGATAAGGCAACGCCGTTCGTCCTCTATTGCGGCGGAGGCTTCCGCTCCGCGCTGGTAGCCGAAAACCTCGGCAAAATGGGCTACACCAACGCCATTTCCCTCGACGGCGGCTGGAAAGCCCTGAAAGAATCCGGCCTCCCCCTCGAATAACTCGGCGCGGTCCAAATCCCCAGGTTTGCCATAATAAGGCGTCATGCACCAGACAGCCCATTGCGAGACTCACGAAATTCAAAGTTGGGCTGACTTCGATGGAGCGACCCGGAAGATCCGCCTCCAGGACAAGCCGGCCAGGGACTACGGGCTGCGGCTGCCGGAGTTGCTATTCAGAGGCGTCGGGAACAGCGTCTGGGGACTAGAGACTACATTGGAGCGCTCGTATCCGCTGGAACGATGTGACGAAACGTCAAGCGTCCGGAAATACTATCGGAGGACAAATACAGCCAAGCCAGCCATCGAAACGCTCAGCGGAAGACGGTTTGAGAAATTGCCAACGATCCCGGAGTTTGATCAATTGATCAGGGATAACCCCTGGCGTATGGCTCGACATGATCCTCATGCAGCTATCCGAAATCTACGAGTACCTCGTCTACCTTCGCCATCACGGATTTCCCTCCCCGCTCCTCGATTGGACTGCGTCGCCATATGTAGCAGCCTTTTTCGCCTTCGATTCGCCACCAAAAGAGGCGACGTCGGTGAGCGTTTACGCACTATCGAGGGGCTTCGGACAAAGTGGCTCCTCCGACGCGCACATGTGGGTTGTCGGGCCATATATGGTCACACATCCGAGGCATCTTCTTCAACAATGCCAATATTCGATGTGCGTCGCGGTGGACGCTGCGAATAACGATTGGACATTCCTGCCCCATCAGTCGGGCTTGGCAGGCGCGGTGGGTGACGGGGCGTTGGTCAAAATTAGCATCCCGGTAACCGAGCGTACGACTGCGCTGAAGCAGCTTGAGCTGATGAATATTAATGCGTTCTCCCTGTTCGGGTCTGAGGACAGTCTTATCCGAACCGTGGCGAGGCGAGAACTTCTATTTCGAAGTTGGAGCTGATGGCGGTCCGTTTGTCTCGTTGTAATCGCATGAAAACGCCTGCTGCCGCGCCGACAAGGACGCCGACCACCACGTCACCAGGCCTCAATTCCGACCCTCTGATTCCTCATCCTCAAGACGACGCAATGATGCCGCTCTGAAGTCGTTCAGATCTTCGTCCGACCAGGCATCGGACCAATCGATCCGCCCGTTCGGCGTCAGTTCCGCCAATCGCTCCGCGAGCGCCGACAATTCCATCGCGCTGCTCGGAGGCAGGCGTCGGAAAGCGTCCACCAATGACGCTTCTCGCTCGTTTAGCTGCATTTCCACTCCGCAACCGTTGCCCACCCTAAATATCGTAGTACAACGAAAATTCATAAGGACGCGGCCGCAACTTAACCGCACCGAATCAGCACCCGCATCGGCTATCTTTTTGAGCAAACCTTCGTTGATCGGGCCCTGATATCTCGCTGCACCCGCCTCATGGGCCTCGCCCCCAAACCCGGTCACGTCGATTTCGCCCAATAAAACCAACAACATACCCCTCCAGCTCCAAATCCATCCCGCATAATACCCTCGTATGCCACTCTCAGAAAAACAACTCGCCGCGAACCGCGCCAACGCCCGCAAATCCCGTGGCCCCATCACCCCGGCAACTCGCCGCAATTGCTCCCGCAACGCCATCCAACACGGCATCTTCGCCCAAACCATCCTGCTCCCCGGCGAATCCCGCCGGCGTTTCCTCCGGCTCCTCGCAGACCTCACCTCCGAATTCCACGCCACCACCCCCAACGAACTCGCCCTCGTCGAAACCATGGCCTTCCGCCGCTGGCGCACCCTCCGCAACTGGACCTTCCAGGCCGATTCCGCCCCCCACGAGGACCCACCCGCGCCTGAAACTAAAAAAAGACGGAATGATCCCACTTATCTCCATGAAAACAAACAAAATCAGCGGCAATCAGATCCCAATCGACCCCTCAACGACCCCCGAACAACCCCCGAACGACCCGCCAACGACCCCCGATCAACCCGAGCCCTCAGCCAATAGCGCAAAGCTGAAAGCCGAAAGCCGAAAGCTACTTGACAATCGAACACTCATATTTCATAATCAAGTAGAGCTAAAGCGGTACGCACGAATCGCGCCGCGCTCCACGCATTCATCCAAAGGAGGTCCTTTAAAAGGACAAAATGGGCAAAATCATTGGTATCGACCTTGGAACGACGAATTCCGTCGTGTCCGTCATGGAAGCCGGTCAGCCGACCGTCATCGCAAATCAGGAAGGCACCCGCACCACCCCCTCTGTAGTCGCCTTCACCAAATCCGGTGAGCGCCTTGTCGGCCAGGTCGCTAAGCGCCAGGCCATCACAAATCCTCAGCAGACCATTTTCTCCATCAAGCGCTTCATGGGCCGTCACTTTAGCGAAGTCAGCGAAGAGATGAAGATGGTGCCCTACAAAGTCGTGCGCAGCGAAAATGACGACGCCCGCGTCGATATCAACGGCAAACTCGAATCGCCGCCCGAAATCTCGGCCATGATTCTCACCAAGCTGAAGGAAGCGGCCGAAGCTTACCTCGGCCAGAAAGTCACCGAAGCGGTCATCACCGTGCCGGCCTACTTCAATGACGCCCAGCGCCAGGCCACCAAAGACGCGGGCAAGATCGCCGGCCTCGACGTCAAGCGCATCATTAATGAGCCCACCGCGGCCGCGCTCGCCTACGGTCTTGATAAAAAGACCAACGAAACCATCGCCGTCTACGATTTCGGCGGCGGCACCTTCGACGTCTCCATCCTCGAAGTGGGCGATGGCGTGGTCGAAGTGAAATCCACCAACGGCGATACCCACCTCGGCGGCGACAACATCGACCAGCGCATCATGGACTGGATCATCTCCGAATTTAAGAAGGAATCCGGCATCGATCTGTCCAAAGATCAGATGGCGCTCCAGCGTCTCAAGGAAGCGGCCGAAAAAGCCAAAATGGAGCTCTCCACGCTGCTCGAAACCGACATCAACCTGCCGTTCGTCACGGCCGATGCCACCGGCCCCAAGCACCTGCTGATGAAGCTCACCCGCTCGCGTTACGAGCAGATGTGCGAAGACCTCTTCCAGCGCACCGTCGGCCCCTGCAAGCAGGCCATGAAGGATGCCAACATCACCCCGGATAAGATCGACGAAGTCGTTCTGGTCGGCGGTTCCACCCGCATCCCTCGCATCCAGACCATCGTCAAGGAACTCTTCAACAAAGAGCCCAATAAGAGCGTGAACCCCGACGAAGTCGTGGCAATCGGCGCGGCAGTTCAGGGCGGCGTGCTCGGCGGCGAAGTCAAAGACGTGCTCCTGCTCGACGTGACTCCGCTTTCTCTCGGCATCGAAACCCTGGGCGGCGTGTTCACCAAGCTGATCGAGCGCAACACCACCATCCCGACGCGCAAGAGCGAAACGTTCTCTACCGCCGCGGATTCCCAGACCTCGGTCGAAATCAAGGCCTTCCAGGGCGAACGCGCCATGGCCAGGGACAACCGTTTGCTCGGCGTCTTCTCGCTCGTCGGCATCCCGCCGGCCCCGCGCGGTGTCCCGCAGATCGAAGTGACTTTCGATATCGATGCCAACGGCATCCTCAACGTGGCCGCCAAAGACAAGGCCACCAACAACGAGCAGAAAATCACCATCACCTCTTCCTCCGGTCTATCCAAAGACGAAGTGGACAAGATGGCGCGCGATGCCGAATCGCATGCCGCCGACGACCGCAAGTCGAAGGATCAGATCGAGGCCCGCAATCGCGCCGACGCCATGGTTTACAACGTCGAAAAGACGCTGAAAGAGCATCGCGATAAGGTCGGCGACGCCGATGCGAAGAACATCGAAGCGGCCATCGAAGACGTCAAGAAGGCGATCAACGACAACGACGCCGATAAGCTCAATGCGGCCACCGACAAGTTGACCACTGCCAGCCACAAACTGGCGGAGGCCATGTACAAGGCCACCAGCGGCACTCCGGCCGACGGCCCCCAGGGAGCGCCGCCGCCGCCCCCGAACGACAAACCGAAAGAAGACGTAGTAGACGCGGAATTCGTGGACGTGGACGACAAAAAATAGCCCATGGCATCTCAGCCCAAACACGACTATTACAAAACCCTCGGCGTCGAACGCGGCGCCGAGGAGGACGAGATCCGCAAAGCCTACCGGAAACTCGCCCGAAAACACCACCCCGATCTCAACCCTGGCGACAAGTCCTCCGAAGATCGCTTCAAGAACGTGCAGGAAGCCTACGACGTTCTGAGCGATACGAAAAAGCGCACCATGTACGATCAGGTCGGCTTCTACTCCGACGCTGGCTATGCGGCTGGCGGCGCGGCCGGAGCGGCAGATACAGGCGCTCCCCGAGGCGGTCCGAACATGGGCTTCGATGGCTTCGACTTCAACGAAATGTTCCGCGACGCGCAGGCCGAAGCGGAACGTGGCAAACGGTCGGCCAGTGGAACCAGCGCCAACCCCGGAAACGCCGGCGGCGGCGCTTTCAAGGACATCTTCAGCCAGTTTTTCGGCCGCGATAACGCTGGCGGCCATCAGCCCGAAGCCGCGCCCGAAAAAGGCGCCGACCTCGAATACGGCCTCAATATCACCTTCTGGCAGGCCATCCGTGGCACCCAGACCAAGATCGAAATCGCCCGCTATGAGCAATGCGCCGTCTGCCACGGCATCGGCGGCAATGAGGCCGGTTCGGTCGGTTGCCCGCAGTGCGGCGGCACCGGCAACGTGTCGCAGATGGCGGGCAACATGAAGTTCAACCTCACCTGCCCGCGCTGCAATGGCAAGGGACGCATCAAAAACGCCTGCCCCGCCTGCCACGGCGATGGCCGAATCTCTCACAAAGAGTTCGTGGAAGTCAGGATCCCGCCCGGCGCACAACACGGCTCCCGGCTGCGCGTTCCCGGCAAAGGCAACGCCGGCACCATGGGTGCGCCTCCCGGAGATCTCTACATCACCACCAACGTCGAGCCGCATCCGGTCTTCCGCCGCGAGGGCGATAACATCCACATGGAAGTGCCTGTCACCATCTGGGAAGCGGGCCTCGGCACCAAGATTGAAGTGCCTACGATCGACGGCAAGACTTTGCTCAAGATTCCGCCTGGCACGCAGAACAACCAGAAGTTCCGCCTGCGCGACCGCGGCGTCCCCAATTCGCGCAAAAACTCGAAGGGCGATCAGATCGTCCAGGTGGTTCTGAAGGCACCCGAAGTGCGCGACGAAAAAACCAAGGAACTTCTCCGCGAACTGGCCGAACTGCATCCCGAAGATCCGCGTGCCGGTCTCTGGGCGGCAAACGAGGAGTAACCATGCGTGCGAAATCCAAAGCGGCGTACATGATTTCGTCGGTTGCCGAGCAATACTCGCTGCATCCGCAGACCCTGCGCCTCTACGAGCGCGAAGGCCTGCTGAAGCCCAGCCGCAGCGATGGCAATACGCGCCTCTACACCGAAGAGGATCTGGAACGCCTCGAAGTGATCCTGCACCTCACCCGCGATTTGGGTGTGAACCTGGCCGGCGTCGAGATCATCCTCAACATGCGGAACAAAATGGAGGCGATGCAAAATCAAATCGAGGAGTTCGTGCAATCGCTCAATTTCGAGCTGGCCAACCGCCCGCCCATGCCGCGTCCCGGCGAAACCTCGAACTCGCTGGTCCCCGTCATACGCACCGCGATCCTCTCCCGCAGCAAGAAAACCCAGTGACAACAATCTTGCGCAGCGGAATCAATAACATACATCTCCAGCTCTCCTGACCCGTGCTCTACTCATGTCAGGGAGCGGGCATTTCGCCGACCCCGCAGGTCCTTGACAACTGAATATTGACCGGCGTCGGCGCCCCGCCCGCAGTGTGTCTCGCGCCCGCTCGAACACACCAACTACCGGCCCGGTACCCGATAGCCCGAACCCCGCAGCACATCCCGCCCTTTGCCGGCGAGCAGGAAATTGACGAACTCGCGGGCCGCAGCCTGATTCTTCGCCGCCGCCACAATCCCCATCGCCTGATCGATCGGCGCGTGCAGCGCATCGCTCACCTGAATCACCTTCCCCTGCTCCTTCATTACCAGCGAGTAAGCGGTAAACACAGCATCGGCATTGCCCGACGACCCATACTGTTTCGCCATGCTGATGTTGTCCGCATAAACAACCCTCGACTCCACCTTGCTCCAGATACCCAGCTTCTGCAGCGTCTCGCGCGCCGCCAGACCATAAGGCGCCAGTTCCGGCTTCGCCAGCGCAATCACCTTCACCGGCGGCTGCACCAGATCTTCCGGACGTGCCACCTGCGCCGCGCTTCCCGGAGGAATCCACAGCGCCAGTATCCCGGTGGCATAAACAGCCCTCGATCCCGGCGTCAAAAAGCCTTTCTTCGCCAGCTGATCGACATGTTCCACATCCGCCGCCGCGAACACGTCGAACGGCGCGCCGTTCTCGATCTGCATAGCCAGTTGCGCAGTCGAGCCAAAGCTGAAAATCGGGTGAATTCCGGTAGCCGCTTCAAACTGCGGACCGATTTGCTGAAACACTTCGTTCAGGTTCGCAGCCGCAGCCACGGCCACTTCGCGCTTTGCGGTCTGAGCGCCGGCAACCAGCGCAATCGCAGCCAGAATGGCAAGCCGTCTCAAGATCTACATCATCCTCTGGCCCGACGCCTGGGTGTCGTAGCCCCCGGCGTTGTCCAGTTCGCGCCGAAACCCCGCACGGTTCAGCGTATTGAGCAGCGTTTGAATAGCAGGCAATTCCAGATGCTTCCGCTGGATCGCGAAATCGTAACGCTCGCTCAGCAGCGGTATGAAGCCCAGCCCGAAAGCGCGCGCCGCGGCCCGCGTTGCGATGCAGCTGTCGGCCGCGCCCGTGCGCACCTCCCAGGCCGCGGCCAGGTGCCCCAACGCGACATTCTCGTATCCTGCCACCTGACCTGCACCGATTCCCAGCCGTTTCAGCTGGCCATCCAGCAGCATGCGACTGCCCGCGCCCGGTTCCCGATTGACGATCCCGATATCCTTCCGGCTGAAGTCTTCCACTCCTCGAATGCCTTTTGGATTGCCTGTTGCCGTCACAATCCCGTCTTCCCAGATCGCGAACGAGAACAACGCGACCGAATCCTTCGGAAAGATCCGGACAACCTCCGGGATATTCGCTTGCAGATGCGTGCCCGCAACATGGACGAGGCCGCTCTTCAGCAGCGCGAGGGCCTGCGTGCTGTTCCTGTGCGCCACCACCAGTTCGATGCCCGTCGGTTGCATGTGCCTGGCGAGCACGGAGATGGCGGGATCGCAGCCCGCGATGAGAATGCGGTTGCTGAAATCGGCATCGGGGTCAATGATCTGCGCGCGGGTTTTGCCCGTCAGGGTCGCGTCGCTCGGCGGCAGAAACCACGGCAACGGAGACGGAGCGGTCGCGACCAGCCGCTCATCGATCCGGCACAACTGAACTGGCTGGCCAGGCACGGCGGAAAGAGCTACCACCGCTTCCACTCGAGTCTGATTCGCGGCGGCGGCGGGCAATGAAAACAGATCTTCCACGCTCACGCCGAGCACGCGAGCCAGCTGGAGACTGGTGACGGTATTGGGAACGTAACTGCCGGCTTCGATCGCATAGATCGTCTGGCGGCTCACGCCGACCAGCGCGGCCACAGCGGCCGCCGATAATCCGCGCTTCTCCCTGATCCCGGCCAGACTGTTAATGATTTTGGTGTCGTGCATGAGCTGCCGTTGTCGCTTTAAAATAACACGTTCGCCCGCGGCCGGGACGTCAGTAATGGAATTTCCAGCGCACTTCGGCATAGATTTCCCGCGGGTCGTTCAGGTGGAAGCCGCCGAATGTCAGGCTGTTGTCGAGCAACACCCGGCGATTGGCCACATTCAGCGCGTTGAGCGAGACTCTGTATTTCTCGCCGAAGCTCTTGCCCAGGGAGACATCGACTGTGGTGTGCCGCGGCAGGTAGTTCCCCGGATACTGTGCGTCAGGATTGCCATTTGTGAATCCCGAGCCATAGTAAACATTCGTCGAAGCGAACGCGTGCCACGGAAGCGTCGCGTTGACGCCCACGTTCAGAGTATTGCGCTGATCGTGATCGGCGGGCGAGAAACCGGGAGGAATCGCGACGGGACATGACGGATCGCCGGCCACGGCGCACACCAGACCGCCGGTGATGGGGCTGGTTGCCTGCGCAATCTGATTTGAGTAAGCCAGGTGAACCTGCGCGCGACGCGCAATACGCGGCGAACGGAGCGTGGTTTCCCAGCCCTGAATGAGCGCGGCTCTCCAGGTCACGGGCCAGAAGATGTTCGATTCGCCAATATTATTGTGGTCGAGCCAGTTGGTCGCATTCGTCTGGAAGGTATCTTCCTCCAGCACCCAGCCGTGGAACGGAATGGAGACGCCGAGCTGATATTCTTTGTCGCGCTCTCCTTTCAGAGGCGCGAAGACCGCGTTCTGGCTGACGGCCAGATCGAGCAGCGGACCCGTCGCGGTCAGCAGCGGCGGCGCCTGGTAATAGCGGCCCCAGAAGCCGTGAAAGGCCCAGTTCACACGCGGAATCCGGAGCGCCGCGCCCAGGCGCGGCGCTGTCGCGTTCTCCACAACTCCAGCGGTGGTGAAGTGCGATTCGCGAAGGCCCGCGATCAGCGTCAGCCACGAGGTCACTTTATACCGGTCGCTGACGAACTCCTCGATCAGGCCGCCGGTCACCGACGCCGACGAGGGAGCGAAGTTCCGGCAACTCGTCCCGCAATCGGTGAAGACGTTATTGAAGTAGTTGCTCTGGCGCTGCGCGAAGCCGTAGACGCCCGCTTCGAGGTCGTTGTTCTTCACGGTGGTGACGTGCAGGCTGGCCTGCGCTCCACCGTAATCGGCAGTTTCCCGCACCGTGGAGATCACGGGGTAATCGTTCGCGCCGCCGTTGTAGCCAGCCTGGTTGAAGTGATAGAACGGCGAGACGGTCAGCTGCACGTTGGGATCGAAGGTGTGGATCCAGGAGAACGTGACGTAGCCATCGGGTTCGCGTTCGCTGTCCCGGAGACCGTAACTCGGATAGACCTGATTGCCGGCGGAGTTGGGATTGGGGTCGACGGGAATCTGGTAGTAGTCCTGCCGCAAAGAACCCACCATGCGGAACTGATTCGCGGCACTGGCATTGAAAATGAGCGACATGAAACCGCCATAGCCGTTTTCGGCGTCGTGATCGACCTGCCCGATCGGAGTCTGCAGGCCATAGTTGCTGCGATTGCCGTTGACGCTCGCGTAATAGGCAAAGCGTTTCGTATGCCCGCCGAAATTGAACTGATCGTTGGTCTGGTACCAGTTGCCGAATGAGGTAACGAGTTCCGCCTCGTTATCGCGCTCGAAGCCGGTTCGCGGCACGATGTTGAAGACTCCATACGTGCGGTCGCCATACTCGGCGTCGTAACTGCCGCGCTGGACTTCGAGGTAATCGATATCTTTCGGATCGATCTGTGGACCCAGATTGGCGGCGATATTGGTGTTCGGCACGGGTACGCCGTCGATCAGCCAATCGACCTGATGGCCGCCGCGCATGTGCAGCATGTCGTGGGTGACATAGGCGGCGGGGACGTAGTCGGTGATCATGGCCATGCTGTTGGTGCGGTCGGCGCCGGGAGTTTGCGCGATGTCTTCGCGATCGACCAGAGTGGTTGGAGTAACGGAGTCCATGCCAGCCTCCGCGGCATGGCCGACGACCGCGGTGGTTTGACTCAGGGTCGCGATAGTCAGTTGAAAGTGAAGAACGGGCGATGAGCCGGAGACCACGGTGACGGTTTGTTCGGAAAGCTGGAATCCGGACTGATCGGCGGCGATTTTGTAGTCGCCGACCGGCACGGTGGCGAATGAAAACTCGCCGTTATCGTTCGATTTCGTGGTCTGAGAAAAATCCGACGTGGTCGCGCGCAGTGTGACCGAGGCTCCTGATAACGGCCGGTGCTGCGGGTCGTGAACGATGCCCTGAATCCTTCCGAAAATGGTTGCATGGGCGAGCGCTGCAAACACCAAAATCGCCAAACAAAAACTGAAACTGAAGCTGCGCATGATAATTCCTTCATCTTCCTTGTAAGACAACACGCCAGCCTTCACGCGTATGGAATCGCGTGGGGCAATCGGATTAAAAATTGAAATTGTTTACGAGGTGAAAGACGGCGGGCCGCGTTTCTGGCCAGCCTGACTGTAGGAAATGAGGGAGCGCACTTCCAGTCTGGAAGTGCGCGTGGGTTGAGCGATCAGCGCGGCGAACGTCGCTTCGAATAATTCGGGAAGAGCCGCAGTCTGGTTTGAAGGAATGGCGGCGATCGATGGGAAGTCAGCGCATCGGGCGGCGTGGAAGCCGGAGCCAGTGGTTTGCGTGCAGTGGTGTTTGCCATTGCGGCGGCAACACGCCGGCAGTTTCGCATCCGCATCCGAGGCGAACAGCGCCGGCGCGATCAGCGAAAAGCCGACGAGGGCCAGCAGCAGGGATGCGAGGATGCGACGCACTTTTACTCATTGTAGCGTTGCGCCGATTCCTTTTTGCCGTTCAGCGTAATACTGTTTGAAGACATCTATGAACCGGGACGAGTACCTGCAATTGTTCGACGAACATCATCTGCCGCTCTATCGATTTGCTTATCGCATGACCGGATCGGTGGCTGACGCGGAGGACATTGTTCAGGAGTGTTTTCTGGAGTTGCTGCGACCCGGATGTTCGTACGATGCGAAGCGCACGCCGATCCGGACGTACCTTTTCGGCGTGGTGCGGAATCAATCGCTCAAGCGTGTTGGACAAGGCGCTTTGCCGGTAGTGGAAAGCGCGACAGCCCACACTCCTGAGTGCGACGTGCTGCGCACGGAACTGGAGCGAACGGTCGCGCTTGCGGTGACGCAACTGCCGGAGGGTCAGAAGGAAGCTCTGATTCTGGCTCATTACGAACAGATGCCGCTGGCGGAGATCGCGCGCGTGATGGAGATTGAGGTGACTGCGGTGAAGTCACGTTTGCAAAGAGCACGGGCTCATTTGAAAGAGACGCTCGCCGCGTATGTGGCGGGCCCGGAGAGAAAACGATGAACGATATTGAACTCGACGAAATGCTCAATCAGTGGGCCGTTCCGCCGGCGGGCGCGGAACTGCGGGAACGAGTGCAGGCGGGATTTTTTTCGCGACCGAAGCGGCGCTGGTTTCCGCCGGTTGGATGGAAGGGTCTGTTCGCGGGAGTGGCTACGGCTGCGGTTTTGTTTTTGGTGGTGACTGCGGCGGCATTTCCGAGCGTGCTGAGTTCGCCTTCTCCCGCGCTACGACCACCGTATGTGGCGATGTCGAACGTCACGGAATACGCGAAGGATGGTTCTTCACGGCTTGAGTCCACGGTCTATTCCTATAGCTATAAAGGCAACGAGATCGTGCGAATGGAAATGGACCCGGATGATCGGATCCACCAGGCAATCATAAATATTCACGCCAGTATGCACCTGCTATTGCTCCGGTTTGTACCCAATGTTGTGATGCCCGAATCGAGCGCGAGAGATGCGTGGTTCAGTGCATATGTGAAGTCGGGCTGCGTGGATAAGGGCGATGTCGTGATTGGCCACGAAAAAGTTCTTACGCACGAGACTACTGTGATTCAGAACACCGGTATGCCAAGAGCCCGCCTCGGTGACGGATATGACGGCTGGAGGTGGACGGGGTGGCTGGCGCCAGACTTAGGGTGCTTTCCTCTGCGGACCAGGAATGAAGAATTAGTGTCCGGTGTTTACCGGCTGACGAAGGAACGGGATACGGTCGGCGTAATGGCCCGGGGCAGCGATACCAGTATTTATCCGTGATCATGGTTTCTAATATGAAGCATGGGACCACTGAGTGGAAAAACGGCGCTGGTTACTGGCGGATCGCGGGGCATCGGACGGGCTATTTGCAGGCAACTGGCGGAGCAGGGCGCGGAGATCGTGCTACATTACAATCGCAATCGCGCGGCTGCCGAGGAGACGGCGGCGGCGATTGGTGCGGGCGTGAAGCTGGTGCAGGCGGACATGAGCTCGATCGGGGAGATTGAGAGCATGTTCGCGGGGCTGGGCGATTTGCCGCTCGATTTCGTGATCAATAACGCCGGGGTGTGGGGAAATACGCCCATGGGTTCGACATCGATTGCGGCGTTCGAGGCGATGGTGAATACGAACCTGCGGGGTCCGTTCTGGGTGACGCAATGTGCGCTGAGGTTGCTGAAGGATGGCGGGCGGATTGTGAATGTGTCGTCGGTGGCCGGAAGAATTGGCGTGGCTGGTGGGCGTAGTCTCTATGGCGCCACAAAAGCTGCTATCGATTCGTTGACACGCAGCTGGGCGCTGGAGCTGGCGTCGCGTAAGATTCTGGTGAATTCGGTGGCTCCTGGTTACACCATTACCGATATGACGGACGAGTTTTTTAAAGATCCGGCCATGCTGGAGAGTGCGATCAAACGGCAGCCGATGGGGAAGATTGGGACGCCGGAAGAGGTGGCGGATCTGGTGGTGTTTTTGTGCTCGGAGGGATCGCGATTTATTACCGGGCAGAGTATCAATGTCAGTGGCGGGTCTGTGATTTAGGGCGCGGGATGAAACTGGCGTAGTGGACGCAAGATGTCGCGCGGGGTGCGGGAGCATAAGACGCACGTTAGAGTACCGCTCCTTCACAGTCGCGGCTCGGTACAACGTTCGGAAAATCTTCAGTGCGGTGCGGGCCTTTGCAAGCGGCGGGGGTGTCAGCGGACGTGAAATGCTTCGGGCGAATCGAGGGCGTATTGGGAAACCCAGGCCGTGGAAGCATGGTAATCTTTCATCACTATAGTTGATTCGGTAGAATTCCAACTGGAGACCGCACAAATGACACCGACTGAAGCCCTGCAGATGGCCAAAGACAATGGCGCGAGGCAGGTTGATATCCGCTTCGCCGATATTCCCGGCCTGCAGCACCATATCTCGTATCCGATCGGAGAGCTGAACGAGGGGTCGTTTACCGATGGCTATGGCATCGATGGCTCCAGTATTCGCGGCTGGGCGGCGATTAATGAGAGCGATATGCTGCTGATCCCGGACGCGTCGACGGCGTTTATGGATCCGTTCATGGAGACGCCTACGCTGGTGATGATCGGCGACGTGCGCGATCCGCTGACGCGGCAGAATTACGAACGCGATCCGCGCTGGATCGCCAAGAAAGCCGAATTGTATTTGCAGAATACGGGTGTGGGCGATACGGCGTTTTTCGGCGCAGAGGCGGAGTTTTTTATTTTCGATAACGTGCGGTTCGATCAGAACGCGCATGAAGGCTACTACTTTATCGACGCGGATGAGGGCCGGTGGAATTCCGGGCGCAAGGAGAACAATCTCGGGTATCGGCCGCGTTATAAGGAAGGCTATTTCCCGGTGCCGCCCACGGATCATTATCAGGATCTGCGCGCACAGATGGTGAACACGATGGAGCGGTGCGGGCTGGAGATTGAGTGTCACCACCACGAAGTCGCGACGGCGGGGCAGAGCGAGATCGATCAGCGTTTTAATACGCTGGTGAAGTCGGCGGACAATATGATGACGTACAAATATATTGTCCGGAACGAGGCGAACCGGGCGGGAAAGACGGTGACGTTTATGCCGAAGCCGCTGTTTGGGGATAACGGCAGCGGGATGCACGTGCATCAATCGATCTGGAAGGCGTCGAAGCCGTTGTTTGCGGGCGACGGGTATGCGGGGCTGAGCACGATGGCGCTGCATTATATCGGCGGGCTGCTGAAACATGCGCGGGCGCTTTCGGCGATTATTGCGCCGACTACGAATAGTTATAAGCGGCTGGTGCCGGGGTATGAAGCGCCGGTGAATCTGGCGTATTCGCGGCGCAATCGTTCGGCGGCTTGCCGGATTCCGATGTATTCGGCGAGTCCGAAGGCGAAGCGCGTGGAGTTTCGGCCACCGGATCCTTCGGCGAATCCGTACCTGGCGTTTGCGGCGTTATTGATGGCGGGCCTTGATGGCGTGCTGAATAAGATTGAGCCGGGTGAGCCGCTGGATAAGGATATTTACGATTTGACGCCGGAGGAAATGAAGTCTGTGCCTTCGATGCCGGGGTCGCTCGAAGAGGCGCTGAATTGTTTGGAGGACGATCACCAGTTTTTGTTGAAGGGTGATGTGTTTACCGAAGAGTTGATTGAGACGTTTATCGATTATAAGAGGCGGAATGAGGCTGATGCGGTGAGATTGCGGCCGCATCCGTATGAGTTTTCGCTGTACTACGATATCTGAGGCATCGGCCAGAACGCGGGTAGCGACGCTACGACGCGGGCGGCCGGTGCGTCGAAATCGGCGCGCGATCGGACTACGTCGACGGGTGCATGCAGGCCAAAAGCGACGACGAATGCCGCGGTCGCTTTTGGGTCCGGCGTCGCTGGCGGGCCGTGGTGCTTTTTTGCAGCTTCGGGCATGCGGTGCGGCGGCGGTCACAAGTTTTTTCGGATTTCTTTTTGGCTGGTAAGTCGCTTCCAGTGTGTGTTTTGGGGGCGGGACGGGCGGTTTCGTGGGGCTCCGTTGGGACGGCCCGCGTGGTATGGCAGTAGTGTGTGGCTGACATATGATGAGCCGGTTTCCCGGCCGAAGAATAACGCTAAGAAAGAGGCGGGAGTGG
>Ga0302319_10008346_pt1 | contig 20182 bp, 24 predicted proteins | sample Bog_T0_2_FD_203319 | JGI IMG/M metagenome (GOLD analysis project Ga0302319, IMG submission 203319) | Peat permafrost microbial communities from Stordalen Mire near Abisko, Sweden - Bog_T0_2 | ecosystem: Environmental > Terrestrial > Soil > Wetlands > Peat | place: Sweden: Abisko, Stordalen Mire... | reverse complement strand
TTCAAGCCGAATCGATAACAACCGGTGCTGGGTACGGATTGGTTCCCGATCAGATGTTTCATGTTCGCTTCCCCACTTTTGCGCCTGGGAATTGTTAACCTATGAGCCAGTTTGCCATGAAACGTGCCACCGTAACAGCCTCCAGATTTGGATTTCGCTGCCTCAGGTGCGGAACAGTGTATCAGAATATCGGAGCGCAACTTTGCACGAACTGCCGTGGTGCCGTTGATGTCTTTTACAATCTGAATAATGTTGTTATCCGCTCATCTGCGAACCCACTTCACAAGTATTTTCAGTTGCTTCCCATTCAAAGCGAAGAGCATCTTTTGTGGCTCGGAGAAGGCAACACACCTTGCTTTCGGGCGGAAGATCTCGGTGCTTCTCTTGGCCTTGATCGTCTTTTCCTAAAGAACGAAACCGCCAATCCAACTTGTACAACAAAGGACAGAATTGCCTCTGTCGGTCTTTCCTGCCTCCGCGAGCTAGGTGTAGCCGACTTTGTTGTGAGTTCGACTGGGAACAGTTCGACCTCATATGCTCGGGGAGTTCAGCTCTTAGAAGGTTTTCATGTCCACATTTTTGTTGGTGAGGAGTTCTTGGGCCGTCTGGGATATGCCGATCACCCTAACATTCAGACCCACGTTGTCTCTGGAGCGTTCGATGCCGCAGGGCGCGCAGCTAAGGAATTTGCGGCGAAGGAACGACTATGGTTTGAGGGGGGTTTCTTCAACATTGCCAGACGCGAAGGATTGAAGCTCGCTTACTTAGAAGCATATGATGAAATGGCTTCTGCAGGAACTTTCCCGCACTTCGTATTTCAAGCCATTAGTAGCGGTATGGGCTTGTTCGGCGCGTATAATGGCGCGCGTGATTACTTGATATTAGGCAGGATTCCTTACTTACCGCGCTTTATTGGAGTGCAACAGGACAGTTGCGCGCCAATGGCTCATGCGTATCGGGACGGCTCTGCTGAGATAGAACAGCGTCACATCGTGCAGGAACCAAAAGGGTTGGCAAGCGCAATCCTACGCGGTGATCCCTCACAGATGTACTCCTATATCAGAGACGTCGTTCAAGCCTCGCACGGCTGTCTTCTAGAAGTGAAAGAGAGTGAGATCGTCGAGGCGCAGAGACGCGTCTTCGAATACGAAGGGCTTTCAATCTGCGCTGCCAGCGCTACAGCAGTCGCGGGCATGATCCGCATGGTCTCCGCAAAAGCGATCACTTCTTCCGACACTGTCCTTGTGAATATTACAGGTGCAGATAGGCCCAAACGACCGTTCCCCAAAGTACTGCACCCGTGAACCAATGCGCTTAGGTGGAGGATGTCAATGGTTGTCACTGCGTCAAACCGAGTTGCCATGTATGGCATGGCGAAAGTCCAACGCCTGTCGGCATCCTTGTGGGAAGAACTTCGGAGCATAGCCACCGAGGGAGAAATGGCGAACTTTCTCGCTCGTAATTGCTCAGTAGTTTCTAGCTATATCGGTTTTACAGATCTCAACAGATCTATCGAATCAGGTCGCATGTCACCATCTCTCTTTGCGCATTGTTATTCACGCCTCAGCTCAGCAATCCACCGAGCAGGAGGCTCACAATGCATCCGCTGGACCTCCTATGTGTTCGATAACAGAAGTACGGATGATCTTGCCATTATCCATTGCGGGAATGAGCCAGATAAAGAGCCGACACTAAGCATAATCGACGCCAAGTGTGATTTTCCGATGTCACCCTTCTATCTTCGGATCGGCGGGTTACTCCGCGACACTATAATTCAGAGTGCCATTGCGGCTGCGGACGCACTTTCGTCTGAGCTTCCCTATATTCATGAATTAGCGGCCTCCGAGGCAGATCTGGAGTCGGTGCTTGAGGCTGCTCTCCGGGGCCTCACCTCGCCGCCCGCCAAGCTGACAAAGAGACGCGAAGGGGTCCTGTTTGGAAAGCTTGTGACGAAGGTAGATTTTGGATTCATGCGTGATGATGCAGATGTCTTGAAACCTGTGGTGATCGACGTTAACGATCTCCATGGTGGACTACAGTGGATCGACGACTTTCGCCAATACTATAAGAACATCAGTGATGACGCCCTCCTAACATCGCCGGAGCACTCAATTATAGACAGATTCGTCCATGAGTATATTGCAGCCTACAGAGAGTTACGCGGTCAATTGCCAGAGCGAGTCCTGATCGTCTTGAGTCACCCCGGTAGATGGAAGAGCGACAACGGATACAACTACAAGTGTATAGCGAAGGAGTGTGCCCGTCAGTTAATCATTGCTGGCTGTGAGGCTGAGGTCCGCATTACTTACCTGGAACAGTATATAGAAGGACTCAAGTCCATGGAGCGCGGGAAGCCTATCTTTAGGTTGTTAGATGATGCTGGACGCGTGTGCGATGATGTTATGACCAACGTAGACCTCGTTCTCCGCAACTATCGAAAAGTACCAACCAACGAGGGAGATGGCACATTTACTACGTCTGAAGTTTTCGTCGGCAGGCAGCTCACTCAGAAACTCACCATCCTTGAAGACGAGTATCTTCGAGTTGTCTTCGACAAGCGATTCATCCGCGGACTCGCGGATGCTCAGCGCCTACCGAGTGACCTGTTGATTCCAGATCGCATAGGAACCTATTCCATCAAAGAATCTGAGAGTGTGTTAACAGCTTCGGTAATTCGTGATGCAGCAGAGCGACATATCAACGATATAGTGATTAAGCTAGCAGACAAGACCTCTGCGGGAGAAATTCCCGCACTCTTCTTTAACCTTGCGAATACTCGGCATTTGGAAATGATGGAAAAGCAATTGTACGAGCTGAAAGGTAAAGTAGATGACGTTCCAGAAATCGTTGTTGATGCGCTTGTCGGGGCTCCCGTCGTGGACGGATGCAAACTTGAGATCCGCACTCTCGTCTACAGAGAGAAGGGCTCATCCAACCCAAAGGGTGGGTTGCGGTTATACGGGGAGGAACGAAGATCATGATCCGTCTCGGACTGGTTGGGTGCGGTAAAGTAGGATCCGCGATAGCAACCCGGCTCGGAATTCTTGAAGAAGACTACGAGTTGTTTGTGTATGACAGACATCCGGACAGAGTAGACAAGTTATGTAAAATGGACTGCCACTGCACGGCGCGTTCAAGCGTTGAGGCCATTCGAGTCGAAGAACCGGCCTACCTAATTGAAGCGGCTAGTCGCGAGTTTGTTGCCAGAGTTGCACCCGATCTGTTGTCAAAGGGCCTTAGCGTGATCTGCTTGAGCAGCGGGGCGCTCTCGGACGCATCTGTGCGTCAACAGATTATGGACGCCGCACGAGCAGGAGGGAGCAAGTGTTTTGTTCCGGTTGCCCCTCCTGCGACTGATGCGGTGACAGTCCTTTCCTTGACCGGGCTCTCTAGCGCCAAGTATCGAAGTGCAAGGGGCATTGGTCATCCGCGGGCAGAGCCTGGGAGAGAGGGCATCTATTTTTCTGGCTCTGTGCACCAGGCGATGGCACAATACCCTCATGCGTTGAATCCTGCCGCAGTTCTGGCCGAAGCAGCCAATGGCTACGATGCAACCTTGACGGAGGTCGCATTCGAATCATCAATTGAAGGCTATGAGTTTCGAACTGATGCTTGCTCCGACGTTGGGAACGTCCGAGCGACTCTGTCTGGACCGGTGAATGGAGATTGGACATTTTCAACTTGGGCAGTTTTTTCCACAATTGCACTACTGAGGAAGCTAATGAGTCCCCTTGTGATTGGACCTTGAATGCTCGCTGAGTCCCAGCCAAAGTGGGTTACGAGGCGTGATCGCACAATGAAACTTCTCATTATCGGTGCAACTCGTGGGATCCCAGCAAGAGTACAGGAATTGGAGAGCGTCTCTAGTAGGCCGAGATGCTAAGTGCCTCGTTTCAGCTTGATGGTCCACGATCTGTCAATTGCTTTCGGTCGCATTCCTGAGTTAGCCCTTGTCGCTCTGGAGGCAGATTAGGGGAGGGACGAGGCCTACGCCTCGTCCGCACCGTCGCTGGGATCGTCAGCGGCTTCGACCTTCGATAGGCATCTCATGCTGGAAGCGTGGATCTCGGCGATGGTGTGCTTGAATGGCTTGCCCTCGCCATCTTTCTCGACCGTCTGGTATCTGATCGTATCCATCCGAGCAAGTCCACTCTTTTCCCGTGTGCTGGAAGGTGATGTACTTGGTTCATGATTGAACCGAAAGCACATAGCACGAGTCGTCGCCGCCATGAAGAAGCTGCCCGGTTGGTAGTGGAGTATGAACGAAGTGGATTGACACGCCGCTCATTTTGCCATCAGCATGGTCTTTCCCTGGAGACGCTGGACATCGTTGAACTGGCCCTTTCCTCGTTAGCTCGATGGTTCTGGGCTGGTTGACTCTCAGCGTCGAGTGCCTGTTCGCGAGCGCGGGTGGGGTCGTGCTGCCGCCGATGAATCTTCACCCTGACAATGGTGGTCCAAAGGGCTCACGGAGATCCAGCAGCTAAAAGGCTTGTTTTCAGCGAGAATTCGAAGGGTATTCTCATGGTCAGAAACGTACAGGTTGCGGACCAGTCTCGTCACAGTTCCCTGATGCCGCCAGTCGACTTTGTAGCCCGCCTTGTCCTGCAGTTCTGGCTTCGTCGCTGACCGACAGGTCGGATCTAGAGCGCCCATACTCTCGCTTGGCGATACGGGCCATCCGCCCACCCTTAAACGCACACCGCCGAGTCGATTTATTAAGGTGACTTCTCGTCTTTGAGCAGTCCGCCAAAATATTCCGTCGCCAGAATCCTATGTTTTTCAATCCTCTCCTTTGCATATTGGACCCCGACTGAATGGGTCTCCGATTTGTTGAGGTAGAACTCAATCTGATCGTATAGCTTCCCCGCAACCTCCCGTGCCGCCTCATCTCCGGTCCACCACTGATAAAGACTGCTCCTAAATCCGCCCCCTGTGCCCTCCGTAAGTTGCGGATAGCTCTTGGCGGAATCATCGACAAAGATTCCGAATGGTGGTGCACTGCGCTCGGCCTCATAGGCAAGAATCATCGCGGGGCTAAGCACCACATGGCGACGCACATCATCGAGGTCGGACTCCTTGAACATTTCGCGAGTCGTCGTGTATCCATGGTAGGTTCCATAGAATGCTTCGTCGCCTGTGTCGGTACCATGCAGCGTTGGGCCAAAGGCAAGGCCAGCACGCATCATGTGCATATGTTTAATACTTGGCTTATTGATGAACTCCCTTGCGAGTTCGCAGAACGCGGATTTGAGCACTTCCTGCATATCTGCTCGGGTGGGGCTTGTAACGTAGACCCCGTCCATGACGGGGTAGCACCTTACGGCCCTGAGGTTGCGCCTTGCAATTGAGAATGCTGAGTGAAGCTTGAATACGGAATTTGCAGCCTGATGAAGCGACCTAGCAAGGCATTGCCCCGTTCCCATTCCGTCGCACCATGCAATGAACTCACCGCGCGGACTTGGCAAATGCTTCGAATCGAAGTAGAGATGTGTTTCCATTGTGGTCTCGCTCTTTCTTAAGGGGCTGTAATCAGTCACCATTCTTCGATGGCCCCTTGTCTCAAACTCGGCTCGGAGACTGACACATCGGTGAACTCTGGGGGCTGGCTTCTCGTTACCGATTTTAGGCCGTACGGAGAATTGGCGTCGACGATGGTGGCCGCCCGTTCCCAACTTCTGAGCGTTGGGTTACCGAAGCAGCACCGAAAAATCGGGATCAATCCAGCGGCTCCCATCATGAGCGTCGATCCGGGAAATACACGAAAATGATGGCGTCTGCGGTGCAGAGAACCATCGATCAAATCTGGAAATCCGCGTTCAACAACTCCTCATTTAGATCCTTTGCCGCCTGATTCCGTGCCTCCGCGACCGTCGTCATGTCCGCGATTCCGTTGTCCCGGGCAGCCGCAAGCATCGAAGTGAGCGAGACGGTTCTCGGCAGGATGCTGGGGTATGGAACGATTGTGGTGATCGGAACGGGAGTGACTCCCGTGCCCTTCGACCGGGTCGCCCATCCGCTGGAATTCCGCAGCCGGGTGCAGCAACAGATTTAGAAACTGCCCTAAGGTCCTCGCCGGTACCCCCAACCTATATGTCCCAACTCACAAACGCCTAAATTGAAAAGTCAGAGTATAGGCTATGAACGCACTGTGATCTTCAAAACAGCCGCAATATTTCCTTCTCTACGCCTGCACCCTGAGCCAAGAGATTTGCAAGGTCAAATGCAAATTTTTGGGTTGTGCCACTTTCCCCTGAATCAGTCGTTGCAGGACGTACATCAACCGCTTCGGATGCTGCTATCCCCGCCAAGAAATTGACATGTTGCGGCACGCGTACAGCATCGACGGGTTTCTGTATGTAGCGTGCCACAATTTCCGCGAGTTCGGGCGTATATGCAGGATCAAGAGATGGAAGGCTCTGATCTTTCTCAAGTACGTCTCTCTTACGCAACATCTCCTCCACCCGCCGCAAGAGCTCACGACGGCTCTTATACACAGACGGGCCTCCAAAGAGATAAGGTGGAATCGTCTCGGTCAATCTGCTAGCGCCCGAAAACGTCACGTGTTCGCATAGCTGTAACACCGAGAGGGCGAAGACTGAAAGCAAGTCTAGAAACGCAAATCGTCCAAATGGCGTGGCATTAAGACCCTTCGTATACTTGCGGGTAACACCGACTAGATTCTGAATGTTTCTGAAATCCCTGTAGTACCAGTATTCGCCCCTCGTGTATCCGAACAGCCCGGTCAGATCGTTGCGCTTTGAAATCATCTCCTTGAGTGAGACGTACACATCCGTTTGGAAATGAGCAGGAGCTGGCCGGAGACCCACTTGCCTCTTCTTCCATAGCTTCCATTCGTCCAAGGAGAAGAGAGCGATGTTCAATTGTTGAGCAAGCCCATACATGTGGCTGTCTATGTTTCGTTCAGAGAATACAGCGTATCCGCGTTTCGCATGAAGATACTGCATAACACCAGCCATCATTAGGGTTTCTTTTATGGGAGAAAGCCCTTTAGACGCGCCTGCCTTGCAGCTTACGCACACAGTATCCGCGTTGAAATCCATAGCGAAGGCTGTGGCAAAGACATCCACGTCCGTTATGTCTGTTAGCTTCTGAACTCCTCGTGGGTCGTAAGCCGGTTCAGAAAGCGCAACATTCGTCCGTACGAAATAACCCGCGGCGCAAAGAGCCTGCGCCGTTTCTAGCTTTAGCAGGAAGTCCTTCTCAGAAACAGAGATGGCGGGCTTCGGTCGTGCTATGTAGTCGCGAGGGACCTGTAAACGCTCTGGTTTCGCTTCTGAATGTTGCGCAGGAGCGACTTTGTCGCTGCGATCCTCCTCCCCTCGTTCAGAGAATTGAAGGCGTCCCTCGCGGTCTTCGATTGACCCCTTAGTTTCTTCTGAGGATCTCGACGAGATCTTCGAGTTCGTCATCTCCAGCTCTCTTTCTTTTGTGTGCCAAGCTGATTCCGTCAAATTCGTTTCCTATCGTGCCTGGAGCGCTGAGCTGATCCGCTCTGGGGATCGTCAAATTACGCTCCTCCATAATCTGATTCCGGTTTATTAGCTCAACGGCTAGGCGCACTGCGCGTTGATTTTCTTCGCTTGGAATAAGTTGAAACGCATACCGAGAATCTTCCTTAACGATTCGTCCAACTCCCCTCAGCACTAGCTGACCATATTGTTGCTTGGCTTCACTATGAGCCTTCAGGGAGTAGTTCTTCTGACTATCCAAGAGGGAGCGCAATAGCGCGTTAGGATACAGGATCTTGCTGGCTCCAGCGTACCTCTGACCATAGCGCACGCAAGCGACGATGGCGCGTGCCTTGCTTAGTATCTCCCTTTCAGAGGGTTCAGAGATGAGTGCCCCACTATACGGAGTGAACGTAAACGCCTTTTCTCCTGAGACTGAATTTACCGGAAAAGTGGGAAGAAGGCCAATCGTGATGGCCTTGGTTGCAAGTTGCTGTTCTTTGGTGGAGAGTTCCAGAAGCGTCAACTCTGTCCCCGATGCGGCACCCTGAATCTTCCCCATGATCTGCCTTAGCCCGGCATTGCTCCCAAGCTGGCCGACAGCAGAAGATACACGTTTGGGGTCAAGATCCCAGAGCATAGGAGCAAACAGCATCGGTTCGCCAGCGCCCACTTGCAAGGTCTCGATCAATCTCGCGTTGCTCGCCACTTGTTAGCGGTCATCAGAAAACGTAGTTTTCTGAGCATTGGCCGGTATAGGGCAGCTTGATATCATCCGCGCCGAAGGCGCGCGTCATCGGTCGATCATCAGCAGGACTGCTGGAAGTTGTAAGGTGTTTTCGGGAGAAGGCGGACGAAACGAACCCCGCTGTTGAAGCAGCGGGGTTCTTTATAGGCAGCCTTCATGCCAAAACGAAGACAACCGTGAGTTAGTTTTACGTTGGCATGAACCGTTGCCGTTGTCAAAGGCCGTCTACATGCACGGATGGCGGTTCATGGGGAAGTTGCTCTCCGGCTTAGGTTTTGCCATAACTCCGATTGCCGGGCGATGTTTTGGATTTGCAAGTGCTGCGATCGCGGCCAGCGTTATTGCAGCGCGCAGTGTCGCGGTCAGGCCCGTCGTCGGCAACATCGCGCCGCAAACCGGCGGCATCAGCAGAGCGTGGAGGGGCGGCTGGATCATCGCGACCGGCAGCGTGCCTATCGTTGCCGCCGGTTCCGGAGCCGCGTGACGGATCAAGGTTCCCAATCGATCAAATCTCGGTCACCATCGGAGAGTGGAAAAGCGGTCACGATGCCGACGCTGGTGCCGTTGCGTCTTCGGTCGCGCGAACAGTCTGGCATTCGACTGTGCTGTGCGGTCTGTGGCCGGGTTGGCCGCTTCGTTGATCCTTTTCCGCGCACATCTTCTCGCAGGTGAGCTGAGATGATCGATCCAGAAGTGCGGGTTCAAATCCGCCGCTACTTTTACGCCGAGCACTGGAAGGTGGGCACCATCGCCGAGGCGCTCAGGCTTCATCCCGACACTGTGCGTCGTGCCATCGAGGTGGAGCGTTTTCATCGCGCCGAGCAGTTGCGCGCCTCGATGCTCGATCCCTATCTTCCGTTCATGCGCCAGACGCTGGAAGCGCATCCGCGCCTTTGCGCCACGCGTCTGGAGCAGATGATGCGGGATCGCGGCTACACGGGAAGCATCGAGCAGTTGCGTCGTGTGGTGGCGCGTCTGCGTCCGCAGCCACAAGAGGCGTTTTTGCGCCTGCAAGTCTTCACCGGCGAGCAGGCACAAGTCGACTGGGCGTCTTTTGGCACGGTCATGGTGGGTCGCGCAAAACGCGCTCTGAGCTGTTTCGTGATGACCTTGTCCTGGTCGCGGGCGCTGTATCTGGAGTTCTTCTTCGATCAAACGATGGAGAACTTCCTGCGCGGCCATGTGAACGCGTTTCGGTCTTTTTCCGGCACGGCAAGGATAGCGCTCTACGACAACTTGAAGTCTGCGGTGCTGGAGCGGCACGGCAGCCAGATCCATTTCAATCCGAGGCTGCTGGAGTTGGCAGCACACTATCACTTCGAGCCGCGCCCTTGCCAGGTGCGGGCCGGCAATCAAAAGGGTCGTGTTGAGCGGGCGATTCGCTATGTGCGCGATTCGTTCTGGGCGGCCCGCACCTTCACCACGCTGGGGGAGTGCAACCGTCAGGCGCTCAAGTGGCGCGACGAGATCGCCCATCAACGCCCCTGGCCGGATGATCGCAATCGTACTGTTGCTCAGGCCTTCCTCGACGAACAGCCGCGTCTGTTGCCTCTGCCGCTGCATCCGTTCGACACCGACTGCGTAGTCGCGGTGCGTACGGCCAAGACCATTTATGTGCGCTTCGACGGCAACGACTACTCAATTCCGCCCGAGGCAGTCGGCCGTTCGCTGACGCTGGCGGCATCCGATACCGAGGTGCGCATCCTTGACGGCTCACGGGAGCTGGCCCGCCATCGCCGCAGCTATAACCGTCAGCAACTGGTTCTCGATCCGGCGCATCAGCAGGCCTTGCTGCGCACTAAGCGCAAGGCGCGCGAGTCCACGCGCAATGGACGTCTCGAACTGGCCGTTCCCGAGAGCGCGGTCCTGTTGGAGCGAGCCTTCGCCGAAGGGGAATCGGCCGCGCAGCAGAGCGCGCAACTGCTCGTGCTGCTCGATCGCTATGGCACGCGGGCGATGCGCCGCGCCGTCCACGAAGCGCTTGAGCGCAACACGCCGCGCGCCGCTTCGGTGGCCTTCCTGCTGCGTCAGTCTAATCACGCTATGCCGATGCCGCTTGATCTGAGTCGCCATCCCGAGGCTCAGAACCTTGATGTCCGCCCACACGACCTGGAGACCTACGATGAGCTTGCCCACCGACGCGACGATGATGAACCCGAGCGATAACCTGCGCGAACAGTTGGAGCGGATCGGCCTACGCGCCGTGGCCGCGCAACTAAACGACATGCTGGCAAACGCAACCAGGCAACGCTGGTCACCGCGCCAACTGCTCGAACAACTGGTGCAGGTCGAAGTTGCCGAGCGCGCTCACCGCAGCCTTGAACGCCGCCTGCGCACGGCCGAGATCCGTAGGTTCAAGCCCATGGCCGACTTCGACTGGACGTGGCCCAAGCGCATCGAGCGCGATGTCATCGAGCGGGCGCTGACGTTGGACTTCCTGGCCGAGGCGCGCAACCTCGTTCTTGTCGGAGCAAACGGTCTTGGCAAGACCATGATCGCGCAAAACATCTGCCATGCCGCCGTGCTGGCTGGCCACTCCGTGCTCTTCCGCACCGCCTCGGCGCTGATCGAGGAACTGCATCGGCAGACGCCCGAAGGACGCCTGCGCAAACTGCGCGCCTACGCCAACGTGGCGCTGCTGTGCATCGACGAGGTCGGCTACCTCTCCTTCGATGACAAGTCGGCCGACCTGCTCTACGAGGTCATCAACCGTCGCTACGAGCAGAAATCCCTGATCCTGACCACCAACAAGCCCTTCAAGGAATGGAACGAGGTCTTTCCCAACGCAGCCTGCATCGCCACCCTGCTCGACCGTCTGCTGCATCACGCCGAGGTGACCGTCATCGAAGGCTCCAGCTACCGTGTGCGCGAAAGCGAGCAGGAGGCCACGACCCGCCGCAGGAGGAAGAAATGAATCATCCCGATGCTTCGGCCTCTTACATGGCCTCGGTTGTCACCCTCTATCTTCAGATGCCGGACACGCCCATGCGTGTGAGCGTCTCCGATCAATGGCTGGCCCGCCACTTCCACCAAGATGGCATACCGCTGGAGACCGTCGAAACTGCTCTGCTGCTGGGTTCGCTGCGAAGACTGATCCGCCCCGCCGACGCTCCGCGTCTCTCGCCGATCCGCTCGCTGGCCTACTTCCGCCCCGTCATCGAGGAGATCTGCGAACACCCAGCACCGGAGAACTACCGCGAGTACCTCCGCCTCAAACTACGCCAGACCACAAAGGCCCTGACGGCCGATGACCGAAAAACTACGTTTTCTGATGACCGCTAACAATCGGGCATTGGCGGCGGTAACCCTCGCCGGTAGGCGGACATCTCGACCTGCCAGATTACCCAAGCGATCAAGCATCGAGGAGTCGACTCCGGGGCGGGGTAAGTGCTGCGGCTGCGGGCCGGATGCTGCGGCTCTCAACGCAGTCTCTGCCTACGGTAGTATCCGCATTACGCGCACAGAAACGTGGGCGTGGCGGAGGGTGGAGACCGGGCGACGTCGAGCGGGGACATTTAAGCGGGGACGAGATGGCTCCAAGTAACAGGCACGCATGGGTCGCGTACGCTTGAAGCAGCCGGGACCTTTGACCGCATGCGCTCGTGGGATCGACGTTTCCGTCGATAGCATCGACACCCAGATTCCGAGTCCTCAAATAAAACTCCGCAATCCACAGAAGAACCCTTGCATTGCTTTTTTATTGGCTTGAGTCTTGAAACATGAACACACCCAGGAGATCCGAGGAAGTCGTTGATTGTCTGCTCCGCACCATGACGGAGACGGTCACGAGCTACCATCCGACGGTCAAGCGCACGAGCGGCACTATTGAAGGGCTGATCGCAGGGACTGCTTGCTTCCCCGGTGGTGCCGGTTTGTGGCGGGGCACAGCGAACGGTGGTTCGCTACCTGAATACTTCCCCGAGAGTCCCGTGATGTTCGTTGCACACAACTTTGACAGCGTCCACGGCTTTGCCGTTTCGTTTGCTCGCCGAGGGGAGGCGGGAGGGCAGTTTTGGAAAAGGCTGGTGGGCTTGATCGCTGGAGCAGGACTTTTTCCCGACGACTGCTTCTTTACCAATGCGCTGATGGGTCTGAAGCCTGGAAAAGCTGAAGGCGAGATGCCATCAGTCCCCGGCTACAAAGATCAGTGCCGCCACTACCTAAAGCAGCAGGTTGAAATCGTTAGACCCCGAGCAGTAATCGTGCTCGGAGTGAAGGCCGAGAAGTATATCTGCGGACTCGATTGCCCCTCCTTGGTAGTGAGACACCCCAAAGATTGGCACTTCCGCGAGCTTGTTACTCAAGACGGAAGGCTCTTGGCTGAGGGCGAGATGGTAGGCAGGTTCCTTTTGCAGCGGCAAGAACGACCGCCCGCCGAGTTAACCTCACCACGTCGCCGGGGGCGGTGGCGAGTGATCCGGTGAGGGAGGAGACTGTGCCGGAGTCGCCGGTGACGGGTCTCCAGTGGACCTGTGACGGTGGCGGCAAAGGTGAACAGGTTGGCCCACGGACGTTGCGGAAGGGGCAGTGGCGAGCGTTGGGCACGGGGGCAGGGTGCAGAGCGGAGACGGCGATGGCGGGGGTGGGCAATTGTCCGGTTGCGCCGAGCACACTTGCCCGGCGGTCGCGGTGTTGGTGAAGGTGCGGGCTGGCGCTGGTTTGCGGGTCGGGCACGGCGGGACGAAAGCATCATGGCGTCAGTCGGGACGCATGCAGGCTGGCCGGAGATGGAGGGGAGGGGCTGTAGCCTCCGGTGGGGACCGTGACGGTGGCTGTGAGGAGACGGTGTGACCCAGCGGCGTCCGGGATGAGGGCGAGGACAGCGGTCACGGTGCCCCGGCAGAGAAGGCGGTGTCGCAGATGGCGGAGGCCGGGGTGAGGTCGTTCATGGAGTGTAGGCGGCGAAGAGAGCGTCGGTACCGATGGGGGGTGCAGGACGGGAGCCTGTACGCGACGCGTCCCCCCCGCCGTTGATGCTCATTCACCTTGCTTATCTGCGACCTGTCGTCCAGCCACAGTGATTTCCCATAGCTTGCTACTTCTATTTAAGAGCCAGCCCTCTTTGACCATGTGTTTGTGAGCATGGCGAATCATCACCTGCCAGCGTTCCCGACCACCTGCCATGTACGAATGATCGCCAACTCGGAGATGAGGTTCCATCAGTCGGAGGAACTCGGCCTCAAGATCACTCAAGGATGCCTTTCCGCCCAGAGCAACCAAGGATCGCATGATTGGAGCATAGTACTGCCAAGCCGCGAGAGAAACATCGTCCGGTGCAGTATTTTGTGCCTCGCCGGATCCGCAGACCTGCTTCCATTTCTGTTCGACGGCAGCAATTTCCTCACGAAAACTTACTAGCTCCCGGCCTTTGGTCATTGCTGCTTCGGCACGCTCATAGGCTCCCTTCTTAGCGAGATCGGCAGCGGTCTGATTGATTTCCTTGATCGTCTGCTTTAGCGCTTTGCGAGCGGACCATATAGCCTGAGAAATTGCCCGCTTATTGGGAATAGCTGTCATTACTGACCTCCAGCCTTCGGTCCCTGGATCATCTGGTTCAAATCAAATGGGCGGGCGAGGATTTGGATTCCCGACGGAGTCTTCCCTGTTTTGAAGACCTTCTCCCAATAATCGAGATTTTGCTTCGGGCCAAACACCGTCGTACCAAGCTGTTTGTCGATCCAACAGGGCAGTGCGGCGACGCTTTGGAGGAATTTTGTGATTCGATCCCACAATGTGTCCGGTAATGGTTGATGCAGGAGCCGCTCTTTGTCCAACATTTGAGCATTGAAAGCGAAGTGGTACTCAATTACCAGCCGTACCCAGGCCAGAATGTTCGAAAGGACCTCCTCACGAGCAACCCGCCAGGCCCGGAGATGGGGCTCTGGGATCACTTCGCCGTGCAGAACCTTGTTTTCAATCTTGTTGCCACCGATTTCTGGATCCCACGAGTTCACGAAGAAAATGTCAGCGAAGATGCTCATTAATCTGATGAGCTGTTGGCGCTCTAAGTCACGCGGGTTCCGGCCTTGCTCCATTCCTTCATCAATGGGGGAGTCCAGTGCCTTCTTGTAAAGAAACTCTTTGTAAAACGAACGCTCAATGGAGTTGTACGCAAGCGGACGATCGGCCCCTTTGCCTGCCCACTCTACGAACTCCCGGAGCTTATTCGAAGAATCATGCGTTACGGCATCGCGCTGGCTGTCAATGATGTAGCGGGCCATCTCTCGGCTTTCCCCTCTAAAGAATCTGACAAGGTCTTCTTCTGAGAAGGAGTAGTCGTCGGCCTTCAGTCCGCGCATATTGCGATACTGATTGATGCGCTCCAAATACAATGTGCTTCCGAGATGCCGCATGATCGCGACGTCAAAGGCGACTTGGCGGAGCTTTCCTCCGGCATTCGTATTTGCATCCAACAATACGTTCGTATCGGGTTCGACAAAGATGCGAACCGGCAGTTCCTTGATTCCCAGAAGGATTTGCGCAGCAGCCTTATGTTGACCATCGAAGACTTTGACAGGACCTGCACCGTCTTGCTGAGGTGCCCACCAGGCTAGTCCGACGTGGAGTTGGGGATTCTTGGAGAAAAACTCCTCGATGAGTCCACGGATGTTCGAGCCAATGGACCGTGGGTTGATCCGGTCATCATGATGCAAATATTCCAATGGCACGGATGCGAAGAATGTGTTCATCCCGCTTAGCTTGTCGTGCAGAAGTGGAAAAGTGCGGATATTGTTGTCTCCAATTTCATTGAAAGACAGCTCTACTTGATCATCCTCACGCCGGAGGCGCAGTAATGCCTTGGCTCCCCCATACTTTTCAAGTACGTCGCCGAGGTTTGCGCCGCGTTGACCGTGCTTTGTGGCTTGGTCCTGCAGCTTCTCAAACTCAGCTAGACGTCGCGCAACCTCAAGATTTGAAGCTCCCTTGCTGCGGTTGCAGGAGGCGTGGGTTAGCGCGAAGTTATTTTCAGAGTCCAATCCGTCCTTGATCAACGGATCGATATGATCAATGTCGAGTCGACCTTTGTGGAGGACGAGATCAATGAGTTCATCACAGATGAAACACCGGCTTCCTTGGCGTTCATATAGCCGACGTTCCAATTGTTCTCGCTGTTCGGTGTTCAGCCCTGATAGGTAATTTGAATGTGCCATTCTTCTTCCTTCGGACAATTAGCAGACCGCGCTCTGCTATGGATGGTTTCTGACTTCCCATAATAGCGCTACCACGGCGTCAGAAATGAAAACAGTTTGATTCTTCACGCCTCTTCATCAGCTAGCAGCATTGCGGACTGATTCTGATTCGGCCTTCCCACAGTCTCGCGCGAGCCGAGAACAGAGCCATCATCAACGCGAGGTCGCTCATATATAGCCGGTGGGGATGACGAGCTTGCCGGTCTTGTCGATGAACCCCATGTGACGGATTGGCCAGCCGATGTCCGGGATGACGGCGATGGGCGTGGTCGCGGTGCGCCGGTGGAGAGGACGACGTCACAGATGTCGTACGCGGCACTGCAATGGTCAGATTTAGCAGCCGCATGCAATGATACTTTGGAGTGATGATTGCCATGGACAACCCCTGGATGGAGCTGCTTCCTTCTGAAGGCTCCTACGTTCTCGACATGGACCGCAAAGCAATTGATCGGTACAACGACTCGTTGCACAACCCTGAAGCCAGGGTCATGCTTGCGTCTATCCCTGAGCCGTTCATTGGGAATCCGGCGTCAGCGAGGGTCGTTTTGCTGGGCCTGAATCCGGGCCACTCTTTGGAAAACGAGAAGGAGCACCGTGGTGCTGAGTTACAGAAAGCGATGTTCCACAACCTCCATCACGAACCACAGGAGTATCCGTTCTATCCGCTAAACCCAGCGTTCAAAGCAACTGGGGTTGCGGAATGGTGGCGTCCGATTCTTCGCAAGCTTCATGAGGAGCCCGGGTTAGACGCCCGGACGATCGCTCGGGGCCTGCTCGTGATCGAATGGTTCCCCTACCATTCAAAAAAGTCTGCGCTGCCAGCAAAGCTTGTATGCGAGTCACAGAGGTATTGCTTCCAACTCGCGAGGGACATGCTGGAGAAGCATGGCGCTGTAGGCGTTGGAATGCGCTCCATGGATCATTGGGTTAGTGCTGACCGGTGGTTTGGGAAAGTGCCATTTCTAAAGAATCGCCAACGCCCCTGGATTTCGAGAGACAACATGGATGGGGGCTTATTCGACCGAATAGTGCAAGCCCTTAGTGGGAACACGTAGGCGAACGGGCATCCCGGGACTGGCCCCTCGCAGATGGCGGGCAGTCAAGTCGAACGCCGAGATGGACGGTCCTCCGATGCCGGTCGAGGTGATGGTGCTCAGCAGGATGAGATCGCCGGGGTCCTCAGTCGTGGTCGTAAGGATGCCGATGTGCGGAGCCCGTCGCCAGCGCCGGACGCACTCGCCCGGCCCTGGTCTGGATGCATCCCGGCGACGGCGAAGGTCAGGGGGTAACATTTGTGGACGAGGAATGATTCCTATTTCGGAGCGCTCATCTCGTTCAGCTTCTGAATCGACTCTGCGTCGAGTGTCAACTTCGTCGCTTCCACCAGATCGGCAAGCTGCTTCTCATTAGTCGCGCTGGCAATCGGAGCCGTAATTCCGGGTTGCGCAATCAGCCAAGCCAGCGATACACGCGCCGGAGTCGATCCCTTTGCATTTGCGACTTCCTCCAGCGCGGCGACCACCCCGAATCCCCAGTTGTTCAGGTACTTCTGCACCATTGGACCGCGTTTGGCACTCTCCGTGTCCTGTTGGCTGCGGTACTTGCCTGTCAAGAAGCCCGCCGCCAACGAGAAGTACGGAATCACGCCCAACTGGTACTTCTCCACCACCGGTAGCAGGTCCGTCTCAAATTCATGCCGCTCCACCAGGTTGTAATGCGGCTGTAGCGAGATGTAGCTTGCCAGCCCATGCTTTCGGCTCGTCTCCACTGCCTCGGCCAGACGCGCTCCACTGTAATTCGAAGCGCCGATATACCGGACTTTCCCCTCTTTCACCAGTTCGTCGAAGGCCTGCAGGGTTTCTTCCAGTGGGGTCTCCGGATCGTCTTTATGCGCCTGGTAGAGATCAATGTAATCCGTCTGCAACCGCCGCAAAGAATCTTCAATGGCCTGCCGGATGTATGCCGCCTTCAGGCCCTTCTTACCCTCGCCCATCTCCATGCCAACCTTGGTCGCCAGGATCACGTCCTTGCGTTTGCCGGACCTGGAAAACCACTTGCCGAGGATGGTCTCAGACTCCCCGCCCTTATGCCCCGGAACCCATCGCGAATACACGTCAGCGGTGTCGATGAAGTTCAGTCCGGCGTCGACCGCCGCATCAAGCTGCCGAAACGCGTCCGCCTCCGAGAGGGTCCACCCGTAGACGTTTCCACCCAGACAAAGTACCGGCACTTCAGGCCCAGCAGATCCCAGCTTGCGCTTTTGCATGAACGATTCTCCTCCGATGTAATTCACATGTTTGATGCCCGCTGTCAGGCGGGAGACTCCTCGTCGGGCGCATAGATCGGGTCTCGCCGCTGGGGAAACAGTCCCGGAACCGACCGCACATTGTAGGCGACCAAGGCAATTGCCCCGCACTACCGAAGCGTCTCCGCGAACAGTTCCGTCAGCTTGCCAAACGCTCGCTCGGCCTGCGTCGCATTGAACACGGGATTATCCGGTACGGTCCAACCGTGTGATGCCCCTTCGTACGTCTCGCTCTCGTACGCTCCACCCCACGCGGCCAGAGCCTGCTCGAAGTGCACAATGTCCTCTGCCGTCATACTCCTGTCTTCCACTGCATGCCCGAAATAGAGCCGCGCCGCCACCTGCGGTAGCACCAGGTGCGGGCTGTTCGGATCGACCGCCTTATACAATCCTCCACCGTGGAACGAAGCCGCAGCAGCCACCTTGGCTGGCCGTGCTGCCGCTGCCCGCAACGCGAGTGCGCCGCTGAAGCAGTACCCAACCACTCCTACGGCCCCAGGCCCAACCGCTGGTTGCGCCGCAAGCAGATCCACATAGGCCGCGACATCCCTTTGCTGCGCCTCCGGCGTCATCGGTCCCACCAACTCCGCGAACCGCTGCATCGTGCGCGGTTCACCCATTTTGCGCAGGAAGTCGAACACCGGAGGTCGCTCAGTGCGATAGAACGGGTTCGGCATCAGCACGGCATATCCCTGCGCCGCCAGCCGCCGAGCCATCTCCCGGTGTGCCTCGCGGATGCTCCCTATATCCGGCAGATGCAGCACTCCAGGCAATGGTCTGGTTGGCTCCGGCGAGAACAGGACGGCGTCGGCCATCCCGTCCGGCATCGGCAATTGCAGCTCTTGTTCGGTCATCAGGAAATCCTCTCTTTGAGTGATATTACGATCACAGGGGGAGGTAGATAGTTAGCAGCATCGGAAACGGAGATCAGCATTATCGCAGGTTGCCGATTACGACAGCAGAAGGTATCGAGCTGATTCAGCACGTTCGCGGGAGCGCCGCGCGGAGAAGCGATACACTCACGGTCCAAGTCGGATAGGCGGTCAAGAATATGACGCCAACTGGCCGAGGTGGTGCAGGGCGCGGCGGGGTTTACTTGAGGGGGCGGTTATGGTTGTGGAGCGGAGCAGGAGGCGATCACCGGGTAGTGGGTCAGTCTGAAATCCACAGGGCTTGCGCTGGACGTTCGGGCAGTTCTCGCTTGAGCCATGCCTACCCGCTCAAGCAAAGATCACGACTTCGCCCCCGTCGCAAGGCGTGTTGTCGAGCAAGCCATCGGCGAACACTTGGACGGAACGCCGCTTGACGATCCCAACGCCGGGAAGAATCCGGCGGCGGTCGCATTGGGGAAGTTCGGTGGAGCTAAAGGAGGACGGGCGAGAGCCGACAAACTCTCACCCGCGAAGTGGAAGGCTATTGCTAAGAAGGCTGATCGGGCACGATGGAAGGATTAGTTCCGCCAAAATCAAAATCCTGCTGGCCGCCGAACCTATCGACGATCTTCCTCTCGTAGGCGTCCCTGTCGGGAGATGATTCGCACATTTCGAGAACTCGACCTAGCTGCATTCGGAGTGCCCTGGCCCCAATTTCATTCAGGAACTGAAAGAGTTTCTTTGGTCTGCCCTCATCCCGATCCCTCAGGGCGCGAAGGAGAGCGAGAAGCTTCCCACTACTCTTAGCCAATGGGTAGTACACGTGCTTGACGGTGAGATGTTTGAACTGCCACGGCTTGCCCCTCACTGGTACGGGGATGTCATAGAGTCTGTGCCACTCCATATAGAGTTCATTCGGAAACTCGCTCTCGTACTTTTTGGCCTCCTCACGGACGTAAAGTTTGAAAGCCTCGATCACCTCTTGAGCGGTAGGGTCGTATCCGGCCAGCGCATATACGAGTCCTTTAATACCCGCTTTCGCTGACGCGCCGAGGATAATATGTGCCTGTTTAGCGATCTTGTCTTGCTGCTTGTGGAGCTTACCTTGCGCCTCGACGCTGACGATTGCCTTGCAGACATCAACTAGGAGCGTAACGTCAAATCCGTTCACGGTAACTGGAGGCTGCGCGCCGCCGGAATCCCATTGAAATTTCAAGGGTTGCGCGATTTTCTTGGTCAACTGCGCGCCGAGGGTTCCAGCCATTCCCTTACTAGACAGAAAGCGCGGGAAGGCATTTCCTCGATGCGAAAGTCCGAGAGCACGCCCCATCCCGCTTTGGCTGATAACGGCAGTTTTCTCTGGATCATTAAGGACGTAGCACTCCACGTCAATGCCGAACTCCTCTTTGAAACTGCCTTTGTGGGTTGCCTTTAACGGCTTCTCGCCCCACCTTGCAGTAGCGCCCTTGATTGCGATCACTCGGCGTTCTTCCGGAGACAGTAGTTCTGCTCTCTTCATGCCGCCCCTAGCGCGTCCAGTAACATCAGAACCCTTCATTGTAAGCATCCTTCCTCGTACTATGCTTGCATTTTAT
>Ga0302319_10008345_pt1 | contig 20187 bp, 23 predicted proteins | sample Bog_T0_2_FD_203319 | JGI IMG/M metagenome (GOLD analysis project Ga0302319, IMG submission 203319) | Peat permafrost microbial communities from Stordalen Mire near Abisko, Sweden - Bog_T0_2 | ecosystem: Environmental > Terrestrial > Soil > Wetlands > Peat | place: Sweden: Abisko, Stordalen Mire... | reverse complement strand
CATTTGATGTCCTCATTGTGGATGAAGCGCATAGGCTCAAACAAAAGGGCGCCTATATGTATCAAGGGGATAATCAAGTAGAAGATATTATCCGTGCCAGTAAAACTGCCATCTTCTTTATAGATGATGATCAGGCTATTCGCCCGGAAGATATAGGATCTGTTAATGAATTGAAGAAAATAGCTGCTCAGTATCATACAGAGGTTTATGAAATTGAATTAACCGCACAATTCCGATGTTCTGGTGCCGAAGGTTACATTAATTGGTTGAATGATGTACTTAAAATAAAACAAACCGCAAATTTCGATGGCTGGGATAAGGGAGAATACGATTTTAAGATCTTTGATGATCCAAATAATCTAAGGGAAGCTATTGAAACAAAGCATAAGAAAGGCCTCAGTGCTCGTATTTTAGCTGGTTATGCTTGGAAATGGACAAGCGCCACCGAAGGTAACTCCAATAGTGAGATAGCTGACGTAGAAATTCCTCAATTTGATTTTTCGGAATTTTTTTGCGAGTTTGACCTCAAACGAGTTGCATAACTACTTCTGAAGCCGCTGGCAAAGGAAGCGAATGCTTCATTTGCCAGTTAGTATAACGTAACGTACGAGCCGCCGCAAGATTTTGCTTTCGCTGATTTAAGATCACCTCCTTTTGGCCTGACAGTGCCTCATGGGGGGTAACGTAGCCTAAGGAACTGTGCGGGTCATTGTTATAGATTGCTGGGAAGCGGTTAAGCCATACCAGGATGTCATCGACAAGTTTAAATGACTCTGGAGCTTCCCTGTGGTACTTGAGTGTTTTAATGAATGCTTCGATCCACGCCTGATCATCCGGCGTGTGTGGCCGTCCAAAGTGAACGGGCGCGCCCAGAAGCTCTTTGACAAGCTCTTTGGTTGCTCTGGCCTTCATAGCAGAGCCTCTATCTGAATGGGCGACGAGTTTTTCGGTCATCTGCTCCGGCAAAAGAGCATAGGCTTCGCTGATAGAACGTGAAAGATCACCTGCTGATACCCCGTTTATGGAATGCCCGATATGAAGCAGGTATCTTTGCGGCAGGATTATCACCGGGATAGCCCAGACGGCGATGCCGGTATCTGTCTTAAATAACGTGCCGTCATAGCAGAGCAGGGAAAATCCCTCGTCCATAAGCGAATGAGCATTGACATAGGCCGCTGTCCGAGGCCTGCGATTAAGCGGCTGAACAAGGTTCTTTTCTTTCAGCACGTTATACACCGTCGATAGAGACGCGAAGAATTTGCCGGAATTATGTCCGTGAACAAAGATGTGGCTTACGGGTTTACCAATCAATTCGGGCATCCAGGCGGCGGCTTCAATGGCATCACGTTCCTGCTCAAGGATTTTATTCCAGGCCGTGCGGGATTTCCGTGGTTTAGGATTGGCCCACCGGCGGAATTTCCTGGGGGAAAGCCCAAGGACTTCACAGGCTTGTCTTTGGGTAAGCCCCTGAGTGATCGATTCGTTAACAGCTATAACCATGGCTCTTTTGACCTCGATTTTGTAATGGCCTGTAATTGGCCCTTTAAGGCCTAACTCGTCCTTTTTTTTAACAAGGCGAGCTCGTGGCCCACTGCCGCAAGGGCATCCTTGGTTTCGTCCAGCTGTTTGCAGACTTTTTGATATTGGTCTACGGCTATGATCTGTTGTTTGCGTCCCTGTTTTCCAGGACGGGCAAGAGTTTCCAGGGCAGCTGTTTTGACTTTTTTGCGTATGGCGACTAGGTCCCAGGGGCATAAGCCGTAACGTTCCAGGATTGTTTTTACCGGTGCTTGTGGAGCATTGCATTCCAGATAGATATTGAAGAGCTGGTCCGGCGTCAGTTTTAATCGTTCTTTTTTCTGTATAGGTTCCAATGGGTGTCTCCTTTTTTAGATATCCATTATACTCTCTTTTAGTCAGAGAGTTAATTGTAGGGCATCCTGGGCTAAGAAATTTTCGAAAAAATTGCCCGGATGCTTAAAAGTTAATTAAACCTGTTGGTTGAGGTCACTATCGCAAAAAAAGTGGGTTTGGTTTACGGATAAAAAGAATGATAAGAACGCGATCCAGCTGACACCTAAAGAGAGACAAAGGGACGTGGAGGATAAGAATAAGGCAATTGAGTATAGGGAGGTTCAATGATATTACGGCTAATAATTTTTTTATTATTATTTTTTATATCAACGTTTGTTAAAGCTGATACCAAGGCAGTAGTTCAGCCAGCATCTCCTTTGGATATTTCACTTGATGAAATTGCCTTCGAGGGGTTACAGTTGGATGCGGTTGTAGGGGATATGTAACGCTATACGGGATGGGATACTGATGATAAAAAAGCCATGCAGGAAGGATCAATAAAAGCTTTGCAACATCTCAATGCTATTTTAGAGGATATAGATAAACAGAACTACCCTAAAGAATTGTACCCCATGAAAGATAATCTTATAAAAGTAATCAAGGAGCATAAGGACATTTACAAAGGCATAGACAAGAAGGATATCAAGGCGGTATCAAAACAACTTGATGAACTTTGGAATAGCTATACAGATGCTGATCATAAGGCTGGTGAATTATATGATTTCTCTTTAGTAGATGCTCAATTAGAAAAAGCTCAGGATCCATCTCCTGTGTTTGAAAGCGAAGAATTAAAAACGACTTATAAGGAGGCGGGGGAGTTATTAAAGCAGAAGAAATATCGGTCAGCTTTTGAAAAATTCTCTCAATTAAGAAATAAACTTAATAAAGAAAGTGTTGCCTATGATTTTGTAACTGAGCGTTTATGCGATGTTATTGGGAAATCAAATAATACAAATACGGATATTCCAAAAACAGAAGAACTCGGCAAGGAAAGTGACGAGATCCTGAAATATGCAGAAGAGATACTAGCCAAAGAGTATTCACCACTTTTTTGCGATTTTTTTGTTGTGTGGAGAACCATCAAGCAGGAATTATACGGGGGGATGTCAAACTGGTCCCAAATCCCTAATTGGGACTACAACCTGAAGAGAAAAGAATTATTGGAAAAGTTAATTAAGCACATAGGCCAGTCTCCCCTGGATATTTGGACATATAAGGAGCTTGGGCAATTAAAAGATATCAATAATATCGAACGCGGGGGAGACTATGGCAATGATACACTAGCTTACCTGAGTAACCTTTATATGGATCCTGATGATCAGAAGAAGACCCAAAAGAAATAAAATTATGAAAACGGATCTTTTTATTAAGAGAGGCTGATTAATGAGTGAGGAAAATGGTTTTCAGGAAGACATAAGGGATGATTTATTAGATCTTTTGATTGAGAAAAAGACGGTAAAGAATCCCAAGATCCTTACTAAATCAAAATTCTTGAACGGGATACAGTGCCCTAAATTGCTTTGGACGCGTTGTAATGCTCCGCAGGAGATCCCTGAACCGTCAGAACGCTTACAAGCCATCTTTGATATGGGCAATCGTGTTGGAGAGCTGGCTACAAGACGCTACCCAGGAGGTACACGTGTTCAGGAAGATGATTTTGTAAAGAATTTGGAAGAAACCCGTAATCTTTTGGCTTCAAAAACCCCGAAGCCGATTTATGAGGCCGGAATTCAGTCAGGGCGGGTATATGCAAGGGCGGATATCCTGTGCCCATCAACAAAGCCAGGGAAGTGGGATGTGATCGAGGTAAAATGTTCGACAAAGAGCAAAGAAATTTATTTGCAGGATATTGCTTTCCAAAGATATTGCTATGAACAGGCAGGCCTTTCGATAGATCGTTGTTATTTGATGCATGTGAATAACCAATATGTACGTCAGGGGGAGATCGATCCTGAGGAATTCTTTACGCTTTTAGATGTGACGGAAGAAATCAGGGATTTTTATAATCAAGTTCCAAGTTTAATACAGGGTTCTTTGAGAATCATTGACCTGCCTGCGCAGCCTAATATTTCAATTAGGGAACATTGTGGTAAGCCCTATGAATGTCAGATGAAGCCCGTATGCTGGGCATTCCTTCCTGAAGGCAATGTCCTTCAATTATCCCGAGGAAAATCTAAAGGTTTTGATCTCATAGATCAAGGGATCACTCTTATTAAGGATATCCCTGGTGATTTTAAATTAACGGATAACCAACAGATTCAGCGTTCCTGTGCCATTTCGGGACGTGAGCATGTTGATAAGCGGGAGATAGATGGCTTTATTAAGGGGTTACGTTATCCTCTTTATTTTATGGATTTTGAGACTATCTGGGAGGTTCTTCCGCGTTTTGACGGGATAAGGCCATATCAGCAGGTGCCCTTCCAGTTTTCAGTACATATTCAACGATCGCCTGGAGCATCGCTTGAGCATGTATCCTTTCTTCACAAATCAACTGATGATCCACGCAAATATTTTATTTGTTTTTTAAGAGATTGTATGGGTAGCGAGGGAGATGTTATTGTTTATAATCAGTCTTTTGAAGAGGGGCGGCTAAAAGAGATAGCAGAAGCTTTTCCGGAATTTGCAGTATCCTGTCAGGAAATGGCGCTTCGGATGATGGATTTATTAGTGCCTTTTCGTAAATTTCAATATTATCATCCAGGACAAAAAGGATCAGCATCGCTAAAGAAGGTCTTGCCGGCTTTAACAGGTTCCGGATACGAGGGCTTAACGATTGCAGAGGGTGGCATGGCCAGCGCGGAATACGCGAGGGTAACGTACGGCAAAGATGTGACAGATGTCGATAGAAATCAGGTTTACGCTGATCTTGAGACATATTGCGGTTTGGATACGAAGGCGATGGGGGATATTCTGGAAAAATTAAAAGCATTTATTAGATAGAAATTAGAGTTGGTGATAACTCTTCAAGCCGGATGGCATGTAAAAATGCTGTTCGGTTTTCTTTTTTATAGCGACATGGGCCTGTCGTCATCCTGATGTATAGTAATTTTATAGAAGGAGAATATCTTAAAAAATCGGGCAGAGAAAGGGAAGAAGGGATGGACATAAAAATTGATCGTCATGGGATTCTTTCCGGGATCGGGATTATTTCTAGTATAGTTTTCCTCATTTTTCTAAAAACTCCTCGAATGGGGGTTTTCATGGTGGGTGGATCAATGGCCGGATTCTGGCAAGGATTCGTGCATGGATATATGATAGTGATCGACATTCTACGTTCTTTTTTCGATAAAAGCATCAGCATTTATGAGTCTCATAATACCGGAATTGGGTACAATATCGGATTTTGGATAGGTCAGTTTACTTGGTGCATGTTAGGAAAAATTAGTCTGAATAAGGCATATAGATAGACCTTGAGGCATATTAGCGAGCATAAAGGATGAATAAAATGGCTGAGTTTGCGGAATACTTTCTATCGGTGTTATTAATTGGTTTATTTGTGGGTATTTTTGTTTTAGGGATAATTGGGATTGTCAAAGGGACAAGGAATGAAATCGTGGTGTTTACGACTAAGAAGGACATGTTATTTACCATTATTTGCCTTGGCAGCGTCTCACCTCTCGTTCTACTAGGGTTCGTCACTGGTATAACTTGGTTTATAGCTCCTGTTTGCCTGATAGTAGCCATTATATACAACATTCGCAATGCCCGTGAGCTTGGTAGTACTGTTCGGGAAAGATGGCTGATTTTTTCAGCCAGGTCGCTTCTTGGCCTAATAAGCGCGTTTATAATAACGCAGTTAATATACCCTCCTCAAAGCAAGAATGGGGCTGATGGAGTAGACAGGATAGTACACAACGCTTTTTGGGCAGGCATGGCTATGTTGTATTACAAATGGTTAATGAAGTTTGTTAAAGAAGAACAAATTGGGAATGTAAAGGTAATCATTTAGTTTGGGGGATGGAAGACGCCCTGATTCAAATTGTTAGAAAAATTTTGTATATTTGCAGAGAAACGGCCCAGTATGTTAAAGAAATTATGTTTAAATAATCCAGTTTTTATTTTGTCTGCGGTTATATTTCTAACCCCATTTCAATTGTCTTACGCAGATGATGATTCATTAACTGTAAATATACCTAATTCCCAAGGCCAGTATACAGCCTTGGACATTAAAAAGTCAGGTAATGGGTTTGTCGGGCCCAAAGGGGAGTATTATTCTGAGTTTCCTACGGTGGTACAACTTCAGGCCGTTTATGATAGGGGCACTTCTAATTCGATAGTTGCAGCTCCTGCACAATCAGCTGTAGCTCAAATAGAGGTGGATAGACAACTAAAAGAACAGGAAAGGATACAACGGCAACAAGAAAGGAAAGAGAAGGAAGCTGAAAAGAAGCAAAGACAAGAAATAGCCAACCAAGAAAGAATACAAGAACAAGCGCGACAGCAGGCACTGCAAGAAGCGCAAGCTGTTCAGAATGTGGTTCCCAGTGTAGCCCAAACAATACCTGCTCAAATTGATCAACCTAGTGTAGTTCAAGGTCTCCCTGTTCAGGTAGCACAAGCTATAACACCTCTTGTTGGACAAGATAATCAAAGCCAAGAAATATCTCCAAAACAAAATATTCTCCTACACACGATTAAAAGCATTTTAGGGCTAATTGGGGGACTCATAATCATCATATTTTTTTTAGCTACTTTATTTATCAGTATTCATACATGTGATCAGGCATTTAGAGGACAAGCGATACTCTTTTATAACTGGCCGGACGCCATTGGAACTGTTCTTTTTTCAATTATTATGTTTTTAGGATTTAGGCAGATATATTTGAATGATGGGAATTACATCTTGGGAGTTGTTGAAGTCATTGGAGCGCTGGTATTTAATTTTTACATGTCAAATAAATTCTATGAGGGGGATCATTTACAACAGATTTTTATAAATTTATCAAGAGTAGGGGTGTCTATAATTCTTCCTATGGTGTATCTATTTTGTTTTAGGGCTAAAGGATTCGATCCTTTGCATAATCAGGTAAAAATCTTTATGAATAGGGTGGTTTATGGCTACATTATCCTTGAATGGAGGGAGGCAAAGAAAAGCGTTAGGGTCAAGCAAAAAAGCTCTAACGAAATTTTGGGAGTTAATGTAAATGATTCTTTAGACAAGATAAAGATAGCATATAAAGGTTTATTGATGAAATATCAGCCGGATAGATTTGCTGGTTTAGATGCACATATTATTGATTTTGTTAATGAAAAGGTCAGGGAAATCAATAGTGCATATGCAAATGTTATCAAAACAAGGGGGCATGTAAGGAAAATTATCTAAATCAAAGGCAGGACAACACTAAGGAGGAAGACATGTCGTATACAGCAGAAATTAGTAGAAATAATCCAACGTATTTTGTTTTTATACTCGATCAATCAGGATCAATGCTGGATCCTTTTGGGGGTCAAGCAGTTGAAGGGGTATCAAGCAAATCAGATTTTCTTGCAGATGTGGTTAATCGCACTTTACATGGTTTGGTAATGCGTTGTACTAAGCCAGAAGAAGTAAGGAATTACTATCACATTTCTATTATCGGTTATGGTCGTGGGGTAGGATCAGCTTTTGGCGGTGCTTTAGCAGGTCGAGAAATTGTGCCGATTTCAGAAGTTGCAGAGAATCCTGTTAAAGTTGAAATTCGAATGAAAAAAATTAGTGATGGAGCTGGTGGTGTAGTTGAACAACAAGTAAAGTTTCCTATTTGGGTTGAACCTCAAGGGAATAACGGGACCCCCATGTGCGCAGCATTAAAACAAGCTGAAGAATTAATTAAAAAGTGGATATCCGATCCAGCACATAAGACTTGTTTCCCACCTACGGTTTTACATATAACTGATGGAGAATCGTCAGATGGAGATCCTACTGAAATTGGAAGGAATTTATCATCATTAGGCGTAAATGATGGACAGGTCCTTCTTTATAATTGTCACATATCATCTGATAAATCTCCGAAAACAGAGTATCCATTAAACTCAGAAGAATTGTCTAATCAATATGCAAAATCATTATTTGAATTTTCTTCTGTTTTGCCCTCAAATTTTCAAGAAGTTGCAAAACAAATAGGATTATCAGTAAAGGATAATTCCAGGGGTTTTGTTTTCAATGCAGACGCAACTGCTTTAGTTCAGTTTTTTGATATTGGCACAAGAAGTGCTGGCTTGAGATAAAGAATTGAAACTTAGAGCCAATTATTTTATATTTCCCAAAAAGGGGTGTAAATCCTCTGAATGTGAAGATGGATTATCTATAAATCTTCATAGTGGGAGATTTTGTGTAACAGATGGAGCTTCAGAAGCATTTGATTCAAGACATTGGGCCAGACTGCTTGCTTCAACGTGGAAACTGGGGGGTGAAGGGGCTTTATTAGATGCTGATTCCTTCTATGGTGAAATTATCAGTTTATCTAAGAGGTGGAAAGGAAAATGGTCAAGAAGTGATTTGCCTTGGTATGTAGAGCAAAAGTCGAGTCAAGGATCGTACACAGCATTTCTAGGTATCCAGTTCAAAGAAGCAATTGTCCCTGATGATGTATTTAGTTGGGAAGCTATAAGCCTCGGGGATTGTTGTGTTTTTATAGTAGACTCTGAAGGTGTTATTTTAGAAACCTTTCCAATGGTATCTCAAAGTGAATTTGGTAACTTTCCAGCGTTGATTTCTACAAATTTTGAGGATGAGTCTTATTTAAAAGATAATCTTAGAAAAACTCAAGGTGTTTTAAATATTCCTGAAACTATGCTTTTAATGTCAGATGCAATTTCAAGCTGGTATTTTGGGGCTGCGGATGATCCAATTAAGAAACAGGTGTTTTTATCTTTATTAAACAGTAAAGATAAGAAAGGGCTTAATGAATTTATAGATAACGAGATGCAGAACAATCTATTACGCAATGATGACATAGCGATTATCTATATTAGAAATGAGTAGTTAATAAATAACCATGGAATATGACGTTGATAAAATAATTATTAACTGCCCTGGATGTGGGCAAAAGCTAAGACTACCATTAATAAATTCCAGTAGGGTTGAGATCAAATGTCAAAGATGTAGCCGGGAATTTAATTTTGATTGTAGGAAATATAAAGAAGAACAATTGGTGAGACGTATGTGGCCATCCGGGATAGATTTTAGTGCAGCAATACAAAACCCTTCGACGTGCTTTCTTGATCCTGATTTAAAGTCATCCATACCTAGTGTTGATGATCGATTAGGGCTTCCTTATGCGGCATCAGGTCAATTTGCCACAGTATTTAAGGTTAAAGTTTCAGGCGGGTATAAAGCAGTCCGTTGTTTTACTAGAGAAGTAGGAGATAGGGCTAAAAGATATAGTGCTATAGATGAGCACTTTAATAAAATCAAGCATATTCAAGGTATTAATCGTTTGGCGAGCTATAAGTATGAATCAGAAGGGATCATTGTTAATGGAAGAAAATATCCTTGTCTATTTATGGAATGGGTTGAAGGGAACAATCTTGATATATACATAGAGCAGATTGTAGGGAATAAGGAGGCTTTATTATATTTAGCTGATGAATGGGTGCGTCTTATTAAGGTTTTAAAAGAGGCTCAGATTGCGCATGGTGACTTACAACATGGCAATATTATTGTTTCGCAATCAGGTCTAAAGCTGAGATTGGTAGATTTTGATGGCATGTATGTGCCTGAAATGAATGGTCTCAGATCTTGCGAATTAGGCCTTCCGGATTATCAGTCCCCTCTTAGAACTTATGCATATTTTAAAAGTAATCTCGATAATTTTTCCTCACTGGTAATTTATGTTTCAATTCTGGCTATTGCTCATCAGCCAAATTTATGGAAACAATTTCATGGGGAAAGTCTATTAATAAAACAAAAGGATTTAAAAGATCCTGATAATTCCGCTTTTTTCAAATCCATTAATTCGAATGATGCTAGGTTAAAGAAATATTCAGATTTGCTTAAAACTTGTTGCAAAAAACCGTTAGATCAAATTCCATCATTGCTTGATTCAATTGATGTAGAAGAAAATGGTAGTTTACCGGCATGGATGGTAGCGCCGGTAGGGGCATTCGTTGATATAAAAACGAGAGAAGCGAAAGTGGAGAGGGCTAAACCCGCGAAAAAAGTAAGTAATCTTAGTTCCAGCTATAATACAAATATAATTTCGCGGAGCACTCAAACTCAGAGTTTTCAAACAACAAGCAGTGCTCCGTATAGTAAATTTACAACAATCCTGATATCTAGCATTTTTATTTGTTCTTTTTGGTGGGTTATTATCTCTTCATTAGGGCGCTGGAACTTTATATGGGCATCTATATGTGGTGTAGTTGGTTTAATTATTGCCGTTAATAGAACTGCCGTAGGAACTCGTAATATTCCAAAATCTGTTTACGCTCTATCGACACCTACCGTTGGTTCAGGGAAGTATATTGGGAGTAACATTAAATTGGTTTATCATAGATTACAGTGTGAATTTGTAAAAAAGATTTCATCTCGTAATCGTGTATGTTTTTCATCGTCACCAGTAGCGCGGTATAATAATTATCGACCATGTAAGGTATGTTTTCCTTAACTGTGTGCTATCCGGTTTTCTTTTTATATAGCGACAAAGGGCTGTCGCTACCATAGCGCATACTCCCCTTATAGAAACAAAACATTCAAAGAAAGTTAGGTAGGAGATGTGGAGTGAAATGATTGGATGGGTAGGGATGGTGTTAAGCATAGTTACAACAGTTCCACAGTTTGTTAAGTCTGCTAGTGAGAAGTCTTCCAAGGGGTTAAGTCTGGCGGCCTATCAGGTATTGTTTGTTGTGATTGCGTGTTATCTTGTCCGGGCAATAGCTATAAAGGATCCGGTGTTCATTCTAAGCGAATCAATTGGTTTGTTATTAACGTTAGGGATGCTGTATTTGTTTCAAAAGTATCCGGAAGCCAAGCGGGACAATTAGATGACACAAGGCTGTCGTTAGTCCGGTGTATACTAATGGAGTTATTATGCGCACATTTGTTATAGGTGATATACATGGGGCGTATAAAGCCCTACTTCAATGTTTAGACTTATCTAAATTTAATAAGAATAATGATCGTCTTATTTGTTTAGGTGATGTTTGCGACAGGGGGAGTCATGTTAAAGAGTGTATTGATGAGCTTTTGACCATTCCAAAATGTGTTTATATTTTAGGGAATCATGACGAATTGGCGTTGGAATGGGCTATTCATGGGAATTTACTTAAAGAATGGATGGATGATGGTGGGGGTGAGACGGCAATGTCCTATAAGGGCATTGGAATGCCGAAGGCGCACACTAGATTTTTGGCTAAGGCTCCGTTGTATTTTGTAGAGAAGAACAGATTATTTGTCCATGGCGGATATGATTCGGAACGCACTGTCGAAGAAACGCCAGATCAAACTTTTCTTTGGGATAGAAGTTTATTAAAAGAAGCAGAACGGCTTGAACGCACTTGTCCGGATTGGAAGTTTGGAGATTATGATGAAATTTTTGTCGGGCATACACCTACTTTGAATTATGGAAAATATGAGCCTCAGAAATTCTGCAATGTCTGGGCGATGGATACAGGTGCCGGATGGGGTGGATATCTGACGATCATGGATGTGCATACAAAAGAATTCTGGCAAACGGAAGTAGTGCAGTGGTAAAAAAGGGGGGGTATTGTTATGCCTTCATTGGCGCATCATTCAAATGAGTTTTGGGCGAATTTTCTTGGGGTAGATTTTCATTTTGATACGAATGATTGGCCTCGTGCTGATGTTCATATTTCTGACGCATTGTCAAATATCTTAATTTGGTTAGAGGCCGATCGTCCAGCGGATAAAGCGTTTTTCCTCAGAATTGCGGATGATCGACTTAAATATGCCGCCAGTGATATCGAAGAAGAATCATGTTATGTGCGAAAGGCCCCGTTGATTCTCCTGCATGAAAGGCTTCCTCTTATTATTGATGATGTTTTGCGGAATTATCGGGAGAGGGCACATGACCGTAAGATTGAACTGCCAACTGAGCTAAGAACCACATTAGGTAAGACACTCTTGAAAGCCAGGGATGAATTGGCCTCACCACCTTGGAAGGATCTTTTCATCAATGTTGAAACGAGTAGTGGGAAGGTCGTTATGAGGCTTGATATTGAATACAATTCTCTTTTGGAAAATACTGAGAAGAAGGCGGAGAAAAAAATGGAAACTATTAAGAAAAAGACTCTTTCGGATGAAATTTATGAGCAGTGGAGCAATTTTGTCTGGGATATTTGGTATCCGTTTACAGATCGGTTTTTAGGCGTGGCGAAGGCTTTTGAGCTTCGCGAGTATGAATTTGAGGCTGTGCAAAAGTACCTTGAGATCTACGTTTCTCTATTGATTCATTATTTAGCAGATGTCCCTGATTCAGAGAATGAGCGTTTTTTGACTGGATTACGCCGTTGCATTGAACTTATGAACAAGCATTTGGCACGGATTCGGTATAAACCGGAGTTCATTCAGGAAGAACTGTTTGATGACAACGGTATAATGATCAATCGAGGCATACAGCGGTGCATGAAACTGTTTCATCCTGAGTTGGGGGAATTTCAAGAATGGGATTTGGGCAAAAATTCGGCTATTGTCCGCAGAATTTTATATTATGGTGATCACATCACGCGGATGGAGTGGAGTAATCTTTATCTTAAGGTCGCAATCAAGAATGGAGTTGTTGTTATGGCTTTAGATGAGGAGGATCTTGAATTTGTTTTTTGGCATGAACAAGAGTTTAATGAATGTTTTTATAATATACCAAGGAAAACATAGAGGTAATGATTCACATTGGCTAAAGGATGCTTGGTGATAAATATGGAAACGACTTCTTGCGATATGCATGAAGAGCTGTTTGTTGAGATCGCGTACTCGCAAGAACCTGTCCCGTTGGATAAGGAAATGGTGGCCGAGGAGTGGCGATACTATAAAATGTCTCCCGCGATTTCGAGCAAATATTCAGCGGTTGCTGCCTTGACGAGATTATATGATGAAGCTTGTTTTTATGACAGAGCGATTACTGTTTGCAAGTTAGCTTTAAGGAATTCACAGCTTAAGGAATATCGGGCAGAATTATATTTTAAGATGGGGGAGATCAATGAACATAAAAGGGACTTTGATAGGGCTTTAAATTCCTATCTTAAAAGTCTACGTATAGGTTTGGGCAATGGGTATATGCAATATTGGCTGTATAAGAATATTACATTTTGTTATCTGATTAAAAAAGATTTTTCTACTGCCGAAAGACATTGTCGGATAGCAATAGATATTGGTGAGGCAAATTGGATCGCAGAGAGATTTCGTGAGTTTGATCCCAATGTCAGTTGGGAAGCTTGGAAGAATATGGGTGTTGTAATGGAACATGCAGGAAAGTATTTAGAAGCAGCGTCTTTTTATACCACAGCAATTAAATTGAGCCATAGGTTAAGTTGTCCTGAAATATCTATTTTACATTTGAGGCGCCTTTTAAAGCGTCATCCTGATCTGGTTCGAGCATGGAAAGAGCCGGTTGAGGATCTTTTAACTTATTATAATGTGATTATTTAAAATTATGAAAGACAGCTTTTTTGATGATTTATTTTTTATTGATCTGACTTTGGGTTTAGATGAAACAAGGTGTCCGAAATGTGGGGAAACTATATCGTCCAGCTTAATTATGGATGATGAGGTTGAGTGCCCGAAGTGCGGAGAGAAGTTTAAGAAATAATTATGGTTCTTAAGCATATTGAATAAGGTTATAATTTAAACGATTCCATATGCGAAAAGATGAGTTTTAAAGGGGGTATTTATGCTGAACAAGGCGACTAAAGAAAAGATTAATAATGAATGGGAGAATCAAAAGAAAAGTCCTCGTACAATTTATAAGTGGAAAGACCTAAACAATAAAACATATCAAGGGTATATTGCAGATTTAATGATAAATGAGATAGATATAATACGGCTTATAAAACCCACGCTAAGAAAAAATATTTTTATGCGTCATATTGAAACGACAAGTCAGAAAGAAAGTAATCAGGCGGAGAAAATGTTTGCAATGGCTTTGTGTCATGATGAGAGGTATGACAGCTATGTTTTAGGAAAATGTTTTGAGTACGAGTTGCCATTGTGTCCCAGAAAAGGAGAACATCTTAACGGTGATAACAAAGCGTTTGGAAATATTGATCTTGTATGCATAAAAGAAGATGAAGTTTATCTAATTGAATTAAAGAAGGACAAATCTAAGGAAACTCTTCTGAGAACTATTTTGGAAGCTTATACATATTGGAAACAAGGGGGCGCTTTATTACGCGCAGAACTAGAAGGGGTTCTGAAAATAAAAGATTTAAAGGTTCGGTTGGGGATTTTAATTTTCAAGGAATCAGAACCTGAAAAGGAATTAAGGTGTTTAAGCAATACACCATCGCAAAAAAGATTATTAGATTTGATCTCGAATGAAGTTGGAGGTGTTTCATTCTTTATAGTTAATAGAGAAACAATGCCTCAAATGGAATTGAGAAATAGGAAAATTTATTTCAGTGATGAAACGTGGAATACTAAGGAAATCGAGCAACGGGTAATATTATGTTGATAACGATTCACAGAGGAACACATGAAATTGGCGGGACTTGCGTTGAGATTTCAACGAAGAATTCGCGGATCATTCTAGATTTTGGAATGCCTCTCTCTGATGGCCATGGCGGCGAGTTCAATGAAAGAGCTTTAGAAGGGGAGTCTATTGAAAGCCTTCTGAAAAAGAAGGTTTTATACCCCATCAAAGGCCTTTATGCCAATGACACGCCTGGTGTCGATGCTATCCTGATCTCGCATTCCCACAAAGATCATTATGGTTACCTGAAGTATGCCCATCCGGACATCCCTGTTTATATGAGTGCGGGAGCGCGTAAGCTCATCGATGTGTTAAATGTTTTTATACACACCGAAAGTCGTCTTAAACTTAAGCCCACAAAAGAAGTCAGCGACCGGAAATCATTCATCATAGGCGACTTTAAAATAACGCCGTATCTAGTTGATCATTCTGCTTTTGATGCGATGGCATTTCTAATCGAGGATAAAGTGTCAAGTAAGGGTTTGTTTTATTCAGGAGATTTTCGTGCTGCCGGCTGGAAAAGTAAAGTTTTTGACCGTTTCATAGCAAATCCGCCCCAAGGTGTAACCGCCTTGCTCCTTGAAGGTACTATGATGGAACGAGAAGGGGGGAAGTATCCTGCTGAAGAAGATATCCTGACCCGCATGGTTGAACTTATCAAAGAGACAAACAAGAAAGTTATTTTCGCATGCTGTTCCGGGCAGAATATTGATAGGATCGTGACATTCTATAAGGCAGTCCGAAAAACCGGATCGCTTTTGGTCCTCGACCCCTATACGGCATGTGTGCTGAAATCTATTGAAACATCTCACAACAGCATCCCGCAGATGGATTGGGATGGTGTCAGAGTGTTTATTGCTGACTACTATGGCAAACGTGATATTTATATAAATAAGATAGCGGATAGCGAATTCCGGCGGATACTTCCGGGATTGGGTCGGGCTAAGTTGAAACCTTCAGGTTTTCCGTCCTTAAAGCAAAAGGCCGTTGTTTTGATGCGCAACACTATGATCCCAGCGGTAACACAGATCCCGGATATAAAGGGTTGTAAGCTTGTTTATTCCCAATGGAAAGGCTATCTAGACAAAAGGGATAAACCTGATGTTAAGAAATTTAAAGCTTTTGTCAGTAAATACGATATTGATCTTGAATATATTCATACCAGCGGTCACGCTACGGTCAATAAATTGCAGGAATTGGCTACAGTCATAGCCCCGCGTAAAGTAATCCCTATTCATACTAATCTCCCCAAAGAGTATAAGAATGTCTTTCCTAACGTCCTTGAGCTTCAGGATGGCCAGTCGTTCGATCTAAATACACTATAATTCAAAGATTTATTTATGGCGACAAAAGGTTGTCGTTTTGCCATGTTATCCTGTTCATAACTGATATTTGAATCGAAAATAGAGATTTTATAAGCATATATTAGGAGGCAAGAATGCGGTGGATAGATTTTGAGGATTCGGAAGCCGAAAAAGAACGGTTAGAGAAAAAGATTAAAGAAAACCCTGATGACGCTCAGGCGTATTATGAGTTAGGGACTGTATATGAATACCTTCGTGCATGGACGACGTCAAAAGAGTTTTGTGACAAAGCCCTGAAGATTGATCCAAAGAACGTAATGTATCATGCGTTTCATTCCTTTGTGAACACTCATCTTGAAGAACATGAAGAGGCCATATACGACCTGATCACTGTTATTGAATTGGGGGGAGATGAATCAGATTATTACGTAGATATGGCGCAAGGTGCTCAACGGGGACAGGATAAAGAATATGCGGTGTTAATGGTCGTTGACCTTAGGAAAGAAGGCAGGGACAAGATTGCCGATAAATTGGAAGAATGGCTGCTTAAGCCGTATTTAGCGAAAAAGGGGAGTTAAGTGAAGATAAAAAATTACTCCGAGAAAATGGCGGCTTTAGAAGTGTATATCGAACATTTAAAACATGGTATTCGTGATATATGCCTGCCAAACTATGGAGGATGGAAAAGAGAGTTAAATTATATAGATGTAGAAGCCAAAAAGAACGGGTTCGGCACTTTGCTCATAACCTATGACCGCATCTGCAACGATGGGAAAAGACATATAACCTACCAGAGAATAATATACCGGAAAAATAGAAGAGCGGATGCATGTTTATTGAGAGAACAAATGGAGAGGATCCCGAAAACAATACACGATCACAGGATTATAGGAAGATTGCTGGGGTATAGTAAGGAAGCGATAGATTCGTTTGTGAATGATGTTAGAAAGACAGGGGGTGGGCGAATGGTTGTCTCAAAGGTAGGGAAAAGACTTAACAACACGAAATGTTGAGGTAGAATAATCTATGCCAAAAAACATCATAGCCCTGGTTTACGACTTTGATAAGACGCTTTCCCCCAGAAGCATGCAGAATTACACAGTTTTACCGAACCTGGGGGTTGAAAAGACCAGTGTTTTTTGGAATGAGGTTGAAAAAGAGACCGCCAAAGAAAATGCCGAGAGCAATCTTGTATGGATGCGCAAGATCAAAGAATTGGCTGAAGGCGGCCAAAAACTTATCACAAAAGAGTATTTTAAGAAGTGCGGACGTAATATTGAGTATTTCCCCGGTGTCAAAGAATTTTTCCCCCAGATAAATCGTTATGTGAAGCAAGCTTCTAAAAACCGTATGACTGTTCGGCATTACATCATTTCTGCCGGTTTAAAGGAAATTCTTGAAGGAATCAGTATCCGTCGTGAATTCCACAATATTTTTGGTTCAGAATACCACTATGACTATAGCGGGAAGCCTATTTGGCCTAAAGTCCTCATCACAGACACTATTAAGACGCAGTATCTGTTCCGGATCAATAAGGGGAAGGAAAATATCAACGAAAGCATAAACGAACATATGCCAGAAGCCCACAGGCCAATTCCTTTCGAGAACATGATATATATTGGTGATGGGCTGTCAGATGTGCCTGCCATGACCCTTACTAAGAAGAATAAAGGGCATTCTATCGCTGTTTACAGGCCTTATAATCATAAAGGACTGAACGTTTGTAAAAGTCTCCTTAAGGCTGACAGGGTTGATTTTATTGCCCATGCTGATTATACAAAAGGGAAAGAACTTTACAGGTATGTTACGGCTACGCTTGATTTGATCATTAAAAGGTTTGAGTTCCAGATGAAGAGTGAGGGAAATCGGAGAATAATAAAATCATAATTGGAACTTAGAATGACACAAATAGAATCTTAAATAATGGCCAAGCAAACTAATACAAATCGTCAGAAGAACATTTCCAGGCTGCTCCGGGAAAAGAAGCGGGCATATCCGGACAAACTGAAGAGCCAGCAGGTTAAGTGGGTGAAGACTAAATGAATGGCAATCAAACGGACAATCTGGCGTGGCTGGCGGATAACCCTATTCTAAATATTGTTCGTCGGCAATATAAGCTGGCTTTGCAAGGCATTCACGGTCTTTCTCATTGGGAAAGGGTTGAGAAATTTGGACTTTTCTTAGCTGATGCAACTAAGGCAGACAAAACGGTCATATCCTACTTCGCTTATCTGCACGATTCACAAAGATTGGATGAATCAGAAGACGCTGAACACGGGAAAAGGGCATCAGAATTTGTTGGGGAATTGTATAAGTCAAAAGTAGTTCAGTTGTCCCCCGTTCGATTGCAACAGTTACAATTTGCTTGCCGTTACCATAATGAAAGAAAAATGTTTGATATTGATGATGTGACGATTCAAACCTGCTGGGATGCTGACAGGTTAGATTTGCCTCGGATTGGAATAAAACCAAACCCAGATTATCTTTATACTGAAACAGCAAAGAAGTTTGTTGCTATTGAACACAAGAAATCTTAAGGAGGGCACATGGACGCTGAACAGTTCGATAGTATTGAGAAATTAGCGGATAATGTTTATGATAAATTTGATGAATTGTACAAGAAAGGCATCTTCGCTGAAATTGAAGCTAAAATGAAAGACGTTTGTGCTTCTTTGAAGGAAGAATACTCAATTTCGGTCAATTTTGATGTAGAAGTTTTTAACTCTGAGAAAGAACAGTCAATTACTTTGACTAAGAGAGGTATTGCGTGTTTTGGTGGTCAAGCGCCCTATCTGGCATCAAGTGGTTCTACGGCACATAGGTATGTGGTCAATGGGCAAATTGTAAAGTTGCCACACGATTATTGCCCTCATTGCTGGGGAGAATGGGATTTTAAGTTGCTTCATACAACTTGTCCTTCATGTGATTTTATGATGGGCAAAGAAATAAAGCTTTTGCTTGATACTGATGTTTGCCCTAATTGTGAAGAAGGCAAGGTCAGTCATTCAAATCCGCAATGTACGAAGTGCGGGGTAATGCTGGATGGTAACGTGGTAAATTGGGGATGAGAGGGAAGGTTTATAGAGGAGATTTAATTGGTCAAGAGGCTGAAGGTTGATAAGAATTTTATTCCTTGCCCGTGGGATGCCGATGATGAAATGTTCAGAAATGGCATCTTTGAGTTTAATATCACTAAGATGATTGGGCATATTCAGGAAAACCCTAATGAATTTACTCTGGAAGAAGTGATAGTGGACGATATTTACATAAGTTCTTCATCTGTTGACGAGTCTCATATAGATTCAGTTGATATTAGTAAGCCTGTAATATTGGCAGAAATAGCCCCAGGACGATATAATTTGATTGACGGTAATCATAGAATGGAAAAAGCAAGCAGGATGGGAATAAAGAAGATGATGGCGTACAGATTAAACGTTGACCAGCACATAAAATTTTTAATTGATAAAAAAGCATATGTGACTTATGTGGAGTATTGGAATGACAAAGTAAGATAAGATGTTTAATCTGTTTGGAAGATGCTTAAAAAGGAAAGAAATTTAATATGAAAAAAATTGTTAAGAAGTCCACCGCAGTATCTAAAGGCCTTGTTGATGATATCCGTCTGCTGATTAACACGACCCGTCAGCAAGTTGCCAGAACAGTTAATTCGTCTTTGGTTGAATTGTATTGGCAGGTTGGACGACGTATTCATAAAGAAATTCTCAAAGAAAAAAGAGCTGATTATGGGGAGCAAATTGTCTCCACACTGTCACGACAATTGACAGAAGAATTTGGAGATGGTTTTGCGGAAAAAGGTTTAAGGCATATGATTCGTTTTGCAGAAGTATTTGCTGATGAGCAGATTGTCTCCACACTGTGGAGAGATTTGACTTGGTCTCATTTTCGAGAAATTATTTATCTTAAAGAAGAATTACGGCGTGATTTCTATGCTGAAATGTGCCGTATTGAGCGTTGGAGCGTTCGTGTCTTGCGTCAGAAGATTGGCGGGATGCTCTTTGAACGCACAGCCCTCTCTAAAAAGCCAGAGCAATTGATTCAGAAGGAGCTGGAAATTCTTCGCAAGGAAGACAAGGTTTCTACCGATTTGGTTTTCCGTGATCCATATTTCTTGGATTTCTTAGGGTTGAAGGGTTCTTATTCAGAAAAAGACTTGGAAATGGCAATACTAAGGGAGATGGAATCATTTCTTCTGGAATTAGGGGTTGGCTTTACATTTGTGGCAAGGCAAAAAAGAATTACAGTAGATCACGAGGATTACTACATTGACCTGCTTCTATATCACAGGAAGCTTCATAGGTTGGTGGCCATAGAATTGAAATTAGATAAATTTAAAGCGGCAGATAAAGGACAGATGGAGCTTTATTTGCGTTGGCTTGAGAAGAATG
>Ga0302319_10008341_pt1 | contig 20190 bp, 18 predicted proteins | sample Bog_T0_2_FD_203319 | JGI IMG/M metagenome (GOLD analysis project Ga0302319, IMG submission 203319) | Peat permafrost microbial communities from Stordalen Mire near Abisko, Sweden - Bog_T0_2 | ecosystem: Environmental > Terrestrial > Soil > Wetlands > Peat | place: Sweden: Abisko, Stordalen Mire... | reverse complement strand
CCCTCAGCGCGAATCTGCAAGGGTTCGCCGCGGGGACCTACAGCGGGAGCGTGACCGTGAATCCGGCCGCCAACTCCACTTCCGGCAGCGCGCAGGTTAATTTCAGTGTAACGGTGACGGGAAACGACAGCCTGGTATTCAACCCCACGGCAGGCCAAGGCCTGCAACTGACTACCGCCGCGCCGAGTGGAACGATCCAGGTAAACAGTTCGAACACCAACGCGCCCTTGATCTATAGCGCCACGGCGACGGTTTTGCAGCCGGCCAATGGAAACTGGCTCAAGATCGCCAGTGGGACACAAACCCCATCGAGCGTCACGGTCTCGGCGGTGGCTGGGTCGCTCGGTCCCGGCAGCTACCAGGGAAGAGTGAATTTCGTCGATACCAACAACGACCTGACATCGATTCCCGTGACTTTCGTGGTGCCGGGGGCGCCCACGCTCACCGCCACCTGCACCGCATCCTGCGCGGGCGGCGGCGCCACGGGGCAGTCGATATCGCTTGGTTCCCTCAACATCACCAGCAGCGATCCGACCCAGCCGGTCAATTTCACGGTCTCGGCGAGCACCAATAACGCACTCGGGCCCTCCTGGCTCTCCGTGGGTTCGACTACGGGAACCGCTACCCCGAGCGGCGCTACGGTACCGCTGGTCGCCAACCTGCTGGACTTAGCACAAGGTACGTACAGCGGATCGGTGGTAATTACGCCAACTTCTCCCACGGCGAACGGCGCACAAACCGTAACTGCTACCGTCACCGTCACCAGTGGATCGCTGGCGGTGACCTGGAGCGCCGGCGCCCTGCTGAACCAGCCGTCGAACCTGGTTATGGCGCTGACCGCGCCATCGGCTCTCGCCGGCGCCATCAACGTGTCGGCGGGCTCGGCGGTGTTGGACTATTCGTACAAAGTGCAGCAAGGTGCGAACTGGCTGCAGGTATCGCCCTTGCCTCCGTCCGCGCCGGGATCGCTGACCCCCGGGGTATTGACGGTGACAGCCTCCGCGGCGGGGTTGAACCCGGGAAGTTACCCCGGGCAGATCGCCATTATCGACAGCGCCAATAACACGACCGCGGTCAATGTGACCTTGACGGTTTCGGGTCCCGCAACGCTTCTCGCCAGCAGCACGAGTGTTGCCTTCGTGCAGGCTACCAGCGCGGCGATTCCCTCCAACCAGACAGTGAACCTGACTGCCAGCGATGGATCGCATCTGGGCTTTTCCGTCACGGCGCTGCCGCCCAGTTGGTGTTTCGCCACGGTGAACCAGACTTCGACTCCAGCGGTAATAACCGTGGGGCTGGTCCCTGCGCTACCGACGATCGGCGTAACCGGCACCATCACGCTGACGCCGGCCAACGGCGGCGCCGCGCTGGTGATCAAGGTAAGCTTCACACCGCCCAGTAACACGCCGGTCGTCAGCGGAGGAGTATTAAACGCCACGGATGGAGCGGTCGATATCGCGCAGAATGCATGGGTTGAAATCAAGGGGAACAATCTGGCGCAAACTACCCGCACCTGGACGGGCAACGATTTCATCAATGGGCAAATGCCCACGATGCTGGATGGCGTCAGCGCGACGGTGAATAACAAAGCCGCTTTTGTCTATTACATCAGCCCCACGCAAGTCAACATACTGACGCCGCTCGACACCGCGACCGGCGCAGTGCCGGTGCAGGTGACCTCACAATTCGGAACCAGCGCGGTGGTCAGCGCGACGGTGACGCCGTACGCTCCGGGGCTCTTCATCATCTACGAGTCGAATAACCAGTACCCGGCGGCGCAACACAGCACGGACTACAGCCTGGTTGGGCCGCCGGGCCTGATTCCAGGCGTAACCACTACTCCCGCGCAGCCGGGCGAAACCATTGTTCTGTATGGCACCGGCTTCGGTCTGCCGGTAACGGCGATTGTTCCCGCCTCGCTAACGCAGACGGGACTCCTGCCCACGCCGTGGCCTGCCTTCACCATTGGCAACGTTCCGGCAAACGTGGTCTATGCTTCTTTGGTGACGCCGGGCCTGTACCAATTCAATGTGATCGTGCCGGCAAGCGCGCCCAATGGCGACAACGCCATATCGGCCACATACAACGGGGCTATCACGCAATCGGGCCTTTTCGTTCCGGTGCAGCACCAGTAATCGGCCGCCCGGACTCAGCAGCCCGGGGTAAATCTCGCTCGGTAACTGATTGATCGTACTGAGCCGCGCGCGTCAGCAAGCGGTGATTTGGGACTTTCGCCACGGGCTGTTAGGCCACGAGACAGGAGGATTGATTATACTGAGTGATCCATCGGATCACCATGACGCTTAATACGGGTTCGGGCAGAGGGTGTCGGGGCATTCTTCTGGTCGCTGCCATTTTAGGGACGGCCCTGGCTCCAGCGCTGGCGGCAGCCGAACCCAAGAGCGTGACACCCGTGGGCTTGGTCCTGGCGGTGAGCGATGGCCAGACGCCGGACGGCAAACCACAGGCCAACCGCATCATGCGGCGCGCCGATCGATCCTCGCTGGATCTGCAGCGCGGCGAAATCCTGTTTGCCGGCGATTCCCTGCTGCTCGCGCCCAAGGGCGAAGCGCAGATCGCCTTCTGTCCCACCAAGACTGGGCTCCGCGCCGCCGGCGAGGGCACGCTCACCTTTTCAGATCGCGGGTACGCGCTGACGAAGGGCAGCGTGCCGGACCAGCATAGCCTTCCGGTCTGTGCTTTGCCCGATGTAGATCCCGATAACCGCAGTCCGGACGGCTACGTGCTCAGCCTGGTCGCCACGCTGTTGGGCAGCACGGCCCCCGAGGGCAATCTCGATTCGCATCTGGCCGCCCTGGCGCCGGCGGCGCGGGCGCAGATCGAAGGCAACCGCGCTCCGTTGGACGCCGCTCTGGCCGCCGGCCCCGAGCCGCTGGCTCTGCTGGCGCGCGCGGTCCTCTACCAGCGCAACGGTCTCCCTTACGAAGCCTCGCTCGATTTCCAACAGGCCGCCGACCTGCTCGGCAAGCCTGCCTGGCTGGGGCCCGTGATCACGACGCTTACCGAGCGCGGCATCAAGACGCCGCTGCCATCGCTGGCGCCCGGCGGCACCGTCTACGCCGTGGTGGTGGGCATCAACCATTTTAAGAACGCCAACCCGCAACTGAACTTCGCCGCCAACGATGCGGACGAGTTCGCCGAGTTTCTCCGCCTCCCGCGGGGCGGCAAGCTCCAGGACGACTTGCAGCTAAGAAGCTTTGTCGCCAGGGACAAGGATGGCCCCGACGTCCTCGCGCCGGCGGTCACCAACGCGCTCTCCAGCTTTCTCGGCGCTAACGCCACAGCCAAGGATACGGTGATACTCTTCATCGCTACGCACGGAGTGATCGAGCCGAAAACCAACCTGCCATACCTGTTGACCAGCGAGAGCAATTTGCAGAATCTGAAGGACACCGCCATTCCCATGTCGGCGGTCCTCGATTTGCTCAATCCTGTCCGCTGTAACGCCGGGCGAGTCCTGATCTTCGTGGATGTCTGCCATGCCGCTTACGTGGGAGAATTCCGTTCCGGAGGCGAGGTGCTCGCGGGAACTGGCTCGACCCAGCAGGTCTTTACCTTCGCGGCGAGCCGGACCACCGAAGAGTCCAAAGAGAGCGAAATCCTCCGCCATGGTGTCTTTTCGTATTACTTACTGCGCGGCCTCAACACCGAGGAACCCAACAAGGACGAACCCGGCAGCCCCTCGATTCTGCTCCGCGACCTGGTCCCGTATGTGACCAGTAACGTCTTCACCACCACCAAGCATAAGCAGAGTCCGCAGGAATCGAGCCACATCGACGCCTCGCTCGCCATCGTTCCGGATGTTCACTTGCCAGGGTTACGCTTCGGACCCATTCCCGGCAGCCCAATCCCGGCCACCGTCGCTACGGCCGAAGTTCCCTCACGGCTCCCTGGCCGGGGCATCGACCTGTCCGCTCCGCCGCAAGCGGTGGACGAATTCCGCCGCGCCATCTCGGCCGGTCGCATTCTTCCGGGCGAACCGGGCAGCGCTTTCGACCAGCTCGCCGCCGTGCGCGGCCAGTTCGGCGAAAACCGCGCCGGCTACCTGGTGGAAGAAAACCGTCTGCGCGTGGCGCTGGAAACCGGCGGCGAAAAAGTGCTGCTGGAATACCTGAAGGGCGATGAAGTGCCGCAATCCGCGATCGATTTCGAACTGGGAAGCAAGCTCTTCGACGCCGCGGCCACGCTCACACCCGGAGCGAACCAATTCCGTGCCAACGCGCTATTTTGCCGTGGGCGCGCGCTGATCGGCCTGCACGATTACACCGGCGCCATGCCGCTGATTGAGGAAGCGGCGCGGTTGACTCCGTCGGAAGCCTACGTGTGGAATGCGCTGGGCATCGGTTACCTGCAGATCCCCAATTACGACCGCGCCATTAGCGCTTTCGAAGACGCCATCCGGCGGGCGCCGTTCTGGGCATATCCGCGGCATAACCTGGCGTTAGCGCTGCGCGAACGCGGGAACCTGGCGGGCGCCATCGCGCAATACCGCGCGGCCATTCCGCTGGCGCCCGATTACTCTTATCTGCGCTACAACCTGGGCCTGCTCTACCAGCAGGCGAACGATCGCGACAACGCTGCCAAGGCATACCGCGAAGCGCTCCTCAAAGCCCCCAGCGAGGCGGCGCGCGCGCGCATCCTCATCGCGCAGGCTCTGCTGGAATCCAAAAGACACCGCGACCAGGCACTGCAAATGCTCAAAGACGTCGCCGACAATCACCAGCCCGATCCCCAGGACCTGGTGGCGCTTCGCTATGACCGGGCGCTGATCCTGTCCGAGGATCCAAAGGGCCGCGCCCAAGCCGAAGGCCTCTGGCTGGCAAACCTGGCCGGCAAGGAGCCGCACTTCCCTTCGCTGATCGCGCTGGCGGAGGCGTTGGACCATTGGGGAGAGAAAGACCGCGCCATCGAAAGATACTCCCAGGTGCTGCGATTAAAGTCGGATTACCTGGCCGCGCGGCTGCGCATCGCCGAGTTGCAACTAATGACGCCCGGCGATCCGGCGACGGCGTTGAAGACGCTGAAGGATGGAATCGGCACGGGCCCGCCGCAACCGCGGCTGGAGGAAATGGTCGGCGATGTGTCGCGGCAATCGGGAGATCGGGATGGGGCGGTGGCGGCGTACTGTTCGGTGTTCTCGTCCCTCGCAACCGCGCCCGAGTTGCGCTCGCAGGCCAAGGCCAGGCTGAAGGAAATGAAAGTGCGCGCGGAATCGGCTTGCGGCCCGGCGGTGGGGAAGAAGTGAGGGACTGCAGTAGTCGCGATTCGGCGAACATGGATGACCGGAGTGTTCGGTAAGGGATCCGGGACGCCGCGGCGACGAAGGCCGCCCGATGAGGATCGGTATACCGAAGCGTCGAAACGGCGGCAGGTGAATGCGGATGCCGCCCTACGACGCCTTCTTCTGCGCTTCTTTGGCCAGTCCGTTCACTTTCAGGAGCAGGGCGATTTCGTTGCTGGGAGTTTCCAGGGCGGCGGAGATACTGGAAATTGGCTCTCCGCGGCGATGCATCCGCAAAGCTTGCGCCCGCTTGGTGAGGTTGATTCCCATACCGGCGGGCCTGCCGGGCGGGACGGCTTCCAGGGTGCGGACGGATTCCCGCAGACTCTCCAGTTCGCTCTCCAGACCGCGGACTACCGATTGTTCGGCCTCGCGGACGCGTTGCGATTGCCGCGCCTGATGGCGCGCTCTCGCCACCTCCCGTTTCACGACGATGAGAACCACCAGAGTCAACGCCAGCACAGCCGCGGCGAGGGCGTATACCGTCAGAGGGTTTACCAGGAATTCTCCGCGCATCATTTAGGCTCCTGTAAGAGGTCACCGGCCGGTGAGGCGCTGAGCCGTTCGCGGCGGCTCTCGATCTGCGAGATCCGCACCCCGTAGTTGCCCTGCACCATCACGGCCTCGCCCCGGGCGACCACGCGGCCGTTCACCATGACCTCCACGGCTGCCGCGGCGCCCTGGCCGAAATCGATTACCGAGCCGGTATCCAGGTCGATGACTTCCTGCAGCGTCAATTGGGTCCGCCCGAAACGGAGGGTGACCGGTAATTCGATGTCCAACAGCAGGTCCAAGGCGGAACCGGGCTGGATACTTCCTGCGCTCATGCTTTTCTCCTGGGCTGCGTAAGCCAGACTCTTTCCATGTGACTGCGAAGCCGCAGGATGGCCTGGGTCCGCAACTGGGCGATACGCGAGAGATGCATCTTCATCACCTCGGCGATTTCCCGCAGATTCAACTCTTCGTAGTAATACAGGCTCAATACGGTGCGCTCCGATTTGGGCATACGTTCGATGGCCAGAGCCAGGATCCTCACCAGTTCGGCGCGTTCCACGATGTGCGAGGGCCAGGACTCTTCGCCGGTGGAGATAAAATTCAGCAGATCGCGGTTGGGGTTGTCCCCGGGAGCGAATTCCAGCCGCTCCAATTCCACAGACTGTACCTCGGCCAGCCATTTCTGATATTCCGCCTGGGGAATTTTCAACTCGGCGGCAATCTCTTCCTCGGCGGCTTCGCGTCCAAAACGCTGCTTGGCGCGATGGATGGCGGCCTCGATCAATTTGGACCGCTTGCGTGTTTCGCGGGGCGCCCAATCCATTTCGCGCAGGCTGTCGATGATGGCGCCGCGAATGCGCCGCTCGGCATAGGTATTGAGCTGCACGCCCATGGTGGGGTCGAAATTGTCGATAGCAGCCATGAGGCCGATCACGCCGGTGGAAATCAGGTCGTCGAGGCTGATATAGTCGGGCAGCCGGTCGTGAATCCGCCGGGCGATCAGGCACACTTGCGGGAGATGATCGAGGACCAGTGCTTCGCGTTCGGAAGTGACTGACTCGTCGCCAGCGGGACGATAGGTGTTTAGGCCGGTGGCCATCGTTTCCTTAAGCTACTGCCTGGAGTGCATCAGGCAATTGGCGTACCAGGGAATCGATTACCTCGTCCTTGGTGGCCGGCTGCAGATCTTCTGGTACAGACTGCCCGTGGGAGAAAAACGAAAGCGGTTTCTGCGTGCGCGCCGCTTCGGAAAACAGTGCAGCGGCGGAGGTTGTTTCATCCAGCCGGGTAAAGATCAGTTTCGCGGCGCCAAAGGCGCGGAAGCGGTCGGTCATGCTGCTGAGATCGGTGCGCTGCATGGAAGCCGTCAAAACCAGGTGTGTGTCAATGTCTTGACGGCGATTCAGGAACTGCGCCAGATCGCTTCCCAGTTCCTGCTGCAGGGCGGCGCTGAAGCCAGGGGTATCGATCAGCAACCAGGTATTGGCGGGCGTGGAATCCACCGCCTGGGCGAGAGCCAGGGTGTTTTCCACGGCCTGAAAGGGGATGCCGAGAATGGCGGCGTAGGTGCGCAACTGTTCGGCGGCGCCAATGCGCAGGGTATCGGCGGAGACCAGCCGCACGGGCCGGCCCAGAGCCAGGCACTGGCTGACGGCGAGTTTCACCAGCGTGGTCGTCTTGCCCGATCCCGGAGGCCCCACCAGCGCGGTGATGCGGCCGATTTCGGGCTGCACCTGGAAGCGTTTGCCCAGTTCGTCGGCAGTGGCCGCCAGCCAGGATTGCGGCTCGTGATCGGCCGCCGGGCGCGGCCGGGCGATCTCCAGGACGGTCGGTTTGGTGAAGCGCTTGTATACCGCCTGTTCGATGGAGCGCGCCAGATCCGGCTCCACGCCGGCATCGATGAGGGCGCGCGCCACGCCCGGATCGTCGGTGGGGCGGGCGGCAAAGGAGGGTCCGATGCGGGCGATCATCTGCCGAATTTCGTGAATGCGCTGGGTCAGTTCGTCGTTCCGCGACAGCGCCGCCTTAGCCGCCGGTACCGGGGCTGCCGGTTCCGGCCAGCCGCCAAAGACAACCTCGTACTCGCCCAGATGGCGGGCTTCGGGAGGCGATTCGCGGGAATTCAACAGCAGCGCATCCGCCCCCATTTCGCGGCGCGCCTGCTCCATGGCGTGGGGAACGGACGCCGCGAAAAACGACTTCACGTATAGTGCGGTCTTTTCGTTGCTTGGCATGGCTATTGGATGACCCCTTGCGAAACGATTTTGACTTCCATGGGAACCTCGTTATGCGAAAGGAAGAACAGGTTGCGGTTGGTGGGCTCTACCATCTGCCGCAGGAAGAAACGGGCGCCGGAACTGGCGATCACCGCCGTGGGCGTCTCCGGCGTGCCGGCCTTCTGGGAGATGCGCTGCAGCAGATCGCGGATAGCCGGCGGCGCCATGGTGACGTGGCTGTTCTGTTCGCCGTGCTGCACGGTGGACTCCACCGTCTGCTCCAACTGCGGGTCCATGAGGAATGCCGGCAGGTCGCCGGCCGCATTGAGATACGGCTTGACGACGATGCGGCGCAGCGCCTGGCGCACGTATTCGGTGAGCAGCACGGGATTGCGGGTGGTGGCCGCGGCCTCGCCCAGCGCTTCCAGAATGGTGACGGAATCGCGGATGGAAACGCGTTCGCGCAGCAGGTTCTGCAAGACACGCTGCACGGTAGAGAGCGGGAGCAGCTTGGGCACCAGGTCTTCCACCACTTTGGGATGGTCGGCGGCCACGCGGTCGAGAAATCTCTTGGCGTCCTGGCGGGAGAAAAGTTCCTGGGCGTAGCGGCGGACCAATTCCGCCAGGTGCGTGCCCAATACGCTGACCGCGTCCACTACGGTGTAGCCGCGGCGCCGCGCGGCTTCCGCCTGTTCCGCGGGCACCCACCAGCCGGTCATGCCGAAAGCCGGCTCCTTGGTTTGCTTGCCGCCCTGAGGCGGTTCCACTTTGCCCACGGGAATCGCCAGTTCGCAACCAGCCGGCAATTCGTAGCGCGCGATCTCCGCCCCTTTGAGGGAGATCACATACTCGTGCGCTTTGAGCGACACGTTATCCACCACACGAACGGGCCCGAGCACGAAGCCCAGGTCGGAGGCGATCTGGCGGCGGATTCCGCCGATGCGTTTGATGAGCGGCGATTCCTGGCCGCCGCCGACGAACTTCACCAGCCCCAGACCCATCTCGATGGCCAGCGGTTCCACCTTAAGGAGCGCCTCGATATTCTCTTTCGCGGCGGAGGGCTTGGCGACGGCGGCGGACTTTTCGGCCGCGGCTTCCTTCTTGCGCATATTCCAGGCGGAGAAGCCCAGGCCCGAGCCCAGAACCAGGAACGGGATGCTGGGCAGACCGGGAAAGGCGGCCAGCACTACCAGAACACCGCTCGCCAGGAACAAAGGCTGCGGACTGCCGAACAGTTGTTTGGCGAAATCGGCGCCCAGGCGATCGTCGGAACTGGCGCGCGTCACGATCAGGCCGCCGGAAATGGAAATCATCAGGGCCGGGATCACGGTGACCAGGCCGTCGCCGATGGTCAAGATGGTGTAGGTTTGCAGGGCCTTGGCCAGGTCCATGCCATGTTGCAGCACGCCGATGAGGAAGCCGGCGATGATGTTGATGCCGGTGATCAGAATGGCGGCCACCGCATCGCGCTGAGTGAAGCGCGAGGCGCCGTCCATGGCTCCGTAGAACTCGGCCTCGCGGGCCAGGTCCTTGCGGCGTTTGCGGGCTTCGGTTTCGTCGATCAGCCCCGAACTCAGGTCCGAATCGATGGACATCTGTTTGCCGGGCAGGGCATCCAGGGTGAAGCGCGCGGTCACTTCGGAAATGCGCACCGCGCCGTGGTTGATCACGACGTACTGGATGGCGATCAAGACCAGGAAGATGACGGTGCCGATGATGTAGTTGCCGCCCACCACGAAATTGCCGAAGGCCTGGATCACATCGCCGGCGGCGCTGGTGCCGCCGTTGCCATTCATGAGGATCAGGCGGGTGGCGGAAATGCTCAGCGCCAGGCGGAAGAGGGTCAGCAGCAGCAGGGTGGTGGGGAAGACGCTGAACTCCACCGGTTTGCGGATGTACATGGAGACCATCATCACCACCACCGACATCATGATGTCGGCCACGATGAGGACGTCGAGAATGAAGCCCGGCAGCGGCGTGATGAGGGCGATCACGATGCCCAGCACGGCGATGGGAACGCCCAGCTCTCTCCAATTGGTCACCGCCAGTCCGGCTGCCTGTTTCCATGGCGCCGGGGCGGCGATCGCTTTTGCCTGTGCTGCCAATCTATTCTCCTTTGCTCTGTTTCATGCGCATGGCCGGCCAGGGGGTCGGCCGCGGACCGGGGGGTCCACTCAACCTATGCACTTCGACGCCCATTCATCAGCTTGAAAATGTATGCCAACACTTCGGCTACCGCGCGGTAGAACTGCGCGGGTATTTCCTGGCCCACATCGACGGATTTGTACAGCGCCTGGGCCAGGGGCGGATTCTCGATGAGCGGAACCTGATTTTCCACGGCCTTCTGGCGAATGCGCAGCGCCAGATAATTCTTGCCTTTGGCCACCACCATGGGGGCGCCGGAGGAGTTCATGGAATACCGCACCGCCACCGCGTAGTGCGTGGGGTTGACGATCACGGCGGTGGCCGTGGGAACTTCGTGCATCATCCGGCGGCGCGCCAAATCGCGTCTGATGCGCCGGATGCGCTGCTTCATGATCGGATTGCCTTCCATTTCCTTGAACTCGTCGCGGATGTCCTGCTTGCTCATCTTGAGATCGGCCTGGTAGCGCTGTTTCTGGCGGATGAGGTCCACCGCGCCGAAGATGATGAAGACGAAGGAAGCCTTCCACAGGAGGGTCTGGATGGAGCCCGCTACCTGTGCCGCGCCATCGGTCACGCTGCGCAGCGGCAGGGTCAGATAGGTCTGGAAATTGTCGGTCACCAGGTAGTACACGGCGCTGCCGAACACGGGGATCATGATGGCGGCCTGCAGGAGCGAGGGCAGGTTTTCTTTGGGCAGTTGCTTCAGGCGAGAGCCGGGGCTGAGGCGTTTCAAGTCGGGAGCGAGCTTCTTCAGGCTGACTCCCAGCTTGGTTACGCCGAGTTGAATGGCCAGAGTGATGCCGATCATGACGGCGCCCAGGACGGCCAGCGGCATGAGCGCGTGCTTCAGCAGGTTGATGCCCAGCCCGATGATCTCCGAGGTGTTCATGCGGGGATCGAGGGCATGCTGCAGCATGGTGGCCATGCTGGCGCGAAGCGATTGGATCCACAGCGGCCCCCAGTTGTGGAGGAGAGTCACGAAAGCCAGGAACTGCAGCGCGCCGACAAAGACTTTGGCGGTGGGGAAGTTGCCTTCCTCGCGGGCTTTCTTCAAGCGCCGCTGTGTCGGTTGCTCGGTCTTTTGCTGGTCGGCCATGGCTTCTCAATGCGCGATCAGTCCTCGCGCCAGCGAGAGAGCCGTTGCGCTTTGGGCACGGTACAGCACCGGGAAGAGCAGCGCCAGCCAGCCCAGCATGGCCAGACAGACGAGCATTTTGACGGGGAACGCTACGGTGAGCAAGTGCAATTGGGCATTGATCCGGCCGAGCAGCGCCAGCGAGATATCGATCATCACCATCACCGCCACCATGGGGAGGGCCAGGCGCAGACCGGTGGAGAACATGGTGGAGCCGGCCATGAGCACTTGCGTGGCCGCGCCGCGCGCCAGCACGAACGAGCCGGCGGGATAAGTCTCCAGGCTGCGGGCGAAGATGCGCAGCACTTCGCGATCCAGACCCGTCGCGAAGAACAGCAGCGAGGCGAAGATTTGCGAGAGGATCACCAGGATGCTGGAATCGGCTTGCGTATTGGGGTCGATGGTGGAGGCGAAACCGTAGCCGGCCTGCAGACCCATGATTTGCGCGCCTACGGCGAAGGTCTCGGTGACAAAGGCCACCGCCAACCCGATGCCGATGCCCAGCGCGGCCTCCACCATGATCCACATCGCCAGCAGTCCGGCCGAAGGGTACGTGGCGATGTGCGGCCATTGGGGAAACAGGGCGATGGTGATGCTCAACGCCAGCAGCACGCGCGCCGGGTTGATGACGTTGGCGATTCCGGGCATGGGGACAAATACGAAAACGCCGGCCACGCGGGCCAGCGTTAACAGGAAACCTAATAGAGTTGCGGTGGAAAGGACCAGGTTACCGCCCATAGCGGCTCAGGTCCCCCAGGATTAGGATGGTGTACTCGCTCATTCGGTGCAGCATCCAGGGCAATGCCAGCAGAAAGGCCCCCAGAAAGGCCAGCAGGCGCGGGATGGCGTTGAACGCCGTGTCCTGAATGGACGTGACGATTTGCACCAGGCTCATGAGAGTTCCCACCACGAACCCCACCGCCAGCAGCGGCAGCGCCAGCCAGAAGGCCGTCATGAGAGCCTGGCGGACGACCTGAATCACGAATTCCGGGGTCATATGTAGAAGCCTTTCATCAGCGAGCCGATCACCAGGTTCCAGCCGTCGGCCAGCACGAACAACAGGATTTTGAAAGGAGCCGAAATCATCACCGGTGGTAACTGCACCATGCCTATGGAGAGTGTTACGGAGGCCACTACCAGGTCGATCACCAGGAACGGGAGGAAGAGCACGGCGCCAATCTGGAAACCGGCTTTCAGTTCCGAGAGGATGTAGGCGGGAATCAGAATCCGCAGGTCCAGGTCGGCGGGGGAGTGCGGAGCCGGAGCGTGGGTAATATCGAGGAACAGCTTGACGTCTTTTTCGCGCGCGAACTTGATGAGGAAGGCTTTGAGGGGTTTGGATCCAGCCTCAAATGCCTGGTCGGCAGTGAGGGTGTTGTTTTGCATCGGTTCCCAACCCTGGTGGTAGACGTCGGCCGCCACCGGGGAAATCACCAGGATGGTGAGGAACAGAGCGATTCCCACCAAGACTTGATTGGAGGGGGTGGTCTGCGTGCCCAAGGCCTGGCGCAGGAAGTGCAACACGATGGTGATGCGCAGAAACGGCGTGATCGACATGAGCAGCGCGGGCAGCAGGGTGAGCAGCGTCATCAGAATGACGATCTGCATCGGCACGCTGAGCGACTCGCCGGTCTTGGAGAGCTGAATGCCCATCATGGAGTTGGCTTGCGCCGCGGCGGCGGCGTGGGCCAGGGCTGGGAGGGCGAAGAACAAAATATATTTCATCGTGCCACCAACCGTTCTTCCCTGGAAACTTCCCAGCCGCTGCCGTCCAACACGGAACAACCTCCCGGTGAGACAGCGATCAAGAGGACTCGGCCGCTGACGTCTACCAGATGGAGCGAATGCTGGGGGGTCAAGTTCAGGCGTTCGATGGTCTGCATGCGGCGCGCGGCGTTCCGCCCGATACCCTTGACGTGGAATCGCGCCAGACCCTTGCTGCGGAGCCAGTACAAAGTGGCGCCCAGCAACCCGAGAACGAAGACCACCACGAGAGTCTGCTGAATGGCTTCCATGTCAGTTCCGGCCTTTGAGATTCACCATGCGGACCACTCGATGGCCGTTGGCCGCTGCCAGCTCCCCCGCGCCCAGGAAAGCCCGGCCGGCGAGAATATCGACGCTTTCGCCGGCCGCGCGGCCGGACACGACCAGGCTTCCTACAGCCAGTTCCAACAGCGCGCTGACGCGCAGGGCATGAGCCTCCACCACCGCTTCCACTTCCAGAGGGATGTCCAGCAGGCGCCCCACTTTTTGCAAGTCGGCCATGATCGGATTAAGCCTGAACCAGAGCGACGGTGTCTTGTGCCAGTTGATCGCTGGTGGTAATCACACGCGATGCCGCCTGATAACTGCGTTCGTAAGTGAGCAGTTGCGTGAACTGCGCGGCCATATCGGTGTTCGAGGATTCGAGCGCCCCGCCCACAATCGCGGCGCGGCCGCCGCTTCCGGCGGCGCCGATGGCTGCCTGGGCGGTGGCGGCGGAGGCTTGCAGGTTGTTGTTGCCCACTTGCAGCATGCTGGTAGGGTTGGCAATCGAGGCGACCGCCAGTTGCCCCATCGTCACCTGTTGTCCGTTGGTATAGCTGGCTACGATCAACCCGCCGGTCTGAATGCCGAAACTGGAAATCTGGCCGGCCGCGTAGCCGTCCTGCGTTGGGTTAGACATCGCGGAAGCCCCCGCGTACTGTGTGATCGTCGGTGTTCCCGCGCTGTTGAACAAGTTCCAATTGATGCTCAGGTTGGCTCCGTCCGCCAGGGCGGCCGCTCCGGTTGTGACTGGCACGGGGGCGTTGAGGGCCGGCGGCACGGCGGGCACGGGAGTGGTCAGGTTGCCGCTGGCGTCGAACCCAAGTTGGCCCGTGGCCAAGGTGGTGCTGGTAGTTCCGGCGACGGGGTTCGCCTCGTCCGAGTTGGGGATTGTCACAGTGTACGTCCATGCGCCCGGCCCGGTCTCGGTGTAGTTGACGGTCAAAGTGTGCGCCGTGCCCAGGGTGTCATAGACCTGAATCGGCGCGCTGAACGTGCCGTTGGCGGCCGTCTGGCTGTCCAAGTTGACGTTCATGCTCATATTGGCGGTGGTGGCGGGAGGCATCACCGACCCCACGGGGAGGCTGATGTTGCTCACGGCTCCGTTGGCGTTCACCACGCCATTGACCGCGGACCATCCTTCCACGTTCTGGCCGCTGGCGGTCAGCAGGTTGCCGTTGGCGTCCAACTGGAAGCTGCCATCGCGGGTATAAAGCTGGTTGCCGGCGGAATCCTTGACCACGAAGAAACCATTGCCCTGGAGCGCGGCATCCAACGGTCCACTGGTAGTGGTGAGAGAGCCCTGGGTGAAATTCTGACTGGTGGAGATCTGGTTCACTCCCATGCCAATCTGGGAATTGTCGGTGCCCACGCCGAGCGATTGGGACATCACATCCGAAAAGCCGATTTCACTGGCCTTGAAACCGGTGGTGTTGAGGTTGGCGAGGTTATTGCCCACGACGTCGATGGCGGTCGAGTCGGCGGTGAGCGCGGATAGAGCAGTTCCAAATGCGGATGACATAACGTTTAACTGTGCCTCCTACGATTGAGTCTGTTTCGCCGCGGTGGTCTGCCCGGTGATGGCGGGAGTGTTGGCGGTGGTTGGGTTAGCGGCGCCTGCCGCGGGGGCGCCTGCCGCGGTGGTGCTTGCGGCAGCGGTAGACGAGATATCGGTCGCCATGGTATCGGTATCGCTGCGAATGGCCATCACTTGTTCCAGTTCGCTGAATTGCGCCAACTGCGATACGAACTGCGTGCTGTCGGTGGGATTCAACGGGTCCTGGTTCTGGAGCTGTGCCACCAGGAGTTGCAGAAACATTTGTTCGCTGGGTGCGGTACCGCCTAAAGCGGACGCGCTGGATGCGCTGGAATTGCTGTTTGAACTAAGGGGGCTAACTGCTGAAGCCATGGGAACCTCCTAGAGAGTTTTCTCCGCCGTCGAGACTGGATTGCAGTTCTTCGACCCAGCGGGGTTGATTCGGTTGATTGGGATTGCGCCGGCCGCCATCCTGCTGCGAGCCGCCGGAATGAGACTGCTGGTCGCCGCCGCGCGACTGGTCCGGAGCCGAGTGGCCGCCGGGCGTGGGGGTGAGCGTCGCCACGGAGAGCGTGGGCCGCCACATCTCGGCGCGGTAGCCGTTTTCTTCCAGCCGCCCTTGCAGTTCGGCAAGACCTTGCCGCAATCCGCTGGAGAGACTGGCGTCGCCGCTGTGCACCGATACGTGAACTTCGTTGCCTTGTTGCACCACGCGCACGTCCACGCGTTCGTTGTCCGCCTGCGTCACCTGTAAGGAAATGTCCTTCAAAGGGGCTGCCGAATGGGGCGGGTTTTGAGGGAGGGGCGTAGGCGCCTCGGTGTTTGCGGAAGCGGGGGCCTGCGCCGCCGGCGACGGCAAAGATGCCGGCTGGGCGTCGCGGCCGGGGGCTGCCATGGTAGACGGCAGCAGGGCGTTAGGATCGGCCGGCACGCTGTTTCCGTCAGCCGCGGAAGCGACTACTTTCTTACCGGCGGACGCTACCGCGGCGGAAGCCGCCATCTCGGCGGGGAGAGCGGACTGTTCCGCGCCGCCGATGGGCTGGACCCGGGTAGCGAAAGCCAAATCCTGGGAACTGCGGTTGGATCCCGCGGCAAGCGATGGAGCGGCCTGGGCAGCGGGGTCGGAGGCGCCGGACTTGGGCGGTGGCGCGGCGTTGCCCGCGGACCACGACGCGTCGGCCGGTAAGGCGAGCAGCTCCAGGCTATCGCTTAACGATGCCCCGGTGCTATCGGCCGACGCCGCGTCGGCGGGAGGAGCCGTAGGGACGAGCGCGGCAGCCTGGGTCGCGGCATTCGTGCCACCGGCCAGAACCAGGTCCTGCGGAGTGCTTCGCCGCGCCGCGGCCTTCTTGTTCTTCATCGGCAAATCCAAGGGATCGCCGGCGGCGGTGGAAGGCAAATAGAATTTGTAGGGCAGTATCGTTTTGGCCGGCGCCGGCAGGGAAGAGGCCTGGGTAGCGGAGTCGTCGTCATCGCTCGTACCGGCGGCCGGTACGGAGGTCTCGCCCGGGAAGATGGGTTTCGCCAGTAACGGCAGAGCCGGCGTCTGGGAAGGCAGTTCGCCGCCGTCGCCCTGTGCCGGCAGCCTCACGGGACCGGCGGAGCGCCACGATGCCGTGCCCGAGGGCGCCAGCGTCAGTCCGCCCAATTCTCTGGCGAACTGTGCGCCGCCGGTGGGCGCATGAAAACCGGCGGAGACGGGTAGGGACGGTCGAACCGCGGCGGCAGCAGAAGCAATGTTCACGCGGCCAGAAGTGCAGTTGGAGAACCATGACGGCCGGCCATTCTTTTCAACTCGATAGGCCCGGCGCGTGGGTGTTGGGGTTTTGACTGTCAAGCGGGGCAGTCAAAGTTTTGACGACTTACACTTCTACTTATGCGTACATATCGGCGCTGCGCGCTGATTTTCGAGGAGATCTTGGGGGCAAGTTTTAGGCCACTGACTTGCTTCTATCGGCACCGGTCGCTTCGTTATGGATAATCTCACCATTGCCGCAGCCAGCGGTTTGCGTTCCCGCATGGAGTCCCTCGACTTGCTGGCCAATAACCTCGCCAACTCAGCCACCACAGGGTTCAAGCGCGACCAGGAATTCTATGGCCTCTATTCCTCCGCCGACTCTGCCGATCCGGTGAACGGCGGGCCGAACTCCACCCTTCCTACGGTGGAGAAGCAGTGGACCGATTTTTCGGCTGGAATGATGCAGGACACGGGCAACCCGCTGGATGTGGCTCTCTCCGGTAACGGCTTTCTGGCGGTAAACGGGCCCAACGGAACCTTATATACCCGCGCCGGCAACCTCAAGGTGCTCGGCACGGGCGACCTGGCCACCAACGATGGCTATGCCTTGCGCAGTGCCGCGGGCGGCACCATTAAGGTGAGCCCAGGAAAGCCGCTTTCGATTTCCCCGGATGGGACCGTGCAGCAAGGCGGCCAGACCGTCGGCCAGATGGAAGTGGTGAGCTTCAAATCCAACGACTCTCTACAGAAGATGGGGAGCACCTGTTTTCAGAACCCGAACGCCAAGAACCCCGCCGTTCCCGCCACCGATGTGACCGTGCAGCAGGGAAAAGTGGAGACTTCCAACGTTCCCGTAGCGGAGGCGGCCATGCGCCTGGTGGGCGTCATGCGGCAGTTCGAGATGTTACAGAAGGCCATCGGCGTCAGCAACGACATGGACAGCAAGACGATTCAGGAAGTGGCACGCGTCGGCTCGTGACGCGATCGGCCAAGTTAAGACAAGGAGTGCATCTATGATTCATCAAGTAAGAGAAACGACCGCCGCACCCGCTATTGCGGTTCGCGGTACCGCCTCCCTCCCGCACCACACCGCGGCGGCCGGCGTGAAGACTTCCGGCGACGGGGAGACGCTCGATTTCGCGTCGATCCTCGGCGCCACCTCGGCGGAAAGCAACCCCGTCTTGAAGGCCTCGCCGCGCGAACCGGTAAGCAGCATGGCCGCCGCGCCGGGCTACAGGGGGGCTACCGTATCCCAAGCTGCCGCCGCGGCTGCCGCCGCCGCTGCCGCCAGCGCCGCTACCACGACGACTGCCAGCACCTCTACCGCTACAACTGCCACCACGCCCGGCGCCTCCGCTTCGACTGCCGCGGCCACCGCGGCTGCCGCAACTACGCCGTCTACCTCCGCGGCGGCGGCGACTCCCGGCATGGCGGCGCTGGTCAACGCCATTCAGAACGGTACCTTCCAGGTTTCTTACGTTACGGATCCTTCCCAATTGAAGGAAACCACGCCGTGGGGAACAGACACATTGTCAAGCGTCAATTACGCTTCCAACCAGACGGCCGCGCAACTGGCGCAGTTGCTGGGCGGCAAAGTGGTGCAGATGACGGCCTTCCAGGACAGCGCGGGCTCGGCCGACCCTATGGCCAACTACATCCAGTTACCCAACGGCATGACTTTCAACGCCGCCGACGTGGCTTACTACGGGAGCGCGACAATGCCCGGGGGACCGGCACAACTTACGGCGTGCCTGACCGCGACTATCAATCAAGGCGCCGCGTGGACTAACTATCAATTGAACGGCGGAACCGAACCTAGTTTCGCGGAAGGCTACATCGGGCCCCCGGTCAGCGGAATGACGTACCCTCCGGGCACCATCGGGGCCAACGGCATGGTGATCGATCCCAACGCGCCGTCTTCCGGAACCCAGGGAGTCTGATCGACAGGACCGCACATACTCGCACGACACAAGGAAGATAAACAATGATTCGAGCACTGTATAGCGCTGCCAGCGGCATGACCGCACAGCAGCTCAACGTGGATAACATCGCCAACAACCTGGCTAACGCCAACACGGCCGGTTACAAGGCGCGCCGCGCGCAGTTCCAGGATCTGCTCTATCAGACCATCGTGCAGCCCGGCGCCAATGCCGGGCAACAGACCACGGTGCCGGCCGGCCTGCAACTGGGGCTGGGCACGAGGGCGTCCTCGAACGAGATTATTCTGACACAGGGTACTTTCAACCAGACCGGCAACCCCCTCGATGTGGCCATTCAGGGAAACGGTTTCTTCCAGGTACGCCTGACCACGGGCACCACGGCCTACACCCGCGACGGATCGTTTCAAGTGGATAAGGCAGGCGTAATTGTGGATTCCAGCGGCAACCCCGTGGAACCGCAGATCACCATTCCGCCCAATGCGCAATCGGTGACTATCGCGGCCGACGGCACCGTCAGCTATCTGACTCCCGGCCAGACCAACGCGCAGCAGGCGGGACAGTTCCAGCTCGCGGAATTCCAGAATCCCGCCGGCCTGAACAGCATCGGCCAGAATCTCTATCAACCCACGGACGCGTCGGGCGACGCCGTGGTCGCCGCCCCCGGAAGCACCGAGGGGTTGGGCACGCTGATGCAGGGGTACACGGAGCAATCCAACGTCAGCATCGTGGACGAGTTCATCAATCTGATCGTGGCCCAGCGCGCTTACGAGGCCAATTCCAAAGTGGTCAAAGCCGCGGATGAAATGTACCAACAGGTCAATAATCTAAAGCAATGAAGTTCGGGACCTTATTTCTGTTTGGCTGGATGGCGTGGATCGCTCCCGCGCAGGAACCATCCTGCCGCTCCGTGGAGGGCGAGCGCATACAGGCGCAAGACCTGGCCGCGGTCCTCCCGGAGTTCGCCGGCGTGCCGGCGGAGACCTTGCTCGCCATGGCGCCCATGCCCGGGTCGCAGCGCATCTTTCATTCCTCCGAAATTCTGGCTCTGGCGCATCGTTTTGGAATTGTCCCGGCTTCCGCTCCCGATGTCTGTTTTGAGTGGGGCATGCAGCCTTTGGACCGTAACAGTGTGCTGGCGTCCATGCAGGAGTCGCTGCAGGTTGCCGGCGTGGAAATCGAAATCGCGGAAATCAGCTTGTCGCGCGTGCCCCCGGGCCGCATCGAGTTTCCCCTCAACCGGCTGGGAGTGCCGGCGTCATCCGAGCAGCGTGCCCCGGTGCTATGGCGGGGCGACGTGGTGTATGGCGAAGGCCACAAGTTCGCCATCTGGGCCAGGGTGGGGATCACGGCGCCCTGTCGCAAGTTGCTGGCGGTAGGTACTCTCGCAGCCGGCAAGCCGATCGAGGCGCGCCAACTCCGCGAAACGGCGGCCAAGTGCTTCCCGGTAGCCATGAAGGCAGTGCCATCCCTCGGAGAAGTAGCCGGCATGGTGCCGCTTCGTTCCGTGACCGCCGGCAGCGAGTTGCGTCCCGACAACCTGGTTCCTCCCAACGACGTGAACCGGGGGGACGCGGTACACATTGACGTACGCAGCGGCGCGGCGCACGTGACTTTCACCGCCCGCGCGCTATCCGCCGGACGCAGCGGAGACATGATT
>Ga0302319_10008340_pt1 | contig 20193 bp, 18 predicted proteins | sample Bog_T0_2_FD_203319 | JGI IMG/M metagenome (GOLD analysis project Ga0302319, IMG submission 203319) | Peat permafrost microbial communities from Stordalen Mire near Abisko, Sweden - Bog_T0_2 | ecosystem: Environmental > Terrestrial > Soil > Wetlands > Peat | place: Sweden: Abisko, Stordalen Mire... | reverse complement strand
AGCTTGAAGTGGGCATAGGCTGATACAATCTGTTTGGCGACTCCCTCTTTTATGGAGTGCGGCTGGGAGGACGCTGTTGCTGGCTTCGTCGTGGAAATCGCCGCCGAAGGAGATTGACCGAAAAGCTCCTTGAGTACGGGGTCCACGAGGTCCTGGAAGAGTTTATCGAGGTCGCCTCTACTGATTTTAACCTCCTGAAATCCGGGCAAATAATACTCCACCACGCCTGCGAATTGGCACCCAGGCTTCGTCACTTCCAACATGCGTCCGTAGATAGCCAATTGGACCATGTCCTGCATCTGATTGGCTCCTTGCGACAGCTTGTAATCCACGATTTCCAATTGGTGCTGACCATCAAAACGCACAGCATCGACCCGCCCGGTAAGAGAAACGGAAAAATCGCCGGTTCGCAGCACAGCCTTACGGACGCTTAGCTCGTTCCCCAGGAAGACATCATCCCAAGTTTCAAAGCTCTTGGCCCGCTGACGTAGGAAGACAATTCGGTCGCAAAACGTTCGCATCCGTTCGGCAAAGGCCATGGCTTCTTCCACCTTCCCTTCATTTGCGGTGGATTCCAAAAAGTCGCCAACAAAGGTATCGTGAACAAATTGCCAGAAGGTATTCCCATCCAGAGTAAGGGTGTCCCAAGCACTTTTGCGTTGGCCCAACAACCAGTTAACGATTTTATCCGCTTCCGAATGAAACCTCGTTCCGAAAACCTGCAACTGCCCGGCAGGGGCAAAAGACATGGTCGGCGGCTTATTCCCGGCGAGATACTCCCTGCGCCAAGCAGGATCGAGCACGGCGCATTTGAGCTGGCTTACGCTGATAGTGCTTTGCGCCATTGGAGAACAATCGTTTTGGGCCCGGGGAAAGTCTTGATGGAAGCCCCTTCGATTCCCTTAAGCAACACCTCAACTGAAGTCGCCAGTTTAAGCTGCTTAATCACGTCGTCGACAGAAACCCACCGTCGTTTTTCTACAAATTTGAGGATTTCGGTCTTTTCCGCGGAAGTGAGCGTGGCCAGCGTGATAGGTGTTGGTTTAGCGTCCTCCGGACCGGGTTTTAGCTCGGGAAAAGTTTTGGTTTGGAAAAGAGTCAGTGCGCGGGATTCAAAATATGTTTTGAGCCAGGCGAGAATATCAGATGGCTTTTCGTCGAGGTTTCCCTGGAGTGCATCGGAGTAGAGATCGCGGGCGGCATGGATTTCGCAGACCGAGGTTGGCTCCAAAGGATGAATGCGAAGCCCAGCCCTACGAGCTTCCTCAATCGTCGGGCCGATGGCCTTCCACGTAGCTTTCGGTACCAGGCCCAGGTCTGCCGTCCGAAAAACGATCAACATTCTAGCCCCATCCCTCTTGGCAATCCCGATAGCCTCCTTCGCGATTACTTTCCATCGCGCCGAATTGTCGCCGCCCTCAAAGGCAAAATAGATCGACTGATCACCCATGGCCCATTTCGTGGAAAACCATTTGTGACCGGCAATCTTGCTGACACCGATCCCCTTGATCCCATCCGCCAGTTTCTGCGTGAACCACATCAACGCATCCTGACTGTAAGCCTGGAGAGCAGCCTTGCTCTTGACCAAATTGACCTGAGTCTTGAACAATTCCTCAATCCGGACCTTTTCCTTCTTCACCGGAACAGCCATCTGTCCTCGAAGAACGCGGAACCGTTCGGCCGAGCGTTGCAACATGGATCGGGCCGACATCCGCCCAGTTTGGAACATCTCAGTCAGCCAAGTCTCGCCATAAAAATCGTCCACATGCCGGAAGTCTAGCCCGACGGAGATAAGGCGATTGCGGATGAGTTCCTTCGCTTGCCCGACGTTGATGCTTTCGAGCTCAATCGGTCTGGAAAAACGGTCCTGGTGCGGAGGTTCGATTTTGGGCCTCAATTGATTGGTCCAATTATCCTGATTAGCGGTCACCACGGTTAGTTGGTTGGGAACCTCCGCGAATATTTTTTCAACGCAACTGCCCAACGTCTTAATCAAATCGGCGTCGGTGCCGTAAAATTCCGTCTGATCGAAACAAAAGAGGAAGGGGCGATAAAATCCGGCCAAACGGCACAATCCTGCCAAACGTTCAAAGCTCAGGCTATTGGTCTCGGAAGCCGTCATATCGGCCTTGCCCTGATTATCGGCGGAGGAAAGGAGTATCTGCTCCGCCTCATCGGCTTCGAGGGGCTCGCCTCGAATCCATTTCAGCGCGACTTTGCGGCCCGAGCCGTCTTGAGGCGAGAAGGCATAGGCATAAAGCACGCGGAGCCACCCCTCCTCGCGCCCTTGGAGGTTGGGGATGCGGGCTTGGAGTTTTGAGGCCAGCTTGCGAAATTCTTCCTTCGACTGGAAGAGGCTTCCGATCCACGCGTACCACGACTCGGTTTCGTTCGTAATGCGGAATACCTCCAACGGTTTCTTGCGAAGAAGCTGAACCGCTTCTGCCACTTTATCATAACCCGGAGCCTCACCCTGAGCGAGGTAGTCCGCCGCCAGATGCGAGATCACGCCATTGGCGAAAGCCCCGAACTGACGCGGATTGGTTTCGCTTTCCTCGCCGGGATTGTCTGTCCGTTCGAGCTCCTGTGCGGTTTGAAGCAATATCGAGTGCCAGCACTTTTGGGGATCTTCGAACGGACGGAGATAAATAAGCGTTGCCCGATCATCCAGTTCTTTGAACAACCTGCCCAATAAGTGCGACTTTCCGTAGCCCCGTTCTGGAGAAATAATCAACTGGGCCTTGGAAGCCTTGATTTCATGCCGCGGCAGTTCGCCTGCCTCAAGGTTGGCAAAAGCATCCACGACTTCCCGCAAGGGTGCATCATTGAGACCCAGAACCGAAGCGGGGATGTCTCTCGGCTCCGTGACGATGTCGTCGTCGAAGGGGTTGACAGTGATTTTTTTAAAATCAGGCTCGGCCATAACTTATTCCCTGAAAGTTACTGTGATTGCTGACTCGCTTTTGCCGGGAATTGGCAACGCACCCTCCCGATCCTCTGTACTCAAGTCAACCAACGTGGTCGGATGCAAGTCGGCATTTTCGCCACGTGCTTCTTCCAGCAAAAATTGATGGAGTGCTTCCTTCGAACAGCCAAGCCGATTCAGAAGTTTGCCTATGGAAACCGCGCTTAGCCCCCCCTGCTCGCTTTTCAACGAATGATATGCAGCCAAAACTTGCTCCTTGAGCAAGGAGGGCTTCGCTTTCTCACCTTCGGCAGTCATGGCCGCCATGTTGGGGAAAAGCTGCCGGGCAGCGTCAATATGAAGCAGATAGCTCGAAGCGCCACCCTTGAGTTCTACAGCGCGTCCTGTTGCGACAAGTAGCCGGACGCCATCTTTGAAGAAATCCTTGAATGGTTGCCGTATTTTTTCCTCTACCTGGCTTTTCGTTGCGAGCTTATTTCTCGTATGCTGAATCAGCATCTCAATGCTACGAGCGACAGACTCGCCGCCAGGTTCATATCCCTTGGCATAGTATAAAAAACCGCGTCCGTATTTAAAAGGACCGGCGATCTGATACTCGGATCGAAGACGTCTAAGCTCATCTTGAAGAATAGTATCTTTGAGTTTCGACTTATCTCTGATCTTGGCCAGCGAAATACCCTTTGCCTTCGCTTCGAAGACAAGTGCGTAAAGATCAGTCATGGGAGTATATTAGCTCATCGACCACGACTGCCGAGAAATAAACCACAAGAAATCGCCATCGAGTCTTTCGGCGCCAACCGGATAGGATTCGAGCGTCGAGCGGCTTGCCGTCCTTGGTGATCTTGGACATTCTGTTCGCATGTCTGATCCGGGCATTCAAGTCACCTATAGCCAGGCCTTCGATTCGTTGGTGGAGGTGTTGTCCGGGGTACGGAGACCGGGGGATTTTTATGCGACGGGCGTGGTGGCGACGCCCATGCCATCGCTCGCCATTGAGGGCGTGGGAGTGATTTCCTTCCCCGTGCCGCAGGCCCAGGCGCGAGAAATGATCGCGCAGGCCGCAGAGCGAGCGCCTTACGGCAAAGGGGAGAAAACGCTGGTGGATGAAACCGTGCGGAAGGTGTGGCAGATCGCACCGGGGAAGATCAAGCTGGGCGGCAAGGGCTGGACGACGCATTTCAACCAGATGGTGGCCCGGGCAGCGGCGGATTTGGGCTGTGACGGCGCTGCGGTCTCGGCCGAGTTTTATAAGCTGCTGGTGTATGACGAGGGCGGATTCTTTGTGGCGCACCGGGATTCGGAAAAGACGGACGGAATGTTTGGAACTTTGGTGGTGGTCTTGCCTTCCGAGCACGAGGGCGGGAAACTCATCATCCGCCACGCGGGGCGGCAAGTGGAAGTTGACCTGAGCGCAAGAGAGGCCGGGGAAGTCCGCTACGCGGCCTTTTACGCGGACTGCGAGCACGAGGTGCACCCCATCACGTCCGGTCACCGCATCTGCCTGATTTATAATCTCGTCCAGCAAACAAAATCCGGGCGGAATCTCCCCGCCGCGCCGGATCATCGCGAATCGATTGCACTTAGTGCCGAACTGCTGCTGAAGTGGGCGAAGCAGCCGGACGGACCACAAAAGATTGTTTACCTCCTGGAACACCATTACACACAGGCGGGACTTTCCTTTGGCGCGCTAAAAAATGGCGATGCCGCGTTGGCGCAGGTGCTGCGCGAAGCGGCCATCGAAGCCGACTGTGCCTTGCATCTGGGTATCGTGCACATCGAAGAATCGGGATGGGCCGAATACACGGGCGGCTATGGCGGCCGTTCCTCGCGCTGGGACCATGACGACGAGGACGATGCGGAGGAGTACGAAGTTGGCGAAGTGTGTGACTCGCATCATTACCTCTCCCATTGGCGAAACGGAAATGATGAGGCCGTCGATTTTGGTGAAATTCCGCTGGATCAGGAGGAATTGTTGCCTCCGGGCGCACTGGACGACGAGGAGCCGGATGAAAGCCATTTCTCTGAAGCCACCGGGAATGCGGGCGCGGAATTCGAGCGCACCTACCTGCGGGCCGCGCTGGTGCTCTGGCCGCAGAACCGGTTCAACGCCGTCTGCCTGTCGGCTGGCGTATCGGCGGCGCTCGCCCGGCTCGGACAATTGGTCGATGCGGCGAACTCGGCCCCGGATGGCCCCGCGTGTGAACCAGCGCGGCAGGCGGTGCGCGACCTGGCGCGATTGATTCCCCATCGCTGGCAATCGGATGAAAATGAAGGCGGACGGCTGGCGCTTTTCCTGGAGCACCTGATCCAGGCGGGCGATGCGCCGTTGATCGAAGAGCTATCCCGCCCCTTGCTTCTGGAGCGCTATGATGGCTTGCAAAACGACCCCCTTGCGGCCTGCGTCGGCGTGCTCGGACCGCGACGCGCCGAAGTGCTTTTTGCCGAGCTGTTTGGAAAGCAAGGAGCGGCGAAACCGGCATCGTGTCTGAAGCTGTGGCTGCAGCTCGCGCAAGATGCCACGGCGGGACCGGAGAATGCGTTAATGCTGGAAAAAAACGCCACGGCCTTGATTCCCCATTTCGCCGCTTGTCAGATCGAACGACGTTCATCCCGCTCCGTTTTCACAGAAGATGAAAACATGGGGGAAGAGGACGCGGAGGACGATTCCTCCCCTATCGTTTCTTCTCGTCCAACCGGAGGCAAGGAGCCTGCGGGCATGACGCCGGGTTTGGTCGTCGATTTTCTCCGGATGCTGCGTTATCGGGATCATGCTTCCCTGGAAGAGGAAGCCGCCAGCGGCATGATGAAAAACACACTGGTCTTTTCCCCGGAGAGCATTCTCGTCCCGGCGCTGGAGCAAATCCAGGCGGGTGAATCTCCGTTCGATTCACCGGTTCTCGCGCAACTCTGGCGGCACTGCGCCGGATATTTCCTTGCCCGCAGCGAGCAGCCTCCCGCGCCGCCTCTGGATTGGGCGCAGCCGGTCAAGATCGGTTGCAACTGCGCCGATTGCCTGGAACTCCAGGCCTTCATCCGCGACCCGATGCAGCGGGAGCATCGCTTCCGCGTGCGCAAGGATCGCCGCCAGCATCTTCACCAGCAGATTGACCGGGCCAGACTGGACATGACGCACATTACCGAGCGCAAGGGCAGTCCGCAGACCCTGGTTTGCACGAAAACCCGTGCCACTTACAAACGCGCCTGCCAGCGCTACCAAAGCGACCTCGCACTCTTTCGCCGATTGGAATCCCTCGGGCCGTCCAGCCAACCCGGCAGTGAAAAATTTCTGGCCAGGATTCGCGCCGCGCACGTCGCAGGTGTTTCAATCCGCGCCCGGTGAAGCCGTGGGGGGGCGCGGAAAATCCTCGTCGCTTCCCTTGAACATCTCAAACTTGGGAGAGCTTCAATGGGGCCGCGCCGTGGGGCGCGGAAAATCTTGAAGGCATCCCGATCTTGATCACGGACGCCCTTTCGCTTCAATGGGGCCGCGCAGTGCGGCAAATTTGTCGAAACGGATGCGAATGTTGTATTTCCCCCTGGCGGAAAAGACGCCGAGGCTGTCCTTGAGAAGATTCTGCAAGGAAAATTTCTTTGGTTTGGTAAAAGTCTGTCCTGTGCCGATGACGTTGCGCATCCGGGCCAGAACGAAGGTCCGCATTTTGCGGCGGTCGATGTCGTGGCCAAAGCAGTACCACTGGTTTTGGATACAGGCCAAATGGTAAGGCTCAACGGAGCGTTTCTCGAAGGATGAAGCATTGAGCTTCTTGTACTCGAATTTTAAGACGACGCTTTTCCGCACCGCCTCGCTGACAACCTGAAAAGTTTTCAAATCAGTCGGTACGATCTCGAAGCTGCGGAAAGAAATGAAAGTCTCCAAGTCGTCCCAAGAGAGAGTGATTTTACCATCGAGGCCGGAAACCAGTTTCTGAAATGCGCTCCGCAGGGGATGCTCGAAGGGAGTGCCCTTGTACTGCATCAGCGCCTTTTGCGCGACAAAAACGGAGATGAGTTCTGCCTCGCTCAACTCCACCATGGGAAAACTTTCGACCGGCTGCGTGAATTCGTAGCCTTGTCGCTTGTCGTTGTACGCAATGGGCAAATTCAGCCGGTCGCGCATAAAGTCGAGATCGCGCTGAATTGTCTTCGTCGTCACCTCGATGTTCGTGGACAGGGTCAGCCGGTTCGGATAGCGCCCCGCTTTGATCGCCTGAAATATCTGTTGCATGCGATCCAGAGGCGGTCGAGTCATGAGTTGTCCCGCCCGCGACGGCGCACGATTAAGCGAAGGACGCTTCATGTCCCCGAAGCCTACGCCGTCAACGATGCCCGGAAAGCTCAAACCTACTGCTGTCTCTCGATCATAACTGCCCTATCCGGTGATACCTATCCAACCGCTGTCCCGATGTTATCCATGCCGACTGGCGTTGGCGTATTTTCGATTGAGGAAAATGCCAGAAGTTTCTTGTCCTTGATCGCTTCGTAATGCTCCAAAGGCAGCGTCACGACCTCGGCCCTCTTGGCGTAGGCGCGGTGGACGGCTTGGCTGCTGTGGCCGAGGTGAGCTTGGGCTTCTCGTTCCGGCATTCCGGCGGAACAAGCCCGTTCGGCCCAGCCATAGCGGTAGCTATGGAGCGTCACGCCCGAAATCTTCGCCCGCTGGCATACTTTGAAGAAATGACTGGCGCGTTTATTTTCTCCCAGCAAACGAAGTCGGGGAAACAAAGGCCCGGTGGAAGGCAATTGCTGCAAGACGGCTTTTAACCTAGGCCCGATGACCAGAGCAGCCTGCCCTTGGCCGCGATGCGCCAACTTCTGGCGGGAATAGTGAAGCCGTTGGGCGGTCCAGTTGATGTTTTCCGCCGTCAAGTTGGCGATGTCCGTCTGACTGCCTCCGGTTTCCCAAAGAAGCTGGAAAAACAGGGAATAATCGGGCATCCGCTCGGACGCCACAATCTTCCCATGTTCCTCCGCCGTGATGCCGCGCCGGGGACGGTATTTGATTTTCGGCCACGCCCGTTTCGCCATGACCGGGCTCAAAAGCCAGCCCATGTCCAGGGCGCGATTGTGGAGGATGCGCAGCCAGACGTTGGTCGAAACCCCCGCTTTTTTATGATCGAGAATGGCGAGAAAGTGAGCCGGTTCCGTCAGGTAGATCGGAAGATTCGCGAGCATCCGCATGGGCGCGCTTTTTTCAAACTTCCTCCAACGGCTCGCCGTGGAGCCAGTGTAACGATCAGCCATGAGTTGAGTGAGTTCACGCCAAGTTCGCGTGAGGAGTTCGGGAGATTTCGCGCTGAGATAAACCTTGGCCATGGCAACATTGAGGATCGGTTGCGCCACCGCCTGGTTCTTGGCAGCGAGCAATCCCACCGCCTCGGTTCTGTCTTTAGTCTGAAGGCTCGTTTGTTTTCCGGTGTCGCTTTCGTGCGCGTAGTACGTGCCGTTTCGACGATATAATCTGAATCGCTGTCTCTGCATAACGGTTCTCCGTTGTGCAAGAGATCATGCCAGATAAGGCCCCATTGGCCCTAAAGGGTAGTCAGCGGGCTGTGAGCGAAAGTGGAAGAAAGTGATGGTGTGGAATCACTTGCCCCCATTCTGCTGGCAGTTTTGCTGGCAATTGACCCTTTTTTCCACCTTTTCGGCTCTTGTAACTGCCCGATGAATTTGTCCGAAATGTCCGGAGCAAATGTCCGAAACCCCTGTTTAGATTTGTAGCGGGCCATTTTCGAGCGTTTTCTCGAAACAGCCTGTCTAAACTAGAATTTCGACCGCCTTACTCCATCAGGACTGATGAATGTTGGCGGGTGACGGCGGGCTCCAGGACTTGGGCGTGTGCCATCGAAGTTCGTCTTGCAATGATCCTGCCCGGGCTTTGCGCCGGCGCGGCAGGGGCATTGCAACGAGAGTTCTTGGGTAATGCTGCAGGCGCGGCCAGCTCACCGGCCGGAACCCTGCCCATTATCTCCTCACAGACCTCTTTCAAAATTGATGCGGTAACCTTGCCCTCGCCGCGTTGATCGGCGAGGAAGCTGGCCTTCTGTACGGCGCGCTCGATGGTGGCCACGTAGCCTTCATCTTTCATGGCGAGAGCAGCCAGCAGGTTGACCATTCCCTCACTCGCGGAGGGCAAAAAGAATTGGGCGATAGCGCGTAGATCCTCGCTGGAGAGATCGCCCTGCAGTCGCAGATGATCGGCCAGCCGTCCCTTGAATTGCTCGGATGCCCACACCTTGCATCGAGTGTCAAAAACGTGAATGCATTCGGAGAACTTGGTTGTCCCCACCATGGCCACCGGAATGTCCCGGTTCTTCAGCGCCGTGTTGACCCACTCGATCCTCGCCGGAGCTTTGATGGGGCGCACCGTCCGGGGCCAGAGATGATCAGCCTCATCAATCACCAAGAGCAGGTCGCCCGAACCCAGCGCTTCCTGAATATAGGCGCGCATCTCGAATGCCTTCAGCTCAGGGTTGCAGGGTGTACCGAGTGCCCGGGCGATCTGGCGGAAAAAGCTGCTCTCATCCGTGGAAGATTCGAGCTGCACGTAACGCACGCGGCCGAGGCGCTGCTGGCACCAGAACTGGGAAGACTTACTCTTGCCCTCTCTGGGATTTCCCTCGATGAGGACCATTCCCCGCGACGCCAGCGCTAACTTCAGCGTCTGGTGGACGCTGCGCGTAATTTCGGTCTCAACGATCTGGCCAGCCACGGCGGCCTCAAAGCGCCGCTTGTACTGGCGGAGCACTCCCATCACATCGTTGACGTACCAGAGCCTCGAGGTGCTCAAGTCCAAGCTCGTGTCCAGGCAAAGGCTCTTAATGAAGGCGGGCAAATTGGAAAGCCCACGTTCCACCATTTCCATGAAGGTCATGACCGGGTAGGTCTCGGGATAAAACTCCGCACGGCGCTTGGCGTCCTCAAGGTTCATGTCCCGTTCGTGCATCTCCATGATTGCCTCTCCCTTGACCCGATAGTCCGCCGCCCGGAGATGGGGAATCTCGGATCGGATAGCCTTGACCTCGGCCGAGGAATAGCTGCCGGTCCTATTCTTTTTGGCCCGGCACATTGACGGGGTTCCGATCTGCTCCGGAAATAGATTTAGAAGATCAGCCGCTACACGCTCGATGCCGCCGCCTGAAAAGCCGGGCGTCTCCCATGGCCACGACTTGAATTTATCGCAGGCGTGGTGGCTGTTGCGGCCGGAGCGCATGGATAATTCCTGAAGAAACCAGACCAACTCGCGCTCTTCAGCCGAGGGCAAAGTCAGGCAGCGCCGGGCAACCAGGTGCGCCGGCAGTCCTCCGCCAGTAATGAGATCGGGCGCTTTGGGAGCGGTGGTTTTCTTGTTCATAAAATTATTTTTGTAAAAGGAGATCAGGTACCGGAAAGAAGCCGGGCGCTTCTCCCCTGCAGGGGATGAACTCGACGGGCTTGGCGTTGGCCAGCTTGAAACCGAAATCCTCACCGGCGAACCACCGAGAGTCGGACTCAGTCACACAATCGATGATATCGACTTCACCGACGATGCCGCCCACCTGCGATCCGAGGTAAATGCCCTCTTCAGCAGGACTTGGGGCGCTCTTCCCGATAATAGGAATTGGAGTAGTCTTCCCGAACTCCAGCTCGAAGAAGTCCATGGCATCCTCATCGATCACCTCCCAGGCGTGGACGTAAATGCGGCCGCGAAAGTTTGTCGGCCACGTGCGATTCTCAATGTCCCTGAAGCCATGAACAATCAGCCACGCCCAGGGCTGCTGAATAGAGAGGCAAAGGGCGGGAGGTTGAGAAAGAGAGTTCATAGGAGTTCCTCGCTGGCTTGGAGATCCGCGCGGCCAGACACCAGCTCTAGCGTCCGGAGTTTTGAAAGGTAAGTGTCGAAGGTGCCGCTCAATGTCATCTGCGCCTGAGTGGCAAGTTCCTGCCGGCTGAGCGACCGGGGATAAGCTTCGACCAGGGCCGTCAGCATCCTTGCTGCGCCGCCGCCGAGCTGGCTTAGCCAGTAGGCGAGTAGGTCCTTGCCCTGGGGAAGTGGCTCATAGCTGCCCAAAGATTCGACGCCGGCCGCAGTCAGCCGCATTGAGTCGCGCGTACCGTCCAGCCATCCATTCGTCCGCATCTTGCTCAGATAAGTGTCGAAGGTTCCGCTGGAGCTGGAGAGACCAGCGCGCACGCCGATCTGGCGCGCGGATAGCCCCGGGCGTTGGGCCAGGGCGATCATGATGCGGCGGATCCCGCTCTTGGGTTGTTCCGTTGAAGCAGCCTTGGAAGCGGCGGCGGTGGGTGTAAGCGTCCGCTTCAATTCAGCGCCGGGCGTCTCCGGCAAAACAGCTACCGGAGTTTCTCGCGCAAGACCCACCAAGCCGCCGACTTCACGCATCATGGTGTCCATGGCCAAGTGAGTCTTCTCCCAGGAGGACCGCACGGCCTCGATGCTCTTGCCGTACTTCTTCGCGGTCTGCTGGCATCCACGCTGGAAGGCGCGGTTGATTTCCTCCGGATCGGTCTTGCCGCCCGCGTTCTTCAACTGGAGCTGGAGGTCCTTGATCCTTCCCTTCAACGCCGTGGGGTCATTTTCCTTTGCGGCCTCCACGGTCTCCGCGATCTCTCGCCCGAGCTTGGCGAGATCCAGCTTTGCGGCCGCTCGCGGCTTGGCAATGGTCTGGCCTGGCTTCGGCGTGGCTCCAGAATCAAACGTGCGGCGGGCCCGGACCTTCACCCGCTCGAAGATCTGCAACGCCTGCGGCGACCAGAACCAGGCAGTGCCGGTGGGAAGGCTGGGCAGGTCGGCGGTCATCTTCTTCAGGGTCTCCATGTCGCCGTGGACGCCGGCCCATTCCGTGATCGGGGCAATGTCCTTCGGGTGACTCAGGCGCATAGCGATGAGCAGCTCGGCCTGGGTCAGCACGTTCTTATTAATCACAGCCGGGCGCTGGGTGATCATGGTGCAGCCGATGCCCTTCTTGCGGCCCCGCCGCACGATGGTCTCCATGGCTCCAAGCATCCGCTGTTCGCCCGGGAGCGGCCGCTGGGGTGCGAAGGCATCAGCCTCATCAATGAAGAGGTGAACGGCTTCGCGGTTCTTGTGGTAGAGCGCCTCAAGCAGATCGGTCATGAACCGATGACACTCGGCGTTACTGAAAAGAGAGAGATCAAGGATCGCGGAGAACTTCTTCTCCACCAGGACTGATGCAATCAACTCGCCCGACGTGGCCGCCAGCGGAACGTCGGCATGGTCACCGCCAAACACCACAATGGCATAACCCGGGCGGCTTCCATCGGCAGAAGACTTGAGGCCCCACCATGCGCCGGTGGGGTCAATGACAATGATCTGCTGACCCGCCTCGAGCATTTCCTCAGCAAGGCAGGACGCCGTGTAGCTTTTGCCAGCGCCGCGCTGCGCGAGGATGGCCAAGCACATCGTGATGATGTCAGCGGCCAACTTGAGCGTGCTGGAGATATTGAGAGGCTTCATTTGGGCATCTCCTCCGCGAAGGCCTGAGCTGCTTGGGCCAGCTCGAGTGCTTTCTTCTTTAGCCGGCGCGACACCACGCTGACAGGAACTGTGGCCACGGCGTGTGGTTCAAAGAAAAATGCGACGGGTACCTGAAGGCCCTGAGCGATCTTGGCCAATGTCTGCACAGTGGGGTTGGCCTCCGGGTCCCGCTCGATCTGCGAGATGTTACCTTTGCTCACGCCAGACCGATCAGAGAGCACGTCGAGCGTCATGTCTGCTGCTTCACGCAGAAGCAACACGCGCCGCCCTACCTCGCGGCAGACAATCTTCGGATCAGGGATGGAATCGGTTTTCACAGTGGTAGAATCAAAAGGGAATTGCGTTGGTGCTACGGACAGCGGCAGGACCGTTCAACATGGCGGTCTCCTCGGCCTCCTCGCACTTGTTGACGTAGTAACGGGAGAAACCCGCGCCAACCCGGGCGTAACGCTTGGTCGCGCCATAGCACCGTAGGCTTAGATATTCCTGGTACCGGGCATATACGGCGAATACGCGCTCGATGTTCATGGCTATTTCCCCTCCATGGGTTTGGGCAGTTGAAACAGAGCGGCGACTTTCTCCACGCGGTCCTTCTGCTTTGAGCGAAAGTGCTTCACGCCATCGAGCGACATTTCCAGCTTGGGAATCGTCTTGCCCCTGGCCTCGAGGAAAATCGCCTGCAGCACCAGCTCGGCCACTCCACGGTCAGTGCCGCGCGTTAAAAGCTTGGCGTCCTCGGAGGTGAGGAAATGCCGCAGGCGACCGATGGATGAAGACGAGCTGAGGCCCTCACCGCTGAGCAGCCGGTCGAACATCTGGGCAATGGGGCCACGATCCAGACCCTCTTTGCTCGGAGAGCCAGGCTTGAAGTCTCCCTCCGTCGCGAGGGCAAAGGCAAAAGCGGCGAGCACGCCGGCCGTGCGTAGACCGTGCTCCTTCGAGCGATGGAGAATCACCCAATGGATCGAGTCTTCAAAAGCCCGGAAGATTTCCAGCGTCTCACCCACACTCAGCCGGCGCGTGCGATGACCGAAGCAGATGCCCGCGATGGAAGCGCAGATCGAGGCGGTGAGACTTCCATTCTTGAAGCCGTGTTGAATGGTGAGCTGATCTGCCATCGATCGCGTGCGCCCGCGATCCACCGCGTCCATCGTCGTCATCTCTTTACCGGCAATCAGACTGGGCAGACCAAAAGTCACCATCATCCGGACCGTCTTGCCCGAAAGCACAATGGCGCTGAGACGATGTTGACCGTCGATCAGCTCATCCTTGTCATTGAAAGCGATGCCCTGGTGTGTCGCCACCCAGGTATCGTTGATCATGTCGCGGGCGTAGGCCTGAACCACGTCGTCCTTCAGCGGCCGGTTGCGGAAATTATTCTCAAGCCAGAGCTTAGCGGTCTTGGGGTCGATCTCCATCCACTGCGACCGAACGCCGCCAAGATTCGTGGCCTCGGTGCCATTCTTTAAAACAGGAGTCGCCTGGTCGCCGCCACGGATGAGCCCTCGGTCCTTGCCGATCTGGACCAAGCGACGGATTTCGTCGGGGTTGAAATGATTATGCATGGCGCAGCTCCTTCAGGCTTACCGTGCGGCGCCGCGCGCCGCCCTTGCGCTGAGCCCGCGCGAGTAGAATAGAGGTGACCTCCCGGGACTTCTGGAAAAGGGCAGCGGCGTGATTCTGCCGGCAGATCTGGTTGCGGCTGACGAGCTGGAGATTACGTGGCGCGAAATTGTTCTTGTTGCCCTGGGGCCGGTCCTTCGGATTCTTCAACTTTGCCCGGAGCCGCGCGATGAACTGCCCTCGGCGCTCGAGAGACCATTTGCGCCATTGGAGCTTCAGGGCAACAGGGACGGCCAGCTTTGGGGCCTCGGCGATCAGAGCGGTGATCTGGCGCTCTGTGAGTGGCTTGGCAGGCTCGAATTGACCCGTGGGGCTCCGATGCTCGTTGAGCTTCTTGCACGGGCGTAGCGCCAGCCCTCGCCGCGCAAAGACCTGGCAAAGGGATTTCCGGTGCTTGCCGTAACGCTGCGCAAGCGCCGCCATGGAAATGCCGGCCTGATATTCGGCATACATCTCGGCGACGAGTTCAGGAGCGAGTGGCTTCATGACCAGAGAATGCCTTTCCTCTTTTTTTTCGCCGGACGCTCAGAAAGGCAGAACGGCACCACATCATTCCAATTGTCGGCAACCACGTGGCGCGCTGGTGAAAGAGGATAGGAAATTACCTCATTGAGGTCGTCGAGGTATTCCTGCCCTGACCTGAAATAGGCCAGCGTATAAAGCGAATATCCAAGGTCGCCGACCCAACCGAAGGACCAGGCTCGGACTTCGATCCACAGGGCCAACCTCCAGAGCGGAGCACGAAGAGGATTGCGGAGGCTCAGGGTCTGGTAGGCGAAATGGAAGAGGCGTGCGCCGTAACCATCGAGCCACACCCCGACCGCAGCCGCGCGGCCCATGAGCAACAGCGACAGCGAAAGCATGTGACCCCAGAACCAGCGACGCCACGTGAACACCGCAAATACGTGTCCAGCGCCGGGCTCGAAAATGATGGAGTCGTTGTTCATTTGGTTGCTCCAGCTACAGCCTCGGAAAAGTCCGGGGCCCAGAGTTGATATTTCTCGCCGTCCGAAAGACCTTTGCTCCAGAAAGCCTCGACCTGCTTGAAAGGCTTGGGCTGAACCTTCCCGTTGCGCACCGGGCCGAAGAGTTTCTTCTTATAGGTTTTCCGGGCGTAGAATTGTTCGAGCAGAAGATCCGCAAGCTTCGGGTCCTGGGCGACGGCGCGGGCCTGATGTTCCCGAAGTTGAGCAGTGAGCCCTTGAAAGAACGCCTTGAAGTAGGTCGCCTCTTCGTCGGGAGTGAGGACGTGATTCTTCAGCTTCTCTTCGTCCTCGACGCCGTACATCGCCAACTGAGCCGTGAAGGTCAAAATCCCAAAGACATTCCTGGAAAGCATGACGTCAGCGGAGGTCCCGATGAACACGACGGCCGCCTTGCTTTTCTCAAAGCCGGTGGCGACGTGGAAGAAAGTCTCCGTGACGCCGAGGGAGAGGCGCTTCTCCTGGGCGAGCCCCCGGCCCACGCATACCCAGCGGTGCATGATGCCGCTGTCCCTGTTGACGCCCATCGCTTGGCCGGTAGCGGCGAGATTCATGGCGGACCTGATCGCCGCGCGGGCGGTGTTGCCAGCCTCCAGGGTAATCCTTGTCACCCCGTGGAAGAGATTCCCAATCTGATTGGGCACATCTTCAGACATGCGGGCGATGGGCGTCACTTCGCTCATTGCCCGTCTCCTTCGGATAGCTCGTTTTCCATTTGGGCCATCGCCTTCTCATAGTCCGTCATGCCCTTGAGAACGCGGGCCGGGTTCTTGACCACGGCGGTCTTGCGCAGTCCGAGCTTTGTCTCCTGCACCCGGACCTGCTTCATGACCTTTTGAGCGGCGTTCTCTTGAGCGCCCACTTCACGCCGGACGATCTCTTCGCCTAGGACTTCGACTCGTTCGACATGGCCCTGGCCGTCATTGGTCTGAGCGACCCGGAAGGGAGTGCCGCGATTGTAAGGCATGATCGTGCCGTACATCAGGCGGCACTGTTCGGTGAACCGCTTCTTGCGCTCGAAGCTCTCCCGATCATTCACATCGCTCGCCATGCTGAACTGGGGAACGCGGTCCACGTGTTGGGCCCAGCAGAGCAGCTCATCCTTGCGGACCGCCGTGCCGTCGCCCTTTCGGAAAGCCCTGGAGCCTTCCTCCCGGTTCAAGATGTAAGCACCGGCGTCCGGATCAGACGGGTCAAAGCACACTGTGACTTTGTACCCAGCTCCGTACTTGGCGAAGTCGATAGGCGAGCTGAAGTAGTAGGTGGCGTCATGCTGGGCAACGCGGCACCGGACAGCCGGAGTAGCTTCTTAATGCGGTCCAAACTGGGTGCCGACATCGCCGAAGCAGACCTGAGAGCGACCGTTCTCATTGAAGGGCCAGAGGCTGCGGCTTGCCAGAAAGTCCAGGGTTGATAGATGTACGCCGGCCTTCACGGAAAATGGCTGGCAGAGTACGCGCAATCGCCCAGCAACGGGGCTGCAACACCGCCGCGAAACCGCTGCCAACCCAAAATCCCCGCCCAAAACGACTTCACACTTCACACCTCTAGTGCCCGATGAAGTTGTCGGGACTTCACACCTCCCGCCTCTGAAAGCGGATGTCCTAGAAACCGACAACTTCACACCTCGCACTTGTCGGCCTTCACACCTCGCCACGTGGGAAAGAAATCAGTGTGCCAGAGAGTTGGCCGGATCCCAACTCGTCAAATTCGGGATCCATAACATCTTGAACCTCAGAGACCGAACGCTGTTTAGGAAAAGCCGAATTCGGTTCGGGAAAACCGCCGCCAATTCAGGTTGACCCCCTCGAAATTCAGGCTGTTCGGGCTAATTCAGGTTGGACAGATTCAAAGGGCAGGGGCACTCTTTTAAAAAAATCGTCGCTTGGAAGACAACGACTTAAAAAAGGGTGGAAGGGGTGGGATTCGAACCCACGGTAGCCTTTCGGCTACGGCAGTTTTCAAGACTGCATCCATAAACCACTCGGACACCCTTCCCGGTGGAACGGCCAGCAGCCTACTCTGGAGAAAGAACTCAAACAAACAGAATCGATCCGACGCAATAAACCTGCATCCTCGCTCCGCTCCAATAAACATCATATTTATTGTTTATAAACAACTCCTAATGTTACGAGCCGTAATTCCGATGACTTCTGATAGACATGCCTTCTCAACCGTCCCTTAACGAGGATCTCGACGAACGAATTCTCCTTCTCCACCAGGCAGTTGCGCTATTCGCCGAAGAGTTGTCCACCCTCTCCCATCGCCAGTGGGAAAACCTCCCCGATCTCAAAAAGAAAAAGGTCGTTCTCGCCAGCCGCTTCCGCGCCGTTGACTGGCAATCACAACCCTCCGAGCCGCATGACTTGCACAGCTTCAAGACCCAGATCACCGAGCTCGAAAGCCAGTCGCGACAGAAAATCCAGGGCCAGCTCGAACTACTCGGCCATCAAATCCTCGCCATGCAGGACATCCACCAGTATTGGCGGGAAAGCCTCAGCCTCTCCTTTGGCAAATACTGCGCCCCGGCCCCCGCGCCCTAAGCGCGCGCGCCTACATTAAATTTTGGTCATAATTCAGCGCCTAGCAACCGGAAGCAGCAACTTTAACACAAAACATCGCTTTACAATCTAAAGCTTCCTATTCTACCCAGCCTATTTGTCATGGGCACATGGTATGATTTCGGCAACTGAAGATTTATGATGATTTGGCGTTTGGCGGCGATGGCTTTGATGGCGATGGGGGCAGTGTGCGCTCTCCACGCCGATCCCGACCTCGCTCCTGCCCCGGCCCCAGCCCCGGCCGCCGACGTGCCCGGCACGCAACTCACCTGGCAAGACTGCGTGCGCATGGCCATAACGGAGAACCCCGACCTGCAATCGTCCCGCGAAGCCGTCCTCAACAGCGACGCCGTGCGGATGGGCGCCTACTCCGCGCTCTACCCCCAGATCTCCCTCTCCTACGGCGACACGCGCGGCTACAGCGTCGCCGGCCTCAACGCCCCCCACGTCTATTCCACCTCCTACGGCGAGCAACTCTCCATTTCGCAACTCATCTTCAACGGCTTCGCCACCAAGGGCAACATCGACCAGGCCCGCGCCCAGTTAAACCTCGCCTTTGCCAACCTCGACGGCGCCAAGGCATCCGTCAGCTTCAACCTCAAATCGGCCTTCGCCCAGCTCCTCTACGCCCAGAAGCTCATCAAAATCAGCCAGAACGTCATCGACATCCGCCAAAGCAACGCGCGCCTCGTCAGGCTCCTCTACCAGGGCGGCTCCGAAGATCGCGGTAACATGGCCCTCAGCGACGCCAACCTCAACCAGGCCCTCTACAATCTCGACCAGGCCGTCCGCACCCGCGATCTCTCCGGCCTCCAGCTTGCCACCTACATCGGGCGCGACCTCGCCCCGCCCGTCCTCGCCGAAGGCGAATTGCAAACCAGCGTCTTGCCCGTCACGCCCGACTTCCACCAACTCGCCGTGCTCACCCCCACCTACTTCCAGCACAAAGCTCAGGTCGACGCCGCCGCCGCCGGCATCACCATCGCCAACAGCGGATGGTATCCCACCGTCAACGCCTCGGCCTCCGGCAACCGGACCGATAACCAGTACCCCCTCAAGGGCTATGGCTGGTCCGCCGGCTTCTCCGTCTCCTATCCGCTCTTCCAGGGCGGTGCCACCTACTTCGACGTCAAGGCCGCCAACGCCTCCCTGCGCCAGTCGCTCGACAACCTGCGCTCCGGCACCAACGACGCAACCCTCACCCTCGCCCAGATGTTCAAGGGCATGGTCGATGCGGCAGACAACGTGCGCATCCAGAAAGAGCTGCTCGACGCCACCTCGCTCCGCTACAAAATCGCCGAAGCCGACTACCGCAACGGCCTCATGTCCTTCGAGGACTTCAACACGATCACCAACGACTACGTTGGCCAACAACAAACCCTCCTCTCCGCCCAACTCTCCGCCGTCCTTGCCGAAGCAAGTTGGGAAGAAGCGCGCGGCATCGGAGCGATCCCCTAATCATGAGAAAAAAGACGTCCTACACCTGGCTTTACCTGGCCCTTGGCGTGATCGTACCGGCCGCGCTTGGCGGCGCGGGTTGGTACGCCTACAACGCCTACGAAAACCGGCCTCAATACACTTACCTCAAAGTCGAACGCGGGCCCCTGCGCGTGACGTTGCGGGAAAGCGCCGTGGTCGAACCTGAACATCGCCTCACCGTCACGCCGCCCATCCCCGGACGGATAGACGCCATTAATGTCGCCAACGGAGATTCCGTGAAGCAAGGCCAGGTCCTCGCCTGGATCAGCTCGACCGACCGCGCCGCGCTCATGGACGCTGCGCGCGCCGCCGGAGGCAAGGAAATCAGCTTCTGGGAGGATGTCTACAAACCGGCGCCGTTGATCGCGCCGCTCGATGGCCACATTATTTCCACCGCAGTCGTGCCGGGCCAGGTAGTCGTGGCGGCGCAGACCGTCTTCACCATGTCGGACCACCTGATCGTTCAGGCGAGCATGGATGAGACCGACCTGAACAGCGTCTGGTTGGGCCAGCCCGTGGATATCAGTTTCGACAGTTTTTCCGATGCGCATCTCACCGGAAAAGTGCATGAGATCGCCTTCGACTCCACTACGGTCAACAACGTGACAACCTACACGGTCAACATTTACCTCGATTCGACGCCGAGCTACGTGCGCAGCGGTCTGTCCGCCAACGTCTTCCTGGTTACCTCCGACCGGCAGGACGTCCTGCGTGTTCCCACCGACGCGATCTCTTCGGACGGCACGGTGCTTCTGGTCAAGGGCTCCGACCAGGAGCCGGTCGCGCAAAAAATCGAGTCCGGCAAGACCGACGGCGTGTGGACCGAAGTGCTGTCGGGCGTGGACGAAGGGGACTGGATCGCGCGCCGCAACTTCGAAATCAAGGCGGCGGGCAGTGAAGGCTTTTCCTTCATGGCGAATACGAGCGTCGACAAGAAGAAAAAGAGATGATCGTCCTCGAAAATATCACCAAGAGCTACCAGATGGGCGAGACGACGGTCAACGCCCTCCGCGGGGTCTCTCTGCACATCGAGCGCGGCGACTTCGTCTCCCTCGTCGGCGCTTCCGGTTCGGGAAAATCGACCCTCCTCCACATGATCGGCCTGCTCGACCGCCCCGACAGCGGTGC
>Ga0302319_10008337_pt1 | contig 20194 bp, 16 predicted proteins | sample Bog_T0_2_FD_203319 | JGI IMG/M metagenome (GOLD analysis project Ga0302319, IMG submission 203319) | Peat permafrost microbial communities from Stordalen Mire near Abisko, Sweden - Bog_T0_2 | ecosystem: Environmental > Terrestrial > Soil > Wetlands > Peat | place: Sweden: Abisko, Stordalen Mire... | reverse complement strand
TGCCTTTCCGCCCACGGACGGCGGCACGCCTGCGCTACTTTTCCGGGCGAACGAGCGCGGGGTCGTGTATTCGGGCTTGGTCTCAAACGTAGATCCCGCCACCGAGCAGGGTCTCGCCGTCGTAGAGGGCGAGGACCTGGCCGCTGGCGAGGGCGCGCTGGGGATGGCGGAAACGGACGAGGGCGCAGCCGGGAGCCTCCGGGACAAACTCAAGCGCCACCCGCGGGTCGCGGTAGCGCACGCGGCCCTCGAGCGGGCGCGCCGCCGCCACCGGTTCGCCGGTCCAGCTCAGCGCGTGGATCCTGGCCTCGCGCTGGAAGAGGCCGGGCGCATCGGGATGGTCGAAGGCGACCAGCAGGGCGTTGTCGGCCGCGCGCTTGCCCACGACCACGTAGCGCTCGCCGTCGGTATTGGAGGGCACCCGGATGCCCTTGCGCTGTCCAAGTGTGTAATAGTGAAGGCCCCGGTGATGTCCCAGCTCCCTTCCATCCCCCGCGCGGACGATGACGCCCGGGCGCTCCGGCACGTAGGCGCGGAGGAAATCGGCGATCTTGACCTGGCCGATGAAGCAGATGCCCTGGCTGTCCTTTTTCCCGGCGGTGGCGAGGCCGGCGGCCCGCGCGTGCTCGCGCACCTCGGGCTTGGTGAGATGGCCGATGGGAAAACGCGCGCGCGCGATCTGTCCCTGATCCAACAGGGCGAGGAAGTAGGACTGGTCCTTGTTCTTGTCGACGCCCTCCAGGAGAAAATTCGTGGCATGGGCTTCCAGCCCATGTTCAGGGGAGAACATGGGCTGGAAGCCCATGCCACGTTCAATCCGCCGCGCGTAGTGGCCCGTTGCCACTGCGTCGAAGCCGTGGTCCCGGGCCCAGGCGAGCAACACCCCGAACTTGATCTCCCGATTGCACATAACGTCGGGATTGGGGGTCAGGCCCCGGGCGTAGCCGTCGAGCAGGTAGTGGACCACCCGTTCGCGGTAGTCGCGCATCAGGTTGACGACGTGGAAGCCGATGCCGAGCTGGTCGCAGACGCGGCGGGCGTCGGCGATATCCTCCTCCCAGGGGCAGCGGCCGATCACGTTCTCCTCGTTGATCCAGTTCTTCATGTAGGCCGCGGTCACGTCGTGACCCTCCCGCTGCAGCAGCAGGGCGGCGACGGAGCTGTCCACTCCGCCCGACAGGGCGACGAGGATCTTTTCGCGGGCGGGCATCAGGGCTGACTTTTCTCATTGTCCCAGGCGCCGCAACCCCAACCTTTACGCCATGCCCGACTCTCCCCCCCGCCTGCTCCGCGCCTGGCTCGACTCGCTCTCCTCGGGCATCATCGAATTCGACCGGAACTGGGAGGCCGCCGCCCCGCCGGCGCTGGCGCTCAACGCCGGGGCCCCGTCCGTGACCGCGATCGCGCCGGCCCCGGAGTTGGCGGCGGGCCGTTCCTTCGGGTACTTTGCGCCGGCCCCCGGCCAGATGGCGTTTGTCTTCCCGCTGCAGCACGGCTGTGAAATCGATCCGGCGCATGACCTGGTCTACGTGGCCGGGGAATTCAACGGCTGGCCGGAAGCCGTGGGGCAGACGGAGTGGCTGCTGACTCCCGCCGAGCTGGACGGGGAGCATGTGCTGATGTGGGCCGGGCCGGCGGCCAGGGTTAACTGGCCGAAGCCACAGCAATTCAAGTTCGTCACGGGCGAGCACCTCTGGCTCGGCCTGCCGGACAACGCGCCCAATGTCGTGGCCGACGGCGGCAACCGGAACCGCCTGCTCGACCCGGCCCGCACCGGCCGGCACCTCTGGCGCTTCGAACTCGGGGCGGCGATCGACCTGGCGGAACCGTGGTCGGCGGCGGTGGACCGGGCCGCCGGCGCCCCGCGCGTGCCGCTGGTGCCCGGGCAGTTTTTCCACGAGCTGAAGACCGCGCTGCCGCTCGGCGCGCTGGTGGAGCGGAAGACGACGACGTTCCGGCTCTTCGCCCCGCGGGCCCGGCGGGTCACCCTCTTCATCTGCGAGGAGCTGGCCGGGCAGGACCGCGCCCAGGCGGTGCCGCTCGCCCGGCGGGGCGACGCGGATGGCGTGGCGGGCGTCTGGGAAGTCGTCCTCGACCGTCGCCTCCATGGCTGGTTCTACTGGTACACGATCGACGGCGTGCGCGACGGCCCCGCCCCGTTCGATCCCACGGCCCGGGTGCTCGACCCCTACGCCCTGGCGGCGGTGAGCCGCGCCGGCCCGGGTATCGTGCTCGATCGCGCCTGGGTCGGGCGCGGCGACCGCGCGTTCAAGACTCCGGACTGGCACGATCTCGTCATTGTGGAGACGCACGTCCGGGACCTGGCGGCCAACGCCCCGGTGGCGGCGGACCCGCTGGAGCGGCGCGGCTTCACCGGGCTGTGCCAGTGGGTCGAGAGCCCCGAGTTCTATCTTCACCAGCTGGGCGTCAACTGCGTGGAGCTGCAGCCGGTGCAGGAATTCGACTGCCCCCGCCCCGAGGATTACCACTGGGGCTACATGACCAATAACTTCTTCGCGCCGGCCAGCGCCTACGCCACGAACCCGGCGGACGCCTCCGGGGTCAAGGAGTTCCAGGCGCTGGTGGCGGCATTCCACCGGCGCGGGATCGCCGTCGTGCTCGACGTGGTCTACAACCACGTCGGCGTCCCGGCCCATCTCCTCTTCGTCGACGGGCTTTACTATTTCGAACGGGACGCCGCCGGCCAGCTCTCCAACTGGAGCGGGTGCGGCAACGACCTGCGCGCCTCGGCCGCCATGGCGACCCGCCTGATCATCGACAGCTGCCGCCACCTGATCGAGGCCTATGGCGTGGACGGGTTCCGGTTCGACCTGGCGGAGCTGCTCGGGGTGGAGGTCCTGCGGGAAATCGAGGCCGCCCTGAAGCCGGCGAAGCGTGACGTCATCCTGATCGCCGAGCCCTGGAGCTTTCGCGGCCATATCGCGGGCGCCCTGCGGGACACCGGCTGGGCGTCGTGGAACGACGGCTATCGCGATTTCCTCCGCGACTATGTCCGCGGCGGCGGCGCAGCCGACCGTCTCGAGTACTGCCTGCGCGGCTCGCCGTGGTATTTCGCGAAGTGGCCGGCCCAGACGGTGAACTACACCGAGTCACACGACGACCGGACGTGGTTGGACGTCATTACGGAAAATCCCGGCTACGAGGGCTTTGCGCCGACCGCCAACGACCGGCGGCGGACCCACCTGATGGCGGCGATACTCTTCATGTCGTTCGGGGTGCCGATGCTCGCCGAGGGCCAGGACTTCCTGCGTTCGAAGCACGGGGTGAACAATACCTACCTGCGCGGCGACCTGAATGCGCTCGATTACCGGCGCCTCCACCGCTACCTGGGCACCCATGTTTATTTTGCGGACTGGATCGCGTTCCGCCAGGGCGAGCACGGACGGCTGCTCCGGCATTATTCCCGCCCGGGCGAGGGCTTCTTCCAGTTCTTCCGCTCGGCCAAGGCCGAGCCACTGGCCGCGCTGTACAACGCCGACCACTCCTGCGGCGCGGTCCGGCTGCTGTTTGCCGTCAATCCCACGCCGGAGGATGTGACCATCCCGCTCGGGGAGGGGGTGGCCGGGTCGGGTCCGTGGCTGCAGTTCGCCGACCACGACCGCTTTTACGACAGCCGCCCGGGTTCCCTGGGACGGGTGCCGGTGGAGCCGGAGCTCCTCCTGCCCGGGTTGTCCTGCGGGTTGTGGGTGTCCTTCTCGCCGGGCTAATTTTTCGGGTGAAGCCCTGAAACTAGTTGCCAACGAGAAAATGCGCCTCTTCCTTGGCTGCTTATTATGCCAACCAAAGTCGCCATCAATGGATTCGGCCGCATCGGCCGCCTCGTATTCCGCGCCCTCGTCGAACAGGGCCTCCTGGGCTCCGCGCTCGACGTGGTCGCTGTCGGCGACATCGTCCCGGCCGACAACCTGGCCTACCTGCTGAAATACGATTCCACGCAGGGCCGCTTCCAAGGCACGGTGGGCTCGAAGAAGTCGTCGCCCGACAAGGCGGAGGACGACGTGATCATCGTCAATGGCCACGACATCAAGGTGGTCAGCGCCAAGACCCCGGCCGAGCTGCCGTGGGCCGCGCTCGGGGTGCAGGTGGTGATCGAGTCGACCGGGCTCTTCACCGACGCCGACAAGGCCAAGGGCCACCTCGCGGCCGGTGCGAAGAAGGTCATCATCTCGGCGCCGGCCAAGGGCGAGGACATCACCCTGGTGATGGGCGTGAACGACGGGAAGTACGACCCGGCCAAGCACCATATCATTTCCAATGCATCGTGCACAACCAACTGCCTGGCGCCGCTGGTCCACGTGCTGTTGACCGAGGGTTTCGGCATCGAGGAGGGGCTCATGACCACCGTGCACTCCTACACCGCGACGCAGAAGACGGTGGACGGCCCCTCGAAGAAGGACTGGAAGGGCGGGCGTTCCGCCGCGATCAACATCATCCCGGCGAGCACGGGTGCCGCGCGCGCGGTCGGCCTGGTGTGCCCCGAGGTCAAGGGCAAGCTGACCGGCATGTCCTTCCGCGTCCCGACGCCCACCGTCTCGGTGGTCGACCTCACGGTCAAGACGGTCAAGGAGACCTCCTACAAGGAGATCAGCGCCGCGATGCTGCGCGCCAGCGAAACCTACCTCAAGGGCATCCTGACCTGGACGAGCGACGAGGTGGTTTCCTCCGACTTCATCCACGAGAAGAGCTCGTCGATCTTTGACGCCGGCTCCGGCATCGAGCTCAACAGCCGGTTCTTCAAGCTGATCAGCTGGTACGACAACGAGTGGGGCTACAGCAACCGCTGCGTCGATCTGCTGAAGAAAGTGGCCGCGGGATTGTAGGCCGGCGGCTTCCCCCCATGGCCAAGTTCAAATCGATCCGCGAGCTGGACCTCGCCGGCAAGCGCGTGCTCATGCGCGTGGACTTCAACGTGCCCCAGGACAAGGCAACGGGCGCGATCACCAACAACCAGCGCATCGTCGCCGCGCTCCCGACGATCGCCTACGCGTTGGAGCAGGGGGCCTCGGTCGTGCTGATGAGCCACCTCGGACGGCCCGACGGCCAGCGCATCCCCCGGTTTTCCCTCCGCCCGATCGCGGCCGAGCTGGAGGCGCGGTGCGGCCGCCCGGTGACGTTCCTCGACGACTGCGTCGGTCCGGCGGTCGAGGCGGCCTGCGCCCAGCTCGCGCCCGGCACGATCGTGCTGCTCGAGAATCTCCGTTTCCACATCGAGGAGGAGGGCAAGGTCAAGCTGGAGGATGGCACGTCGCGCAAGGCCGACCCCGCGGCGGTGGCGGCGTTCCGCGCCAGCCTTTCGCGGCTGGGCGATGTCTTCGTCAACGACGCCTTCGGGACGGCGCATCGCGCCCATTCCTCCATGGTCGGGGTGTCCCTGCCGCAGAAGGCGGCCGGCTTCCTGATGGAGGCCGAGCTCCGCGCCTTCGCCGCGGTCCTCGACCATCCGCGCCGCCCGCTGCTCGCCATCCTCGGCGGCGCGAAGATCGCGGACAAGATCCCGCTGATCAAGAACCTGATCGCCCAGGCCGATGCGATCATCATCGGCGGGGGCATGGCCTTCACCTTCAAGAAGATCACCCTGGGGATGGAGATCGGAACCAGCCTGTTCGACCCGGAGGGCGCCAAGCTCGTGCCCGAGCTGGTCGCCCTGGCGAAGGCGCGCGGCGTGGCGCTCGTATTTCCGGTGGATTACCTCTGCGCCGACAAGTTCGCCCCCGACGCCGCCACCCGTCCGGCGGACGACGCCTCCGGGATTCCCCCGGGCTGGATGGGCCTCGATGCCGGCCCGAAGTCGATCGCGCTCTACCGCGAGGCGATCCTCGCGGCCCAGACCATCGTGTGGAACGGCCCGTCGGGCGTCTTCGAGTTCGAGCGGTTCGCCGCGTCCACCCGCGCCATGGCCGAAGCCGTGGCCGAGGCGACGGCGCGCGGAGCGACCACGGTCATCGGCGGCGGCGACACCGCCACGGCGGCCAAGAAATTCAAGGTGGACGGCAAGGTCTCGCATTGCTCGACCGGGGGCGGCGCGAGCCTCGAGTTCCTGGAAGGGAAAGTGTTGCCAGGCGTCGCCTATCTGGAATCCTAGTCCCCGTTCACCGCGGAGGCGCCGAGAACGGGGAGGATCGTCTCCCGCCGCCGGCCCCAGCGTCTTGCGCCTGCTGCGGTGGCCCCTTCACCCTTATGTACCGTCAAAAACTGATCGTCGGCAACTGGAAGATGAACAAGACCACGGCGGATGCCGCGGCCCTGGTCCGGGACATCGTGGGGATCGTGGGCAAGCGGAACGACGTCGATGTCGTGGTCTGCCCCCCGTTCACCGCCCTGGAGGGCGTCAGCCGGGTGCTCGACGGCACGGTCGTGAAGCTCGGCGCGCAGAACATGCACCCGGAGCTGAGCGGGGCGTTCACCGGCGAGATCTCCGCGCCGATGCTCCGGGAGCTCTTCGTCACCCACGTCATCCTCGGGCACAGCGAGCGGCGCGCCTATTTCGCGGAAACCGACGCCTTCATCAACCAGAAGGTCCTGACGGCGCTGAAGAACCAGCTCCGGCCCATCCTCTGCGTCGGCGAGAGCCTGGCGGAGCGGGAGGCGGGGACCACGCTCAAGGTGGTGCAGACCCAGACCGAGCGCGCCCTCGAGGGCGTGGCCCGCGAGGCCGCGCCCGGCGTCATCATCGCCTACGAGCCGGTGTGGGCGATCGGCACCGGCAAGGTGGCCACGGCGGAACAGGCCCAGGAGGTCCATGCCTTCATCCGCGGGCTGGTCGCGAAGCTCTTCACCGAGGCGGTGGCGCAGCGCACCCGCATCCTCTACGGCGGTTCGATGAAGCCGGCCAACGCCGCCGAGCTGCTCGGCGAGCACGACATCGACGGCGGGCTGATCGGGGGCGCGAGCCTGGAGGCCCGAAGCTTCACCGACCTGGTCCAGGCCGCCGCGGCGATCAGATGAAGCAGATTCCGGTCAGAGTCTACGACACGACCCTCCGCGACGGGACGCAGGGCGAGGGTGTCAGCTTTTCCGTGGCGGACAAGCTCCTGATTGTCGAGCGGCTCGACCGCTTCGGGATCGATTATATCGAGGGCGGCTTTCCCGGCTCCAATCCCCGCGACATCTCCTTCTTCGCCGAGGCGGCCAAGCTGAAGCTCCGTCACGCCCGCCTCGCGGCCTTCGGCTCGACCCGCCGGGCGGGGACCGCGGCGGCCGACGATCCGCAGCTGCGGCTGCTGCTCGACAGCGGGATGCCGGTCCTCACGATCGTCGGAAAGACGTGGATGATGCACGTCACCGAGGTCCTGCGCACCACCGCGGAGGAGAACCTGGCGATGATCGAGGATTCCGTCCGCTACCTCGTGGCCCAGGGCCGCGAGGTGATCTACGACGCCGAGCATTTCTTCGACGGCTACTCCGACAATCCCGCGTACGCCCTCCGGACCCTCGACGCGGCGGCCCGGGGCGGGGCGGCCAACCTCACCCTGTGCGACACCAACGGCGGCCGGCTGGTCCCGGAGGTGGAGCGCATCACGGCCGCGGCGGTGGCCCGTTTCGGCCCCGAGCGGATCGGGATCCATTGCCACAACGACAGCGGGGTCGGGGTCGCGGTCTCGCTGGCGGCGATGCAGGCCGGCGCCACCCTGATCCAGGGCACGATCAACGGCTATGGGGAACGGGTGGGCAACGCCAACCTGGTGACCATCCTGCCCAACCTCTTCCTGAAGATGGGCCGGACGGCCCACTGCGCCGAACACCTGACCGAGCTGCGCGACCTCTCGCTCTTCTTCGACGAGCTCGCCAACTTTCGCCCGGATCCCAAGGCTCCGTTCGTCGGCCAGTCGGCCTTCACCCACAAGGGCGGCTTGCACGCCAATGCCGCCCAGAAGGTCGCCCGGAGCTACGAGCACATCGAGCCCGCGCTGGTGGGCAATCGCACCCGGGTGCTCGTCTCCGACCTGGCGGGACGCAGCAGCCTGGCGCTCAAGGCCCGCGAGCTTGGCCTGGAGCTCGACGAGAAGCTGCCGGAGATGAAGGGGGTGATCGAGGAGCTGAAGGAACGCGAGTTTCGCGGCTACGAGTACGAGGCGGCCAACGCCTCGTTCAAGCTCCTGGTCGCCAAGTGGCTGGGCAAGAAGCGCTCATTCTTCGAGGTCGAGGGCTACCGGGTCATCATCGAGCGCCACAACGGCGAGCTGTGGGCGGAGGCGACGGTCAAGCTCCGGGTCGGCGGCGAGCCGGTGCACACCGTGGCGGAGTCGACCGGCCCGGTCGGGGCCCTCGACGGCGCGCTGCGCCTGGCCCTGGACAAGACCTACCCGCAGCTGCGGGAAATGACCCTGCGGGACTACAAGGTCCGCATCCTGGACAGCAACCAGGGCGCCGGCGCGCTGACGCGGGTCCTGATCGAGAGCGGGGACGGCCGGTCGATCTGGGCCACCGTGGGCGTAAGCGACAACATCATCGACGCGAGCTGGGACGCCCTGCGCGAGGCGGTGGAGTACAAGCTGATGAGCTCGACCGGCTAGAGCAGCGGGGCCAGCAGGCGGCTCATGTCCTCAGCCACGTTGCCGAGCAGGCGGCGGCGGCCGGAGCCGGGCTCGGACCGGGCCTCGTGGCACTGCAGCAAGACCTCGTCCACCCAGGACTTCATCGCGCGGACCTCGGTCCGGGAGTGGACCAGCACCCCGATCTCAAAGTTCACGAACAGGCTGCGCAGGTCGAAGTTGGGCGAGCCGAGGAGGGCGGTGCGGTCGTCCACGATCACCGCCTTGGCATGGAGCATCCCGCCGCGGTAGAGCATGACCCGCGCGCCGGCGCGGTGCAGTTCGCGGGTGTAATAGCGCCGCGCGAAATCGGTGATGCGGTGGTTGGACTGGGCGGGCACGATGAGCGTCACCTGGCAGCCCGCCCGCGCCTTCACGATCAGCGAGCGCTGCAGCACGTCGTCGGGGATGAAGTACGGGGTGACGATCCAGATATTGTGCTCCGCCTCCTGGATCATCGCCACGATGCCCTCGTAGAGCGGATCGCCCGGCACGTCCGGCCCGCTGGCCACCACCTGCAGTTCGCAGGTCCCGCGCGGCTCGACACACTGCGGGGGAATCTCGGACTGCAGGGTTTCCGGCTTCTGGCGGGTGGTGAAGCACCAGTCGGCGCTGAACACTTCGTTGAGCAGGGCGGCGGCCGGGCCCTCGATCACGACGCCAAAATCCCGCCAGCGCTTCCGGAAGTGGTCCGGGCCCATGTAATCGTGCGCGATGTTGCGGCCGCCCATGATGACCGTGTGGTGGTCGAAGATGGCCAGCTTGCGGTGGTTGCGCAGATTGGCCGACTTCGGGGAAAGGAAGGGCACGACGGGCATGAAGCGACCGACCTCGCCCCCGGCCCGGCGCAGCGGGTTCACGAAGAACAGGCTGGAGAGCGGGCAGCCCAGCGCGTCGAGCAGCAGCCGGACCTTGACGCCCTCCTGGGCGCGGGCGGCCAGCAGCGAGACGATCCGGCGGCCGACGTCGTCCCGGGTGAGGATGAAGGTGGCGATGTGGATCGTGTGCCGGGCCTGCCGGATGTGTCGCTCCAGGGCGGCGAACTCCTCCTCCCCGGTGGTCAGCAGGGTGAGTTTGTTGCCGCCCACCGGTGGGCCGGCGCCGGCGGCCACCACGGTGTGGGCGACCGGCCCGACGGCATGGGGGGCCGGGCTGACCAGCGACCCGGGCAGGGCCGGCAGCAGTTTCGACTTGCGCGCGGCGAGGCGGCGGAGCTTGCGGCCGCCGAACATCAGGTAGAGCGGCACCCCGACATAGGGCACGAGCACGATGATGAGCAGCCAGGAGAGGGTGTTGGCCGGGGCGCGCTTCTCGCTCATCAACCGTGCGACCAGGAAGACCGCGAGCAGGAAGCCGGCGATGGTGAACAGATGCGGCAGCAGGCCATTGGCGACCAAATGCCTGGAGAATTCGCGCAGGGCACCGAGCATGGAACTGGGTGACAGAACACCCTCTTGGGTCGGGGGGCAAGCGCGCGCTCGCGAAGATTGGTAGGACCTGGATTCGAACCAGGGAAGGCGTTAGCCAGCAGATTTACAGTCTGCCCTCGTTGGCCACTTGAGTATCCTACCGAACACGGAAGGTGGAAATTCTCGTGCCCATCCCCGAAGTTCAAGGATTTTCTGAGGGGCGCAGGAGCACAAATTCAGCGGTTGCCTCGAAATTGGGCCCTTTTCATACCTAATAACGATGAGCAAGTACAACTTCGCCCTGGATATGGCGACCGACAACTCCAACTCGCTCATCCTGAGGAATGTGAGCCCGAACACCGAGGTGCTGGAGACCGCCTGTGCCCACGGGCGGATGACCCGTTACCTGAAGGAGTCGCTCAACTGCCGGGTTACCATCGTGGAATACGACGCCGAGGCGGGCGCCGCCGCGGCCCCGTTCGCCGCCGATGCCCGGCACATCGGACCGGTCCAGGGCGACCTGGAGCGCGGGCCCTGGTACGATGATCTGCGCCGGGAGGGCCGGACTTTCGATTATATCGTCATGGCCGACATCCTGGAGCACCTCCACGACCCGGCGAAGGTGCTTGCCCAGGCGGCAGACCTGCTCAAGCCGGGCGGCTCGATGTGGATCTCGATCCCGAACTTCACCCACAATGCGGTGCTGATCGAGCTGCTGAACGGCCGCTTCGAGTACCGCAAAATCGGGTTGCTCGACAATACCCACCTCAGGTTCTTCTCGGCGGGAAGCCTGGAGGCGATGGTACGGGGCGCCGGGCTCAAGGTGGTCCGGCGGGCCGACCCGGTCCTGGCGGTCAAGCGCACGGAGTTGAAGAATTCGTACCGCGACGTGCCCTGGCCGGTCGCCCTCTACCTGAAGCGGCGGCGGGGTGGGGAGATCTACCAGTTTGTGTGGGAGCTGAAGCGGGAGGCGAAGCGCTGAAATGGCACGCGAGGGCATTTTACGCCGGTTTTCGGGGCGCTGGCAGATTCTTTTAGCGGAACGGAGGCATGGGCCCGTCTCGGGTGGCGTAATGCGCCTTACAATCCCCGTGGTCGTTTGCCTTGCCGCTTAGTTTGCCGTGAGTTCACGGACTCAGCAACGGCGGGATATTCAGGAACGAGGAGCGAAGTGAATACTTCACCGTGGCGCCTCCGATTTGCGCTGGTTCTACTCCTCGCACCCAGGATGTTGTCGGCCGCCTGGACGGATGTGGCCGTGGATGCGCAAGGCAACGCCACGGTAGACGTGATTGTCGAGCTCACCGACGCGGGAAGGAAGGTAGGACGGCCGACTCCCGGGCATCCCGCATACTACATCCCGATTTCCGCCGGATATGATCCGGGAGGCCAGCTCGCCTTTTGGAACCGCCGGCCGCCGACGGATGCAAACGTCTTTAGAGAGCTCGCGAAAGAATTGGCCGGTCAAAGCTACCTGGTCGCCACGCATGAGCACCGCCCATCGCTCATTCTGGTGGTCTCGTGGGGCTACATGGGCCCGCGCGTTACCAACCCCGGCGCCTATCGAGAGTATATTGGCGGGCGAGCGCCCCGACCCATTACAATCCCACTCCATGCCATGGCTAACGTGGAGGATATGCTGGCACTCACGGCTGGAGCCCGGTCCTTGAGTACATGGGAGGAAGCGGATCGGGGCGCGGCGCTAAGCGAGGCGGTTATAGCGGCCGGAGTGCCCCGCTATTACACGAAGGTCGTCGCGCTGAAGTATTCAGATTGGGTGCAGAGCCATCAGTACGCGCCGCTGTGGATCGCCCGGGTGAGCGCCCCCTATTGGGGATGTTTCTTGGACGAGGCGCTGCCGGTGTTCTTCAAGACCGGCGCCCCGATGTTCGGGCGGGACATGTCAGCGCCGCAATTGGTGAAAACAGCCATTGTGCCACAGGGCCGTGTCATCGTGGGCACAGCGGTGGTGGCAAATGGTGTGCAAAAGCCAAACCCGGCCTCGCCCGCAACGCCCTGATGCTGGATAGTGCCCGGGGGTCGAACCGGCGGCGCCCCACCTCGGGCCGGCGAAATTGCTTGTCACACGGCTTGGCAAACGGGTGATACCCACCACTCGTGTCCAAGCGAGAGGCAGACTGGGTTGCCGAGCTGGCTCAGTTGGTAGAGCAACGCTTTCGTAATTTGAACCGGGCATTTTAGCCCATTTCATCCCGAGTTATCTGGTGTCGTATTTTCTTTGTTAATCGGTCGCTTGCGCGAGAACCGGCTCATCCTGAATCATCCCGAAAAATCCCAAATCTTGGAATCGGGTGACAACAAGGGTGACAACAAATCGTGCCTGACACTGTCGTGTTCGCGGGAATCAAGCAGCGAAAACATCTACTCGGGCCGAATAGCCGAGCTGTTTTAGAATCTGCTCGCAGTCTTCCCACGCCAGGCCAAACGCGCGAACATCGGCGACCCCAAGCCGTCCTATCACAGTAGCCAGCAACTTGGCATTCTTCGGATCGAACACGCCTTCCTGTATGGCGTGCTCGGACCACTCCACGAGATCGCCGAGCGTCTGCTCGTGCCGAAGGTAGGCGGCGAGCTTGTTGGCAACGGTTTTCTTTGTGATCGTCATGGCCGCACCCTACACCTTTCGATGGCCCTTATCCACTGGAAACTTCTCGTGGATTTCGACCAACCTTCCCTTGTCGTCGTAGATTTCCTGCCAAAACCGCAGAGTGTCCTCGGTTTGATTAACTTCCTTGAGATAACGTGCGACCCAGCCAGAGCGACCAGCGACGTCCAGCCGGTAACAGCGGCCTCCGTTTGGCCTTTCTTCCCACTGCCCAAATTGTTTCTCGTTTTGGGACCGCGTACCCATTGAGCGAAGGCAGGCTGGAATGGCGTGCGATGTCAAACGTCCGACATCGGTTCCGTCTACGGCAAGTACGCTTGGCGAAAAGAAACGAATGAAGGTGGGGCGGCGCGTCCCGGCGACGCCTGTTCGACACTGACCGCAACATAACTCCTGCCGAGGCCAAATGGCGTCGCGGGGATCCGTCTTCGCTGCGCTACGCCGCGACAAGCTGCGCCGCCCCACCTCGGAGCGAGCCGGCGAGCGGCGAAATTGCTTGTCACACGGCTTGGCAAACGGGTAATACCCACCACTCGTTTCCAAGCGATAGAGGTTCTCTGCCACCCAACTTTGGGTGACAAGACCGAAATTTCCGGATACGAGAAACGGCGTATATCGCTGTTCTAGACTGGTTTGCCGAGCTAGCTCAGTTGGTAGAGCAACGCTTTCGTAAAGCGTGGGTCGCCGGTTCAAGTCCGGCGCTCGGCTCCAGTCTCTGCCGTCGCGTCAGCGAGCAGAGACTGCCGCGTCCGGCGGCGACGGCGGGCCGGGCCCAGTCTCGTCCTGCGGTTAGCTGATTATGCTCGTATTGCTCCAGCCCAAATTAGATGCAAAACAATCCAGATGACCAAGGCGCTGATTGACCGCAATCCCGGGATCCTCGGCGGCATCCCGGTGTTCGCTGGGACGCGAGTCCCGGTCAAGGCCCTCACCGACTATCTTGAGAAGGGCGAAACGATCAATGAGTTCCTGGACGATTTTCCGAGCGTCGGCCGCCAACAGGTGATTGGATTCCTCGAAGAGGCGCGAGCGGCCGTCGTTGCCAGGGTCCGCCCACGGTCCCGTGACTTCAAGAATTACCTGCTCGCGATGCCCAATGTCGGGGAAGACAGCTTGTTCGCCCGGATGCCGGCTCGCAATCACCCAGACTACATCAATCCCGCCTCGCGGAAGCTGTAGTAACCGACCCCGAGTGGGTCGGCGCGGGCGCGGCCGATAATTACGTGGTCGAGGAGGGAGATCTCGACGGTCTTGGCCGCCTCCCGCAGCAGGTGGGTGATCTGCACGTCGGCGGCGCTGGGGGCCGGATCGCCACTGGGATGGTTGTGGGCGCAGACCAGCGCGCTCGCCGATTCGCGGATCGCGGCCCGGAACACCTCGCGGGGGTGGGCGAGGGCGGCCGTCGCGGTCCCCGAGGTCACCTCCACCCGCTTGAGCAGGCGATTCTTGCGGTTGAGGCAGAGCACCCAGAACTTCTCCACCTCCAGCCCGGAAGCCACCGGCTGGAGGTAGGCCGCGATCAGCTCCGCCCGGGTGAGCAGCGGAGCCTCCCCGGCCTGCTGGCCGGCCACCCGCCGCGCGACCTCGAGGACGGCGACAAGCTGCAGGCCTTTCACCCGTCCGATGCCCCTGAGCCGCTTGAAGTCGGCCTGGCGCCAGGGGATCAGCGAGGAGAGCGAGCCGGCCTCGGCGATGAGGCGGGAGGCCAGGGTCAGGACGTCCTGGCCACGCGTGCCGCTGCGCAGCAGCAGGGCGAGCAGTTCGGTGTCGCTGAGCGCACCCGCGCCGAATTTCTCGAGCCGCTCCTGCGGGCGTTCACCGGCGATCGTGGCGCGGAGACGGTTGATGGGGTAGGCGGCGGGGTCGCTGCGGGCGGGGGCGGAGTTCATCGCCCTATAATAGCCAGTGCGGGGCGAGCGCTTGGGCCGCGCGTGATGGCGAGGCGCCGTAGGGTATGAGCCTCATTGCTCCCGCCGCGCGCGGGAGATTTCCCGACCGGATCGGGAGAATTTTGACCGCCGCCTGGAGGTTTCTTCGGGGTGAAACCGCGGAGCAGCCCTCATTCACGGAATTGCGATCCCATGGTTTAATGGCCGCGCCGCCAAGGAAACCGTGAGCCACCTCTCCCGCCACCACCGCCGCCTTCTCTTCCGCTCCGGGATTCTCGCCGGGCTGCTGCTGGGGACGCTGCTGGCGGCAGGCTGCACCGACCTGGGCGGCGGACTTTCCGTTGGGACGGTGGCCCGCATGTCGCCCGCGCCGCAGGTCATGGACGCGGGCGAGGCGATGCGCGAGGCCCGGGAGTATGTGGTCGTGCATCCCGGGGCGCAGGTCATCCTGGGCAGCGGCGACTCGATGCTGCCCTACTACCGCGACAACACGCTGATTGTCATCGAGCGGCGCCCGTTCGCGGAGCTGCGGCGCGGCACGACGGTGGTCTACCTGAGCAGCCAGGGCTGGCCCGTGGCCCATGCCCTGGTGGAAAAGGACGGGGGCGGCTGGTCGGTCAAGGGACTTAACAATCCCGGCTGCGACCCGGATCGGGTGACGGAGGCAAACTACGCGGGCGAGGTGGTCAGGGCCTTCCAGAGCACGAGCAACCCGATGCTGGCGCTTGCCCGGGAGCTATCGACCGAGACGGAGATGGAGAATATTGCGCTGGTGAAGACGCCCGGGGCGGGCGGGTGGCGGTGACGGGACAGATGAGATGTGAGGTCAAGAGGGGGATGGTTAGCTGTCAGGGGGGCTTCACATCTCATTTGTCCGGTCGCGAATAAAGCATGGGCCCGGGCCCATGGGCAGATGAGACACGGGCAGGATGCCCGTGCCACGTCAGGGCTTGGAACGTGGCTTTCAGCCCAAGGGTTCACGAGGACACGGGCTGGAAGCCCGTGCTGGGTTGCATAGCCGTCGCTCGCCCGAACTGACCCGCCGCCGGGCCCGCGGTCTTCGGCTGTTGTTTCCAGCTTTCACCCGCCTTCGTCCCGCTGAACCCGTCTTCGTTGCACTTCGCCGCGGCAAGCACGGGGTTACGCCGCGGTGATTTTCCCATCGGCGGCTTCGCGCGATGGGAAAATCAAAAGTGCTTCACGTAGCCGTCGCGGCGGAGGCGCTCTTTCCACTGGGCTAAAGCCTGGGTGGAGAGCTCCTGGCTGAGAATGTGCTCGATCTGGCCGCGCACCTCGTCGAGGGGCTGGATCCCGGCGTACTTGCGGTCGTCAACGTAGAGGATGAAGACGCCGTTGGGGGTCACGATCGGGGCGGTGGCCTGGCCCTTTCTTAGCGCAAAGAGCGGCTCACTGAACTCCGGCAACAGGTCGGTGCGCTTCTGCCAGCCCCAGTCCCCGCCCTTGCTTCGGCGCGAGTCGTCGCTGAACTCCTTGGCGAGGTCCCCGAACCTCTCGCCGGAATTGAGGCGGGTGATGATCGTGTTCGCCTTGGCAATCAGCGCGTCGTCACTGTCCCCATTGTTGTGGGTCAGCTGGACGAGGCGCATGTGGATGCTGTCCTCCTGGTAAAACTGGTCCTTGTTCTCCTTGTAGTACTGCTCGATCTTCACCGGACTGACCGTGCCCTCGGACTTGCGCTGCTCCTGGATCTCGTACTGGTACATGATGTCCTCGGCGACCTCCTTGCGGAAATCGTTGATCGTCTTGCCGCGGGCCCGGAGGTAGGCGAGGAATTTGGAGCGGTCGTTGTCGAACTGGTCGTTCAGCCGCTCGGCGATCTCGGTGTCGACGTAGGCCTCGGGAATGTGCTTCTTGTCGTCCTTGGTGAACTCCTTGATGATCAGCACCCGGTCGATCAGGTCCTGGATCGTGCTGTCCTGCAGGCTTTCGAGCTTCTGGTCGAACTCCGCCTGGCTGTGCGCCTCGCGCTCCATCTGGGGGAGGAAGGCGCTGATCTCGTGGCGGACGTCGTCCACCGTGATCACCTGGTCCTCGACGATGGCGACGATGCCGTCCGCAAACCGCAGGCTGAGATTGTCGTTGGTGCGGGGAGCCTGGGCCAACGCGCCGGTGGCGGTGGCGGCGAACAGCAAAATCGGGAGGAGGGGGCGGCGTGACGTCATGAATTCGGAAGGTGGCTCAGAAAAGCGATAATCTCACGCAACCTTAAGAGCGGCCGTCTGGCGGTCAACCTTGGAAACCGGGTTCGTGGCATGACCCAGTCGTCGCGGCAACCGCTGTTGCGGAGACACTTCAGGCGGTGGGATTCCGTTTCGACTGACAGGAGGTTTTTTTGTTCCGCCCGGATTCGGATCTCGGTGACGAGCAGCAGCGCGCGCACCTCGACCCCGAAGGCGCCGAATCGGTCGGTGAAGTCGGCCTCTATCTGCTTGAGGGTCGGCAGCTTGTCGGCGAGGGCGAGCCGGCGGTAGAAGTCGATGCGCAGGCGGGTTTCGGCGATGTAGGCCGCGGGAATGCGCGCCTGGATCGGCGGGATCGCCCCATCGCCCTCCGCGTCGTCCTCGGCATCCTTGAGGGCCGTGTAGCCGTCCTCGCGGCGGCCGCGCTCGGCCTCGCCGGTCCGGCCGCCGTCGCCGACCAACACGAAATCGAGCTTCACGCTGGCGCGGATGGCGGCAGCAGCCTTGTCGCCCCGGAGGCGGGCGACCGACTGGCGCAGCAGCTGGCAGTACAGCTCGAAGCCCACGCCCACGATGTGGCCGCTCTGCTCGGCGCCGAGCAGGTTGCCGGCGCCGCGCAGCTCGAGGTCGCGCATGGCGATGCGAAAGCCGGCCCCGAGCTGGTTGTGCTGCCGCAGGGCGGCCAGCCGCTCGCGCGCGACGCCCATCAGCCGGGTATGCCGGTGCAGCAGGAGGTAGGCGTAGGCCTGGTTCTTGAAACGCCCGACCCGGCCCCGCAGCTGGTAGAGCTGGGAGAGTCCGAAGCGGTCGGCCCCCTCGATGATGATGGTGTTGCAGTTGGGGATATCGAGGCCGCTCTCGATGATGGTGGTGCAGACCAGCATCTGGTAGCGGCCGGCGACGAAGTCGGTCATCGTGGATTCGAGCTGGTCGGCGTCCATCTGGCCGTGGCCCACTCCGATGGACACCCCGGGCAGCAGCGTGCCGAGGCGGGCGGCCACCAGGTCGATCGTGGCCACGCGGTTGTGGAGGTAGAACACCTGGCCGCCGCGCCGGAGCTCGTGGCGGACGGCGTCGACCACCACCTGCTCGTCGTAGGTCTTGACCACGGTCAGGATGGGGTGGCGGTTGGTCGGGGCCGTCTCGATCACGCTGAGGTCGCGCGCGCCGGTCAGCGCGAGGTAGAGGGTGCGCGGAATGGGGGTGGCGCTGAGCGACAGCACGTCCACGGTTTCGCGCATGCGCTTGAAGACCTCCTTGTGCCGGACGCCAAAGCGCTGCTCCTCGTCGATCACCACCAGCCCCAGCTCCTTGAAGACCACGTCGCGCTGGAGCAGCCGGTGGGTGCCGATCACGATGTCCGCGGTCCCGGCCGCCGCGGCCGCGAGGATCTTCTTCTGCTCCGCCGGGGAGCGAAAGCGGCTCAGCATCTCGATCGCGACCGGGTACCCGGCCATTCGCTCGCGAAAGGTGTTCGCATGCTGCTGGGCGAGCACGGTGGTGGGCACGAGGACCGCAACCTGCCGGCCGCCCTGGACCGCCTTGAAGGCGGCGCGGAGGGCGACCTCCGTCTTGCCGAAGCCCACGTCGCCGCAGATCAGGCGGTCCATCGGGCGGGTGCGCTCCATGTCCGCCTTGGTGTCGGAGATGGCGCGGAGCTGGTCGGGGGTCTCCGTAAAGGGAAACGACGCCTCGAACTCCTTCTGCCAGTCGTCATCCGGAGGAAACGCAAACCCGGGCTGGGCCTCGCGTTTGGCGTGGAGCTGCAGCAGCTCGGCGGCGAGATCGAGGGTGGCGCGCTCGGCCGCCTGGCGGGCCTTGTCCCAGCGGCCCGACCCGATGCGGCCGAGCTGCGGTCGGGTCTTGCTCAGGCCGACATAGCGGCTGACCAGGTGCGACTCGGAGAGCGGCACGTGCAGCGTCACCCCGTCGTCGAATTCCAGTGAGATCACCTCCCTCACGCCCTGCGTGGTGTCGAGGTTGGTCAGGCCGCGAAAGACCGCGATCCCGTGCTGGAGGTGGACCACGAAATCGCCCTCCACCAGCTCGGAGAAATCGAGCAGCTGGTCGACCTGCGCCCGCTGGACGATCACCCGGGCCGCCGCCGCGCCGCGCCGCGGCCGCTTGCGTCCGAAGATCTCGGTCTCGGTGATGACAACCACCTGAAAAGCGGAAAGCGGAAGGCGGAAAGCGGAAACTCCTGATGGCCGATCAACCGCTGCCACAAGGTTTCCGCTTTCCGCCTTCCGAATTTCGCTTTTCATCCTGAATCCCTCGTTGAGGTCCCCGCGCAGGAAGCGGGGGTGGAGGCCCCGCAGGGCCGGGTATTCCTGCAGGATCTGGCGCATGTGCTTCTCCTCCCCCTCCTTGCCGGCGACGAAGACGACGGCATAGCCGTCGCGGCTCCAGGCGGCGACCTGGCGGAAGAAGTCGCGGCGCGCGTCCTCCTCGGCCTGCAATCGTTCCTGCGCCACCAGTCCTTCCGCCGGATAACGGCGGTGGTGGGACAGGCTCTCGCTGTCCCAGGTGCCCGCGGCCGCTCCGGCGTCAAAGATCGGATTGGCCTCATCGAGGTCGCCCAGGCCGAAGACGCCCGTGCACCGGGCGAGGAGGGGGGCGAGGCCGTTGACCGAGTCCTCCGCGAAGGCGCTGAACTCCTCCAGCAGCGACGCCGGTTCGATCAGGACCAGCTGGGCGCCGGCGCCGAGATAGTCGGCCAGGCCGCCCTGCGCGTGGTCGAGGCGCACCCGCGGAGAGGCGGCGAGCGTGATCCGGGCGACGCGCTCGCCGGAGCGCTGGGTCACCGGATCGAAGGCCCGGATCTCCTCGATTTCGTCCCCGAAGAAATCGAGCCGGTAGGGCTGGGTGGCCGTCACCGGGTAGACGTCGATGATCCCGCCGCGGACCGCGTAGTGACCGGGTGCCTCGCAAACCGCCTCGGAGTCGTAGTCGAGCTGCTGCAGCTGCTCGATCAGGCCTTGAAACGACTGCTGCTGGCCGCGGGCGAGGGCCAGTTCGCTGGCGGAGAGCTTCTCCAGGGCGGGAACGGGCTGGAGCAGCGCGGGGGGGGTTGTCACGACGACCAGGGAGTCCTCTCCAAGTAGCGCAGGCGCTTGCCCGGCGGAGTCCCGCCCCGAACGGGACGGAGACGGGTCCCCGCCCGCGCTACTTACTCTCCGCAGATGGTTGAGCACGTTCAGGCGGTCGGTCGAGGCGGCGAAGGCCTCGCGCATGTCGCGGCTGTCGGGAATCGACTCGGGCAGGACCATGGTCTGGGCGGGATGGTCCGGATCGAGCGCGCGCTGGAAGAAGCCGATGTCCTCGGCGAGCTGCTCGGCCGACCGCGCATCCTCGGTCACGACCAGCCACACGGCGGCCGGGCGGGCGCGCATCACCTCGACCACGGCGGCGCCCCGGGCGGGCGGGCAGATGCCGGTCAGCTGGTATCGGACGGACGGCGTGGGCATGCTCCGACCAGAATCTTTAGCTGAAGGGGTCAGGGGGGGTTTTATTGAGT